>Ga0182017_10000113_pt1 | contig 60045 bp, 38 predicted proteins | sample 712E3DmetaG_FD_120492 | JGI IMG/M metagenome (GOLD analysis project Ga0182017, IMG submission 120492) | Permafrost microbial communities from Stordalen Mire, Sweden - 712E3D metaG | ecosystem: Environmental > Terrestrial > Soil > Wetlands > Permafrost | place: Sweden: Stordalen | collected... | reverse complement strand
GGGTCCGGGACTTCACAGGCAGCCGCGGCCAGGCGATCGCCGGTGCGTCGGGCGTCCTCCGTCCGCAAGCGTCGCGGCCGGTCGCACACAAACGCGACCGGTCCGACGGGGCGAACGCACCCGAGCACGTGTCTCGAACTGGGTCAGCGGGTGTGGGGTGCACGGTTCACCGATTCAGAGCCGGTGCCGCACGGGGCGGCCGGGAGCCGGTGCCACACCGCCGAGCGGGCCGTCAAGGCAGGCTCTGGCACTGCGTGAGCACTGGTAGTATTCCTCAGGAATGGAGAGAAGCAAGGCGCTAGGGCGATAGTGTTGCCGGGTGGCGGAGATTGGCGGGGAAACGCAAGTTGTGAGTGGCGAATAGCGAGCCGAGAGCAAAGGGGCGGAAAGCGGTTGCGTGTGACTGGATTCTGTGGCACGGGGCGTGCGGACGGCCGCCGGCCCCGCGACAAGAGCCACAAGCCGCTGAGCCACGGATTCGATAGCGTGTGCAAGCCTGTCGCGCAGCCGCGTTTGAGGCCCAGGCCCGAGCGCGTGAGTCACGGGGCCGAACATAGACACGATTGTGAACGCGACTGCTGGCGCAACCTTCCGTCGCGCCACGGCTTATCGCTGTCCACAAAGAACAGTCACACCCTGGATGCGCGGCCCGCGCGCCCAGGCGGGCGCCATCGGAACCGTGACCGTGAAAAAGCGCAGTATGCGCCCCGGGGGTGCCAGCGGCCGGCGAATTCGACCTGCGAAAGGGCGCAAGCCCGCCGTCGGTCCGTCGCCCACGCCGGGGGAGCTCTGTACAATGGAACACAGCGCTTGGAGAGGTGGCCGAGTAGTCCAAGGCGCCGCTCTCGATGGCCGGTGTCGGCCCGCTGCGCTAGGCGACCCCGTTTCATGAGCACACTGCCCATGCCTGCTCCGCCCGCGGTACCCAGCCCAGTGCTATTCCGGTCCGACGGTGCGCGGGCCACGTCGCCGCGCCTCGGTCGCGTGGGTTACGTCATTGTCGCCATCTTGCTGCTCCTCGCGGCCGGCGGCTACGTCCACGTCCGGCTGAGGGAGCTCCCCTTTCTGCACGGCCCGCACGGTTACGTGCTCACAGACCCGGACAGCTACATGCGTTGGCGGCTCGTGCAGCGGGCTCTGGCCGGGGAGGGTTTCCGCATCCGCTGGATCGACGACGACAACGCCCCCATCGGCCGGATCAACGAGTGGACGAGCCCCATGACGATCCTCGGTGTGGCGAGCGTGCGCGCGATCCAGCTCGTGACCGGTGCGCCGCAGACCCGCGCCCTGGAGCTCGCTTCCCTGCTGCTTACGCCCGCACTCGGCCTGGCCGCGATGGCCGCCCTCGTCGCGCTGGGTTGGCGGGCAGGCGGTTGGCCGCTGGGGCTCGCGTGGGGCTTGGCTTGGCCGGCCTTGGAGGACGTCTTCATCATCACACGCCCCGGGTTCGTCGATCACCACGCCCTGCACCAATTGCTCGCGATCGTGATTTACGGTCTGTGTCTGCGGCCGGGACGCCGGCCGTGGCTGACAGGTGCCGCGGGGGGCCTCGCTTCCGCCTTGCTCCTGTGGGCCACCGCATCCGAGGGCATCGTGCTGCTCGCGCCCCTCGGCGTGCTGGCCGTAGTAGAGCTGGGACGGTCCACGCGTTCGGCCGGAGCGCCCACCTTCTGGCGCGGGTTCTGGCTCACCACCCTCGCGGGCACTGTCGCCGCGTTCGTGTTTGAATTCTGGCCGCAGCCCTGGCACACGCACCTTGAAATGCTCGGCCCGTGGCACGTGTTCATACTGCTGGTGGCCGTTGCGGTCGTCGAGATCCTCTGCGGACGGCGTTTCAGACTCTGGCAAATTGTCGCAATGCTCGCGACGGCGGTCGCCCTGATCGCGGTGGCGGCGCTGGCGATCCACGGATTCCGGCTCGATGCCCTGCACGCCGTCCAGGACCCCAAGTTCCAGGCCATGCGGCGCGTCACGCCCGAGTTCCATTCGTTTGTGGTGGGGCTCGACACGCTGCCGCGCCTCTGGGCGACATTCGGACTGCTGCCGCTGGCGCTGCCGGCGGCGCTGGTGTTGGTGTTGTGCCGCGGCGACGCACGCCGGCGCCTTGTGTTCGCCGCCACGCTTGGCTTCGCCGCGTTGGCCTGCTGGCAGGCGCGTTGGGTGACGTTCGGGGCGCCTCTGCTAGTGATGTCCGCGGGGCTCGCGGTGCAGCGTTGGCAGCTCCGGCGGCCGTGGCTGGTCGCGGCCCTACCGGTCGTGGCCACGCTCGGCCCCTGGCTGCATGTCGCGAGTGTCGATTACGTCGCCCGGAACGCGCCAAACGATCCGATTCGCGGCCCGTACAGCATCTGGATCGCGTTGCAGGCGGCTGCCGACTGCCTGGGGACGGCGGGCGACCGGCCGATCGTCCTGGCTCCGTGGGACGCCGGCGGAGTGTTCGCGGGAACCGGACGCGTGCGGGTGGTCGGGTCGCAGTACTGGTCGAACGCCGCGGGCTGCGTGGACACGTTTGAGTTGTTCACCACACCCGACCAAGCCCGCTTCGCCGCGCTGCTGCGCCAGCGCGAGGTGCAGTACATCTTGTTGCCGGACTTGCAGGCGCTGCCGGGCTTCATCCGCGAATGTTACTTCGCGCTGCATGGCACGCCCGCGACGCAGCAGGACGTGCAAGCCGCCGCCATCTGGCGCATCGCGCGGACCGGTGACCTGATCCCGTGCCCGGAGTTCGCCCACTGGCGCCCCGGCTGGATGCTCCTGAAAAGCGCAGCAGGGGAACGGTGAGGAGTCGGTCCAGGTCTGCGCCGAATTCAGGGTGCCCGGACAGAGCTCGTGTCAGCCATGGCGCCGGCCGAGCGGCGCGGTAGACTTATGCGCCCGGGAGAGGTGTCCGAGTGGCTCAAGGAGCCGGTTTTGAAAACCGGTGTGGGTAACACCACCGTGGGTTCGAATCCCACCCTCTCCGATCGCGCGGCCTGAAGGCGTGGCCGTGCGCCGTCGGATCGGGCGCCGTGGACCCGGCACGCTTGCACCGCCGAGCTCTCCAGGCCACGATGTACACATAATCCGGCACGGCTGGCCGGCGCTGGCTCGGAGCCAGGGCGGCCGGCGAAATCCGGACGAACGAGGCCAACAGCCACGGCGCGACAATCGATAAAACGAGCAACGCCGGCCACGCGGAAGTACGAGGACTTCGTCGATGCCGCCCTGCGCTTCGGGGCACGCGGCGCCAAAATCGTGCGGGCCGCGGACGTCGTCACCGGAAGCTGGGTCCGCTGGAAGTGCCAGTTCGGTTGCGGCGGCTTTAACTCCAGCCGTATGTGCCCGCCGCACACGCCGACGCCCGAGCAGACCCGGCGGGTGCTGGATGACTACAGTCGCGGCATCTTCTTCGAGGCGCCCCCGAACATGGCCAAGAAAATCGCCGTGAAGCTGGAACGCACGGTGTTCCTGGCCGGGCACTACAAGGCTCTGGGCCTCGGCGCGGGGCCCTGTGAGTTCTGCGCGGAGTGCGCGTTCGACGAAGGCTGCCGTCATCCCAAACAGGCCCGCCCGGCCCTGGAGGGCTGCGGCATCGACGTCTTCGCCACGGCCCGCAAGCACGGCTTTACGATCAAAGTCGTCCGCACGCGCCAGGACCGGCAACACTACTTCGGGCTTGTGTTGATCGAGTAAGGGGGCCGTACGACGAGCCGCGGCTCGGCAGGAGCCTCGCCCTCCCGGCCTACGCCCGCGTCTCTCTGAACCCGCTCTAGTTCGTGTACAGCGCCTGAAACGCCGCGAAATCCGCCAGGTCAATCTGCCCGTCCGGTACCACGTCCACGCATTCGCACCCGGCCGGCAGGCCGTAGCCCGGACCCGCGAAACACCCGACGAGGCGGGCGAAATCATCCATGTCGACGTGGCCGTTGCCGTCGAGGTCGCCGGTCTGTGGCGTCGCGAGATAAACTGGGGCCACATCGCTAACCCGCGGCCCGCAATTGTCCGTGACGATGCACGTGTACGATCCCGCCTGCGTCGCGGTGTAGCACGGCGCGGTCGCGCCGATCAGCGCGAGAGTGCCGCGCTTCCACTGGTAATGCAGCGTCCCGTTGCCGCTGGCCACCACGCACATTTGCAGCGAATGGCCGGCGCAGATGATCCCGCCGGCCGGTTGCTGCGTGATTGTCGGCAGCACGCAGTTGACGGTGACGGTCACGGAGGCGCAGGTGTCGCTGAAGCAAGTGCCGTTGTACGCGCGGGCATAGTAGGTGGTCGTCACACTCGGCGTGACGTCGAGCGAATTGCCGGCGCCGGCCAGCGTCGTCCCGCACCCGCCGGTGTACCAGTAGATCGTCGCATTGGCGACCGAAGCACTGAGCGTCGAGGACTCGCCCAGCGTGATCTCCGGGGGCGTGGCGGCCGCATTGTCCGGCGTCGGCGGGGCGCAATTCACGGTGATGGTCGCGGAGCCGCAGGCGTCGCTGAAACAAGTGCCGTTGTAGGCGCGGGCGTAGTACGTGGTCGTCACGGTCGGCGTGACGACGAGCGAGTCGCCGGTGCCGACCTGCGTCGTCCCGCATCCGCCCGTGTACCAGTAGATCGTCGCGCCGCTGACGGATGCCGTCAGTGTCGACGAGTCGCCGAGCGTGATCGCGGCGGGTGTTGCCGCGGCGTTCATCGGCGTCGGCGGGGCACAATTCACGGTGACGGTCACGTCGTCGCAGCCGTCGCTGAAGCAGGTGCCGCTGTACGCCCGGGCGTAGTACGTGGTCGTCACGCTCGGCGCGACGTCGAGCGTATCGCCGGTTCCAACGAGCGTGCCGCCGCAACTCCCCGTGTACCAGTAAATCGTCGCTCCGGAGACCGACGCACTCAGCGTCGTCGACTCGCCGAGCGTGATCACTGGCGGCGTCGCGGCCGCGTTGGTGGGCGTCGGCGGGGCGCAGTTGACGGTGACAGTCACGTCGTCGCACGCGTAGCTATAGCAGGTGCCGTTGAACGCCTGCGCGTAGTAGGTGGTCGTGGCCGTGGGCGAGACGGCGAGCGAATTGCCGGTACCGACCAGCATCGTCCCGCAACCGCCGGTGTACCAGTAGATCGTCGACCCGGCGACCGACGCGCTCAGCGTCGACGATTCGCCGACCCCGATTACCGCCGGCGTCGCCGCCGCGTTGACCGGCGAAACCGGCCGCGCCCCGGCCCACCGCACGATGCGGTTGGCGCTGGGCGTGCCGGCCGTCGTGAAGGTCCCGCCCGCGTACAACCCGCCGTCGTACCGCGATGTGATCAGGGCATAGATGTACCCGTTGAAGTTCGACGCCCCGACCGCGCCCCACGCCGTCCCATTCCACCGCGCCAGGTAGCGGATCGTCGCGCCATCGACCGTCGTGAAGCTGCCGCCGGCGTACAGCGCATCTCCGCTGCCGGCGTTGAACACGTCGAGCGCCCAGACGTGAATGCCGGACGAGGTACCCATGGCCGAAGTGCCGCCCGCGTGCCAGCTCGTGCCGTCCCAGCGCGCGATCTTGTTGGCGGCCACGTCCGTGCCGTCGCTCTGGTACACGTGCGTGAAGTACCCGCCCACATACAAGCTGCCATTCCAGACGGCCATCGCCTCGACCGCGTCGTTCGCTCCGCGCCCCAGCGCCGTGAGGCTGGTCCCGTCCCAGCGGAAGATGTTCCGGTTGTAGCTGTTGCCGCCCGCCGACGCGAACGTCCCGCCGACGTACAAATCCGACCCGCCGCCGTCATCGTATACGGCCACGGCCAGGACGTTATCAGTTGAGCCAATTGGGTCGCCGGGTAGGGGGGCCCACACTGTCCCGTTCCACCGGCCGAGCTTGTGCAGCGTCACTCCGCCCATGTCGTTCTGGTACCCGCCGCAGTACAGATCGCTACCCCAGAAGGCCAGCGCGCGGGGCCCCGAGTTGCTCGCCGCCATGCTGCCGCCGACGGTGGACCAGGCCGTGCCGTCCCACTTGGCGAGCCCGCGCGTGCTTGGCTGCCCGCCCATGCTGGCGAACCCGCCGCCCACGTACAGCAGCCCGTCTTTGGCCGCGAGCGCATACACCGTGCCGGTGCTCTGCGTGCCCGTGGTGAGTGCCGACCACGCGGTCCCGCTCCAGCGCCCGATGTTGTTGACCGTGACGCCCCCGGCGGTGCTGAACTGCCCCCCCACGTACACCGCCGGCCCGATCACCGACGGCTCATCGACCGCCAGCGCGCAGTAGACGGTGTTGTTCGGCCCCGACACGCCGACTGGTAACTGCCAGTTCGGATCGCATTGCGCGCGAGCCGGCGTCGCCGTAGCCCCGAGAACCGCACAAATGCTCAGGAGTGCGCAGCAGCTAACCCGGCGCATCTTCCGATCCTCCTCAGTTCCTGCTCTCAGCCGGCGAATCCACGCTGTAAAACCGCAAAGTCCGCCAGATCGGCGTCCGTATCTGCGTCGGTGTCCTTGCACTCGCAGCCCGACGCGAGCCCGTTGCCCGGCCCGGCGAAACAGGGCCGGAACAGATCCCAGTCGGCGCCGTTCACCGTGCCGTCGCCGTTGAAATCACCCGTGCTGGGCGTGGCGAGTAGCACCGTCGCCGGCGCGCTGGTCGTCGGCCCGCAATCGTCGGTCACCACGCACGTGTACGACCCCGCCGCCGTCGCGTCATAGCACGACGCCGTCGCCCCGATCAGCGTCAGTCCGCCACGCTTCCATTGGTAGTGCGGCGTGCCGATCGCGTCGGCGGCGACGCACATGTGTTGTGCCCGCGCCGCGCAAATCACGCCGCCGGTGGGCTGGGTCGTGATCACCGGCCCCGTGCGGACGGTCAGCGTGGCTGCATTGCTCGTCACGGTGCTGCACGAGTCCGTGACAACGCAGCGATACGACCCCGCCGTCGTCGCCACGTAACAGGCGGACGTCGCGCCGGTGATGTTGTTCGCGTCCTGCTGCCACTGGTACTGGACCGTCCCGCTGCCCTGCACCGAGACGCAGAACTGGTACCAGCCGCCGGAGCAGATCGTGCCGTTGGTCGGTTGGGTCGTGATTGTCGGCACCTTGCAGCCATAGAGCACGGCGATGAAGCCGCCGTACGTGGTGCAGTCGTCGATGCACGCGTTGCAGTCCGTCCCGAGTTGAATCGTGTTCAGCGTCGAGCCCGCTGCCTGGACAGTGCCGAGGTACCACCCGTCCACGTTGTTGGCCGCCGTGGTCATTCCGAAGTAGATCGTGCCCGAAGCGAAGAAATGGACGTCCCCGTTGTCGGTCAGGACAATCGGTCCGTTGTGCGCGGGGATCGTCCAGGTTTCGAGCGAGCCCGGGATGGGCAGACCGTTGCAACCGTCATACGCTTGGATCGTCAGCGCGTGCGCGGCCGTCCCCCGGCTTTGAATGAGCACGTCCGTGCAATCGACCAGCCACGTCCCGGGCAGCAGCGTCAGGTCGTCGGCCACGAGCGTGTTCGCCGGCAGCCACGGCCAGTTGTTGCCGCTGTCGCGCGCATAGGCGTACTGCGAGAAACCCAGGTCCGGGCAACCGGTGCGATAGTCGGTGACCGTGTGCATCGCGCCCGACCCCAGGTGTAGCGTCGAAAGCGACGCCGTCGCGAGCGGCTCGACCGGCGTCGCGCCGGGATCGGCACTCAGCACCAGCACCTTCTCGTCCGGCGCCAGCCCGCGCAGCCCCAGCTCCGCTGCCGTCCTGACGATCTGGCTCCACGCGGCCGGCAGACCCAGAGCCATCAACACTACGGCCACCGCCGCGCCTCGGAATCTCGCATTGTGCACAGCAACCATGCTTCCAATCTCCTCCGCTCTCTTAGCGCCCAGCGCGCTTCACCGCGCGAGTTGGCGTCAGTGCGCCGGACGACGGTTGAACCTCGACCGGCGCCGCGCGGAACTTCGTCGCCGCCGGCACCGCCAGCAGCCGGGTGCCCGGCGTGCCGCGAATCTCGTCCGCCGGATGCACCAGCCGTACCGACTCCAGCGGCGTCGCGATCGGCGTCACCTGGAGCATCGGCGCTCCAACCGTGCCGCCGCGCGCGCTCTTGCCCGCGTCGATGCACTGTAAGCTCACCCAGAAGCCCGCGTACGCACCGTCAACCGTGTTGTTGCACGTCCAGGTCCACTGCTGCCCGTCGTACGCCGCCAGGCCAAAGACGTTCGCCGTCGAGCCGGCCTCCGCCGTCTCGGCGACAATCCACCCGGCGTACGCGGTCGAGAACTCCATCACCATCCACACCGTGTTCGGCAGCGTCACCGGCGCCGGCAGCGTCACCGTCAGGTTCAGCACCTGCCCGTCCGGCAGACCCGCGCCGCTGACGAGCGTGCCGGGGAGGATCGTTCCGCCGGAGCACGGCGAGCCGTTATAGAGCGCAACATCGAGGTCGAATGGCCCGCCGCCGCCGCCGTATACCGCAACCTCAAAGTAGATCAGGTCGCGGGCGGTGCCGGCCAGCGTCAGGTCGTCGGCCATCGGCTTGCCGGGGTTGTACGACAGCGTGACCGGGTTGATCTCGTTGCGGTACTCCGGGCACGCGCCCGTGCAGCTCGTCCCGACGCCGTCGAAGCTGCCGCCGGCGGCCGTGCAGTCCGCGGCCGATTTCATCGTGCACGTCCAGGTGGCGATGTCGCAGCAGGCGCCTACGGTGATGCTCGCGCAGTTGACCGTGGCGCACGTCGTGCCTTCGCCCATGAACAGCCCGGCGAATGCCGTGCACGCCGGAATCGTCCCCTGCGTGCACGTGTGGTCGGTGTGGCAGCACGCGCCCTGTGCCTCGGGTATCGCGACGCACTGAATGTCCGCCCAGAAGCCGGCATAATCCGCCGGCGGCGGGCCAAACCAGTAGTCGCACGCCCACGGCGGATCGTTCTGCCCGAATATGTTCTGCGTCGACCCGGTCTCGGCCTGCTCGGCGACCACCCAGCCGGAATCGGCCGTCGAGAACGTCACGACCATCCATACGCTGTCGGGCACACGCACCGGCGTCGAGAAATCGGCCGACAGGAGGTAAATCGAGTCGTCACCCGGAACGCCGTTCCACGTGCGCTGCGTGCCGGCGATCAGCGTTCCACCCAGCCCCGGACAGTTCGTGTACAGGGCGGCGGTGACGTTGTACGCGTGATTGGCGGTCCCGGCGACCGCCAGATCGTAGTAGGTGAGCCCGCGGGCCGTTCCCGCCAGCGTCATGTCGTCGCCCAGGGCTTTGTTTGCCCCGGGACTGTAGTACGTGGTGGGATTAGCGATGGTGTTGCGGTACTCGGGCGCCATCGTGTTCGTACACGTCGTGCCCGCACCCTCAAACGTCCCGCCGAGGGCCGTGCAGATGCCGTGTCCGGTTATCCGGCAGGTCCAGTCCGTCGTGTTGTAGCACGCGCCCACTTCGGAGAGCGAGCAATCCACGCCCGTGCACACCGTGCTTTGGCCGAAGTACGTCCCGTTCTGCCAGGCACAGGCCACGGATGTGATGACGGCGCAGACCTCGGTCGGTAGGCAGCACGCGCCGCGTACCGTGCAGTGGGCCGTGGCGCAGGTCGTGTTGTCGCCCTGGTAGCTGCCGCCGTACCCGGCGCAGCGCACCGCCGTCTCCTCGGTGCACGTGTCGTCGGTGTGGCAGCAGGCTCCGACCGTCTCGACCGGGCACTGGAACGTGGCGCAGGCCGTCAGCGGGCCCTCGAACACGCCGGCGCTGGTCGTGCAGTCGGTAATGCTGAGGTCCAGGCACGCGCCGTTCGGGTAGCAGCACGCGCCGTTGCAGATCCCGGCCGTGCACGTGGTCTGGTTGCCCATGTACGTGCCGCCGGTCAACGTGCAGGCGTTCTGGCTGCCGACCGAGCACGCGCCGTCGGTGTGACAGCAGGCGCCGACCGGGGAGGAGCAATCGACCGCCGCGCACGACAGCCCCACGCCGCGGAAGTTGCCGCCGCCGGACGCGCAGGCCGCCGGCGTGACCAGCGTGCAGCTCTGGTTCGGCCAGCAGCAGGCGCCCTTGCCGGACGACGGGCAGGTCAATTGCGCGCACAGGCTGCCCATGCCCTGGAACGTGCCGCCGGCGATGTTGCAGTACTCCAGCGTGAAGTTCAGGCATCCGCCGGTATAGAAGCAGCACGCGCCCGAGCAGCTCACGCCGGCGCAGGTCGTGCCGTCGCCGCGGTAGTAGCCGCCCAGCGCATAGCAGTGCTCGACCGTGACGGCGCTGCAATTGCCGTCCTCGAAACAGCACGCCCCCTCGCGGATCGTCGCCCCGCTGAACACGAGCATCATCCGCGCGTAGTCGAGCAGATCCGTGTCGTTGTCCCCGTCGAAGTCCGAGCACACGCAGCCGGTCGCCGGCAGGAGCTGCGGCCCATGCACGCAGGGCGCGAACAACCGCAGGTCCGCCACGTCCACCACGCCGTTGGCGTCCAGATCGCCGTCCGCCGACGCCACGTAGAGGATCCACGACTCCGTCGCCTCGCCCACGGCGTTAATCGCGCGGATCGTCACCACGTACGGCCCGTTGACTGGATCGGCGTCGGGCCACGAGACCACACCCGAGCTCGTGTTGATCGTCATCCCAGGCGGACCGGCGACCAGCGACCAACCCAGGATCGGCGCCATGCACGCGGGCGCGGTCAGCGCTGGCGTCGGCCCCGTGTAATCAAATCCGCACTTCGTCGCGTGGTTGGCGATCGCCACGATGTGCGGCGGCGCTTGTTGCACGCCCAGCCGCACGGTCTGCGTCGACGTACCCGCCCCGTTCGTCGCCCGCAGCACGATTTCGTAGATGAACGGCGACTTGACCGGACTCGGCCAGTGAATCACGCCCGTGTTCGGGTCCACCGTCATCCCCGGCTGCGGGTTGTCCAGGCTCCACGTGAGCGGGGCCATGTTGATCGGGTACGTAACCACCGGCGTCGGGCCGGTAAACGGGTTTTCACAGGTGATGATGTACTGACTGAAGGAGCCGAATGCCGGCACGGCCTGCGCCACCAGCAGCGGCGCGCAATAGTCTGCCTGGTTGTTATCTTCGTACTCCTCCGTGACCTGGTGGAGGTCATCCAGGATCGAACCCACGTAGTACGTGCCCGCCGGAAGGTCGGGAATGTCCGTCGCGGCACCAAACTCGATTCGGCAACTGGTCCCGGTCCCCAGATTCCAAAACAGGTGCCCGAGCGCCAGATCGTTCGCGTCGATGACGTTGTTAGTCGACAAATAGAAGCCCTGCCGCACGTTCGACACCGCCACGTTGCCGAAGTTCTCGATCGTCGCCCACAGCGTGAGCTCCTGGTCCGGCGTGATCGGCGACGGCGTGAAAAACGACGGCTCGGCCCGTCCGAGACGCGGCCCTCGCGCGCTATACCCCGCGTTCCCGAGGTCGATCGTCGGTGCGGACGAGCCCGGATACAGGAAGCGCGTCCCGCGCCGGTCGTCCGCGTGCAACTCGATGATGTTCTGGTTACCGATTGGTCCGCCCGCCGGATAGCCAGGGTTCAGCGTGCCGATCAGCCACGACGTCCCCGCCGGCTCGTCGCCGACCGGGTCGTGCCCGAGGCCGATCGCGTGTCCCAGCTCGTGCAGCGCGACGAGGTAGAACGAGAAGCCGTTGTCCGGTTCGGGGTTGCCCGTGACTTCGCAATCCGGGTTGGTCAACATGTGCCAGCCGACGCCGTCCGGAACGTCGGCGAAGACCATGTCCATGTCGTACCACTCGTCCATGTAGTTGACCATGTACGTCACGGCCAGAACGCCGGGGTCCAGCGAGTCCGCCGGCACGGCCACCGTCATGCTGTAACCGTCTTGCGGATCAATGACCGTGTCCGCTTCATCCACGTAGCCGTAGCGATAGTAGAAGCTCGAGCCCCAGACGTCGCTCCATTGCCCCATTGAGGCGCGGTACAGCACGTCGGGATCGTCGCCTTCCTGAAACGTGATCGTTGACAGGTAACGGTCCGCGTACCCGTCGTACCAGATCACGCTGTAGCCCCCGTACGAGAAATACGAAAACGCCGCGGCCCGGTCGCTCCCCAGCCACGTGATCCCGCCCACCGCCGCCACGAGCAACGAATTGCGGAGGAGCGCTTTCATCGCGGCACCTCCTTGCCCTTCGTGCTCGGCTGTGTCGTCGGTGCCACCGGCGGCGCCGCTGGCCGTGCCGCCCCCGCCCCGCGCACTGGCGCCGCCGGCGCACCGGCTTTCTTCTCCGCCTGCCGCCGCTGCTCCATCGGCGACAGCCTCAGCGGCACCGCGCGGTACTTGACGATTGCCGGCCGGCCGGCCGGGGCCGTGAGTTGGTGATCGCGGCTGGCCGCCAGCACTGGCGTAAGTTGCGTCACGAAATCGGTATAGGCCACCGGCGCCGCCGCCTGCGCCCGCGGCGTGACCAGCCCCATGTGCTCCGCGCCTTGCAGGGATTCATGCGGGTCGACGGCCGCGCTCGGCGCATACTGGATAAACCCGTCGGACCCGACGCCGGCCACGCCCGCCTCGCGGCCCTCCGCCCGCGACATGACGCGCTCCACGCCGTCGGCGTCCGGCTTGATGAGGAACGCGCCTTGGTAAATGCCGACAACGGGGTGCGTGTGATAGGTCGGCAGCAGGAACAGCAGCCACTTCTCGCCGACGCGCAGCTCGGGGGCGTCGGGGATGGTCATCCGCGTCTTGTCCACTTCGCCGCCCGGCACGATCAGCGTGAACCGGTCGGTCGAGTCGGCCAGCCGGCCCTTGAGGTACTCGACCCCCTCGAGCGTGACCGCCGACTCGATGCGTCGCGGGTCACTGGCCCAGTACGACCGCACCGCCGTCACGCGGCCGACGATCACCTGCCCGGCGTGGTCGGCCAGCGTGTTCAGGGTCATCGGGACCGCGACGGCGGCCGTCGCCAGCGGTGCCCAGGCCGCCAAGCCCAGGCTAATACCCGCCAGCCCGAACCAATTCAGGCGTGGACGCACGTTCCGTCTGGCGTCTGACATGTCGTGTCACCTCGCTTGCGTGCTAGTGTTGCGGCTGCTGCCTCTGTCCGGCCACCTTGCCTGCGCTCGCCCCCGGCGCGCGGATCGACTGCTGTCGCACGTGGATGCCATTGTACTAAAATCGACCCAGTAGACGGTGTTCATCTGGCTCTCGGGCGCAACGCCGCCAATTCCAGAGTTATCGGCCCTCTACGCCCGGAATTCCGCACGAGGTCAGTGCCCGGGGCCGCAGGCCGGCCGTGCACTGGGCACCACTTCGCGGTAGCGCGCACGCTGCGATCGTATTCGGCCCTCTCGGCCGCAAGTTCTTATCGGGCGGCGGCGGCGGCGAATGGCAAGTCGGCAGGGCTTGAGTCGCTGCGGGCCGATCACTGCCGACCGTGCGCGTTTTGACTTCGCGCACGGGGGGTGCCTAGCCTTTTTACAGAGGTGTTGTGTCTCTGCGATAGTCGGGCCGGGCGCTCGGGTGGTGTTCGCGAGCGACGGAGCGCAGGGAAGGGTTGTAGCCTCGAGAGTTCGAGCACCGTGGTTTGGGTTTGCGCGTCGGAGCGCAAAGTACCGAATGATGCGGGCATCCTGAGTGCCCGCGCCGTCGGCCGATGTGAACTCTGCCTGTTCGGTCGGCTGACTGACCGACCTGCGATGCCTCGATCACGGCCTCGCGCACATCGGTCGCAACGGAAGAGGAGAGCCTGTTCATGCAGACTAGCATTCCGCGGAGGGTTGTGCAGCTCGCTCTGATCGTAACGGTCGGCACGGCCGCGTGCACGGCTTTCGCCGCGCCGTTGAACCTGGTCCAGGCCTTTCCAGACGTCTTCGTGACGTCGAACGCGGCGACCTACGATCCGAACTCGATGCAATTCACGGAGACCGGGCGGCCGCTGACCTACTCGTTGCCGACCTCCTACAACATCACGAACACGACGACCACGTCCTATTCGTTGACGGCCACAATCGACCACACCGGTTCGGCGACGGGCGGCACGCTCTCGATTCTGGGCAAGATCAGCGCGCTCGGGTTTACCAGCGGGACGCTGCTCACGGGCACGCTCGCGCCGGCACCGGCCTTCGGGTACGGAAACTCGACGAACGGGGATCCCTTTGAATTCCTGTTTACGGTCACGGGCGGCGACATGGCGGGCAACTTCGGCTCGACCGCCGGCGTGATCATCAGCGCCAAGTCGACGAATTACGTCGACTGGAGTCACAGCTTTTCGAACGGATCCGGCGCCACGAATGACACGTTCCGCGTCCCGGAACCGGCCTCGCTGACTCTGCTGGCCGCCGTCCTCGGCCTGAGTCGCAGGCGAGGGCGATAACCGCATTGAACCGGCCCGGCCGTCTACGGCGGGAGCCGAGCCGCCCAGCGCGACATCGACACTTCCATGTGGCAAGCGCGCGTGCGCATTGAAGGGAACCAAAGGGAGAGAAGACAATGATCTCGGGAAGACCTACACACTTTGCTCGGCTCAGTATCATCCTGATCCTGATCGGATCGGCCGTCGCCGCGCAGGCCGCCCTACTGAACGTTCCGCAAACGGCGCCGATCATCAACTACGACTCCAACGGGCACCTCACGTACGATGCCGGCACCGGCCAATTCAGCGTCGACGCCTCGTCGTTGGCCGTGACGTTTCCAAACGGCGACTTTGCCTTTGTCGATGCCCCGCGGGCCCTGCAAATCCGTCTGCTCGTCAACGGCAGCGGCGTCGCTAGCTCCAACGGCTCGACCGACGACCTCACCGTCGAGGGCACCGTCGACGTCGACGGCGACGGCACGCCCGAGTACTCCGGCATCCTGCTCACCGGCAAGATCAAGGCCTTCGGCTTCCTCGACACCGGCTCCAACGTCGACCTGTTCGACTTCGTCTTCGTCGGGACCGGCGGCGGCATGGCCGGGTTGTTTGGCGGCGGCAACATCGGCATCACGATGACCAGCGAGAACTGCACCTTCACGGGCAGCTTCCTCGTGAACTTCGAGGGAAAGTCGAAAGGGGACATCGGCGTCACGCCCTGCGACCGGCACGCCATCAGCGGACACGTCACTTGCACGGGGACCAATACGGGGATCCCGGGCGTTTCCGTCACCGTGTACGACGCGAATAACTCGCCGGTCGGCACTGCAGTTACCGGCACCGGCGGGGCGTACGCCGTTCCCGGACTAGTTGCCCCGGCCAACTACACCGTCGTCGTCACCGTACCCAGCAATGCGGCTTCCTGCTCGGCCACGAGCCAGGCGATAGCTCTTGATTGCAATGCCGACGCAACCGCCGACTTCTGCGTGTGCCCGTGTCTGCCTACGAGCATCACCGGCACGGCGGCTTGCACCCAGAACGGCCAACAGACGCCGCAACCCGGCGTCGCGATCACCGTGTTCGACAGCAGCAACCACGTGGCGGGGTCCGCGGTCACCGGTGCGGGCGGCTCCTATGCCGTCGCGGGGCTCGTCGCCGGCGCGTATACCGTTGCGGCGACGCCGCCGGCGGGAAGCAAGCTCTGCAGCGACGCGACCGTGGCTGTTGTCCTGGTCTGCAACCAGGACGGGACCGCCAACTTCTGCGTGTGCCCCTGTGCGCCGTCGGACATCAACGGCCTCGTGGCCTGCTCGCGCGACAACGGTCCGGTCGCCGGCCTGACCGTCACGGCTTACGACGCCAATAACGCGGCCGTCGGATCGGCCGTCAGCCAGGCGGATGGCACCTACACGATCAATGATCTGCCGCCCGGCAGCTATACCGTCAAGATCACCATTACGTCCACCACCACGTTGTGCGGTCCGGACACCGTGCCGGTCACGCTCGCGTGCGAAACCGATGGAACCGCGAACTTCTGTGTCTGCCCGTGCCGACCCGCCAGCATCACTGGCATCGTGGCCTGCTCACAGGACAACGGGGGTATCGCGGGCATAGCCGTCACCGCGTACGACGGCGGCAATGCGGTCGCCGGCACCGCCGCCACCGACACGGACGGCTCGTACACGATCGGCGGCCTCGCCCCGGGCAACTACACGGTCAAGATCGTGCCCACGGCCGACACCAAACTCTGCGGGCCCGATACCGTACCGGTCACCATCGTCTGCGAGACCAACGGGACCGCGAATTTCTGTCTGTGCCCGTGCCGAGGCTCGGCGATCAACGGCCGGACTGTCTGCAGCACCGGCAACCTGCCCCAGGGGAACATCGCCGTCACGCTGCTCGACAGCACCAACGGCGTCGCGGGCAACGCCACGACCGCGACCGACGGCACGTACACAATTGCCAATCTGGCGCCCGGGACCTACCGGGTGACCGTCGCCGTGCCGCCCAACTACCAAAGTTGTGGGCCCACGTCCGTCAACGTGACGCTGCAATGCGAGCAGAACGGGACGGCCGATTTCTGTCTGTGCCCCCCCGCGTGCAACACGAAGCTGAACGGCACGGTCAAATGCACAAGCAGTTGCCCGCAGACCCCCGTGTCCGGCGCGACCATTACGGTCGTCAGCTCGGCCGGTCAAACGGTCGCCACGCAGAGCACCGCGGCCGACGGGACTTATAGCATCTCGGGCCTCTCCATCGGCAGCTATACCGTTAAGGTTACCCTACCCAGCGGCTATCAGGCCTGCGGCTGCACGAGTTCCTGCGTCACGATCTCCTGCGGCCAAACGAAGACCGTGGACTTCTGCGCTTGCCCCAACTGCGCGTCCGCCAGCGTGACCGGCACCGTCAAGTGCTCGACGACGAACAAGACGGTCTACGGCGTTACCGTCAAGCTGTACGATGCCAACAACGTCCAGAAGGGCTCGGCGCGGACCGGCTGCGACGGCAAGTACGCGTTCCGCAACCTGCCCGCGGGCACCTACAAGGTCACGATCGTGGTGCCGTGCGGCTATGAGGCCTGCGGGGCCACCAACTCTACCATAACGCTCGCCTGCGGCCAGACGACGCCCGTCGACTTTTGCGTGTGCCCGACCTGTCGGCCGGCCACCGTCAGCGGCGTCGTCAAGTGCTCGTCGGGCTGCCAGACTGTCGCGGGTGCGATGGTCGCCGTCTTCGACGCCAGCAACGTCCAGAAGGGCTCCACGACCACCGGCGCCGACGGCAAGTACACGCTTGGAAACCTGCCCGCCGGAAGCTACAGCGTCCGCATCACGGTGCCCGCCGGCTATGAGGCCTGCGGAGACACCAGCACCAGCGTGACGTTGACGTGCGGCCAGACGAAGACCGTCAACTTCTGCGCCTGCCCGAGTTGTGCGCCGGCCAAGGTCACGGGCATCGTCAAGTGCCAGTCGAGCTGCCAGACCGTTGCGGGTGCAATCGTCAAGGTCTACGACGCTGCCAACGTCCAGAAGGGCTCCGCAACGACCGGCTCCGACGGCAAGTACACGCTCAGCGGCCTGCCGGCCGGCACCTACACGGTCAAGCTGACGGTCCCCGCCGGCTACGACGCGTGTGGCTGCACCAGCCAGAGCGTGACGCTGACGTGCGGTCTGACGAAGACCGTCAACTTCTGCGCGTGCCCGAGCTGCCCGCCGGGCGGCATCACCGGGACGGTCAAGTGCTCGTCGAAGTGCCAGGCCGTCGCGGGCGTGGCGGTCGTCGTCCTCGACGCCAACAACGTTCAGAAGGGCTCGACGACCACCGGGTCGGACGGCAAGTACACCTTCGGCAGCCTGCCTGCCGGAACCTACACCGTCCGGATCACCGTGCCCGCCGGGTACGAGGCCTGCGGCGACACGAGCGCTAGCGTGACCGTGACGTGCGGCCAGACGAAGACCGCCAACTTCTGTGCCTGCCCGAGCTGTCCGCCCGGCACGGTGACTGGCGTCGTGAAGTGCTCGTCCAGCAACGCTGCCGTCGCGGGCGCAGTCGTGAAGATCTATCGCAACAATGTCCAGAAGGGCTCGGCGAACACCGGTGCCGACGGCCGGTACACGCTCGGCAACCTCGCGGCCGGCGACTACACCGTCAAGCTCACGCTTCCGTGCGATTACGACGCCTGCGGCTGCCTCAGCGCCTGCGTGAGCCTGTCCTGCGGCGGCACGAAGACGGTCAACTTCTGCGCCTGTCCGCACCCCGTGGCCAGCGAAGGCTGCTCCCCCGGCTACTGGAAGAACCACACGTGGCACTGGCCGGATCCGTACGACCCGACCGACAGCTTCAACGCCACGTTTGGCGTGTCCGCGTTCCAGCCCGACATCACGCTGCTCGCGGCCCTGCGTCAGAGCGGCGGCGGAGTCAAAGCGCTCGGCCGGCACGCCGTGGCCGCACTGCTAAATGCCGCGACCAGCGCGGTGGACTACGAGTTCACGCCGCAGCAGGTGCTCGCCGAGGTGCAGGCTGCCTTGCGGCCGGGCGGTAACATCGAGGGCGCCGAAGAGGATCTCTCGGAAATGAACCAGCGCAATTGTCCGCTGAATTGACGCTGCGGGCAGCGCCCCCGGCAGCAGAGCACAATATGCACGGAGCCCCGGACGCCACGCGTCTGGGGCTCCTGTGCATCAGCAGGTTGACGCACCGCGGTCACGTGCCGCGCCCGGATCACCCGCCCGCGCCAGCCTTCGCCAGATCGCCTGCCTCTACGATGATCAGCTTCTCCGCCGGCACGTATTTTGCCAGTGCCGCCTGCACGGCCGCCGGCTGTAACGCCTCGACTTTCGCAAGCTGCTCCTCGGCGAACTTCAGCGTTCGGCCGAGGAACAGATCGCGCGTCAACATGCCTGCGACCGCGCCGTCGTTGCTCAGACCCACCTCGATCTGCTGCCGATAGCCTTGCCGCGCTTCGTTCAGCTCCTCTTGTGGTACGCCCTCCGCGATGAACCGCTTGATTTCCTCCTGCGCGCAGCCAACCGCGCGCCCGGCGTTCTGCGGCGCACAGATGCTGTACGCCAGGAACGTGCCGACGCGGTCCAGCGACCCGGCCGTCGCCATCGACCCGCAGCCGTACGCGAGTCCCTCCTTCTGCCGGATGCGGTTGACCAGCCGCGAGTTCGAGTTGCCGCCCAGGATCAGATTGGCCGCCAGCAACGCCGGGTAGTCCGCGTCGTCGTCCCGAATCTCCAGCGGCAGCCCGAGCGTCACCATCGCGTTCGTCTTGTCCGGCGTCTCGATCGTCACCGTGTCCGGCTTGGCCGCCGCGTACTTGTTCTCGATCCGCGCGAACGGCTTCGGACTCGCCCAGTCGTTGAAGAGCTTCTCCAGCAGCTTCGCGACCTCGGCGGCATCAAAGTCGCCGACGAACGCGGCCTCTGAATAGCTCGCGCCGACCAGCCCGCGGTACAGCCCCTGCACGTCCGCCAGCTTCACCGCCCGTAGCCGCTCGATCTGCTCGTCGGGCGTCGGCACGTAGCGAATGTCGGTAGGGGGGTACGGGCTCATCCGCCGCCGCAGCTCGTTCGACGCCAGCACCATCGGCTCCGACTTCTGCTGCTCCGTCTCGGACAGCGTCTCGCGCTGGTATGTCTCGAACTCGTCCTCCGGGAACGCCGGCTGCCGCAGAATCTCGCCCACCAGCTCCAGCACGGCCGGCAGGTTCTCGCGCGTCGTCTCGATCGACACGTCCAGCGTGCCTGGGCCGGCGCCCGTCCGCACGTACCGGTTGCCCCGGCCGCCGCCCGTACCCAGCCGCACCTGGGCCTTCAGCTCGGCGAAGCGGTCCTCGATCTGCCGCCGCGTGTGCTGCGTCGTGCCGCGCATCAGCATCGGCCCGACGAACGACGCCGCCTCCTGCTTGCCCGTCAAGTCCGCCTCCGAGCCGTAATGGAAGCTCAGCGTCGCGTTCACGCGGTTGCCGCGCGTTTGCTTCGGCAGCAACGCCAGCTTCATCCCCACCGGCAGCTTCGACCGCTGCGTCCGCGACTCGATGTTCGCGTATGTCGCCTCGAACGCCTCGCCCTTCGTCACCTCCTGCGTGTCCTTGTAGTCCTTCAGCAGCGCCGCGACATCCGGCGTCGGCGGTACCTTCACCCGCTCCGGCTCCTTCGTCGGGCTGAACACGCCGACCGTGCGGTTGCTCGGCTTGAGGTAATGCGCCGCGACGCGCTGCACGTCCGCCGGCGTCACCTTCGCCATCCGGTCGCGCTCCAGGAACATCAGCCGCCAGTCGCCCTGCGCCGCCGACTCGCTCAGCCGCAGCCCCACCCGGCTGCTGTCGTTGAGCATCAGCTCGAAGTTGCGGGCAAAGCTCTTCTTGGCCCGCTCGACCTCCTCGTCGGTGAACGTCTGCTTCCCCAACCCGTCCAGCACCTCGAACATCTTCGCCCGCACTGCCTCCAGCGGCTGATCCAGCCGCGCCTCGGCCATCACCTCGAACACGCCCGGCTCGCACATTCCGTGCGCGCTCGCCTCCACGCTCGTCGCGAGCTTCGTCTCGATCAACGCCTTGTACAGCCGTCCGGTTTGCTCTGCCGACAGCGTGCTCGCCAGCACCTGCAGCGGCGCCATGTCCTCGTGCGACGCCGCACACACGTGGTATGCGCAGCCCAGGGCCTGCACGTCGCCCACCCGCCGCAGCACCACCTCGCGCTCCCCATCCTGCGTCGGCTCCACCGTATACGTCTTCTCCAGCTTCCGCTCCGGTCGCGGAATCCGCCCGTAAACGTCGTTGATCTTCGCCAGCGTCTTCGCCTCGTCGAACTTCCCCGCCACGATCAGGTACGCGTTGTCCGGCTGGTAGTACTTGCGGTAGAACGCCTGCAAGCGGTCGATCGGCACCCGCTCGATGTCCTCGCGCGACCCGATCGTCGACTTGCCGTAGTTGTGCCACAGGTACGCCGTCGACATGATCCGCTCGTCCAGCACCCGCAGCGGGCTGTTCTCGCCCATCTCGAACTCGTTGCGGACCACCGTCATCTCGCTGTCCAGGTCCTTCTGCGCAATGAAGCTGTTCACCATCCGGTCCGCTTCCAGCCGCAGCCCGAAATCCAGGTTCTCCTCCGTCGCCGGCAGCGTCTCGAAGTAGTTCGTCCGGTCGTCCGACGTGCTCCCGTTGAACTGCGCCCCGTGGTCGTTCAGCTCCTTCCACACCTGCGGATGGTCCGGCGTGCCCTTGAACATCAAGTGTTCGAGCAGGTGGGCCATGCCGGTCTCGCCGTAGCCCTCGAACCGCGACCCCACCATGTACGTCAGGTTCACGGTCACCGTCGGCTTCGAATCATCCGGGAACAGCAGGACTCGCAGCCCGTTGGCCAGGCCGTACTCCGTGATCCCCGCCACCGTCGTCACCTTCTGCGGCGCTGGCGGCGTGTCGCCGGCCAGTGCCGCGGCGGCACACAGAATCAGGACCACTCCCAACAACGCCCGCGTTGGTGAATCGCTACGCACGGGATGCTCTCCTTGTGTGCTGAGCGCCTCTGGCTGAGGCGCGGACACGGTCAGCGGACTTCGGCCACATAAGTCCGAGATTATATTGCAGTCGGGATAGCGTTGCTTGGCAAGGCCCGATAAATCGCTGCCAGTCAAGTCGCCGCGCGACAAAGCCGATGAACCCACGGTCCATCTTAGTCTGCGCGGAGAGCATGGCAGTGAAGTGCGCAAACATAGTGGTCGCTCTGGGTCTGCTCCTCGGCTGCGGCGCCGTCGCCAGTCTTGGCCGCGCCGGTGACGCAGGTGAGCCGTCCCAGGTAACTGCCGCCCCGACGTCGGACACGCCGGGCGCCGGCGGGAACGGCGGGGTCTCAACGAGCATACCGGCTCCCCCCAACGCCCCCACGGCCACGGCCGCCACCAGTATTACCGCCACCGGTTTTTCGGCGAATTGGAATGCCTCGGGCGGCGCCACCGGCTACCGGCTCGACGTGGCCACAGACAGCGGTTTCACCAACTTCGTTGCTACCTACAACAACCGTGACGTGGGCAACGTGACTACGTACGCGGTCAGCGGGCTCACCGGCGGCACGACGTACTACTATCGCCTCCGTGCGTACAACGGCAGCGCCACCAGCGGGAATTCGAACACGATCACGGTCACGACGGTCCCCGCCGCCCCCACGGCCACGGCCGCCACCAGCATCACCGCCACCGGCTTCTCGGGGAACTGGAATGCCGCGACCGGCGCCACCGGCTACCGCCTCGACGTGGCCACCAACAGCGGCTTCACCAGCTTCGTAACCGGCTACAACGACCGTAACGTGAGCAACGTGACCACGTACGCGGTCAGCGGTCTCAGCGCCAGCACCACGTATTACTATCGCGTGCGGGCCTACAATGGCGCGGGCACCAGCGGCAACTCGGGCACGATCACGGTCACGACCGTCCCCGCCGCCCCCACGGCCACGGCCGCCACCAGCATCACCGCCGCCGGCTTCTCGGCGAACTGGAATGCCTCCACCGGCGCCACGGGCTACCGCCTCGACGTGGCCACCAACAGCGGCTTCACGAGCTTCGTGACCGGTTACAACGACCGCAACGTCAACAACGTGACCACCTACGCCGTCAGCGGGCTCACCGCCGGCACGACGTATTACTATCGCGTGCGGGCCTACAACGGCACGGGTACCGGTGGCAACTCCGGCACGATCACGGTCACGACGGTTCCGCCCGCCCCGACGGCCACGGCGGCCTCCAGCATCACGGCCATCGGCTTTTCGGCGAACTGGAGCGCCGCAACGGGCGCCACCGGCTACCGCCTGGACGTGGCCGTCGACAGCTTCTTCACGAACTTCGTAGCCGGCTACAGCAATCTCAACGTGGGCGCCCCGACCACGCAATCGGTCAGCGGTCTCAACCCGGCCACGGTCTACTACTATCGCGTCCGGGCCTACAACGGCGCAGGCACCAGCGGCGACTCGAACACCGTCACCGTCACGACGCTTCCGGCCTTGCCAACGGTGAGCACCACGCCCGTAACCAGCGCGACGTCCACCACGGCGGCCGGCGGCGGTGACATCATGTCGGACGGCGGCGCGACGGTCACCGTGCGCGGGGTTTGTTGGAGCACCTCCGCAAACCCGACGACGGGCGACGCCTATACGACCGACGGCGGAGGCACGGGCACGTTTGGCAGTTCCTTGACCGGGCTCGCGGCCGGCACGACCTACCACGTCCGTGCGTACGCCACGAATACCGCCGGCGCGGGGTACGGCGACGATCGCACGTTCGCGACGCTCGCCGTCCACACCGTCACGTTTGTCGCCGGTGCGCACGGCACGCTCAGCGGCACGCCGGGCCAGACCGTTGACCACGGCAGCGACTGTACGGCGGTCACCGCGGTACCCGATCTCGGCCACCACTTCACCGGCTGGACCGGCGACCACGTCGGCAGCGACAACCCGCTGACGGTCACTAACGTCACGGCGGACATGACCATCACCGCCAACTTCGCGATTGACACGCACACCGTGACCTTCGTCGCCGGCGCGCACGGTTCGTTGCAGGGCACCAGCCCGCAGACGGTCAATTACGGCGCCAACTGCACCGTGGTCACCCCCGTGCCCGACCTGGGCTACCACTTCACCGGCTGGACCGGCGACTACGTCGGCACCGACAACCCGCTGACGGTCACTAACGTCACGGCGGACATGACCATCACCGCCAACTTCGCGATTGACACGCACACCGTGACCTTCGTCGCCGGCGCGCACGGCTCGCTCGCCGGCACGACCTCGCAGACGGTCGACTATGGTGCCGACTGCACCGCGGTGACGGCGACGGCGGATGACGGCTACCACTTCGTGAACTGGACCGGCACGGGGGGGGGAGCGTCCACCGACAATCCGCTGACCATCGCGAGCGTCACGCAGGATCTGACCATCACGGCGAACTTCACGGTCGTGACGTGCGACGTCACGTTCTCCGCGGAGCAGGGCGGCACCGTGCGAGGCGCTGCCGCTCAGGTTGTGCCGTATGGTGGCTCGACCGCGCCCGTGACCGCCGTCGCCGCGGACGGGTGGCAGTTCATGCGCTGGACGGGCACCAACGCCTTTGAGACGCAGCAGAATCCGCTCACGCTCACGGACGTGCGGCGCAACACGGCGATCGCCGCGACCTTCGCTATCCTGCCACCCGAGCCCGTCGACACAGGCGAGACGCCGTCTCTGAGTTCCGAGCCGAACACGCCGGCCGGCAACAACATGCCGGATCTGCGGCTGACAATCGCCGTATCCCCGACGGGGCCGGCGGCGGGCGGAACCGTGGCGACGGGCGACGTCGTGCCCTTCGAGCTGGCCGTGGAGAACGTCGGTGCAGGCGGCGCGACGGATGTCCGCGTTGTCGTGCCGATCCCGGACAGCATGGAGTACGTCTCGGCCCGCGTGCTCGTTGCCGAGAGCGCCCAGACGGCGTCAGTGCAAGTGGAGTTCGACGGCCAGAACGTCATTGTCTACGTGGGAGACGTGCCCGCGGGGCATACGGTCGCCACAGAGTTGATGCTGCGTGCCAAGACCAGCGGCGTCGCAGCCGTGGCGGCGCAAGTGCACTCGACGGAGCAAGAAGCGCCGGTTGCCGCTCAACCGGCGGCGGAGATCGTCGTGGAAGACGAGTACTTCCTGATTCAGAGCACGTCGCGGCCCGGCGGCTGTGGGCTGCCGGGGTTGTTTCCGCTGTTCACGTTGGTCGGGCTACTGGGTCTGCGGCGGTATGGCGGGGGCGGAGTATAGGTCGGTGCAGCCCAAGGCGATCGCCGACGCAAAGAGGTTTCGAGATGTCTGGAGAGTGTTCATGCAACGCACAACCAAACGGATAGTCCTGGCAGGGCTGCTGGCAGCGCTGCTGGTCACTGCGAGCGGATGCTGGCCGTTCGACCTCGCCTCGAACGCGACATCCTTCGCGGCGGGCTGGCTCGTACGGGGCTTCGCCACGCAAACGCCGACCACGGAGCTGACCTGCTACCGCAACGGCGTGGCGATCGACTGTGCTGACGTGCCCGCCGAGATGCTGCCCGTCAACCAATGAGCCCGCGGCGCGCACATGCCCTCAAATGCGTGTGCGCGATCGTACGCCGGGGGGTAAAGCCAGACTCTGCCCTGCCCGCCCTGCAAGCCGAAGCATCCCGGAGAGGCCGTCTACGGGTTTACGCAATTCCGCACCCTCCCCGTCTTCTTGAACTCCGCCACGATCCGCACCGTCTCCTCCGCGACCGCCGTCTGCGCCTGGTCCGTCGACGCCCCGATGTGGTGCGTGCCGTACAGGTTGGCCACATCCGCCAGCGGCGACGTGATCTCTTTCGCGTCCGCCGCCGGCTCGTTCTCGTACACATCCACCGCCGCCGCGCGAATCTTCTTCTCTTTCAGCGCCGCGATCAGCGCCGGCTCGTCCACCACCGACGCCCGGCTCGTATTGATGAGCATCGCGTTCGGCTTCATCGTCGCCAGCCGACCGGCGTTGACCAGATGCTTCGTATCGCCCGTCCCCGGCACGTGCAGCGTGATCACGTCCGCCTCGCGGAAGATCTGGTCGAGCTGTGCCCGCTTGCAGTTTGGATGGTCGAGCGGCTTCAGGTCCGCGATCACGTCGTACCACAGCACTTTCATGTCGAACGCCAGCGCCCGCTTGGCGACCTCGGTGCCGATCCGCCCCATCCCGACGATCCCCAGCGTGCCGCCCTTCAGCCCGCGGGCCTTGCTGTATTCCTTCTTGTTCCACTTGTGCGCCCGCAGGTCGGCGACGTTGTCCGCGATCCGCCGGTCCATATTCAGCATGTGGCCGAGAACCAGCTCCGCGACCGCGACCGCGTTCATCCCCGGACAGTTCGAGACCTTCACCCCGCGTTCGCTCGCCGCCTTCACGTCGATCGTGTCGTAGCCCGACCCCGCCCGGATGACGACCTTGAGCTGCTTCCCGGCCTTCAGCGTGTCCGCGCCGACCTTTGTCGACCGGACGATCAGAACGGTCGGGTCGTACTCCCCGACGCGCTTCGTCAGCGCCTCGTCCTTCAGCTCCGGCTCGCACGTCACCTCGTCCGCGATCTTCTTCAGCTCCGCGATCCCAAACGCCTCAAACTTGTCCGCGATCAGCACTTTCATGCTCAAACTCCCGTAAACCGCTTCACGTTTTCCTGCGGCGATCCGCCACTTCACGCCGCCGCGCCGCCCGGCGGGCCGATTATAATCCCGCCGAGCCCGCGCCGTAAGCGCTGCGCCCCAACCGGTGTGCCACTGCTCTCGAGCAGTGATCCGCGGCGCGCGATTCGTCGTGTTTGCGAGGCCTATAGATTCCTCCTTTGTGCCCTTGGTGTCCTTCGTGGTGAAGATTGATGCGTGAAGGCGTCGTCATCGTCGTCCAGCGTGCCGACCGCTACCTCATCATCCGCCGCGCCTCTGCCGTCATCGCCCCCGGCGCCTGGTGCTTCGTCGGCGGCGGAATCGAGCCCGGCGAAACCCAGGAGCAGGCCGTCGTTCGCGAGTTCCGCGAAGAGGTCGGCGGCGAGGTCCGCCCGCTCGCCCGCGTCTGGGAATACACCCGCCCCGACGGCTCGCTGCGCCTCTACTGGTGGCGTGCCGACCTCGTCGGCGACAAGCTGGAATGCAACCCTGCCGAGATCGCCGAGCTCCGCTGGCTCACCCCCGGCGAAATCCTGACCCTCCCCAACCTCCTCGACGGCAACCGCGCCTTCCTCGCCACGCTCCGCTGATCAGAGCCCCGAGCGCAAGCGAGTGGGTTTCCGCAAAACGTCGCGCGCGCCAGCCAGCGGTTTCCCTCAGCGCCGTCGCCCGATACCATGACGCCTCGGCGTCCGACGAACGGGAAATCTCGGGCAAAAGGCGGTTTACGATGAAACTCTATCCTTCGCCGTCTGCGGCCGTTCTGCTTGTGCTCGTCTTTGCCCTGAACCGCGCGTCGGCACTGGGCGGCCAGCCAGCGGTGCCGGCCGCGCCGGGCAAGGAGGTCAAGGGCGAGAAGGCCCGCGTCTCGGCGCCGCACGTGCCGCCGGCTGACCTGAAGGAGCTGACCGCCGGCAACCGCGCGTTCGGCCTCGAGCTCTACCAGTCGCTGCGCGCCGCGCCGGGCAACCTGTTCCTCTCGCCGCACAGCATCTCCGCCGCACTGGCGATGACCTATGCCGGTGCACGCGGGCAGACCGCCGCCGAGATGGCCAAGATGCTGCACTTCGCCTTGCCGGCGGAGCGGCTGCATCCGGCGTTCAACGGTCTGGACATCGAGTTGGCCAGCCGGGCTGGGCCCACGACCGGCGCGGCGCGCGACCCGGTGCGCCTGTACATCGTCAACCGCTTGTGGGCGCAGACCGGGTTCGCGTTCCTCCCCGCCTTCTTGGACGTGGTCGGCGAGAACTACGGCGCCGGCGTGAGCCTGCTGGACTTCGCCACCGCCACCGAGGAGTCGCGGCAGGCGATCAACGAGTGGGTCAGCCAGGCCACCGAGCACAAGATCGAGGAACTGCTGCAGCCGGGGATCGTGCGACGCGACACGCGGCTAGTGCTGACCAACGCGGTGTACTTCAAGGCCCCCTGGGAGCTGCCGTTCGCCAAAGAGCTGACCAAGCCGTTGCCGTTTCACCCGTTGACCGGGTCGCCGTTCGACGTGCCCATGATGCAACAGCAGCAGCACTTTCTCTACGCCAAGGGCGACGGGTTCCGGGCGATCCAGCTTGGTTACGGCGACGGCGAGCTGGCGATGCTGGTCGTAGTCCCCGACGCGGGGCAGTTCGGACGGATCGAGTCGTCGCTCAGCGCCGAGCGGCTGGCGGCGACGATCCGCGGCTTGCAACACGAGCAAGTGCGGCTGGCTCTGCCCAAGTTCACGTTCACCAGCAGCTTCGAGCTGAAGGCGGCGCTGATCGCGCAAGGCATGACGACGGCCTTCGGCGAGCGGGCGGATTTCTCCGGCATGACGGGAAAACGCGACCTGGCCATCGACAAGGTGGTCCACAAGGCGTTCGTGCTGGTGGACGAGACCGGCACCGAAGCCGCCGCCGCGAGCGCGGTACTCATGGGCCCGACGGGTGCGGTGCCGTCGCGGGAACCGGTCGTGCTGACGATCGACCGTCCGTTCCTGTTCTTCATCCGCGACGTGCAGACGGACACGGTCCTGTTCGTCGGCCGCGTGGTGAATCCCAAGGAATAGCCGGCCGCCTGGCTCCTTTCTCTACGGTGAGTGCGTAGCGCGTAGGGTGCGTCCTCGACGCCCCCTCTGGCTGCAGCCGCGCATGCTGGGCGAAGGCGATCCAAGAGTATCGGGGCGGGGCGATAAAATCGCGTTTCTGAGCGTCCGGGCCGAAGGGTATCAAGAGTATCACGATTGTACGGGGCGCAAATGAGACTCTTGAAACAGGTGAAACAACAACGAAGCGGCGAAGGGGCGCTGGGGTGGCAGGGTTGGTGGGTGAAGAGTGCCAAGGGGCGTTCGGATGGCGCTATAAAAACGCGATTTGGAGCATGTGGGGCGAAGGGTGCCAAGAGTGCCATGTTTGTACGGGGCGCAAATGGCAATCTTGAACGAGGGCGCAGGAGCGGAGGGCCGAAGGGGCGCAGGGGCGGGAAGGTGCGCAACGAGCATCTTGGAGGGGCGATAATAGCGCGTTTCCGGGCATCTGGGCCGAAGGTTCTCAAGATGCGCATCATTGTAGGGGTCGTAAATGGGAATCTTCCGATAACCACGGTCCCGTGGGCGGGGGTGTACGCGGCGGAGCGCGCGGGATGCGCTGGGGGCGGGGAGGGGCACCGGTAAACGGGAAACGGGGGATGAGAGACGGGGAAATGAAAAGGTCGGGCTGCGCGGGCGCGGGGAGCCAGAGCGCTCATACTAGGAATACTAGCACGGCGGCGCGCGGGGGCAAGGCGCAGGGGAGCGGTGGCGGGGATTGGCGGCGGGCGCGCGATTCTGGCGGGGATTGGCGGAAAAACAGAAGAAGCTGGCAGTGTTCAGCCGTCGGCGCAGGCCGGCGCGAGCGGCCATCGGCCTGGCCCCCGGCGGGCGCCACCCCGTCCCCCGCAACAGCCCTGGACGCCACTCCATGCCAGCTTCGCTGGCTAGCATGGGAGGTCCGGCACGTATGGTCAGCGCAATGTGGAGATGGGGCATGTACCAAATACGCGCTGACACAGGTAGACGAGAATGAGAACGTAGGCAACGATGACTAGGATGAGCTTTAGGCACCACAGCACCCAGAACGGCAGCGGCAACCACTTGCTCGTTGTAAAATCAGTCTCTACGGTCGTATTCGGGTCCTTTTCTTTGCACCGAAAGACCACCCAATACGTCACTCCGTGTGCCACGTACTGCAGGAGGTCAGCGGTGAGCCCGGCCGCAATCAAGGCTGCTGGCAAGTAGAGCTCGGAGGAGAGGACAGGGACGCCCCCACGGTCCATTTTGAACACCCAGATAAGAGCGATACCGGCGAAGCCCAGGTAGCGAACTAGGTCGCTGGCTTTTCCGCTGGAAGACTCGTACGCTTCCCTGCAATCCTTGAGTTTCATGGCCTAGCTCCTGCCGTCACGACGTATCCGCAACGAACATGGCCAGCGTATCTGCATTCCCGGCCCGGCGGGTCAGGGACCCGCACAGCGCATGGCAATCAACCTTGACCAAGTCGGCCCGGCACTCAAGCTGTGCCGCGCACGAGCTTCCACGCGACGGGCCAGCTAGTAGACGCTTCTCATCCTCGGCTTCTTCTTCGCCTTCGGCCCTGTGCCACTGGTTCCGCCACCACCGTGGCTCTTCTTCGCCTTCTTGGCCGTCTTCTTCTTAGCCTTCTTCTTTGCCATTGCCCCAGCTCCTCTATGCTCCGGATGATGTCATTCCCAAGGTCGCGAGCAAATACATCTAGTGCCGTGCGACGCCGCTGTCAAGCCGTGCTCAGGGCTTCATGCGCCGCCCGTCACGCAACGTCCGGTAGTTCCCCGATCAACTCGTGACGGCTCCCGCGCACCGGCACCGCACAGGCCTCGGCCCCGCGGCGACGCAGCACGGCAGCCGCGTGGAAGCGACGAGGCGTTCCAGCACGCCGCGCCGGGTCGCACTATCACTGCGGCCAGCCGCTACACGCGGAACGTACGCTCCTCGGCCACGCGTGCAGAGCGCGCGACGCACCGCCGCGATCTGCTCGCGCTCCGTACCGCGGAAGGGCGAGGTTCCTGCCGAGCCGTAGCCGCCGAAGCCCGGCCCGCGCCCGCGCTCGCTACGGCGACTTCCGGCCGAACCAAGGAATGAACTCACTGAGTGACCGAAGCGCCTCTGTCTTGGCGCGGAACGAAGGATCGAGCCACAGCAGCGCCGAGACTACTAGCCACAGCAGTGCGGCCACCACCGCGACATCGTGGAGACCGGTGGAGAACCCGAGACCGACCGCGCGCAAAGCGACCAGTGCGCCAAGGGGCAGCACGGCGATGCCGAGCGCACAACTGGCGTGCCAGACGCGAGAGTACCACTTGGGCGCGACAGAAGCCGACATGTCGAGACGCTCCAGAGCGTCCCAGTTGCCAGTAGCTGCGCACAGTAGGCTTTGAGCCAATCGATGCAGCAGGTCGCGCCGGGTACCGTCTCTCGGCATGCAAACCCATTTCTTTAGTTCGCGAAAGCTCTGGGCAAGGCGGACCGACTCCTGCCGAAGCCAGGCGTCGGTCGTCGGGTCACCAGCGCGCAACCGCGCCGGCCGGAAATGCTCAAGCAGCAAAGCAATGTCCTCCAGGAGGTCGACCAAACGGGCCTGCAAGCCGACCTGACCCCACCCACGCTCGCGCGTTTCGATCGTAAACAGCAACCAGACCAGACGGTCAACAATGCGTAGATCCGGGCGCGCGCGATTGAGTCGCCAGTCTGCCCACCACCCCTCGAGCATAAGAGCGGGGAGAGTCACCACTAGGCACGCCCACCCAACTGCAACCAGCGCCGCGAGGTAGCCACCAGGCAAGACGAGGAAGTCCCACCAGAACGTGGTAAGGTGGTGTCGCCAGTACCAAGTCCACCAGGCGATCGCAAGGGCGACAACGAGCCCGGGCCATGCGCAGAAGGCCAGCAACAATTCTCGAAACGTGATGCGGCGCGCTCGATGGTTGAGCAATACCAACGGCCCGAAGAGAAGGACGAATGCGCCGACGGTAACCGCCGGGGCTATCCAGGTTGCTCTTCGTGCCCCTGCGGCGGGCCCGAGCACGTACAGGAGGGCAGTCGCCAAGCCCGCCCCGCTGATCATCCCAATCCAGAACCAGAATCTAGGACCGCTGAGCCAGGCCCGTTGACGATGCGCGGCGGCTGCGCGGACGCACCGCCGGACTCTCAGCTTCTCCTGCGCCGAAAGGGACGTCAGGCTGGCAAAGACCTCCATTGAAGCGCGGGTCCTCGCCCGCAGCTCGCGCCAGCCGCCTTGCCGCGGGAGGCGATGCAACGGTGCGCGGACTGCCCAGCTGACCGCTGACGTGACCCAGCGCGCCACACGGATCCCCAACGACAGCAGAGCAACGAGTCCCTTCGACGCGTTGGCGAACGCTGCTCTGACGTCCCACATCGCGAGCCCTCCTGAGCCTGCGGCAGGCAGCCCCGGCCCGGCGCCAGACTGGGCCCCACGCCGCCGAAACACGCAAGCCGCGTGGAAGCGACGGCAACATTCTACCACGGCGCGCCGGGTCGCACTATCACTTGTGCCAGCAGCTACGCGTGGAACATCCGCCCCTCGGCCAGGCACGCGCAGAGCGTGCGATACACCGCCGCGATCTGTTCGCGCTCGGTCGGCCTACCTGGAGGGGTTTCAGCATGAGCACCCCGCGGCTCGGCAGGAGCCTCGCCCTCCCGGTTGACGCCTGGCGCGCCGCCCAACGCCTTGAGAATGCGCCGTGCCAGGCAACCCTCGTGGAGAATGACCTTCAGCGGCGCGAATTCGCGCGACTCGCGCTCCGCCGGCGTCAGCACCGTTTCGGCCAGGTGTTGCCATAGGGTGCCCGCCGTGCAGCGTTTCGGCTCCGTCAGCCCGAATTGGCGCAGATAGTCCTCGTCGGCGACGACCGCCTGATCGCCCTCCTCGATGGTCGCGAGAAAGACCTCCTCCAGCGGCGTCACGGGCCAGTTGCACTGCTCGACGAACGGCGTCCACCGCTCCGCCACCAGCGCCCGCAGCACGGCGACCACCAGCCGCAGAATCGCCAGGTCGGCCTGCGGGCACTCCTGGATATCCAGCACGCGAATCTCGATCGTGTCCCGCTCGAACCGCGGAATCGCCCCGCGCGCGTTGGCCCACTCCTCCTGCAAGATCCCCTCCGGATCGTGCGGCGCCAGATCGCGGTAGATCTTCTGCAGAATCCGCTCCTGATAATCCCGCGGCGTAAACACCGGCTCCGGGATCACGTGCCCGGCGACCGACGGAATCCGCCGCGAGTTTGAGCGATACACTTCCAGCCGCGTATCCGCCACGCCGGTCGGATGCCCGTCCACGATCGGCGAGCTGGCGGCCAGCGCCGGCAGGATCGGCAGCGCGAGCCGAATCGCCGCGTGCAGCCGCCCGAACTCCTCGTCGCCGCAGAACGGCAGGTTCAGGTGCGACGACTGCAGGTTCGCCCAGCCGTGCCCCTTGCAGTTGAAGATCCGGTCGAATGCGGCGTACACCGGGCTACAGTCATGCGGCCAGAGCTTCGTCTCGGTGAGCGGGTCCATCCACGGGTGCATGCCCGTGGGCATGAGCTGTCCGCCGCGCGGCGCGAGGAGCTCGTTCATCCGCCGCACGTCGCGCTGGAAGTACTCGGCGAGCCCGTCGAAGGAAGCCGCGGGCCCGGTGCTCTTGAGCTCGATGACGTGCAGGACCAGCTCGTTCGACCAGGTCAGTTCGCCTGAATCTACGTCCGCGGTGTACTTCCCCGCGGCGGCGCGCAGAAGCTCGTCCGCCGCCGGCAGCACCGCGAGCCGCTCGCGGTCCACCAGCATGTACTCCAGCTCGACGCCGACGCGTTCGAAGAGGTGAAACGCACTACTCATGGGGTCCCCGGTGCGGCGCCGTTTTTCTTCTTCTGAATGCGCGTCAGAAACACGCGCATGATGCGGTCGTACAGGTCGTCGCCGAGCAGGAGGTCGTCATAGCCGGCGTCGACGTTCGGGTTGTCGTTGATCTCCATCAGGTAGGCCTTCTTCCCGAACTGCTTCACGTCGACGCCGTAGAACCCGTCGCCGATCAGCCGCGCGGCCCGCACGCCGGTGCTGAGCACCGTCCGCGGCACGAGATCGAGCGGCACGGGCTCGACGTTGCCCCACTGCTCACGGTGTCCGACCATGCGCACGACCTGCCAGTGCCCGTCCGCCATGTAATACCGGCAAGCGAACAGCGGCTCGTTGTCGAGGACGCAGATGCGCCAGTCGTATGGGGTGGGGACGTACTCCTGCGCGATGACGAGGTCGGATTTCTCGAGCAGGCGCTCGATTGCCTGGTCGAGATGATCCTGCTCCTCCGTGCGGAAGACGCCCTGCGAAAACGAGCTGTCCGGCTCCTTCAGAATGCACGGCAGGCCGATCTCCGCGTGGATGCGGTCCTTGTTGTCGCGGTGGACGATCATCGTGCGCGGCGTCGGAATGTCGTGCCGCGCCATGAGCTCCGCGACGTAGACCTTGTTGCTGCACTTGGCGATCGACTCCGGATCGTCGATGACGACGAGGCCCTCGGCGGCCGCCCGCCGGGCAAACCGGTAGGTGTGGTGGTTGACCGCCGTCGTCTCGCGAATGAACAGCGCGTCGAACTCCGCCAGCCGGCCGAAATCCTCGCGTTTGATCAGCTCGGCCCCCAGCCGCAGCCGCTTGGCCGCCTGCGCGAACCGCCCGAGCGCGCGGCGGTTCGACGGCGGCCGCTCCGCGGTCGGATCAAAGAGGATCGCGAGGTCGTACTGCGTGGTCGCGCGGCGCAGCCGTGGCAGCCGGCTCTGGGCGAAGAAGCGCGACGCGGAATCCACCACGAAATCCTGGTGCGACTCCGGAATCTCGTTCGCCGCGATCGGCCCGACGCTGTCGACCTTCCACACTCCGTCGTCGCAGATGAACTCCGCCCGCAGCAGCGGCGCCTGGAACAGCCGAAACAGCCGGGAGCTCAGCTCCTCGTAGCGCTTGGCCAGGTTGCGCCCGAAGTAGATGCTCAGCGTGAACTTGCTCGTCTTCACCGGCCGCAGGTTGCGCTCCATCACGTCTTCGAGGTCCTCGGCGACGATGCGGACGATCGAGACCGTCTTCATGTCCTGGATCGTCATGATGCTCGGGAACGCCTTGTGCCCCCGCGCCGTCGCCAGCAGCGACACGTAGTACCCCGTGCTCTGGTACCGGTACGACCGGCACAGGTTGAACACCTTCAGGTTCCGCAACTCGCTGTACTGCGGATCCGTCAGGTAATCCCGGGCGGCGATGATCGGCACGTCCGGGATCTTCAGCGGCCACGTCTTCAAGCTATCCACAACGATCAGGTTGGGCACGCTATCGTCCTTTGTCCCGCAGCGCCGGCGCCGGCGCCGATGCCCGCGACGGCTCCAGTATCAGCAGGTCGGCGTCGTGCGTCACGATCCCCAGCAGGATCGCCGCCAGCACCCGCTCAATCCCCACCGGGTAAATGTGGATCGCCGACAGCGGGTTCGGCAGCAGCGGGTCCGCCACCAGCACCTGCCGCGTCTCCCGGTCATACCCGCACAATACCACGAAATGTCCCTGCGGCTGCCCACGGATGTCGTCCGCGGCACCCAGCGGCCCGAACTCGCGGCTCGTGCGGTGCAGGTACGTCGCGCTGAGGCCCGTCAGGATCGGTCGCCCGCGGGTCAGGTACTTGCGGACCAGGTGGGCCGTGAGGTCCTCGAGCCGGACGACGCCGCCCAGCGCCAGGAACTCGTCGTAGCCCTGCATGAACGCCGCCAGCCGCGGATCCTGCTTTTCCGCACAGCGGGCTTGCGCCGTCAGCTTCGCACGCAAATCGACGTCCGGCGACTGAAACCACGTCGGGTCGAACACCTGCAAATTGTACGTGTAGATCGTACCCCGATACCCCCGGCGTAACGCGTGACAACCCAGCAGCACCGCGTACGTCCCGCCGTCCTCCAGCGCCGGCACCTCCGCGATGATCTGTTCCAGACCGATCTCGTCGCCGTAATAGCGATACACCGCGTGCAGGCACGTCGGCCCGCACGTCGTGTCGTTGGGCTGTGGGAGGATTTCTAGCGGAAGCCGCTCGATCACCGCGGACGTCTCACGTACCGGCGGCGCGAACGGAACGGCAGGACGCGCAGAGCGCGTAAACCTCCTGCGGGCGGCGCACCGCCCTGTTCCGGCGTCAGCCGGCACAGACACGGCGGTGATTATACCGCCGGCTCGTCCAGGGTGGTGCGGGAGTCCCAGGATGGGGCTGCGTCACGTGCCCGGCCCGCTCGGGTGGGTCCTCCGAAAGCCACGACCTATGGCCGTGGTTGATTAAGTGCGCCACAAGCACGCGGACGGAAAACGCGCTTTCGCGGCGGCGCGCCGGGCGCCAGGTCATCCGCAATGTGTCGCCGGCCCCGCGATTACAGGCACGTTGTCCCGATCACGGCGACGAAGGGGTCGATGTCGGCGAAGTTGACGTGCTTGTCGTGGTTGCAGTCCGCGTTCAGCCAGGGGCAGTTGGGGTGGTGCATCAGCCAGGCGGATTCACCGACGAGGGCTTCGACAAACGGGTCGATGTCCGCAAAGGTCACCCGCTTGTCGCAGTTCGTGTCGCCCGTGCACACCTGCGGGCAGGGGTTGGGCAGGCACGTCGTCCAGTCGCCATGCCAGGTGCCGTGGCACAGCGATTGGTAAAGGACCTGACAAGTTCCGTCGCTGAAGCAGCAGGCCCCCTGAGGCAGGGATTGGCACAGCACGGGCGTACAAATCACCCCCGGCCCCAGCCACGTGCCGCCGCACTGGCTCTGGGAAGTCATCGTGCAGACCACGCCGACGCAACACGCGCCGGCCGGCGGCGGGCAGGGGGCCGGCGAGCAGGTCGACCACTCGCCGTGCCACGTTCCCGTGCAGGCGGATTGTAGGACGAGCGTGCAGGACCCATCTGTGAAGCAGCAGGCGCCGGGCTGGGGGCAGGGGTTCGGCGCGCAGGTTGTGCCCAAGCCGAGCCAAGTGCCGGTGCAGTCGGCCTGAGCGGTGATCCCGCAAGTGCCGTTCGCGTGGCAGCAGGCGCCGCCGAAGATGAACTGCACGCGCGGTGCCGTGGCGAAACGCGTGCAGCCCGTGCACGTCGTCCAGCTCAGCGGATCGTCGCTGGTGGAGCAGGTGCAGTTGTTGCAGGCCATCATCAGGCTGCGCAGGCCCGCGGTGGTGTACGTCGTCATGCCGGTTTCGACGCCGGGCGGCGTGAAGCTGTTGTACGAGAAGTCCGCGAGGAGATTCACGGGACTGACGGTGGGCGTGTACACGAACGGCGTGCTGAACATGAACGTCTGCCAGCCGGGCGTGATCGGCCGGTTCGCCTGGTAGCAGAGCGTCCAGCCGGTGTTAATGAACGAGTCGTCGGCGAGGGCCGACAGGCTGGTCTCCTGGAGGCGGACGGTCAGGCTGTCCATCGTGTACGAGCCGATCATGTAGCACGACACGCCGACAATCGTGCCGCCATCGCAGGGAAACTCGGAGGCGAGGTAGACGGACATGACGCGCGCATCGCTGGCGAAGCCGTAGAACGGGTCGCCGGCCGTGCCGTTCAATTCGACCGTGGCGGGGCAGGTGGCGCGTGCGTGCGGCGCGCCAAGCACCAGGGCGGTACACGTGAAAAGCGTGCGCAACAACGGAGTGATCGGTGACGCTTTCATCTTCCGGGCTCCTGACATCCCCCGGGACATGCCTGAATTCAGGCGCGGGTGCACATAGCGCACTGTGGCCGACAGCATTGTGCCGCTGGATGCCACTTTCCGCTCCAGATCCGCGTCCTGCGAAGACCCCGGCCGCGGGATTCTCGCGAGGCTGCCACAGTCCGTTAATTTACGACAAAAAAGGGCCTAAAGCAACTGGAACCGAGCGGACCCTGGCGCGGCTGACGCGCCGTCCGGCTACGCCCGCTCCACCAGCCGGTCGATCAGGAAGTCGGACTGGGCCAGAGCCTGCTCCGTAAACGGGCCGAAGTGCCGTCGCACGCGCTCAAACATCGCCCCGAAGGCCGCGCGGTCCTGGCGGCCCGTGATGTCCCGGAGTTCCGCGGTGGCCCGCAGGAACGTGTCGACGACTCCGGCGGCGGCCGGGTTGGACATCTGGATCGAGGCATACAACTCGGCTGACTGCGCGAAGTGGCGACCGGTCAGTAACAGCTCCATGAGGTAAATGGGCGACGTGAAGCGCAGCGTATCCTGTAGCGGGATGCCCAGGTCGGCCAGCGCTTTCCCGGTGACCTCGGTCGAGAAGTGCACGAGCACCTGCACGACCGCCATCGCGCGATCGTGCTCCTCCGGCGTCGTCTCGACCATCTCCAGCCCGCGGGCGTGGAGCATCGTTCGGAGCCACGCCAGCCACTCGTCGCCGCGGCCGGGCGTCAGGGCGATGCGCTGGCCTTGCAACGAGTGGACTGTGGGGCCGAAAAGCGGGTGCGTGCCGACGACGCTCGCGCGCGACGCCGCCAGCATCGCGGCCACCGGCGTCGCCTTGATCGACGTCACGTCCATCAACAGGGCCCCCGGACGCACCAGCGGCCCCACGCGCCGAATGACCTCCTCGGTCACGTCGATCGGCACACTGATGAGCACGACGTCGGCGGCGGCCGCGGCGACCTCCGGCGTGAGCTGTGTATCGAGGTCGGCGATCATGACGGCGTGGCCCAGATCGCTGAACATCTGGGCCATGCAGCGGCCCATCGCGCCCTTGCCGCCGATGATAGCGACGGTGCGCGGCTCGACATCCGGCGGGACCTCGGCGCGCAGGGCGGCCTGGCGATCGCGGCTGGCCCAGAGCACGAGCCGCCACAGACCTTCGAGCAGCTCGGGGTTGAGCCCGAGCGTCTGGCCGCGCTCGCGGCGGTCCTTGATGATCTCGCGTTCGCGCTGGGGGTCGCGGACCGGCAGGTGGTGCTCGCGCTTATGGATCGCGATGTCCGCCACGAGGCTGTTTCGGCGGGCGAGAAGCTGAAGCATCTCATGATCGATGGCGTCGATCATCGCGCGGAGGACGGGCAGCGGACGGACCGACGGGTTTGCGGGTGTCGCTTCGGAGGTGCTCATAGCGCCGATCAACCGTAGCGTTGTCCGCACGGGCCGTCAACGTGAGGCGGTTTCACGGGACGCGCGGCGCGGGTACGATGCGGCGGTCGCCGAGGCGGCCGCGCATCGTTGTGTCGGCACGAGGAGACGCCATGCCAGAGCTTACGTATCGCACCGCCGGGGAGTCGCACGGACGAGCCCTCTGTGTCCTGGTCGAGGGGCTGCCGGCTGGCTTGAGCGTGGACGTCGAGCTGATCGACGCCGAGTTGCGCCGGCGGCAGGGGGGTTACGGCCGGAGCGGGCGGCAGAGGATCGAGAAGGACGCGGTCACGATTCTGAGCGGCGTGCGGCGCGGCCAAACGATCGGGTCGCCGGTGGTGATGGAGATCCCGAACCGGGATTTCCGGATTGACGAGGCGCCGGAGATCAACCGGCCGCGGCCGGGGCACGCGGATTTCGCCGGCAGCATGAAATGGCTGACGGCCGACTGCCGCAACACGCTGGAGCGGGCCTCGGCGCGGGAGACGGCGGCGCGGGTTGCGGCGGGGGCGCTGGCGAAGTGCCTGCTAGCGGAGTTCGGGGTGACGTGCGTGGGTTTCGTCGTCGCGGTGGGGGCCGTGCAGGCGAACGTGCCGGCGGAGATGAGTCCCGAGCAACTGCGCGCCGCACGCGATGCGAACGAGGTCTGCACGCCGGACGCCGGGGTCTTCGATGCGATGCTGGCGGCGATCCACGCGGCGAAGGTGAGCAAGGACACGGTGGGGGGGGTTGTTGAAGTGCGGGTGTTCGGCGTTCCGCCGGGGTTGGGGACGTGTGCGGCGTGGCAGGACAAGCTGGACGGGCGGCTGATGCAGGCGGTGGGCGCGATTCAGGCGATCAAGGGCGTTGAAATCGGCCTGGGGTTCGAGGCGGCGCGCCGCCCGGGGAGCCAGGTGCACGACGCGATCCGCTACGACAGCGGGCAGCGTCAGACGCCGAGCTTCGGCTTCGTTCGCCAGACGAACAACGCGGGCGGGCTGGAAGGGGGGATGACGAACGGGCAGACGATTGTGATGCGCGGGGCGATGAAGCCGATCTCGACATTGCTTCAGGGCATGGAGAGCGTGAACCTCAAAACGCTGCAAGCCGAGCGCAGCGATTACGAACGGAGCGACGTGTGCGCGGTGCCGGCGGCGAGCGTCGTAGCGGAGAATGTGGTGGCGTTCGAGATCGCGCGGGCGTGGCTGGGCAAGTTCGCGGGCGACACTCTGCGCGAGGTTCGCGCGGCCTACGAGTTCTACGCGGACGCGGTGCGGCGGCTGGCGTGAGCGGGGCTACTCTCGGCGACGGCCCCATCCGATAGGTCCAAGGATGAGGTTGCCCCGCGGACTGCCCGCGGGCGCCCAACGCCATAACAGCCTCGCCAACGCTGCGAGCGGAGTGGACCATGAACGTGCAGACGCAACGGCAAGGGGCATCCGAGCCGACCCGGCGACGCTTCCGGACCTGGGGCGCACATGTTGCGCTCCTGGCGCTGCCGGCGTTGCTGCTCACCGGGTGCAGTGACGAGACGAAGAACAAGTTCCTTCTGGCCGCGCTGACGCCTATCCAGCAGGGAGCCGCGTCGATCGCGCAGGGGATCATCCAGGGCATCGTCGCGGTCAACATGCCGGAAACGGGCGAGCCCGGCGTCACCGACACGGGCACCACGAGCACGACGGGCACGACGGCCAAGACGGCTCCGCAAGGCACCTCCAGCCTCTGAGCAGCCCGGCGTTGCGCGGGGAGTTGTGGAAACGCGATCGGCGCCCGCAGCCAATGCAACTGCGGACGCCGGTCTTGTCTCACCGCAAGCGGTGCGTCGTTGCCTCAGCGCGGGCAGGTTGTGTGAGCGCAGGTCGTGTTTGGACCCATCGGGCGCCCCTGCTGCGTCCGGCACGCCACTGGGTTCAAATCCTGGCATGTGCCATCGGCAAAGCAGCAGGCCACCGTAGGAGGCGGTGGTGGCGGCGGCGGGCATTGGACGGAGGCGCAGGCCGTGCTGGGGCCCAGCGGACGACCGCCCTGGTGCATGCACGCCAGCGGATCCAGGTTCTGGCACGTCTGGTCGGGGAAGCAACAGGCGGCCGGCGGAGGCGGTGGCGGCGGCGGAGGGGCACATTGCACGGAGGCACAGGCGGTGCCCGGTCCCGCCGGATGCCCACCCTGGTGCATGCACGCCAGCGGCTCGAGGTTCTGGCACGTCTGGTCGGCCAAGCAGCATGCCATCGGCGGTGGCGGCGGCGGGCACTGAATGCCAGCACACGCGGTACCCGGCCCCATCGGGTGGCCGCCCTGAATCAAGCAACCCTGGACGTCGAGGTCCTGGCAGGTCTGACTGGCGAAGCAGCAGGCCATCGGAGCCGGCGGCGGCGGACACTGGGCCGTGGCACAGGTGCTGTCCGGGCCCAGCGGGAAGCCGTTCTGGTGGATGCAGAGCCGTGGCTCGAGATCCTGGCAGGTGCCGTCACGGAAACAACACGCCGTCGGCGGAGGCGGCGGGGGCGGCTGCGGACACTGGAATGTCGCACAGGTCGTGTTGGGGGCCATCGGGTGCCCGCCTTCCTGGATGCAGACCCGGGCGTCGAGGTCCTGGCAGGTCTGATTGGGGAAGCAACAGGCCGTCGGCGGGGGCGGCGGCGGGGGCGGCGGGCACTGGAACGTCGCACACGCCGTGCTCGACCCCATCGGGTGGCCGTGTTGCTGAACACACGCGCCCGGGAGCAAATCCTGGCAGGAGGCGTCGGGGAAACAACACGCCACTGGCGTAGCCACCGGGCAGGTGACGGACGCACACAGCGAGCCCGGTGCCATCGGGCGCCCGCCCTGGGCCTGGCAGATCCGGGGGCTCAACTCCTGGCACGAGCCGTCGGCGAAGCAGCATGCGGCCACCCGCTGTATGACCGTGGCCGTCGCTGTTGATGTTGGTGTCGAGGTTGCGGTGACTGACTTGGCCGCGACTACGCCGGCCAAGGCGATGCCGGCGGTGAGCACAACCGCTCCGACGACCACCGCTGCATAAACGAACCTACGCTTGCCGATCATTCGTCACCTCCCGCGGCTATAGCCGCGATCTAAGGGGAAGATGGAGTATTTCGCACCGGCCGCGCCCGCCAGGGCAGTTCGGAACGTGCCGGTGCGGGACCTTTGTAATCCACAGGTATGGTGGGTGTCGCTGCACTTGGGTGGCTCGCCACTCGTCCCGGTTCCCAGGCACGCTGCCCGGGAAGCTCCGGCGCTGCGCACACGCGCGGCAGCGTCAGGAGAGAGAACGACGGAGCGGCGCGACTATTCGCTGTTTTGGTGTTTTCTTGGATCGGACTGGAAGGAGCGCGCGCGGGCGCGCCGACGTGCCGCCGTGATGCTACCGCATTCCGAGAATACAAACGCCCGTCACCGCGTCCCTCTGAACCGGGAGCGGTGACGGGCGGGCCCCGCCGAGCCAAGGACGATGCAGGATGTCGGTCGCGCGGCCTTTTACCGCCGGCGCAGAGCGGCGCACGCAACGATGGCGAGCAAGCCGAGCGAAGCAGGTTCCGGCGTGAACATCTCGATATAGTTCGCCCCGATACCGGTATACGCGTCACTGACCGTGCCATTGGCGCGATTGATGATGTGTACGCCGTTGGTGTCCGTGAAGATGATGTTGCCGTTGCCGAGTTCGTATACGCCACGGACGCCGGTGCTGCGAGTCCAGCTATGGATCATCGTACCGGTGTTGTCGTATTCGTAGACGCCGTTGGGGCTTGTGCTGCCGGCGACGAGTACGCTGTTGGAGGCGGTGACGCTGATCTGTTGGGGTTGAGTGAAATCGCCTGAGCCGGTCGAGTGGTGGAAGAGGCGCGAGTAGACGCCGGCGGTGGTGAACAGATCGATGTAGTTTCCGGTCTGGTTGCCGACGAGCAGGTAGGTTGTGCCCGCGGGATTGTAGAGCTGCACGTCGAACGGAATCCCCGTGCCAGTGGAGCCGGCGTTAAACGAACCGGTGACGGTGTGGGAAGAAGCGCTGAGCACGGCCACCTTGTGCAGGCTGCTGCTAGCGTTCGCTACCCAGACGGTGTTGCCGCTGACTTCCATGCCCATGGGCGAGACGATGTTGGCGTTCGAGATGGCGCCCAGGTAGGCGTTGTTGTCGAGCTGATAGCGCAGGATCTGGTCATTGGACTTATCTGTCACCCAGAACTCGTTCGCCGCGACGATCTGAGCGGCAATGGGGTTGCCCATGCCCTGGGCGGACATGGCCAGATAGCTGGCGTTGACGAGTGACCCGTCCTGCTGATTGAACAGCATCAGGCTCTTGTGTGTGGTATCCGTTACCGTGAGGTAGCCGGCCCAGGCGGGGGCGGTGGCCGCCACGGCGAGGGTCAATCCGCAGATCAGTGTCAAGAACCTTCGCATTCGCACTCCTCCTGTGTGGGGAAAAGAATCTGCCCCGCATAGCCTGCGCGTGTGGCCACGCACGTGGCACGTTGAACCGCGCTTAACTCACTCCTCCTGCCGCTCGCAGCCTGCCGGCCGCGAAAGAAGCCGTCGGCGAACCGCGCCCAGTCGCAGCGGGCGGCGCGCGCCGACTATCACAGACGACAATAGCCAGAATACCGCGACCGGTTTGTAATGTCAAGAAAACTTTCTTGAAAAGGAAGTCTCGTCTTGCTTAGATGGACAGTAGAGAGCTTAGGAAGGTGACGGAGTGCCAGTTGTGATCAGCCGCCGAGAGACCGGCACGGAGGCACTCGCCCGTAAGCGATTGTATAACAAGTAGTAATGCCGTAGCTGTTTCGGCGCGACGGCTCAGCCCAGTGTGCGGTGCCTGCCAGCGGGGCGACCATGGGGAGCGAGGTTGGCGGCATGGAGGCGGCTTGAGGATGGATATCGTGGGCGGTAAAGTGGCAAGCATGGCCGAAGACACTGGACAGAGTGTGGCGGCGCCGTTCGAGCAGGAGGTCGCCGGCGTCCTTCAACGATTGCGCACGGCGTTCGCCGAACTGGTGGGCGCGTTGCCCGGCGGCGTGGCGAAGCCCGCGGACCTGCAACGCGCGCTCAAGCTGGACATGAAGCTGTGCTGGAAGATCTTCAAAGTTCTCGGGGCGACCGACCCGCTGGCGGCGGGGCCGCACGTACCGGGGACGGCAAACATGCGCGCCTTTCTGAAGGCCGTGGGCCGGAGCGGCGTGTCGGCCGGGCTGATCGAGAGTGCGGCGCAGGCGGCGGCAGACTTTGAGGACCTCGTCACGACGCACGCGGGGGATCGTTCGGCGTTCGATTCGATGACGAGCGGCCTGGCGGGAGAGGAGGCGGGAGGACAAATCCACCTGCAACACAAGCGGGCGGCGTTCCGCGCGAATCGCCACATCTGGGGTGCACAGGCGAAGACCCTGCTCCGTGCGCTCGTGGTGCAGCCGGCGACCGACCCGACGTTGCTGTCGCTCGCGGTCCTGCACGGGTACTTCGATTTGCGGCGCTTGCGATCGGACGCTCCGCTGGTCGTATCGCGCGAACGACTGAGCGATAACGACGGGACGTTGCGGAAGGTGGATCGGGAGGCGCTCGATCCGGAAGGTCAGACGCCCCACGGCTTCGCTCTGCTGCGGGAGTTTTGCAGCCAGCCGCTAGCGACGTTCCGCACCGTTGACGCCGAGGCGGGATTCGTGCACGGCGAGTTGGTGACGAATGGCGTCGGGAACCGGGCCGCGGTGACGTTCGTGCATGGGCACGTGATCGATGCGGCGGGGCCGCGGTTTCGCGACGAGCGGAACGACTTTTTCCGAATGTCCGTGCTGGTACGGATCCCGTGCGAAGTGCTCGTTTTCGACCTGCTCGTCCGCGAGGACACGTTCGTACCCTGCACGCCGGAGGCGCACGTGTACGGCGAGCATCTGGGGGAAGGGCCGTATCCGAGCCGGCCGCAGGAACGGGACATTCTGCCGCTGCACGAGTCGGTGGTGTATCTGGGCAAGGGGGCATCGGTGCTGCATACGCCGCATGTGCCGCGTTACATGGAGATGGCGCGGGACGTGTTCAAACGGTTGAACTGGGATGCGGGGCGGTTCGACGTGTACCGGTGTCACGTGCAGTACCCCGTGCTCGGGGCGACGGTGCGCGTGGCGCTGAAGATGCCGGAGGGGCCGGGGGAGTAGTCGCGGGAGCATGCGAGCACGCGCAGCGGCTCAGCCCTTGATCACGCCGAGGGGGCGCAGGCGGGCGACCTTCTTGGCGATGCCGGCGGCTTGGACGGCTTCGGCGACGAGTCCGACGTCCTTGTAGGCCTCCGGTTGTTCCTCGGCCAGACCGGTGCGCTCGCGGGCGCGGGCGACGACCCCGCGGGCGAGCAGTTCCTTGTCGATGAAGCGGCCTTTGGCGGCGCGGATGGCGGCGGAGCGGGACATGACGCGGCCGGCGCCGTGGCAGCAGCTTCCGAAGGTCTGCTCCATCGCGGCGGGCTGGCCGACCAGCACCCAACTTGAGCGGCCCATGTCGCCGGGGACGAGCACGGGCTGGCCGACGTGACGGTAGGCCTGGGGGACCTCCGGGTGGCCGGGTGGGAAGGCACGCGTGGCGCCCTTGCGGTGGACGCACAACATGCGGCGCTGGCCCTCGACCTCGTAGGGCTCCATCTTGGCGATGTTGTGGGCGACGTCGTAGACGAGGCGCATGCCGAGCGACTCGGCCGAGCGCTTGAACAGCCCGGCAAACACCTCGCGGGCCAAGTAGGTCAGAATCTGGCGGTTCGCCCAGGCGAAGTTCGCGGCGGATCGCATGGCGCCGAGGTAGCGCTCTCCTTCGGGGGAATTGACCGGCGCGCAGACGAGCTGCCGGTCGGGCAGCTCGATGCCGTACTTCTGCGGGACGTGCCGCAGCTCCAGCAGGGCGTCGTCGCAGACCTGGTAGCCCAGGCCGCGCGAGCCGGAGTGAATCATGAGGGTGATTTGGCCGAGCGCTAGGCCGAACGCGGCGGCGGCTTGCAGGTCGGCGATCTCCTCGACCACCTGAACTTCGAGGAAGTGGTTGCCGCTGCCGAGCGTGCCGCATTGGTCTTCGCCACGCTCGAACGCGCGCTTCGAGACGAAGTCGGGGTTCGCATCGGGGAGGCTGCCGCCGGCTTCGGTCATCTCGAGGTCCGATGGCCAGCCGAAGCCCTCGCCGACGACGAAGCGCGAGCCCTCGGCCATGATGCGGCGGAGTTGGCCGCGGTCGAACTTGATGCGTCCGCCGCGGCCGACGCCGCAGGGGACGGTGTCGAAGAGGTCGGTGACGATCTGCTGGATGCGGGGCTGGACTTCGGGGAGCGTGAGGTCGGTGCGGACGAGGCGGACGCCGCAGTTGATGTCGTAGCCGACTCCGCCGGGGCTGATGACGCCGTCACGCTCGGGGTCGGTGGCGGCGACGCCGCCGATGCAGAAGCCGTAGCCCCAGTGGATGTCGGGCATGGCGAGGGAGTGGGCGACGATGCCGGGGAGGCAGGCGACGTTAGCGACCTGCTCGAGCGATTTGTCGGTGCGGACGGTCTTCATCAGTTCGTCGCCGGCGTAGATCAGGCCGTCGACGCGCATTTGCGGCTTGTAGGATTTCGGAATACGCCAGCGGGAGGCGTCGACGCGCTCCAGCGGGCCTGTATAGGCGTCGGACATGGCGGCCTCCTCATGACGATGAGGGTTCAGCTTGCGAGGTTCGGGCTTCAGCCCGCAACGCCTGGTTTACTTTAGACGAAAAGCGGCCCGCCGTCCGTCATAATGGGGAGCGGACATCGAGGCCGGCCGATCGGGATGGACGCGGATGGATGACCAGGACCTGGCTCGGAGGCTGCAGGGTGGCGACGCGAGCGCGTTGCGCGCGATCTACGAGGCGCACAAGGACCACCTGCTCACGGTGGCGACGTGCCTGCTGCTGGATCGCGGTCTGGCCGAGGATGCCTTGCACGACGCGTTCGTGGGGTTCGCCGGCCAGGCGCGCACGGTTCGCGTCCGCGGCAGCCTGCGGGCGTACCTGGCGGCGTGTGTGGCCAACCGGGCACGCGACGAGCTGCGGCGGAGACCGCGCGAGCGAAGCCCGGCTCCCGAGGTCGAAGAGACCGTTAGCCCGGCACCCAGCCCGTTGGAGATGGCCAGCGACTGCGAAGAGGCCAACCGGCTGCGGGTGGCTTTGGCTGAGCTGCCGTACGAGCAGCGTGAGGCCGTGGTTCTGCACGTGCAGGCGGAGATGACGTTCGGCGAAGTGGCGGACCAGCAGGCGGTCTCGATCAACACGGCCCAGAGCCGTTACCGGTACGGAATCGACAAACTGCGGTCGCTTTTGAAAGCAGGAGCTCCCCAATGAAGCCCGCAGATGACGTAGAGCGTTCGATCAAGGACCTGCGAATGAAAACCACTGCCGAGCTCGACGGACGCATCCTCACGGATGCCCTGGCGGCCCTGGAGCAATCCGGCCGGGCCGCGTCCGAAACGGAGCCGGCGGTGCCTTTCGGCGGGCGCGTGATACCCATCGCGCGCCGGCCGCTATGGAGAGCAATCATGACCAGCAAATGGAGTAAATACGGTGCCGCGGCGGCGGCGATCGTGATCGCGGTGACTGCCACGGTAACCGCCCTGCATCAGTCGGCCAGGCCGGCGTACGCCCTGGAGCAGACCATCGAGGCGAACCGCGGCGTGCGGTATATCCACATCCGGTTCGGCCCGCCTCACGCGGTGCTAAGCGAGACGTGGGCGCAGATCGGCGAGAATGGCGAAGTGCTGCGGCTCAAGATGGACTTGGCGCACACGGAAGATGGCCCCAAGGTCGTCGTCTGGCAAGGCGACATGGCCGAGGTTTGGTTCAAGGACAAGCGGATCATCGGCGTGGATCGCGATCCTAACACAGCGGCCGGATTCCCCGACATGCTGAACAAGTTTGAACCCCGCCGCGTGGTCGAGGAGTTGTACCAGGCGCAGGCCGCGGGGCGCGTCAGCGTGGAGACCAAGATGCCGAGCGGCAGCGGTGAGCCGATCACGCTGACAGCCACGTCGCTGCCCAAACCCGGGCGACGCAGCGTGTACCTGATCGACCCGCAGAGCAAGCTGCTGCAGCGGAGGGTGGGATACGCGTGGGATGGCCAGCAGTACCGGGAGGAGTCACGCTGGGACTTCCTGGACTACAACCAGGAGCCCGCGGGGGACACGTTCACCCTCGGGGCGCCGGCGGACACCGTGCGGATTGACGCGACCACGCAGGTGATCGGCCTGCCGAAGGGGGACCTGTCTGACGAGCAGATCACGGTCCAGCTCGCGCGTGAGTTCTTCGAAGCCCTGATCGCAAACGACTACGGCAAGGCCGGGCAACTGCTGAGCGGGCTGCCCGCGAGCAGGGTACCTGAGATACTCGAGCAGCTCGGGTGGGGGGGGATGAAGTTCGTGCGGATCGTGTCGATCGGCGAGCCGCGGCCACAACCGGTCCCCGGCGTCGGCGGGACGGAAGTGGTCTGCCAGGTCGAAGTCGAGGTGGACGGCGTCAAGGCGATCAAGAGCTTTACGCTGGCCATGCGGCCGGCGTCGATGAGCCAGCCGGACCGGTGGGCGATCCACGGCGGAGAGTGAAGCGGGAACGGAAAGCGGGGAGGTGCCTAGTTCTTGGAGCAGGTCGTCGGGCAAGGCGGCCTGCTCTTGTCTTTGGCAGGAACGCGGGCTGGAGCGGGACAAGCGTGGGCTCGGTCACCCCAGGTCTTCGGGGCGAGCGTTGGCGGGTGATCCTAGATGTCCACGATGAACGTGGCCTCGAGGCCGCCGTTGACCGGGCGGATCGCTAGCGCGTGGTACGTGACCGCTTTCACCTCGCGCTGCAGGACGCTACGCGGCGCGTCGACCGGCTGTGCACCCGCCGTGACGCACAGGCGCTGCGCGGTGAACTCCGCCACGCTTAGGCCAGTCAGCCGGCGGTGCTCCGTATCGAACAGGAGCAGGACCTCGGCGAGGTAATCGCGTAGAAGCAGGGAGGTGTCGTCGCCGGCCGCTTCGAAACGCCAGGGGTGCGAATCACCGGCGGCGACGACATCGCCAATAACGGCGTACAGGCCCTCGGTGGACGGCGCAATCAGGGTGGCCAGCGAGGGCGCGAAGGCGCGGATGCCGATGTCGGCGGTGTGGTCGAAGAGTTCGTAGCGCGGGGTCATCGTGTGGCAGCCCGTGCTGTACGTTCAGGGCCGGCCCTGCTCAAGAGCAGTGGCACACCCGTATTCGCCAGCGGCACTGCTCAAGAGCGGCGGCACAAGCGCTCGTCGCGTGCGAAGCTACTCCCTGGTTTGGATCGCCAGGTACTGCTCGATGCCCATCTGCTTGATCTGGTCCTGCTGCTCCTCGATCCAGTCGATATGGGCGTCTTCGTCCTTGGCGACGCCCTGAAGGAAGTCGCGCGTGACGGTGTCGTCGACCTTGTCAGCCAGGTGGACCGCCGCGTTGTACGCCGCGATCGCAGTCATCTCGGCCTTCAGGTCGTTGGCGAGCTGTTTGGCGACGTCGGCGCCGATGTTGATCTTGTTGAGCTTGTCAACGCGCGGCGTGCCCTCGAGGAAGAGCAGGCGTGTAATGAGCTTCTCCGCGTGCTTCATCTCCTGGATGGCCCGCTGCTCGATCTTCTTGTGCAGCCGCTCGTACCCCCAGTTGGCGCACATCTCGGAGTGGACCATGTATTGGTTGATCGCGGTCAACTCGTCGGCCAGCAGCGCGTTGAGGGTAGCCAGGAGCTTCTCGTTGCCTTTCATCGTTGTGACTCCGGTTGCGGTTCCCGAGCACGAAACTAGCGCGTGAGTGTAGTGCTCGGCCGCGTGGCCGTCCATAGCAGCCGCGGCAGCTCGCGCGCGGAGGCGCCTGCAGGAAAGAAGCTACTGGGCCGCGGGCGGGCCCTTCGTGACCGGGTGGGCGGAGGCGTTCTTGGCCGCAAGTTGTGCGGCGATGGCCGGGAGCAATGCGTCTTTGCGCACGTTAATTTTGTCCGCGACGATCAGCCCGGTGTCCGCGTCGACGAGGAACGACATCGGAACCTTGGTGGCACGATAGAGACCGGCCAGCCGGGGCGCATCCTGGAACGCAACCGGCCAGACGATGTTCTGCTGCTTCATGAAGTCGACGGCCTTCTCAGCGGTCATGTCGCCGCGCCCACCCTCGTTGAGTACGCCGATCATTTCGAGGCCATCGGCATGGTACTTGTCGTAGGCGGCCCGCCAGAATTGGATCTCGTTGCGGCAGTGCGGGCACCAGGTGGCCCAGAAGCTGACCAGCACCAGTTTGCCGCGGTAATCCTGCGGGAAACGGAGCGTCGCACCCGCAAGCGTCGTCGCGGAAAAGCCCTGCGCCTTAACCGGCTGAGTGGCCGCCGGAGGCGAGGCATTCGCGCTCGATGCGCGCGACGGGGTGGCAGGGGCTGGGGGTGTCGCGGGCTGAGAAGCTTCCGTCTCTGACGTGGCCATGCTCGCGGCCGCCGGCCGGGACGCTTGCACGCAACTGGAGGCGATGCCGATGACCCCGCTTAAGGCCGTAATCAGGGCGATACGCCGACAAAGATGCATCACGGAACTCCGTTTCTATGGGGCTCGCCCGTGTCGCTGCTCGGGACGGCTTGGCCCGGCCGGTCGTGGCTGTGGGGATTATAGCGTGGCTCACGGGGCGCCCCGCAAGCCGGCGGCACGAAACGGGGTTGTTGTGGAATGGCAAGAGCACAGCGAGAATATGCGCAACCAGTAACCCTGGACACCGTGCGCCAGTGACGCCCCGCACACGATTCCGCCCGCGGGCGGAGGGATCGATACGCTTCGGTGACACGCGGGCGCCACGCGCAGATGCCCGGTGCGCCCGGCTAGATGGGCCTAGCGGAGGCCGACCGTCAGATCGTCGACGTCAGTAATGACTTCGATCACGGGACGACCCTCACTAGCACGTGACGATGTCGATAAAGGCAACGAAGAGCCAGTTTACCACAATGGTCATCAAGCTGAACATCCTCAGACTCCTTTCGCGTTGGCTGGTTAAACCCATGCTGCGGCCACCCGTGCGGAGCGTGCCGCAAACATGGACCGTAGCATTGACAGGCCCGCGTAAAACCTGCGCCACGGTCTTCCAAACTGTCAGTCTGCGCCCGCTTGGACGCAACGATTCCGCGAATTGTCTTTTGATAAGGACAGTAGCACTCGCTCGATATATGTAGAATGTGCCGATAACAAGTCAGTGTCAAGGGCCGCTGCGATATTCTTATGGCCCGTGGGCAGATTTTTGGGGACGCGCCCCAGGCGGCGGCGGCCGAAGGCGACGCATGAAGGACGGCGGCGATAAGAGCAGTTGCGGACACTGCGGGCGAGGAGACCCGCTGCAGGTCGTCGGGGAGCGGCTGCTGCGCTGCGCGGCGTGCGGATTCGTTTTTCCGCAACCAATTACGAATTATGGACTTACAGACGCGCGCGACCGGCAGCGGGTCGCCGCGCTCGCTCCGGAGGGCCTGCTCCGGGGGAAGTACCGCCTCGTCGCCCGGATTGGGGAGGGGGCGCACGGCGTGAGCTACCTGGCGGAGCACGAGTACTTGAGCCACCCCTGCGTGGTCAAGATTCTGCCCTACCGGGCGGGGGAGGCCTCCGATGCCGCCGTGATGCGGCTCAAGAGCGAAGCGCGGGCGGGCTTTCGCGTCAACGATCCGCACGTGGTGCGGGTGCTGGACTGCGACGCGTACCGCGGAAACTGGTACTTCGTGATGGAGTACGTGGCCGGGGGCGACCTGTCGCTGGTGGTACGGCATGAGATCCGGCTGTGCTGGCAGCAGGCCCTGCAAGTGGGCGTGGACGCGGCCCGCGGGCTGACGGCGATCCATGGCGCGGGCCTCGTGCACCGAGACGTCAAACCCAGCAACTTGATCCTGGGGGTGGATGGCCAAGTGCGGGTGGCCGACCTGGGCGTGGCGGGGCTTGCGCACGAGCACGTGGACAATGGAGACAGGGGCCACGCGGAAGCCGTCGGTACACTCGCGTATGCTGCCCCCGAGACCCTCTTGTCCGGCGTGGCGGCGGGAGCAAGCGCCGACCTGTACGCCCTGGGGGCGACCCTGTATCACCTCATAACCGGAAGCCTGCCGCACCGCAGCACGCAGGTTTTTCAGCGGCTGATCGACCTGCAATGTCGCCCCGTGAGCTGGCCAGCGGACGCGCCGGCGGACGTCCCCGACTGGTTGGTCGCGGCGATTTTGCGGCTGCTGGCGATCGAGCCGGAGCAGCGGCCGGAGTCGACGATTGCGCTGATCGAAAGCCTGAGTTTGCCGACGGGGGCCGTGCAGGTGAGTGCCCCCGCGCCGCCGCTCGAGACGCTGGAGGCGCGCGGCGTCGGTGTGCTGCCGTTCGAGAAGGAGCGGGGGTCGCCGGACGACGATTGGCTGGGGTATGCGCTGGCGAACTTCCTGTCGCGGGCGCTGGCGGAGATGCCGGGGGTATACGTGGCTGACCAGGACGGTCTGACGGCGTTGCTGGCGCGGATGCCGGGCGGCGAGCCTGCGGGCCGGCACGAGCAACTGCTGCGTGCCGGGCGTATGGTGGGTGCCGGCACGATTGTGACCGGTAACTTTCGGCGGGCTGGCGACCGACTGGACGTGGGGATCGAGGCGCACCGCAGCGGCGCTGCCGGGAGCCGAACCGTGGCGCAAGTGGAGGGACGTCTGAGCGATCTGACGGGGCTGGAGCAGGAGCTGCTGCGGCGGCTCGTGATGGGGTTGGGGATTCCGCTGCGAGGGGGCGAGGTGGCGCCCGCCGCGCCGCGCAGGCCGGCGCTGGCGGCACGAGAGAAGCTGGTCTTGGCGCGTCGGGCATATCTCGGCGGGGTCTACGACCGGGCGATCGCGCTGGCCCAGGAGGCGGTGGAGCTGGATCCGCAGTTTGCGGAAGCGATTGGGCTCATCGGGGTGTGTTGCGGGCGGCTGGGGCGGTACGAAGAGGCGGCCGAGCACCATCGGCGTCAAGAAGCGTTGGCAGAGGAGTTTGGGGATGGACGACTGCGGATCGAGGCGCTCGCGAACCTGGGCGTGATGTACTACTTCCGCGGGGACTATGAAGCGGCGGAGCCGCACTACGCACGGGCGGCCGAGACGGCGCGCGAGCTGGGTCTGGCGGTGGAGGAGGCGCAAATCTGCAACAATTTGGGGTTTGTGCTGTTTCGTCGGGGCCGATTGGCGGAGGCGGAGGGGGCCTTCCTGCGGGCGATCGAAACACACCGGGCGTACGGTGGGCTGACGGCGCTGGTCGGGCCGTACAGCGGGCTGGGCAACGTGCTGGTTGAACAGGGGCGTTACGCAGAGGCACGCACATATTATCGGCGTGCGTTGGCGCTAGCGGAGGAAATCGGGGACCGGACGATCGTGGGCACGACGCACATGCACCTGGGCCGCTGTGCCGCGCTGGAAGAGCGCTTTGCGGAGGCCAAGCACGAGTTTACAATGGCGCTGAACGCGCTCGAGGAGACGAGGTTCTGGAACGGACTGGCGCGCGTCTACGAGTACATTGCCGATCTGCACATGCGGCTCGGCAATCACGACGAAGTCATCCGCTGTGCCGACAAGCGCATCGAACTGGCACGGCAACACTCCAATCTGCGGATCGAATCGGCGGCGTGGATGCAAAAGGCCGAGTCGTTGAAGCGCGCGGGGCGAGCGGAAGAAGCGGCGGCCTGTCTGGCGCGCGGGAGTAGCGCAGAGCAGGCGGCGGCGGCGAAGCCGTAGGCGCGCTGCCGGACGGCGTACGAAGCGGACGAGGACGGAGAACCAGGATGGTCTGGGCACTCCTGGCGGTCGGCGCAACAGCGCTCGCGGCGCTGGGCGTTCTCGCGGCGCTGCACCGCGCGGCGCGCGCACGACTGCGCGCCCTGCACGTCGCCGGCCAGACTCGGGACGCGCGGATCGAGGAGCTCGAGCGGCTGGCGGTCCGCAACCGGACGATTCTCCAGAACGCGATGGACGGGTTCTTCGTGCTGGGGGAGGACTACCGCTTCCTGGAGGTCAACGCCGCCTTCTGCAACATGGTTGGCTACACGGTCGAGGAACTGCTGCAGCGGAAGATGACCGATTTGGAGGTGAGTCAGCCGGCGCCGGAGGCCGGCGAGGCGGCGCAGTGGCGGACCGGGCTGCACCACTTCGCCACGGCGCACCGGCACAAGGACGGCCGTCTCGTGCAGCTCGAAAGCTGCGTGGTGGTGCTGCGCGACGAACCGCAGAAGATCCTCGTGGGGTTCGCGCGTGACGTGACGGAGCGGTCGCGGGCGGAGCAGGCCCTGCGGCGGAGCGAGACGCAGTATCGCAACCTGGTGGAGACGTCGCGCGACCTGATCTGGTCGTTGGACTTGGAGGGGCGCTGGACGTTCGTGAACTACGCGGCGAAGGCGATCTACGGCTATGAGCCGGTGGAAATGCTGGGGCGGGCGGTCGTGACGGACTTCGTGCGGCCGGAGCTGCGGGAGCACGCGGAGCGGGTCCTGGAGGAGCTGCGGGCGGGCCGGCCACGGCTGCGGTTCGAGACCGAGCACTTGCGCAAGGACGGTTCGGCCGTTTACCTGAGCATCAACGCGCTGCCAGTGCGCGACGAGCGCGGGAACGTGATCGGGTTCACGGGCACGTCGGTCGACATCACCTATCGCAAGGACGCGGAGGAACGCCTGCGGGCGGCCCACGCCCGGTTCGAGGCTCTGGTGGCGCGCATGCCGCTCGGCTACATCGTGTGGTCGCGCGACCTGCGCGTGTTGGAGTGGAACCCGGCGGCGACGGCGGTCTTCGGGTACAGCGCCGACGAGGCGATGGGGCGACTGGTGACCGAGCTGGTCATTCCGCCGGAGGGGCAGAAGGCGTTCGCGGAGATGTGCCGGGCGTTGCTGGGGCACGAGAACTCGACGGACAACGTGCTCGTGGGGCGCCGCAAGAGCGGCGAGAAGATCACGTGCGAATGGTACAACACGGTACTGCCCGATGCGCTGGGCGGCATCCAGGGAGTGGCCACGCTCGTACGGGACGTGTCCGAGCGGGAGCGTTTCGAGACGCAACTGCGGCAGTCGCAGAAGCTGGAGAGCCTGGGCGTGCTGGCGGGCGGGGTGGCGCACGACTTCAACAACCTGCTCGTGGGCATCCTGGGCAATGCGTCGCTGGCGCTGGAGAAGCTGCCGGCGAACTCGGCTCTGCGCCCGGTGTTGGAGCGGGTGGTGAATGCGGGGCGGCGAGCCAGCGAGCTGACGCAGCGGATGTTGGCGTATGCGGGCCGCGCGAGCTGCGACGTGCAGGTCATGGATTTGAACGCCTTGCTGGCGGAGCTGGCGGACTTTGCGACCGCCGCCATTCCCAAGAGCGTGAAGTTCACGATCAAGACGGCGGCGGATCTGCCGCTGATCGAGGCGGATAGCGGGCAATTGCAGCAGGTGATCCTGAATCTGCTGATCAACGCGGCGGAGGCGATCGGCGACGCCGAGGGCGAGGTGACGGTTTCGACCTGGGCGGAGGTGCTGGATGCGGAGCGCGTCGCGGCGCTGCGGGAGCAGAAGCTGGCCCCGGGTGCCTATGTGTGCCTCGAAGTGTCCGACACCGGGTGCGGCATGTCGCCGGACGTCCTGAGCCGCGCGTTCGACCCGTTCTTCACGACCAAGTTCGCGGGGCGTGGACTGGGGCTGTCGGCGATTCTCGGCATCGTGCAGGCGCACCGGGGGGCGATCACGTGTTCCAGCCAGGTCGGGGTCGGTACGATGTTCCGCGTGCTGTTGCCGGCGCTGGCAGCGGCGCAGCAGCCAGCGGCGGGCAAGCCGGCGCACGCGGTGTTGCCGCACGGCTCGACGGTGCTGGTGATCGACGACGAGGAGGAAGTGCGCGACGTAGTCCAGGCGGTGCTGAGCAGCCGCGGGATTCAGGTGCTGACGGCGGCGGACGGTCGCCAGGGGATCGAGGTCTTTCGCCGACAGGCGGAGCGCATCGACGCGGTGCTGCTGGACATCAACATGCCGGGGATGAGCGGCGAGGCGGTATTCCGGGAGTTGCGGGCGCTGAACCCGGCCGTACGGGTCGTCCTGTCGACGGGGTACAGCGAGCAGGAGGCGGCGCTGCATTTTGCCGACGCGGCGCTGGCCGGTTTCGTGCACAAGCCGTACACGGCGTCGATGCTGGTGGAGAAGATCGGGGCGGCCTTAGCAGGTTAAGAGTTCAGAGTAACGAGTGGCGGGCGGGACTGCCGTTCAATTGACGACGGGCCAGTCTTCACTCGTCGTGGTACTCGAAGGGGGGGTGGGCGATGAGCATGGGGCGGCGCTGGGCGACGTTGAGCAGCAGGCCGAGGGCCAGGAAGTTCGCCCACAGGCTGCTGCCGCCGGCGCTGACGAAGGGCAGGGGCATGCCGGTGATCGGGGCGAGGCCGACGTTCATGCCGATGTTCAGCAGGGCCTGCGCGACGATCATGACCACCGCGCCGATCGCCAGGAGGCGGCCAAAGGGATCGTTGGTTTCCGAGGCGACCTCGAGCCCGAAGAGGACGATCGCGGCATAAGCAAGGATGACCAGGACGGCGCCGACGAGGCCCCACTGGTGGCCGATGATCGCGAAGATGAAGTCGTTGTGCTCCTCGGGCAGCAGGTCGTACTGCACGAACATGCCGGCGCCATAACCGGTGCCCGTGAGGCCGCCGGTGCCTAGGGCGGTCTTGGCTTGGCGGAGTTGGAAGCCCTGGTCCATGTGCCAGGCTTCGTCGGGGCTGCTCTGCTTGAGGAGGACCTGAAAGCGCATCCGCTGGTAGTCCTTCATGCCGTATTGATAGAAGAGGGGCAACGTAGCGCAGCCGACGACGATAACGGCCAGCAGATGCCGCGGCCGCGCGCCCGCCATAAAGAGCATCGCGAACAGCACGGGCAGCAGCATGAGCAACGTGCCCAGGTCTGGTTGAAAGAGAATCAGGAACATCGGCAGCAGGGTGAGCAGGAACGGGGTGACGAGGCCGGGCCAGCGCCGGTACGAGCTGCGGAAGCGCAGGTAGCGCGCCAGCGCGAGGACGAGGGCGAGCTTCACGAACTCGGACGGCTGGATCTTGAAGCCGCCGTAGCCAAACCAGCGGTACGTGCCGCGAACGACGGGCACAAACGGCAGACCCGGCAGCCCGAAGCGTTCGAGCGCCCGGCCGGCGACAAGGAGCAGCAGGAGCACGATGCCGAGCGCGTAGAGCACGTAGGCGAAGCGGCCGATCTTGTGGTAGCTCGGCCGCATGACCAGGAACATGACGGCAACGCCGGTGGCCAGGAACACAACCTGCTTGACGGTGAGCGGACCAATGGTGTCGTAGAGGCGCACGAGTCTGTCGGCGGCGCCGCTCACTTCGGCCGGGGCTGCGCCGCTGGCGGTCGCGGGCTCGCCGCCGCGCTCGGTCGCGTGAATGCAGGCCAGGCCGACGGCGGAGAGGAAGAGCACGGGAAGGGCCAAGCCCCAGCCGAGTCGTGTCAGATTAAGGAGCCTTGCCTCACGCACGTGTCACGCTGCGCCTTCGTCGCCTAAGGGCGACTGAGAGAATCTACTCGGAGCGCGCATTCAACAGGTACTCCGCGATCGCCTTGGCGACGGGCCCGGCGACGCGCCCGCCGCTGCCGCCGAACTCGATAAGGACGCTGATCGCGTAAACGGGGCCCTGTGGGGCTGCGCCGCGCGGCGTCGCGGCCGGCTGAGTGTAGCCCATGAACCAGGCATGCGCGGGGAGGTGATCGCCCTGTTCCAGGGCGGGATAGCGCTCGTTGGCCCGGTGGCCGACGATCTTGGGCCGGTCGTCGCCAAACGCCGCGAGCGCATCGTCCTCAGAAATCGCCACCACCTGTTCCCGTCGGCCATCCGGCCACTCGCAGGTGTACAGCGTGTTGATGACGCGCGGCGCCGTCTGCGCAGACCCCGTTTTCCCGCACAGCTCGTACTCGCGGCTGGCCAAGCGCGCCTCCTTGCCGGTGCCATGCTCGTTGACGACGCGCCACATGCCGCGGCGCAGGACGCGCAGCGCGGACTCATCGAAGGGTCCGGCGGCGGTCGGCGAGGCACCGAGCGCTTGTCCGGTGGAGTCGTAGGCCAGCCGCACCGGGGCCCAGAATCCAGACGCGATCGACGCGGCGACGTTGGCGGCCTGCAAGGGCGTGACGGTGACCTCGCCCTGGCCGATGGCGAAGTTCCAGGCGTCGGCGGGCTGGTAGCCGCGCTCCATATTTCGCTGCATCCAGGCTTCCGTCGGCACGATGGCCGGCGCTTCCTCGATGAGGCCGGTGCCGGCGGAGCGACCGAGGCCGAAGCGTGTGAACCACTCGCAGAGTCGCGTGGGGCCGAGCCGCTCGCCGACGTGGAAGAAGTAGATGTTGCAGGAATTGCGGACGGCGCTCTCGGCGTCCTGTGAGCCGTGCACGAGGCGATAGTCGTTGTAATACCAGCAACGGAAGCGGTCGGGCTTGTCAGGCAGCAGGAAGCCGTTGCATTCAAAGCGCGTTTCGGGAGTGATGACGCCCTCGGTGAGGCCGCCGATGAGGCCGATCGCTTTGCAGATCGAGCCGGGAGGATACTGGCCCTGGACGGCGCGGAACAGCAGGGGCAGGTTCTTCGTATCGCGGCGGAGCGCGTCGTAGTCCTCGCTGAAGCGGTCGTATTCGTAGACGGGGTAGCTGACCAGGGCGCGGACCTCGCGCGTCGCAACGTCAATGACGACGGCGGAAGCGCCGGCCGGGCAGTTGGCGTCCTGCAGCAAACCGAGGATGTGGCGCTGCAGGTCGAGGTCGATCGTCAAATGCACGTCACGACCGGGCCGCGGGTCGGTGCGTTCCAGCACGCGTCCGTCATAGCTCTTCAGCACGCGCCCGCGCCAGCCGCGCAGGGCCGTCTCGCCGGTACGCTCGACGCCGGCGATGCCGCAATGGTCCTCGGGCCGCAGGCGGCGCAGCTCGTCGTCGGCGAGCGGGTCCTCGGCGATGCGCTCGGGGCTGACCGCGCCCAGGCGTCCAAGGACATGCACGAGTGCGTCGGCGTCGTGGGCGACGCGGCGCGAGCCCGGCACCACGGTCAGCCACGGCGCGGCCTCAAGTTCGAGACGCACGGCTAGCGCCACGTCGCTGTCTACGTCCTCGACGATCGGCAGCAGTTGATCTTCCTGGGCGATGCGGTGGACGTTGGGCGAGCGCTCCTGCACGGCGTCGCGGATGCGCTCGATGTGGGCGCGCGTGCCGGCCAGACGCTGCTCGAGTTCCGCGACGGACACGCCGGTCAGTTCGGCGAGCCGGTGCCACATGTGGCCGATGCGGGGGCGCAGCTCGTCGGTGATCTCGCGCAGCGTGAGGTCGGCCGGGAAGTCGCCGCGGCGGCGGAGAGCGCGGGCCACGCTCAGGAGGTACTCGTCGCGTCCGACGACGACGCCGTAGTGGATGCAGATGTCGGAGGTGGGCTCGTCGCTGAGGAGCGGCCGGTCGAGGCGGTCGAAGATGGTGCCGCGGCGGGCGGGGGTGTACTCGGGGCGTTGCGTGAGAATGCGGGCGGCCAGTTCGTTATAGCGTGCGGCGTCGAGGACCTGGATCTGCACGAGCCGGGCGATGATGACCAGCGTGAGCAGGCCGAGCAGGATCCAGAACCAGGTCAGGCGTTTCTGAAACATGACGTCCGTGTCAACGGAGCCTGCGCATCTTGCAGGAGACGCAGGGACTCGCTTGTGCGCGCCATCCGGCGCGTGGTGCAACGGCGAAAAAAGCCGGCGGAGTGGGCCGGTAAGCCGAATTCTGTTCCCGCCGCAGGGTCTGCCGTGCGAACGCTGCGTCCATCCGGTCACTGCTCAAGAGCAGTGGCACGCGGCGTTCGGACGTTGGTCCGCACAGCGGACCCTACGGCGGGCGGCGGCCATTCATCTGGGCCCGCCGTTACCGGCGGGCTCGGGCGCCCTACCCGGGGCTGATAGCGAGCCGGGCCGGCTCTCGCCCCCTATTTGGGCTTGCTGGCGGTGGGGTTTGCCCTGCCACGGCCGTCACCGGCCGCGCGGTGCGCTCTTACCGCACCATTTCACCCTTACCGACGGAGCGGTGATAAGGTGACAAAGTAACAAGGGAAAAGGGCGGGGCCGGGTATCGCCGGTCGAGCCGCGGCGTTTAGGCCGCGCGGCCCCGAGGTTCGATTCGCCGACTGTCCTCGTCACTCTTTCACCTTATCACCACTCCGTCGGCGGTGTATTTTCTGTGGCACTTTCCCTAGGCTCACGCCCGGTGGCCGTTAGCCATCACCGTGCCCTGCCCAGTTCGGACTTTCCTCCCTTGACACGCCGCCGCGAGCTTCGGCCGCCGGACGTCGGCCACAGGAGGCCGACACCATGACCGGCGCGAAGCGCAGGGCGGCGTGCCAAGAGCGGCCGCCAGGCCCACTCCGCCGGGCGGATTCTACCGCCGGAGAAGTCCACGCGTCGAGGACATGCGCCACGTCTGTACGCCGCAGCCCGGCATCGCGTTCACCCGCGTGGTGCCGCACCGTGCCACGTCACTTGAGAGCGCCACGCACAGCCCGCGGGGGTTGGCCGTTGACCGGCTCAGCGGCGTTTGCGAGAATGGCGGGTTAGATTGGACGCCGAAGTGGCGGAACTGGCAGACGCGCGGGATTCAAAATCCCGTGGCCGCAAGGTCGTGTGGGTTCGAGTCCCACCTTCGGCAATTGGCTACGGAAGAGTAGGGGCCGGGGTGCAATTAGCGTGCATCCCGCAGCGCACGCGGCCGTCAGGTTCTGGTGGCATTCGATGGCCGCCGCTCTGCCGGGCCGTGTTCGAGTGCGAGCCAGACGGGGATGTGGACGTGCAGGATTCCGGGGGTTTCCAGGGTGCGCTCGACGCCGGGGAGCCGATGGGCGACGCGCGGAGATCCGGCGGACGCTTGGCGGCGGTGGCCCCGGCGGCGCGCGCTGCCACTGAAACGCGTGCGACGTTCTCCGGAGGCGGCTCGCCGCTGCAAGCCACGCACCTGACGTTCGTCGCGGGGCCCTGGGAGGCGCGAAGCGCGCAAGTCTTTGTGGATCAACGACAAGGAGGTCGTCGGCCGGGATCGTGGCTCGGCCCCCCGGCCCCGAAAAATGTGCTGGAAAACTTGGGTCCG
>Ga0182017_10000112_pt1 | contig 60111 bp, 38 predicted proteins | sample 712E3DmetaG_FD_120492 | JGI IMG/M metagenome (GOLD analysis project Ga0182017, IMG submission 120492) | Permafrost microbial communities from Stordalen Mire, Sweden - 712E3D metaG | ecosystem: Environmental > Terrestrial > Soil > Wetlands > Permafrost | place: Sweden: Stordalen | collected... | reverse complement strand
GAGCCGCGGCTCCAGCAGCTTCAGCCGTTCCGCGGCGCGTTTTCCCCAGTAGCTTCGCCCGAAGCGCGCGACGACCTCACGCAAGCGTGCCACGCCGCGGGCCCGCTGCGCCTCGTCGCCGGGGGCCAAGGTCTGCACTTCCAGGTCGGCCCGCTGAAACATAGCTTCGGCGCGGGCGTCGCCGTCTGGAAAGCGCTGGATGCACGCCAGCAGCCGGTCGGCGCGGTCCTTGCGGTCGGGATGGGCACAGGCCCAGAGGACGACAATATCGTCATAGAGGAGGCTGTCCGCGTAGCGCTGGGCGAGCCGTGCGAGCTGGTCCCGGTAGCCGGGGCGGTGCGGGTCGAGCGCGGCCAGCGCGCGCAGCGCGGCGCCCCCATACTGCGGGTCAGCGCGATTCGCCAGAATCAGCTCGTGCAGCCGCTGGGCCTCCAGCAGGAACGGTTCGGCGTCGAAGCCGAGCGTGCTCTCCGGCGGGGGGGCCCGCAGCAGCGGGCGCGCGGCGGGCTGCGTGCCGGCCGCGTCTATCTCCGCGTGCGCCTCGCGCGGCACCTCCAGGGCCTTGAGTGCGCCGTCCACGTCCCCGCGCCGGAGCCGAAGCTGCGCCACGCGGACCCGAGCCACGATCGCCAGCGGCGAATCCGGGTATTGCGTGAGCAGGTTGGTCCAGACCGCCTCCGACTGCACGTGCGGGAAGTCGGTGTACAGCTCCCGCTGCGCGCTCTCGCCGGTCAGCCGCAACTCGTCCAGCCGGGTGTCCAGCGCCCGCGCCTGAATGAACAGCACGCTGGGGACGAAGCGGCTCGTGGGATGGTCGGCAATGAAGTCTTTGCAGGCTTCGTTGGCTGACCGCCGGTCGTGCAGCAGCTCCAGCAGCAGGCGCCGCGAGACCAGGTGCTTGATGGTGGCCTGCTCGTCGGCGTTCGCGCTCCACAGAGCCAGCAGCGTGGCGCGTTGCGGCTCCAGCGCCCGCTCGGGGTCGGTCCACTCGTGCACGTAGGCCCGGATACGCTCCGTGGCGTCCTGCACGGGCTCGAACCGCTTGGAGCGCGGCCCGTAGTCCTGCTCCAGGATGCGATAGGTCAACTCATCCCCGCCGATGTACGCGTGGAAGAGGATGGCCGGCGTCGCGAACATCACCGCCATCACGGGGGCGACCGCGTCGGAGCGGTAATTGACGAGCCGCGCGATGAAGATGATCACCGCCAGCATCGTGCACGCCGCCAGGATCGCCAGCAGCCACGGGCTTGTCAGCAGCAGCTTCCGTTCGGGCGAAAAGCTCGCCCCGAGCGACTCCGCCGCCCCCCGCGTGGCCAGGTAGAGGTACAGCAGCACCGGCAGCAGGCCCACGAGCGCCGACCCGTACCGGAACGCCATCCGGAACGGCTTCAGCGCTGCCAGGATGCAGCTCGCCACCAGCGTGACCCCCATCCAGGGCATGTGCGCGAACACCAGCACCGCGGCACAGAAGGGCAGCGCGCTGGGGAACTTGTACAGGATCGCGACCGAGATCGGCACCGCGACGATCGCCGCCACCAGCAGCCCCACGACCACGCCGTAGATCGGCGTCTGGTCCACGCTGATCGGATACAGCACGAAATCGTAGAGATTGTGGGTCTGCGGCCCCCAGAAACGCAGCGGCTCCAGGTAGGTCTTGAGCGTGAACTCGAACGGCTGGCCCACGTGCAGCCAGTTCGTGAAGATGCACAGCCCGCAGAACAGCCCGAAGTTCAGCAGCAGGAGCAACGTCGCGCGAATGCGATACTTGCGGGCCGTCCAGGACCAGACGTCCTTGATCTCCCCGCGTGGGGCAGCCGTCGCGCCCACCGCCGGCCCCGAGGCCCGGCCACCCGGCGCAGGGGGCTCAGCGGATCGCGGTTCGGCCAGTACGTCGGGCATGTCGAACCATGCTACCCGACGTGCGCCGCTGACGGAATAGTGAACGAGGAGAGCCGTCCGGGCGGGGTTGGCGACAAGATCGGCGTGCACGCCGGGCCGGCCGCGAGCGACGACGCGAAGGTAGCGTGACAAAACCGTTCGTCGACACTACATAATGTGTTAGACTAATAGGTCGTGCCGGCCACCGTGGCCGGAAATGGCCCGGAATGTAGCTGGCCGTCCACGCAAGGCGCCCCCACGGAGCGGGACGCCCTGCGTCGCCGGCCGGTGCGCAGGACGCTTTACATGCCCACTCTGGAAGCCTGCCAGCAGCGCATCGGGTACACGTTTCAGGACTCCAGCCTCCTCAAGGCCGCCCTCACCCACGCCTCCTCCGCCAGCCACCGCCAGGACAGCAACGAGCGCATGGAGTTCCTCGGCGACGCCGTGCTCGGCCTGATCGTGTGCCAGGTGCTGTACGAACGCCTCCCCAACGCGCTCGAAGGCGACATGACCAAGATCAAGTCCGCGGTCGTCTCCCGGCGGGTCTGCGCCCGCGTCGCCCAAGCGCTGCGGCTCACCGCCGGGTTGACGCTCGGCCAGGGCATGGAGAACGGCGAGCACCTGCCCACCTCGCTGGCCGCCGGCACGCTCGAGGCCGTCATCGCCGCCATCTACATCGACGGCGGGCTCGACGCGGCCCGCGCGTTCATCCTGCGCCACATGGACGGCGAGCTGGTGCAGGCCACCGACTCGCGGCACCACTACAACTTCAAGTCCCAGCTCCAGCAATGGGCCCAACGCGTCATGCACGCCACGCCCCTCTACGAGCTGCTCGACGAGAAGGGCCCCGACCACGCCAAGTGCTTCGAGGTCGCCGTCTCGATCGGCGGGCGCCAATTCCCCAGCGCCTGGGGACCCACCAAGAAAGATGCCGAGCAGAAGGCCGCCCGGCTTGCACTGATCGCCGCGGAGGAGTTGGGCGAGACCGCCGCCGACGACACCGGCCTCGGCTAGCGCGCCGCGCGGGCCCCCGCTACGTCTGGCGGTCGCCCGGGGCCACGTTGCTGCCGTGCGGAAAAGCCTCGCTTCCCGCCGTTTCCCCGGGGGACAGACTAAGCACCACCTCGGTCGCCCGCGTGTCGCGCACCAGCGGCTGGTCGCCCGCCGAGCCCGCCACCGGGAACGTCACCGTGAAGCTCGTGCCCGCCCCGGGCCGCGACATCACCCAGATGTGACCTCCGGCACGCTCGACCACCTCCCGCACGATCGACAACCCCAGCCCCGAGCCGGGAATGCTTGCGGCGATCACGTTCGAACCGCGGCGGAACGCCTCGAAGATCGGCACGTCCCCCAGCACCTTCCCGCCCGAACGCATCAGCGCCGGGTCGAGCCCCATCCCCGTGTCGCTGACGTGCACGCTGACCGTGCTCACCTGGTTGGGCGACGTCTTCTTCGTCGCGGCAATCCGCACCCGCCCCGGCCCCGGCGTGTACTTGAGCGCGTTGTCCAGCAGGTTCCCGATGCAGTCCTGAAAATCCTGGGGATCCACGCTGATCTGCACTTCGCCGTCCGACGGCGTCCACAGCGTCAGCTCGATGCCCTTCTGCTCCGCCAGCGGGCGGAAGCGCCGGCATAGCTCCGCGATGGCACCGTAGACCTCAACCGGCCCGCGCCGGCGAACCGCGTCCGCGTCCTGCACGCGCGCCAGCGTGAGCAGCTCACCCACCTGCGCGATCCCGTCCTGCGCCCGCCGCGCGATCTTCTCGCACGTCGACAGAATGCCGCACTCATCCGTAACCACCCGGTCCCGGATCAGGTTCGCCAGCGTCTGCACGATTGCCAGCGGGCTCTTGAGCTGATGCGCTGCCATCTGCATGAAACGCGCCCGGCGACGCTGCAAGTCCTCGATTGCCCGCTGCGACTGTTCCAGCGCCGCGTTTGCCTGCTTGAGCCGCGCCTCATGGTCGTCCAGCAGCTTCGTGATCCGGATCGTGAAGTACAACGTCCCCAGCACCGCAAGCACGTCCACCCCGATCATCAGGAACACCCATTCGGTCCGCTGGTGCAGGCCCAGGGGCCCGAGGTGCGGCAGCAGCGGAAAGTGTAGCAACCACCCGCGCCACTCCCCGATCGTCAAGCAGGCGTAGAGCAGCACCGCCCAGCAGCTCTGCAGCCCCGCCTGCCACGTCTCCAGCAGCAGCGCGCTGATCGCCACGTGAAAAAGGTAGAACACCGACATCGGGTTCTCGGCCCCGCCCGTGTAATGCAGGATCAGCGTCAGCAGCAGCAGGTCCACCGCCACCTGCGCGTTCGCCAGCACCTCCGCATCACGGATCGGCACCGGCTCGGCGTCGCCTGCAGCACTGAACCGCCGCAGCAGCAGGCGCGAGATCACCGTCCAGACCACGTTGACGGCCGCGACCCCGAGCACGCTCAGCAGCAGCGGGGCCGGACGGTGCGCGGCGGGAAGCACGAAACGCTCGACCGCCAGTTCGCCGAGCGCTAAAGCCACGAACAGCCAGCGCAGGCGGATGAACCAGTGCAACCGCAGCAGCACGACCAGTGTGCCCGCCCGGTACGACTCCTGCCGCGCACCCGCCTGCGGTGCCAGCACGCTAAATGCTTCCTCGGCCATCGCGACCTGCTCAGGGCCCACCCACCCCACCGTGGGACCCGACAACCGATAGTGTACGCCAACGGCGCCGGCCTATTCAAACTCGGCCGGCGGCAGCCCGTCCGCCACGTCGCCCAACGTCGCCGCATCCACAATGCGAATCTGCTGCGCCGCACCCAGCTCGATCAGCCCGGCGTCGGCCAGCCGCCGCAGCGTCCGCGACAGCGTCTCGCTCGTCAAATTGAGGTGGCTGGCGAGGTCCTTCTTCAGCATCGGCAACAGGAACGGCTCCCGCCCAGCGCTCGGGTCGGCCGCCAGCAGGTGCCGCGCCACGCGCCCCGTCGCATCCCGCAGAACCACGTCTTCCAGCAACCCGACGAGTTGCCGCACCCACTGCGACATGCCCGTCAGCAGTTGCAGACACAGCTCGTGGTGTTGCCGCAGCAGTTGCCGCGCGCGCTCCGCGGGCAGCAGCACGCAGGTCGTGTCCTCGATCGCTTCGGCGTGTGCAGGGCACGGCAGGCTGCCCATCACGGCCACCTCGGCGAACGTCGCCCCGGGCTCGGCGAAGTGCAGCACCAGGTCTTTGCCGCTCGATGCCACCTTGTACACGCGGACCAGACCGCTGCCGACGCAGTACATGCCCGGGCACTCGTCGCCCTGGCGGAAGACCGTCTGGCCCTTGCGGAAGTGCCGTAGCACGGCCTCGCGCGCCAGGACGTCAACCCATTCGTCCGATAAACCATTCAGCAGACGGCACTTACGGAGCGTGTCGCGTGCGGCGGACTCGGGGGAGCCGCGACGTTCATGTCGCGCGGTAGGTGGCTGCGCCAAGAAAAACTCCGTCCGTTGATCCAGATCAAGGTCTTTCGCGGGGCATTGTCAGAGACTCATGGGTGTGACGCAAGGCGGCGGGGCCGGAGTTCGCCCTGCGCCACACCGACGGAGCAGACCATGATCCGCGAGATCGTGACGATCGACGAAGCGCTGTGCGACGGCTGTGGCGTGTGCATCCCCGCGTGCCATGAGGGCGCGCTGCGAATTGTGGACGGCAAAGCTCGCCTCGTCGCCGACAAACTCTGCGACGGCTTGGGGGCGTGCCTCGGACATTGTCCGCGTGGTGCGATCAAGATCGCGCACCGCGAGGCCGACGCGTTCGACGATGTCCCGCCCCAGCCGGCGCCGCCGCCCGCGCCATCTGCGCCGGTCAGCAGCGGTTGCCCCGGCAGCCGATTCACCCAGTTCGCACCGGCGGCGGCGACACGCGCGACTCGTGTCGGCGAGAACACCACGCCCGGACAATCGTCCGAACTCACCCACTGGCCGGTGCAGTTGCGCCTGCTTCCGCCGCAAGCCGCGGTCCTGCGCGGCGCCAGCCTGCTGGTCGCGGCCGATTGCGTCCCCGTGGCGTACGCCGACTTTCATGCCCGCCTCTTGCGCGGCCGGGCCGTCGTGATCGGTTGCCCGAAATTCGACGACCTGCCAGGCTACGTCGACAAGTTAACGGAGATGATCCGCGCCAGCGGGCTGCGCGAGATCGTCGTCGCCCGCATGGAGGTCCCCTGCTGCGCCGGCATCGTCGCCGCCGTCGTCGAGGCCCGCCGCCGGGCCGGCACCAATACCCCGATCACGGAAATCGTTGTCAGTACCCGCGGCGAGGTGCTCGCCGAGCGCAATTTGCCGGCCCAACTCGCCGGGTAATCCCGTTTCTTCTTCATCGCTGTCATGAAAGGGAGTTCTGAATCATGTTCTGCAACCAGTGTGAGCAAGCACGTGGCGGACGAGGTTGTTCCGATGTCGGCACCTGCGGGAAGGACGCCGACGTGCAGTCGCTGCAAGAAACGCTGCTGTATGGCGTCAAGGGGATGGCGGCCTACGCCCACCACGCCCGCCGGCTCGGAATGGTCGACGAGGCCGTGGACGCGTTCGTCGAGGAGGCGCTCTTCGCCACCGTCACAAACGTGAATTTCGACGTGCCGAGCCTGCTGGAACTCGTGCTGGAGTGCGGCAAGCAGAACCTCCGCGTAATGCAGATGCTCGACGAGGGCCACACGCGCCGCTTCGGCCAGCCGTCGCCCACGACCGTGCGCGAGGGCACGCAGGCCGGCCCTGGCATCCTCGTCACCGGCCACGACCTGCTCGACCTGTACGACCTCCTCGTCCAAACACAGGGCACCGGCGTGAACGTGTACACGCACGGCGAAATGCTGCCCGCCCACATGTATCCCAAGCTGCGCGAGTTCAAGCACCTCGCGGGCCACTTCGGCGGCGCGTGGCAGAAGCAACGCCAGGAGTTCGCGGACTTCAGCGGCCCCGTGCTCGCCACGACGAACTGCGTGCTCATCCCGCCGGCCTCGTATGCCGGCCGCCTGTTCACCACCCGCGCCACGGCCGTCCCCGGCGGCAAACGCCTCGCCACGAACGACTTCTCCGAAGTCATCGCCTGCGCGAAACGCTGCGCGCCCCTGCCCGAGTGCCCGGTCCGCGAATCGACCATCGGCTTTCATCACACCGTGCTGCTCGGCCTCGCCGACAAGATCGTCGCCGCCGTCAAGGCCGGCAAGCTGCGACATTTCTTCCTGATCGGCGGCTGCGATGGCGCCGAGCCCGGCCGCAACTACTACGCCGAGTTCGCCCGCCACACGCCCAAGGACACCGTCGTGCTCACGCTGGGCTGCGGCAAGTATCGCATTCGCGACGAAGAGTTTGGGACAATCGAGCTCGACGGCGCCGGCCCGATCCCACGGCTGCTCGACATGGGACAGTGCAATGATGCGTACGGCGCGATCCAGGTCGCCGTCGGGCTGGCCAAGGCGTTCAACTGCTCGGTCAACGACCTGCCGCTGACGATCGTCCTGTCGTGGTTCGAGCAGAAGGCCGTCGCCGTCCTGCTGACGCTGCTCTATCTGGGCGTCAGAGGCATTCGCGTCGGCCCGGCCGCCCCCGCGTTCCTCTCGCCCGGCGTGTTTGAGGTGCTGAAAGACCGCTACGACCTCAAGCTGACCGGCAGCAGCCCGACCGCCGATCTGAAGGCGGCACTGCAGGGCGCCCGCTGACCGGCTGCGTCGCAGCCACGACGGGTCCATCGAGCGTAACGCCATGCACCGCCGCGGCTACCCCCACACGACGAGCCCCTGATCGTACCGGTCGGCCAGGTCTTCGTGGCACGGCACGACGCGGATCGCGAAGCCGCTGCGGCCACTGATCTGGCAGGGCACCGCGCCTTCGAACCAGTGCTCGCCGTTCGACTCGCCCCGCGAGAATTGCAGCCGCACGGCCTGGCCTTCGGCGATCTCGCCGGTCGCGCTGAGCGGGCCGTAGTAGGCCTCGACGGCGACATCCTCCGGCGGGATCGGCCCCAGGTGCACGCGGGCGCGGAGCGGCAGCGCGTCGCCGACCTTCAGCACGTTACGGGCCTCGGCCTGCACGTCCGCGACCCGCACCTCGTGCCAGTTCCGGCGGAGCCGGTCCTTCCACGCGGCGAGCGCGCGGGCCAGGGCGAAGTTGTCGGCGCCGACTTTCTCGGCCCGCCGCATCGCGGGCACGTACATCTTCCGCACGTAATCGCGCAACATGCGGTTGGTGTTGAAGACGGGGACGATGGTGCGCATGGACTCCTTGATGCGGGCGACCCAGCGGCGCGGGATGTCGTCGGCACCGCGTTCGTAAAAGAGCGGAATGATCTCGCGTTCGAGAAGGTTGTAGAGGGACTCGCACTCGACGTGGTCCTGGTAGGCAAGGTCGTCGTAGACGCGGCCGTCGCCGATCGCCCAGCCGTTCTCGCCGTTGTAGGCTTCGGGCCACCAGCCGTCGAGGCAGGAGAGGTTGAGGCCGCCGTTGGCGGGGACCTTCATGCCGCTGGTGCCGCTGGCCTCGTGCAGGCGGAGGGGGTTGTTGAGCCAGACGTCGACGCCCTGCACGAGCACGCGGGCCAGCGAGATGTCGTAGTTTTCAAGAAACACGCACCGCCGCTTGAAGTCCGGCTGCGCGCAAACGGCGGCGATCTGCTTGATGAGCTCCTTGCCGGCGCCGTCGTTGGGATGAGCCTTGCCCGCGAAGATGAACTGCACGGGGCGCTGCTTGTTCGCGATCATCGCGCGGCACCGCTCGAGGTTGCGGAACACCAGCGTCGCCCGCTTGTACGGGGCAAACCGGCGGGCGAACCCGATCGTCAGCGCTTCCGGATCGAGCGCCTCCTCGGCCGCCTTGATCTCCGCCGGCGGCGCGCCGCGCCCGCGGAGTTGGTCGCGCAGGCGCCGGCGCACGGCCGCGATCATCCACTCGCGCCGCCGCACGTGCACGCGCCACAACTCCGCGTCCGGAATCTCCTCGATCCGGTCCCAGAGCCGGTCGTCCTCGGCGGCTTCCGGCCAGCCGGGGGCCAGGTACTGGTCGAAGAGGTCCGCCATCGTCGGGCTCATCCACGTCCGCGTGTGCACGCCGTTGGTGATGTGCGTGATCGGCACCTCTTCGCGTGGAATACCGCGCCAATAGCCCTGCCACATGTCGCGCGCGACCTGCCCGTGCAGCTTGCTCACGCCGTTGCTGCGGTAGGCCAGGCGCAGCGCCAGCAACGGCATGGTGAACGCCTCGTCGAGCCGGTCCGAATGCTCGCGGCCGAGCGCCAGCAGTTCCTGCACCCCCACCCCCATTTCGTTCGCCACCCAACCCAGGTGCTGCTCGACCAGGCGCGGGTCGAAGCGGTCAATCCCTGCCGGCACGGGCGTGTGCGTCGTGAAGATGTTCCCGCCGCACACCGCCTCGCGCGCCTCGCGATAGCTGAGGCCGTTCTCGCGCATCGCCAAGCGGATGCGCTCGAGCGCCAGGAACGCGGCGTGGCCTTCATTCATGTGGCAGACGGTGGGGGTGATCCCGACGGCCCGCAGCGCCCGCAGACCGCCGATCCCGAGCAGGATCTCCTGGCGAATCCGCATGGTGGCGTCGCCGCCGTACAACCGGGCCGTCACCGCCCGCAGCTCCGGGGGGTTTTCGGACAGATCGGCATCCAGCAGGTACAGGCGCACGCGGCCGACCTGCGCGAGCAAGATGGCCGCCGTGAGTGTCATGGTTCCCAGCGGCACCTCGACCTTCAGCGGGTTGCCATGCTCGTCCAGAACGGCGGCGGCGCACCACTGGTGCACGTCGTGGACTGGGTAGCTCTCCAGTTGCCACCCGTCCTCCGTGAGTTGCTGGATGAAGTAGCCCTGCCGGTACGCCAGCCCGACGCCGATGAGCGGGATACCGAGGTCGGACGCCGATTTCAGGTGGTCGCCCGCCAGCACCCCCAGGCCGCCCGAGTAGATCGGCATGCTCTCGTGCAGCCCGAACTCGGCCGAGAAGTAGGCGATGATCTTGCTCTTGTCGGCCCCGCAGTGCTCGTCGAACCACGTCCGGCTGTTCAGATACACGTAGAAGCTGTCCATCACGCGGCACAGTTGCGCGATATACGCGTCGTCGCGCGCCGCCTGCTCCAGCCGCTGCTGGCCGACCGACCAAAGCAGCGCCACCGGGTTGTGCCCCATGCGACGCCACAGATCTACATCCAGCCGGCGGAACAGGTCAGTCGCGGCCGGGTTCCAACCCCACCAGAGGTTGTAGGCGAGTTGCCGCAGCGGCTCGAGCACTTCCGGCAGAGAGGGAACGATCGTGAACGCACGCACATGATTCATCTATTCACCGGGCGCCGAGCCTGCGGAGCACGGCGGTTCTTGCGCGACCGGACGTGCCTGACGGCACAATCCATCTTAATAGTATCGACGCGACGCCGCGTCCGGGGAAACTACGATCCGACCCTGACACGACGCGATCCGGTCTACACGCGGGCCACCTCGCGCACTTCGCCGATGAGCCGGCGGCCGATGTCCTCGGTGGCCGCCTCCGCGATCACCCGCACGATCGGCTCGGTGTTCGACGCCCGCAAGTGCACCCACCCCTGCTCGAAGTCGACCCGGACGCCGTCGGCGGTGTTTGGCCGTCGAGCCACGAAGGCCCTCGTCACCGCTTCCACGGCCGCGGCGATGCGGTCGCGCGAGACCTCGTACTTCTCCTTGATTGACACATAGCGCGGAATGGCGGCCACAAGCTGGCTGATGGATTTGCCGGTCTGGGCCATGAGCTGAAGCACGAGGCTGCTCGCCGACAGGCTGTCGCGGATGAGACAGATTCGCGGGTCGATGACGCCGCCGTTGCCCTCGCCGCCGATTACGCAATTGTTGGCCATTATGGCGCGGGCAACGTGGGTTTCGCCGACGGGAGTGCGCACGACCGGCACGTGGTAGCGCGCCGCGATGTCATCCACCATCCGCGACGTGCTGAGATTGGCCGCAACCGGTCCCGGTCGCCGGGACAGCACGGATTCCACCGCCAGGGCGAGCGTGTACTCCTCGCCGATGTACTCGCCGCGTTCGTCCACAATCGCCAATCGATCTGCGTCTGGATCCTGGGCGAAACCGATCACGGCCCCGTGCTCGCGCACGGCCGTGCACAGCGTGGTCAGGTTTTCGCGGATCGGCTCGGGGCGGTGAGCAAACTCCCCCGTCGGCTCGCCGTTCACCACGACCACGTCGCAGCCGAGCGTTCGCAAGAAGTCCGGCGTATGCAGGCATCCCGCGCCGTTGATGCAGTCGAGCACGACGCGCAATCCCCGCAGCGGCCGCAGATCGACCTCGCACGCACGGATCACGGCCGCGGCATGGCGCGGGCCGGCCTCCAGGTCGTCGGCGGGCGGGGCGAAGCCGGCTTTGACCAACCGGTAGCGACCTTCGGCGCGGATCGCCGCGATCTCTCGCGCGCGGGGCGGGTCGGGCGCCAGGCCGAGGTTGTCGAGGAACTTCAGTCCGTTCCACTCGCCGGGGTTGTGGCTGGCAGTGATCGACATGCCGCCGTCGTACCGGCCAGCGCGAATGGCGTGGCCGATCGTGGGCGTCATCACCACGCCGAGGCGTGTGACGCGGCAGCCGGTCGCGACGAGCCCGGCGGCGGCGACGGCCTCGAACATCGCGCCGCTGGGCCGCGAGTCGCGGGCGAGGACCACGCGCCCGCCGCCGAGCAGCGTGCCGTAGGCCTGTGCGAATTCGAGGGCGACCGCGGGGGTCAGCGTTTCGCCGACGATGCCGCGCACTCCCGATACTCCGACCATGAGTGTCGCCATCTGAACAAACCTCGTCCGGGCCAAGGCGGTCTACTGCGTTGTCGGTGCCCATTGCGTGGGCTATATTGCGGCCCAACGCTGGGCTGGCCGGCACGGAGGTCAAACAGTATGCCACTGGACGCGGCCACCGCAACTCGGGAAGGAGGCTTCATGAAGCTGTATAACGTCGCGCTCATTCTACCGCTGGCGCTGGTTGCGCTGCTCGGCGCGGGCTGCTCGGGCGTCACGCTCAACCTCCCCAACGGTTCGAGCGTCGTCCTCCCGGGTGTCGACACGGTGACCGTCGAGTTGTTCAACGACACGGATTTCGAGGTCGAGCCGCGGATTCGCTTCGACAGCAGCAGCAACTGGCTTGCAAGCCTCTTCCCGAGCGAAGAGCTCGCCACCGGGACGCTGGCGCCGGGCCAGTTACTGCGACTCGACGTGGATTGCGACAAGCTCGGCGTCGTCTTCAGCGACGCCGCCGGGCAGTTCGCGTCGGGCGAGGACGTGCCCATCGGTCAGGCCGACAGCACGCGCGTGCTGCAGCGCGAGAGCGACTACGACTGCGGCGACACGGTGCAATTCCATTTCATCGGGGCGGAGAGCAGCTTCGGCGTCATCGTGTCGGTGAACGACGTCGTCGTCGATTAGCGGGCGCGGCGGTTTTCCGCGCCGGGCCGCGCAAAAACTGCCACATAATAAGTGCGTGCGGCATCGGCACGGGGGCCCGGCGCGCAAATAACCGTATTATCAGACTTTACGTCACAATCGGCGCGGGAATTTCCTTGCCAAGCCGGGGCGCCCGCGCGTAGAATCCGCACATTGGAGGCATGGCGGAACGGCTGTTCTGTCGTCCGCCAGCAACTCGGGAACGAAGTTCTACGCATCGGCCGCGTGAGAAGCAGGACGCGGATTGTCCCCCGCCGGATGATCGCCGCGGCATGTCCTGGAGGATAAAGGCCGTGCGAAATGTGCGCGCGACGGACATTTTCGTCGACATGTGTACGCAGCGAGACTATCTCGCGTCCGACGGGGCCCAACCAGCACTTAACGCCGAGGCCGTTCGATCCAACCTGAAGCGGCTCATGGCCCTCGCCCGCTGGGCGAAGATCCCGATCCTGTCCTGCGTGGACGCCCGCCGCCCCCAGGACGTGTGCGGGTTGCCGAACAGCGCGTGCGTGCTCGGGACCCCCGGGCAGCGCAAGCTCTCCTTCAGCCTGCTGCCTAATCGCGTCCAGATCGAGGGCGACAACTGCCTGTGCGTGTCGCTCAACCTCCTCAACGAGTACCAGCAGGCCATCCTCGCCAAGGAACACCGCGATCCTTTCACGAACCCCAAGTTCGACCGCCTGCTCACCGAGCTGCCCAGCCGGCGCTTCATCGTCTTCGGCATGTCCCTCGAAACGTCCGTGCGCCTGCTCACGCTCGGCCTGATGCTCCGCGATCGTCCGGTCGTACTCGTCCACGACGCCTGCGGCTGGTGGGACGCGGAAGAGGGCGAGATGACGCTCCGGCAACTGGCGGCCAAGGGTTGCCAGCTTCTGTCCACCCGGCAGGTGATCGAATCCGCCCTGTCGCTGGACCAGTCCCCGCGGGTGCACCTCCTGCGCCGGCGACGTTCGGTGGCGTGATTGCCGAGCGGCGCGGAGCGGCTCGTCGCCATACCGGGTGGGCGCCACACGACCCCCATTGCCTGGACGCGGCCTGAACATAGATGGACGCGCTGGCCGCCATCACCTATATTGCGTGTGGCGGTTGGCTGAAGCCACGCTGCGTTCGGCCGCGCGTGCTCTCGCCGGCCTATGGAGGCCGTACGAACGCGCGCAGGCGCGAGCGACACACTCTGGAGAGGTGACCGAGTGGCTGAAGGTAACGGTTTGCTAAACCGTCGTACGGGTTCAAACCTGTACCGCGGGTTCGAATCCCGCCCTCTCCGTTAGATTCCTGTCTGGTATCGCAACCAGTTGCCGTTGGGGCACTTCTGTCAAGGGAAGTCGGCTCGACGGAGTTGCTGTCCCCGAACTGTCTCAACTACGCCATTCGGCTTTCTCCGTCAACTCGCCCCGCTGGCCGCGCGTCTCGTCATGACCTCCGCGAGCGGCGCCGCCATCGCCCTTCCGGTGAAATCCGTCACGGCGCGCTGCTTGGCGCTTCCTCCGGCTTCACGACCACGACGATCGTGCGAGCGGGGCTGTAATACTTGGCGAACGCGGCGCGCACCGCGTCGGCGGTGAGCGCCTGGTACGCCGCCGGAGCATTCAGCACATCGTCGAGGTTCGTGCCCCGGAATGTCAGGCGCGCCATGCGGCCGAGCCAGAAGCCGGGCTCGCGCATCTGCTCGTCGAGCGTGTTGGCGATCTGCTTCTTGGCCACGTCGAGCTCATCCTCCGTCACGCCATCCTTGGCGAGGGCGGCGTACATGGCGGCGACTTTCTCCACTAGGGCCGGGACCTTCGCGGGGTCGGTCGGCGAAGCGGCCGAAACGAGGCCGAAGCCGGGGTACGTCGTGCCGGGGCGTGAGCCGGCCGCGATGCTATAGACGAGCTGGGCATCCTCGCGGATTTCCTTGACCATTCGCGTGGAGAGGATACGCGTGGCAAGCGTGAGCGCTCGCACGTCGGCGACATCGGTCTCGTCCGCGCCGTAGAAACCTGACATAACGAACGCCTGCTTCGTCTCGGTGTGGATGGTGCGGCTGATCTCGCGGGGACCCGCGGGCCGCTTCAGCTTGCGGACGTCGGCGTGCAGCGTAGGGCTGACCCGCTCGCGCGCCGGCAGCGCCCCGATGTAATGCACCACGAACTCCACCGCTTGCTCGCGCGGCATGTCCCCGACGATCACCACCTCGATCGGGGAGGTTTTGATCAGCTTGTCGAGCCAGGCTTGCGCCGCGTCCTCGCTGAGCCGGTCGAGCTGCTCCAGCGTCAGCGGCTGCGTGCGTGCGGCGTCCGGCGGATAGAGCGCTCCGGAGGCCAGCCGCGCTCCGAACATCATGGGATTGCGCTCCGATTCTTCAATCGCTTCTTTCGCACGCGTCTTGAACTGCGTAAACGCGGCCGACTCGACCTTCGGCTCCGTCAGCAGCAGGTACGCCAGTTGCAGGCCGGTTTCGAGGTCGCCTGGGCTTCCGGCCACGTTCAGCGTGATCGCTTCGGAGCTGTCGCCACCGCCGCCCCCGCGACCGCGCCGCCCGCCGCCGCCCATGCCCCCGCCGCGCACGCCGATCTTCTTGTCGGTCATCAGGTCGCGGATGTCGGAGGAGGTGAGGTGTTGCGTCGCGGGCCGGCTCCAGGCCAGCTCGGCGGCCTGCGTTACGCCGCGATTGTCGGCGGTTTCCAGCAGTTCGCCGCCCAGCAGCGCGATGCTGACAGTCACCTCGTTCTTCTGCGTGTCCATGAAGCGGTGGTGGACGCGCACGTTGTTCGAAAGCCATGCGGACCAGACACCACTGGCGGCGTGCTCGGCGCTCTCGGCGACCTTGCCGGCCGCGGGGAGCTCCGCCAGCAACTGCGTCGGCCGTGCGGCCTCCTCGCCCTGCTCGGGTTTGGCGGCGAGCGCCTTGGTGCCGGCCTCCAGCAGATCGGCCTCGGTGGGCACGTCGGGACCGGCGGGCAGGACGGCGATAAACGCGACGGCGGCGGGATCGAACTCCTTCGCAAAACGCTGGTGCACCTCATCGTCCGTAATGTTGGGAAGGTACTTGTTGACCAGGTCAAGCTCCTGCTGGGCCGAGAGGATGGGTTCGCCGGCGGTCACGGCGGAGTTGATGCGGGAGATGAACGCGCTGGCCAGACGTGTCGGCTCGGTCTCCACGGCGCGCTGGGCGCGCGTGACCATCAACTTGCGTGCATCGTCGATCTCGCGCGCCGTGAAGCCGAATGCACGCCCGCGCTGCAACTCCAGAGCCAACTCGTCCAGTGCCGCCCGCCACTTTCCTGGCGCCGGCTGTCCGGAAAGCTCCGCCGTATAGAGCGTATTCGCCTCGTTGCCCAGGCCGACGCTGCCGCGCAGGTAGCTGGTGCCGCCGGCGGCGACCTTGGCGTCGAGGCGGCGGTTGAACGCCGTTGGGGCGAGCTGCGCAACGAGGTCGTCGCGGAATTGCGGGGCCGTCGTCGTGGGCGGACGCGCGGGCTCCAGCCGGCAGATGCGGAGCTGCTCGGACTGCACCTCGGGGTCGCTGGCGACGATGGCGAAGCTCTTTTCATACGCCTTGATCCGCGGGTCCTGCGGCGTCGGGCGGGGCTTCTGCGGAGCGCCGCCGAATTCCTCCTTGAGCGCGGCGATGACGTCCGCCGGGTCGGCGTCGGCGACGGCGATCAGCGTCGCGTTCGAGGCCGCGTACCACTTGCCGTAGTAGTCGCGGAAATCCGGCTCCTGCACCGCGTCGATCGTCGCTTCAGTCCCGATCGTGATGCGCTGCCCGTACAGCGAGCCGGGCGCGATGTGCTCCAGGACGTAGAACGACGTGCGCTGCCGTCCCGACAACCCGCGGCGGCGCTCTTCCTGAATGATCTGACGCTCAGCGTCGATTTCGTGCGGCGAGAGCGACAGCCGATGGAGCACGTCGGCAAAGTACTTGAAGCCCTTGTGCAGCGTCTCGGCCTTGGCGTCCGGCAGCGCGAGCTGGTAAGTGGTCTGCTCGAAGTTGGTGAACGCGTTCTGGTCGCGGCCGAAGGTCATGCCCAGGGATTGGAAGAACGGCACGAGCGAGCCGGGCGGGAAGTTCTCCGAGCCGTTGAACGCCATGTGCTCCATGTAGTGTGCCAAGCCGCGCTGCCGGTCGGTCTCGTTCAGCGACCCGGTGTGCATGTGGAGCCAGATCGCGGCGCGGCCCGGCGGGTTGTCGTGCCGGCGGACGATGTAGCGCAGTCCGTTCTCGAGCTGCCCGGTCGTCAGGGCCGGGTCGTTCGGCAACGTCTGGGCCGAGGCGATGAGCGTCGCAAAGGCAGCGAGGAAAGCACTCGACAGGGCACGGCGCGTCGCTGGCATGGTAGAGCTCCGAGCAGGCAGCCGTCACCACGGCCGCAGAACGCGGTCACCGGCGCGGCGCACAAATGCCGCGCTCCGGTAATCCGCGACGAGAGTCTAACATGCAGCCACGGTTTCGGATGCACCCGACGGAACGGTGCGGCACATATGCATCGCCGGCAATGCGGGAAAAGCCTGCCGCGGAGCTTCGCCCGGTGCTATAATGGACACTGCGTCGAGATGCGGCCCCATTGGAGCAGCACCGCCTTCATCGTACGGCGGTTGCGGGCTCGAACCCCCTCGGTCTCCAGTCCCGGACAACCGGGCCCACCGCGAAACGGTTTGCGGGCCGCCCAAACTCCGCTTGTGCGAGAGGACGAAGCGAATGCGTCTGACTGCGCCGTGTGTACCGGGCTGCCGCGCGGCGTGCCGACCGTCTACGCTGGTCGTCGTCCTGGTCGGCCTGGTCGCGGCGGCTTCCGCGGCCGCCGACGTGATCACACCCCTCGCGAGCTACGAGCCCTCGGAGACCGACCTCACCGTGACGGCCAACCCCGGCGACGCGGGGCTGGCAGTGGCGATCGTGCCCGGCGGCGTTAGCGGCGCTCCGCCGGCGACGGACGGGGCATACGTCCTCCGCATCACGATTACCAACGAAACGGATCGCAAGGTCGAGTTCCGGCACTTCTGGTCCGCACACACCTATGACCTGGCAGGCGAGCAGCAGTTGCTGGCGGACGTCTACATCGCCACTTCCGGCGCCAAGCCGGGGCTGATCGGCATTTGGGACTCGAACTGGAATCCACCCGACGCATGGCAGCCGGCGGCGGGCATCCCGACGTCGACGGGTGTGTGGACCACGATCTCGTTCGACGTGTCAACCCGTTCGCAAGTCGGGTTGAACCAGATCTGGGCCTTCGTGCTCGAAAACCTGGCCGGCACCAGCGGCGTCGCGTATGTGGACAACCTGCGTTTCCGTCGCAGCGGAGTGACGCCGAGCTTGCAGGGCGTGGCCGCCAACGCGTATGCCGACCACGTGGCGCTGGTTTGGCGACCGCTAGCGCTCGCCGGTTTGACGGGGTACAACGTCTACCGGGCGGCAGCGCAGGCTGGGCCGTACACGAAGATCAACGCGGCGCTGGTCGCGCAGGCGGGTTACCGCGATGAGGTGAGCGGCGGCGGTCCGCGCGATTACTATTGCGTGACCGCGGTCGTGAACGGGGTGGAGACGTCGCCGTCGGCGGTCGTCTCCGCGCTGTACGACGGCCTGACGGACGATGCGTTGCTCGACGTCATCCAGCAGGCGACGTTGCGCTACTTCTGGGACGATGCGCACCCCCATTGCGGCATGGCGCGCGAAGGCATGAACATGGGGCATTCGCTCGACACCGTGACCACGGGCGGAACGGGCATGGGGCTCATGACGATCGTGGTCGGCGCGGAGCGCGGCTTCGTGACGCGGGCCCAGGCCGCGGCGCGCATCCGCACAATCCTGGCGTTCATGCAAGACGTTACGCCGCGTTACCACGGCGTCTGGTCGCATCACTACAACGGCGTCACGGGCGCGACGATTCCTTTTGCCGGCAACGAGGACGACGGCGGCGACCTGGTTGAGACCGCGTTTCTCATCGAGGGCATCCTCACCGCGCGGCAGTATTTCGACAACCTAGCCGACCCGGTCGAGACGGAGATTCGCACGCGGGCCACGCAGATGTGGGAATCTGTCGAGTGGAGCTGGTACCGCCGCTATGCGGGCGGCGACGTGCTGTACTGGCATTGGTCGCCGAACTACGGCTGGGCACTGAACCATCCAATTGGCGGTTTCGACGAGGCGATGATCGTGTATCTGCTCGCGGTCGCGTCGCCGACCCACCCGATGCCGCCGTCAAGCTACCACAACGGCTGGGCCGGTTCCGGCTACACGAACGGGCAGAGCTACTACGGGCACACGATCTGGGTCGGGCCGGCCTATGGCGGCCCGCTGTTCTTCACGCACTACTCGAACCTGGGCTTCGACCCGCGGTACAAGCGGGACGCCTACGCGGACTACTTCGACAACGCGCGGAACATCTCGCTGGTGCACCACGACTACTGCGCCGACAATCCGCAGTCGTTCGCGGGGTACAGCGCCTACGTCTGGGGCCTGACGGCCAGCTTCAACCCGTGGGGCTATTCCGCCCAGTCGCCGACGAATGATAACGGCACCATCACGCCGACCGCGGCGGCCAGCGCGATGCCATACACGCCGACCGAGTCGCTGGCCGCTGTGCGGCAATACTACGACGTGTACGGCGCGAATCTCTGGGGCGTGTCCGGTTTCGTCGACGCGTTCAATCCTCAGAACAACTGGTTTGCACCAGGCTACATCGCTATCGACGAAGGGACGATCGTCCCGATGATCGAGAATTACCGGACCGGGCTGTGCTGGGACTTGTTCATGGCCAACCCGGAGATCCGGCCGATGATGCAGGCGCTCGGCATGTTCTATGAGGTCGACTTCGACACGGACGGCGCTATCGCCGCGGACGACTTCGCCGTGTTCGTGAATTGCCTGGGCGGCCCCGGAAACGCCTGTCCGGGCGGTTGCACCGGCAGCCGCTTCACGGATTCAGACCTCGACCGCGACGGGGACGCGGATCTCGCCGACGCGGCCATCTTCCAACGCATCTTCACCGGCCCCTGATGCCTCCGGGCTCTCCTCGCCGGTCGCGAGCCGAGCGACCGCCTTGTGGACGCTTACGGACCGCGCGTAATCACGACCTGCACGGCAGCGACTTTCAATACGACCTCTCGTTCGGTGAACGTCTCAATCCTGTGGCCATCGACCGCGACGGAGCGAATCGGCTCCGGGTACGGGTTGCGGAAGACCAGCCCGCCGGGCGGCAACTCACCGTCGAAGTGGAGCGTCAGAACCGTCTCTTTGTCGCGGGACGACAGGTCGTAGGAGAGCCGGCCGTATTCGGTCGGCCAGTTCGCGATCGACACGCCGCCCGGGGCGTCCAGCCACTCCGGCCGCACGCCGGCCGCCAGCACCAGCGCCGCATCGCGTTCGCGTTCGTACACGAACAGGCTGCGCAGGGCGCAGACGAACTCGGCGCCGACCCACGTGTGCGGCATGTCGCCGATGTACTTCGGCGTGAGCGGATCGCGCCAGACGACTTCGGCCCACTGGTTCCACGCCTGGGGACGCTGGTCCGCCAGAAAGAAGTCCAACAGCTCGTGCGCCCGCTGCGGCTGGCCCAGGTACACAAACGTGCTGACCAGCCGGATCTCGTACGGCGTGTAGTTGTCCCACGCGAGCTGGCCGTCCCGCCGCTGACGGAAGAAGTCGTAGTACCGGTCGAAAGTGTGCGTCCGGGCGGCCTCGGGGAGCGCGTCGGCCTCGCCGCACGGGTAAACGGCCGTCGCGGTGGACGTGGCGTCGAAATCCCCCAACTCGACGCAGCCGGGGATGTAGTCAATCTGCTTGGTCTGCATGGCCAGGCGCAATGAGGCGTACAACGTCGTGCGAAACTCGTCCCGCAACGTGCGGAACCGCGCCTCCAGTTCCGGCTTTCCGAGGAGCTGCGCGATGGTGGTCGCATCCTTGAGCCCGCGCAGCACCCAGAAGTCGTCCCAGTAGGAATGCATCGGCTTGGCCGAGTACCCCTCGTGACTGATGGACTCCGGCACAAGCCCATAACACGCCCGCTGCTCGGGCGAACCGGCGCGGTACGTGTCGGTCAGACGCTGGTTCCGCAACTCCTCGATGTAGTCCACGCCCTTGATGACCTGCGGCAGGTGCTCCTCCAGGAATCCGCGGTCCCGCGTGAACTGGTAGTACTTGAGGAGCGCGTAGATGAGCTCGCCCGTGCTGTCGTGTTCGGGCACCGGGTCGGCGCCACGGCGATCGACCACACACGGGACCTTGCCGCTCGGGTACTGATACTGGCCATACCAGTCCAGGAACGCTCGCACCCGCTCGGGGTGCCCGGTGTAGAGCAGGGCCGTGGAAGTCAGCGCGCCGTCGCGAATCCAGCTTCGCTCGTACGTCCGCGACCCAGGCTGGATCGCCGGCCCGTCCGCATTGATCAGCATGTACGCCTGCGTCGCCTGGAACGTGTCCGCCAGCTTGGCCGCCTGCGGCGGGAGCAGCAAACGCACACGGCTCACTTCTTCTTCCCACGCCCGGCACGCCTGCTGCAGGCGCTGCTCAAAACGTGTCGCCGGTGCCTCGGCCGAATCGTCGAGGGGGCTTGCTGTGCCCTTTCCGTGGAACGGCACGGTGACGATAGCCGCCTGGCTGGCTCCGGCCGCCAGGTCGAAGTCGTAACGCAGGGCGGCGGAAGCAAGCCCCGTCGGGTCGTTTACGGATTCGCTCGTGGGTAGTTGGCCGCTGGCGAGGTACTTGCAGATATCGCCCTGCATGAAGGGCGCCGCGCCAAAGGCGGCCGGGGTGGTCCACGGCCGGACGGTCTTTTGCCCGTTCACGAGCACGCACCGCCGGTCCCACTGGATGGTCTCGATCCTGGACACGCCGCCGGTGATGTTGACCTCCTGCCAAGGCGGCAGCACCTGGAACGGTCGCAAGGCGAGCACCAGCGCGGCACGCCGGGGCGCGGCGCCCGTGTTGCGCACGACGTAGCGCGCGCTCACGGCCGATTCGGCGGCGGGGCCGTCGGCGAGGGCGGTGATCTCCAGTTCCAGGTCGCCGCCCTGCCACGTGACGGACGGGATCGGCAGGTGATCTTTGGCGAGGGACTGGCGCGTCGTCACGTCGGCCCAGGTGATCAGACGGCCGTCGACGAGCAGAAATGGCTCGATGCGAAAGCCGAGCTTATCGACCTCGAGCACGCCGGCCGCGTCGAGCAGGGCTTCCTTGTCGTCAACCGGCACGCCGACCACGGTCCACGGTTGCTGCTCGCCGAGGAAGTAGCGCGGGAACCAGCCGCGGGGCGCGTCGCGCGCGATCTGCGCGTACAGGCTGTTCGGTGACTCGGCGACGTCCGGCCCCAAGGCACGCACCGCCCGCACCTGCACGCCCCGCCTCCGGCTGGTGCCACGAACGTCAACACGCAGGTAGCGGGTATCCGCGTCGCGCAGGAGTACGTAGTCGCGCCCGCCGGTGCCGCCTGCGACGGTGCTCGCCGGGCTCCACGCACGCCCGTCCTCCGACCGGGATACCGTGTAGGCCGTCGCGTAGTCCGCGGCGCCCCATTCGATCGCGACGCCGCCCAGCTCGCGTTCCGCGCGCCAGTCGATTTGGAGCCACGGCTGCGCGTCATGCGCGGCGCTCGTCCAGTTCACGACGCCCGACTCGCTCGGCGTGACTTGCTGCGGCGCCCCCGGCTCGGCGGTGCTCGAAAAGCCCACGCTCGGCGGCGGCAAGATGGCAGGCAAGTCCGGCAGCGCCTCGAACGTCAACCGGTCGAAAAGGAGATAGCCCTTGCCGCCGCTCGACGCCGCGACGGCCAGCTCCAGCGCGCCGACCGCGTCCAGCGGCTTTCCGCCCGACGGCCCCCAGGCGAAGCGGAACTGCCGCGCCTTGTAGCTCAGCGTCCGCCAGTCGGTCGGGAACTCGAACGCCCGGCGATTGACCCACCAGACGTTGTCGCCGGACGGGTCGAGGAGCTTGAACTCCAGATTGTTCGGCGGGGCCGCGCCGCGCAGGGCCAGTGTGAAGCGATAGTTCTGCGGCAGGCGGAGCGGAAGGTCCCGATGGATGACGCAGAAGCCGGCGCCACGCTCGAAGTCGAAATCGAGCCGCAGCGCCCGGCCGTGAATCCCCTCGGCAGTGCTGATCCGCGCCTGCACGCCATCGGACGCGCTGACGCGCCAGCCTTCGAGCGTTTCGAAGTTGTCGAGTACCAGGGGCTCCGCGTTACCCGTTTCCCGCATCGGCTGCGCGCCGGCCGAACCCGGCGCGGAGAGGCCCGGGCGGGTGCAGCCGCCCAGTACGCTTGCGACCGCCAGCGACAGCGCCACTACCCCCGCCCACACGATTCCCGCGTGCCTCATCGCTCGCTCACTCCGTCATGTCGCTCTCAACCGCGCCCGAGCCGGCGCAACCGGCCGGCCGCACAAGAACATGCCCCGCCGGGTACTTCCCGACGGGGCATGAATGTTGCATATCGCGATCCGGCGGCCTTCGCAGGCCACGCCGCGTCGGACGGGTTAGTGCGGCCCGGTCATCCGCGGCGCGAAGTGCGCGAAGTCCGCGCTGTTGATCAAGCCGTCGTCATTGTAGTCGAACACCGTACCATTCCACGGCAGGGGACCGATGGCGCCCGTGAAGTGGAGCTGGAACTGCGCTGCGTCGATCAGGTCCTCGTCGTCATCATTGTCGTAGTCGGACCCATTGAAGTAGTCGGACCCATCGAGGTGGTTTAGCACGACCGCCTCGCACGAGTCAAAGTACGCGTGGCCGCTCGTCGCCGCGGATTTGTCGATGAGGCACGTGAACCGCGTCATGGCGTTCGAGCCGGTCGGCATGGTGTAGTCGATGCTCACGGGCAGCCAAGTGTTCGTCGCCGCGCCCGCCAAGACCGTGTTGCTCGAGCCGCCGATGTCCACCGGCGGGGGCACGGTGCCGAGGATCCACTCGATCTTGACGCCCGCTTTGCTGTTGATACCGCCAAGCTTGTTGTCGGATCGCGTGTACAGGTAGGCCCAGAACGTGACGGTCTCGCCGGCCGTCACGGGGAATTCCTGGTAGATTCCCGTGTAGGTCGTCCCGGCGGATCGGGCTGTGCAATCGCCGTCGATCGTCGGGACGGCAAAGCAACTCAATCGTGTGGTGGCCACGTCCGTACCGAATTCGGTCCAGTCATCGATACCGTTGGGGCCGCCGAAGCCGCTTTCGAAGCTGGCGTTCAGGAGCTGATTGGAGCCCGGCGCGCTGCTCCGCTCCGCATAGGCCGCATCGAAATACACTGCGCCGGTGGTTAGCGCGTCGGCGGCCAGAATGCAATCCACGCGAGCGATGGTGACGTCGGGAGGCACCGTAAGAGCGGCAAGCTGGACCAGCATCCACGCGTTCGCCGGGGCGTTGGCGTCGAAGGCCAGGTTCTCGACGGCCGGCGGAATCGTCTGCGGGAACTCCAGCTTGAGCCCGACGCGCGAGGTGTCGGTGAGCGGGTCGGCGGACGGGTTCCACACAAAACCCTTCATAAGGAGGTGGTCGCCGTCCTGCAATGTCCCCATGTCCTGGTAGAGCCCGGAATACGCCTCGCGAACCCCCAGCTTCAGGCTCGCCAGACCGTCTTTCGCCACGGTTGAAGACTTCTCCTGGTCGTTGAAGCCATTCCAATCATCGATGCCCACGGCGCTTTGCCCCGTGCTGTGGCCCACCGTCTCGAAGTTGCCGTTGGCAACCTTGTTGTTCGGGTCGCTGCCCACCGTCAGCCGCGCGCTGTCCCAATACGCGGCGCCGCTGACGTCCCCCGGACTCCAGTTGAGCTTGCACAACACGCGCACCTTCACCGTGGTGGCGGGGGCCGCGAGCGGGCCGATCGTCGCCGGAATCCACGTGTTGGCCGACGAGCTGGCGTTGAGCGGGTACACCTCGTAAATCGGCGAGATTATCCCGCCGTACTGGTTGAGGAACTCCAGGACCAGGCCAGCCTGCCCGCTGCCGCCCAGCTTGTCAAAGCCCGGCGTATAGAGGGAAACCGAGGCCGTGACATTCTGAGTGGCTGTGACATTCAGCACGTCCTGCTGCGCCCCGGCCGTGCTGGAGGCGGAATCGCCAAACGCTTTCAGCGCGTGCCCGGCCCCGTTCGGATCGAGATTGACCGTGTCCGACCGCTCCACGTTCTTGCCGAAGAACGTCCATTGGTCGGCATACTTCGGATCGAGCGCAGATGCGCCCTGCCCAGACTCCATGCTGCCGTTCAGCAGGATGTTCTGGCGGGCGAGTAGGACGACCGGGACGGCGAGAGCCAGGACGATTGCGAGAAAAGCTGCTTTCGAGGGCCTCATGAGACTTCCTTCCTTCTCGTTCGGGGGCGGGCGCATCACAAGGCAACGCGCGCCAACGTCCGCGTTGGGGCGCGTGTACCTATGGAATCTTGTCCCCATCGACAACGTATGGGCCGGCCGACAAACCCCAGGAATAAAACGGCCGGTTGCCGTACTGATCGTGGTCCCTGCGCTTCTTGTGGTCAGAATCGGCGTTGTAGTGGTCGTAGTATTCAACGCGCGGGAACTTTCGCACATGCGCATCCAAAAAAGCAAGGTTGTTGGCGCCAAAGTGCCGCGGGGTCAGCGTCTCCCAAACCGCATCGCAAATCGTCACCACCAGGTTCGATCTCGGCAGTTGGCTCAGCGGACCGCCGCTAATCTGCGGGATCCGACTGTCGTCCTCGAGCTTGGCATAGTGGACCGCGTCATCGCCCGCCCCCCAGTCATTGAACCAGTACTCGGTGTACAGACCCTTGATCCAGCCGTCGGCGTCGGCATCCGGCATGCTGTAGCCGGGCCAGAAGCCGGCTTGCACCGGCCCACGAAAGTCGTTGCCAAACGCGTTCAGCACGTAGTTGCTGAAGTGCGTATCCATCGCCGTACCGGGTATGAGCGGGTACGACTTCACCGAGTTGGCCTCGCGCGCGGCCGGGCACTGGAACGTCTTGATCCCGGGCACGTACTTCCACAATCGCAGCAATTGGTAATACTGCTTGTACGGTGCCCCGCCCCCGCCTCCCGCCAGGGGCGTGGCCGGAATCAGGGGCAGGCAATCCCCGTTTTCTTGCGCGTAGTACGTGGTGGCCAGCGCCAACTGGTGCAAATCCGAGCTGCACACCGTCCCCTTCACTTGCTCGCGCGCACGCCCCAGAGCCGGCAAGAGGATCGAGACAAGTAAGGCAATGATGGCGACAACGACCAGCAGCTCGATCAGCGTGAATGCCCGTCTCGTACTGCGTGCTTCTGGCGGCATGTTCGTCTCCACGGAGGACCGTTTCCAGTGCGCTCCAGCCTCTCCTCCGCGGACAAACTACAAGCGGGACCGGCCACCCGGCCTCACCGGGAAGCCGGCCCCGCATCCGTGTCAAGTTCAATCACAGTCCATCGGCAGCACTCGCCGCCGAGTCACGCACTATGTGTGAGTCTCAGCGACCGCGGCGGAGGAAGGCCGCCGCCAGACCGACCAGCAGCAGCCCGGCCGGCTCGGGCATGTAGTTGAAGTTCGAGAAATTGATCGCGCCCCAGCGCGGCGGATCACCTTCGCCTGCGACCTTGGGCATGAAGTAGCCGCCGACGCGGGCATCGTCCAACATGCCCCACGACCCGTGCCCCTCGGCGGGGTTGCCCTCGTCGAACGTCAGCCACGGGCTGGTATACGTGCCCGTACCATCGATGTACGAGAACCTGACAGCCGCGGGGTCGGCGGCATTCAAGCCTCGCGGATCATAGGCGATCCCCTCACGAACCGTCTGGCCCTTGGTGTAGTGCAGGCCATAGGCGCTCGTGAAGCTGTAGAACGGCACCCGACCGCCAAAGCAGGCGACCTCGCCGGTCTGGGCGTTAAGCATGAAAACGCCATCTGCGTAATCATGCGACCACCAGGGGGACACCTTCAGGCCACCCTCGACGTTCGACGTGCCGGTGATCGTGACGTTGGCGGACACCGCAAAGCCGTCGTTGTTCATGAAGACCGCTTCGTTTGCTCCGCCATCGTCCGACAGGCCGAAGGTGTGGAGGTTGGTCCCTCCAGTGGCGCCGGCGTCGTGCACGTCCTGCATCGCGACAGTTGTCGGATACAGGTTCGTGGACGTGAACGTGGACGCCGGGTCGTCGTTCCACATTCGCGGATTGATGACCGCCCCATTAATGGTTGGCGACGCCATCACACCGGCCACCGCTAGAAGCACGCACGCCACTGCGACAATTTTGGTTTGCCTCATTCGATCTCTCCTCCTACGACGAGCCAAGGATGTTGCGGCCTGCTCCGACACGGATTCAGGCCCACGCAACGCCGCGATACCGCAGCGCTGGACCACAATGTCTGTCTAGCAGTATAACAGCGCCAAGGTTCCATTGCAAGCGCTTCCATAAGGCGTTATCATGCAATCTTGTGGCGCCAGGCCTTCTTCGTCACGTGCTGATTGCGAAGGAAGCCCGCTTGCGTAAGAGTATTTGTGGTAAATAGTTGCGTGCAGAGCCGGCGGCGGCGTGCCACGCCCGCCGCTACGCACGATCCGCGGTAGGCGCAGTTTTTACGATCGGACCCCCCTGTGAGCACAAATGGTGACGTTTTCCCGCCCGCCTTCCTCTGGGGAGCCGCGACAGCCGCCTTTCAGGTCGAAGGCGCTACGGCCGATGGCGGCCGAGGCCCCAGCATTTGGGATGTTTTCTGTGCGACACCCGGCAAGACGGCCCGGGGCGAGACGGGCGAGATCGCCTGCGATCACTACCACCGTTTCCGCGACGACGTAGAGCTCATGCGCCGGCTCAACCTGCGCGCCTACCGCTTCAGTGTCAGTTGGCCACGCGTCCTGCCGCAAGGGCGCGGCGATATCAACAAGCAGGGCCTGTCGTTTTATGACCGCCTGGTCGACTGCCTGCTCGCAGCCGGGATCGAGCCGATGGTCACCTTGTACCACTGGGATTTGCCGGCGGCGCTCCAGATGGAGTTGGGGGGGTGGGCCCATCCGGACCTGCCGCTCATTTTTGCCGATTACGCCGACGTGCTGTTCAACACGCTCGGCGACCGCGTGCACCACTGGGTGACGCTGAACGAGCCGTGGGTCGTCGTGAACGCCGGGTACATCCACGGAACACACGCGCCGGGCGTCAAGGACGCGGGGCTGGCCTATCGCGTGGCGCACAACCTGCTGCGGGCTCACGCCCACGCCGTCGCACGCTACCGCGCGTCGCCGCACAACCGCGGGGCGATCGGTCCGGCCTTGAACGTGCTCCAGGCTTTCCCCGCCTCTGAGTCGCCCGCAGATGTGGCGGCCGCGGAACGCGCGACCCTGGAGTTCTGCGGCTGGTTCGGCGATCCGCTGTATTACGGCGACTATGCGGACGTGCTGCGCGAGCGCTTCGGAGCGGCGTTGCCGGAGTTCACGGCGGAAGATGCGCGCCTGCTGACGCGCTCCATGGACTTCTTCGGGTTGAACTACTACTTCAGCCACGTTATCCGTCACGCGCCGGGAGCGGGACCGCTGGAAATCGAGGTTGTCCCGCAGCCGCAGATTCCGCATACGACGATGAGTTGGCCGGTCACGCCCGGCGGCCTGTGCCCGCTTCTCCACTGGCTGAGCCGCCGGTATGCGGGGCTGCCGATCTACATCACGGAGAACGGGGCGGCGTTCCCGGATCAGGCCGACGCCAGCGGCTTTGTGAACGATCAGCCGCGGATTGCGTACCTGCGCGACCACGTTCGCGCGGTGGGGCAGGCGTTGGCCGAGGGCGTCGACGTGCGCGGTTACTTCGTCTGGTCGCTGATGGACAATCTGGAGTGGACCCTCGGCTTTTCGCAGCGCTTTGGGCTGGTGCGCTGCGATTCTGAAACATCGCAGCGTACGATTAAGGCGAGCGGACACTGGTATTCCGAGCTGATCTCGACCGGCCGGCTGGACGACGTTCCTAATGCCGACGGCGCTGAGAGGATGGGAGTGTCGCTATGAGTGCACGTGCGTCCCACAAACCGATGGCGGTGCTCGCGGGGCTTGGCTTCGCGCTTTGCAGCAGCGTCCTGGCGGTCGCGGGTCCGCCGGCCACGATCTTCCAGGTCACGAGCTTCGCGAGCCCGCCGTCCTCAATCCAGTACTTCGGCGGGTTCAGCGGCACGGTCGGCGTCACGACGACCTGGCCGGCGGACATGGGGTGGGAAGGCGGCCAGATTGACATCGCCTTCAGCCTTCCCGCGGGCGTGCCGACCGCGGCCCAGAACTACCGGTTTCGGATCGTCATCACGCAGCACTTCACGCAATCGTTCGACCTGGCCGTCCTCGCCGGCCCGTCGCAGACCGACCTCCTCGAGGTGCACCGCGAGTACGTTGACAGCCCCCGCGCCTACGTCGCGACCATCCCACTCGAGCGGTTCACACCGGGGCAGACCAACTGGATTCGCATCCAGGGCATCGGCGTTCAGATCGGCAACGGGCAGCCGTCCGGCATTCAGTGGACCAAGTGGCTCCTGACGCGCACCGACTGGGCCGGCGGGCTTGACGCAGCGCGGACCGATCAGTTGCAGCGCACCGTCACTTACATCCTCGACGCGACGCAAGCCAACGGGCTCGTGCGCGACTCGTTGACGCTCTCGGGCACGCCGTACCATCCGGCGACGCCCGACGCGGCCGGGTTTGCGCTCTTGGGAATCTGTGCGGCCGACGAGCTTGGCCTGGTGTACAACGCGCACGTGCTGGCTGAGCGCATCCTGACGGTATACGCGGGGCATCGGCCGGGCGTGGTCCCGGACCGCAACGTCGCGGGCTTCTGGTGGCACTGGAACGACGTCACCACCGGGGGACACGCGGCGGGCTGGGGCGACGGGTATACGACCATCGGATCGGCGCTGCTGGTGAGCGGGGCCTTGTTCGCGAAGGACCATTTCCGCGACGATCCCAACATCGTCGCACTCGCCGACGAACTGTACGCCACTACCAACTTCGATGCGGCGATCGACCCGAGCCTGGACGGTCGCGTATACGGAGCGATGAATGCGTCGGGCGGCGACTTGAACGGCTGGGTACGGCCGTGGAACGAGTACATGCTCATTGTCAGCCTCGCGCTGCGCCAGCCGAGTCACCCGCGCGCCACGGCGGTGGCGGCGCTGTGGCTCGATCCGAACACCGCGCCCAAGATCTCGTACTCGGGCATTCCGACGCTGACGGACAGCGTGTCGTCGTACGCGCCGGCCTTCTGGGTGCAGCAGGGACACTTCTTCAACGCGGATTTTGCGACCAACCCGAACTTCGAGACGTACGACCGCAATCAGCAGCGGGCGGATGCGTTGTACTGCGCGAACGTCCTCGGCCAGGCCTACCGCTATGGGCTGACCGCCGGTGTCGATCCGACCGGGTACTTCGCGGATCGCATCCTCAATCACCACAGCGTGTGCTCGCCGGAAGCCGTCACAGGTTGGGGCGATGTGCAGACGATGCTGGAGTTCGTGGAGGAGCAGCCGCCCAGCAGCGACACGCGGTTCCGCTATGGCCTCGCGCGCGTGTCGATCAGCAGTTCGACCTGGGTGCCGTCGGACGCCGCACTGGTCGATCACCTGTTTCTGATGTTCGGGCTGGTGGAGAGCATCGAACCGCTCTTCTTCAAGCAGCGGATGCCGTTCCAGACCGACGCGGACGTAGACGGAATCGCCGACGCGTACGACAATTGTCCGGGTCGCTGGAACCCGCGGCAGGAAGATAGCGACAGCGACGGGATCGGCGACGCTTGCGACTGCGGCGCGGTCTTCGCGGACGCCGACCACGACGGCGATGTGGACCTGGCGGACTTCGCGGCCTGGCAGGTGTGCGTGTCGAACAACACCGCCGGACCAGAGGCATGTCTGTGCTTCGACCACAACAACGATCACGTCGTCAACGGCGGCGACCTGGCGGCGTACGCGAGTTGTTTGAACGGCAGCGGACCCGACGTGCCCGCGAATCCGGCATGTGGCAATTGACCCTCTCGGGCGGAAACCGCCGAGGCGCAGAGAGCGCGGAGGACGCAGAGAAAACTCCGGGTACTCTTCATCGCACGCTTGACCGGCGAGCAACGACAGGACGCCCGGCGTGAGCCAAGAAAAACAGGACGTCCGGCGTGAATCAAGCAAGGAATGAACCTCTGCGTTCTCCGCGCTCTCTGCGCCTCCGCGGTAATCGAAGGCCATGAGTATCCGCTCGCTCATTTTGGTCGTCGCGCTCGGCCTGCCGGCGGTCGGACTGCTCGCATTCGGCCCGCGCGGCCGCTACGGCGTGCCGAGCGACCGTACGGTCGTGCGCTACTGGGAGAAGTGGACCGGCGTCGAAGGGCAGGCCATGCAGCGCGTCGTGGACCGCTTCAACGCCACCGTCGGCGCCGCCCAGAACGTCTGGGTCGAATACAACGCGGTCAGCAACATCGAGCAGCGGACGCTGATTGCGACCGCGGGCGGCGATCCGCCCGACGTGGCCGGGCTCTACGACTTCATCGTCCCGCAATACGCCGACCAGGGAGCGTTGCGGCCTTTGGACGAGCTGGCGCGACAGGCCGGCGTACCCATAGACGCATGGAAACCGATCTGGCTCGACATTTGCCGCTACCAGGGGCAGCTCTACGCCCTCCCGAGCACGCCCTACACGATCGCGCTGTACTACAACCGCGAGCTGTTCCGGCAGGCCGGGCTCGATCCCAACCACCCGCCGGAGACGATCGCCGAGTTTGATGAGGACGTGCGGCGGCTGACGCGGTCGGAGCCGGTGACGTTGCCGGACGGTACGCAGGGACAGCGGATCATCCAGGCGGGCTTCACGCCCTCGGTCGCGATGCTCGGCTGGTGGCCGTGGGTGTGGCCGTGCTTCTTCGACGGTCATCTGTGGGACGGGCACGAATGCACGCTGGACACGCCGGCCGGGCGGGCGGCGATGCACTGGCTGGCCAGAGTGCGCGAAGCGCAGGGCATCGAGCCCATGCTCGCCTTCGAGGCCACGGCCGGTGCGATCGAGAGTGCGCAAAACCCCTTCCTCTCCGGACGAATCGCGATGGTCTTCCAGGGACCGTGGCTGTCGAACTGGATCGCGAAATACGCCCCCACGCTCGACTACGGCGTCGCGCCGTTCCCGTCCGTCACGCCCGAGCGGCGGAACGCGTTCGCGAGCACGGACGTGTTCGTCATGCCGGCCGGCGGCCGGCACCCGCGCGAAGCGCTGCTGTTCCTGGCCTACGTTTCGCGGCAGGACGTGATGGAGGAACTCTGCCGCGAGCACAATAAGCTCTCGCCGTTCCGCGTGCCGGGGGCGGATTTCCTCGCCCGGCACCCCAACCCGTACATCCGGGTGTTCGAAGAGCTGGCCGCGTCGCCGTGCGCTTTCGGTTATCCGTCGATGCCGATGTGGCTGCGGGTGATCGACGAGCTGAAGGTGCTGCTCAACACGGTGCTGGCGCATCCAGAGCAGGCGGACACGGCGTTGAATGCGGCGCAGCAGAAGGTGAATGAGGTCGTGGCGGAATACGAGCAAATGGCGGCCAAGCGCCGGGGAGGCGCACCGTGAAACAGGCCCACTTCGGCACGACCGGCGGGCGGGCGCTGTTTTCCGGCCTGCTCTGGACCGCCCCGTGGTGGCTGGGATTCCTGCTGTTCCTGGCGCTGCCGATGGGCATCTCGCTGTACATCAGCTTCTGCGACTACCCGCTGCTGCAGCCGCCGGTCTACGTGGGGACGGCCAACTACCAGGCCCTGACGCACGATCCGGTCTTCCACAAGGTCCTGCTGAACACGCTGGTGTACGCGGCGCTCGCCATCCCGCTCGGGACCATTGTGGCCGTGCTGCTGGCCGCGCTGCTGAACCAGCGCGTGCGTGGACAGGGTTTGTTCCGCACGTGCATTTTTGTGCCGACGGTCGTGCCCCTGGTCGGCATCGCGCTCGTTTGGCTCTGGATGCTGAATCCGGAGTACGGGCTCATCAATGGCGCCGTGCGGCTGGTCGGTCCCGTGCTCGACGGCGCCAACAACGCCATCGCGCTGCTCACCGGCCACCGGCTGACCTGGCTCGGCGAGTTGGCCGCGGGGCCGAAGTGGCTGGCGCTCCCGGGCTGGGCCATGACCGCCCTCGTGCTCATCAGCCTGTGGGGCGTCGGCTCGCCGGTCGTCATCTACCTCGCCGGCCTCCAGGAGATCCCGGAGGAGCTGTACGAGGCGGCGATGCTCGACGGGGCGTCCGCCCCCCGCCGCTTCTGGCACGTGACGCTGCCGGGCCTCAGCCCGGTCATCCTGTTCAACGTCATCGTCGGACTGATCGGCACCTGGCAGATCTTCGCGCTGCCCTACGTGCTCATGCGCGGCGAGCAGGGGCCGCAACGCAGCACGTACTTCTACACGATGTACTTGTACGACAACGCGTTCCGGTACCTGAAGATGGGCTACGCCAGCGCGATGGCCTGGGTTCAACTGTTCATCATCCTGGCCCTGACGGCGGCGGTCTTCCTCGCCAGCCGGCGGGCCGTCTACTACAGGGGCACGTGACAACGTGAGCACGTCGCAACGTGGACCGATGCGCATCCGCAGCCTCAATCTGGCACTGACCTATGCCCTGCTGATCGCCGTCGCGCTGCTCTTCGTGCTGCCGCTCTTGTGGATGGTCTGCGTCTCGCTGAAACCGCCGGCGGAAGTGCTGCAACCCAATTTCCTGCCGACGGCGCCCACCTTGACCGGCTACCGCGAAATCGCGCGGTCCGCGCAGTTCGACTTTCTGCTCTACGCCCGCAACACGCTCATCATCCTCGTACTGAGCCTCGTCGGCGTGCTGCTCTCCAGCTCGATCGCCGCCTACGGGTTCGCCCGCGTGCCGTTCCCCGGCCGCGGGCTCATGTTCGCGGTCTGCCTGGCGACGATGATGATCCCCTTCCCGGTCATCATGGTCCCCACCTACATGCTCTTCAAGTACCTCGGCTGGATCGGCACGCTGCGGCCGCTGTGGGTGCCGGCGTGGTTCGGCAGCGCGTTCAACATCTTCCTGCTCCGGCAGTTCTTCCTGGGCATCCCCAAGGAGCTGGAGGAGTCCGCCATGCTCGACGGCTGCACCCGCTGGGGCTGCTTCTGGCGGATCATGCTGCCGCTGTCCCGCCCGGCGTTGGCGGTCGTCGCGTTGTTCCACTGCCTGGCGGTGTGGAACGACCTGATCGGCCCGCTGATCTACCTGACCCACCAGGACCAGTTCACGCTGGCGCTCGGGCTCCAGTTCCTGCAAAGCAAATCCGGCGACACGCCGTGGAATCAACTGATGGCGGCCTCGACGCTGGTCGTGGCCCCGGTGCTGTTGCTGTTCTTCATGGCCCAGCGGACGTTTATCCAGGGAATCGCAACGACGGGGTTGAAGGGGTAGGCGCAGCGCGGTGCCGGCCGCTACCGGCAGCGCACGCGGACGTCGTGCCGCCGGCCGAGTTCGGTCGGCGCGGGGATCACGTTGCCCGGCAGTCGCTTGCCGTCCAGGCTGATTTCCGCGTGCAGCCCGCCGGCCCAGGTCTGCGTCTGTTCGACCGAGGCGCGGTCGATGTGAATGTCGTACATGCACCCGCGATACGGCCGCGTCATCGCGGCGCGGGTCCACCCCGGCGGCAGACACGGCTCAATCCGCAAGCCGTCCCACTCCGGCCGCACGCCCAGCACCCATTCGCTCACGACGCGGTGGAGCCATTGCGCCGCACCCGTGTACCACGTCCACCCCGCTCGGCCGTGATGCGGCGAATCGGGGCCATCGACGTTCCCGGGCAGCACGTACGGCTCGGCCCAGTAGTGATCGGGGTCCTTCAACGCCGGGTTCATCGCAGTCAGCAGGCGGCCGACGAGTTCGTGGTCCTTCATCTTGCAGGCCGCGGCAATCGCCCACGTGGCCGCGTGTGTGTACACGCCGCCGTTCTCGCGCAGCCCGGGCGCGTAGCGCGTGATGTAGCCGATCTCCTGAACCGGCTTGTCGAAAGCGGGGGCGAGCAGCAGCGCACCGGCTTCGGTGACCAGATGCGCGCGCACGGCCGCCAGGCACTCCGCCGCCCGCTCCGGCGTAGCGACGTCATTCAAGATCGCCCACGTTTGCGCGTTAAGGAAGATCTTCGCCACGCGATTCTCGCGGCTGCCCAGCTTCGAGCCGTCGTCAAGCGTGCCGCGCAGATACCACCCGCCATCCCACGCGTGCTGGTTGATGGCCGCGATGAGCGCCGCGCGGCGACGGTCGAATTCAGCCGCGAGCCCGCCCCAGTCGCGCGTTGTCGCGGCCGACGCGGTCCCGTCCCGGCCCGTGCCGCGCTCCCCATCAGCATCCTCGCTGACGAAATGCCCGGGCGCGACCCGCTTTGGGCCCCCGGTCAAATGTCGCGCCCAGCGCCGCCAAATCTCCGCCCAATCGGCCAGCAGCCCGACCAGAAACTGCGCGAGCCAGACCGATTCGCCGCGCTCCTGCAATCCCACCGCGTTGAGGCCGTCGTTCCAGTCGCCGGCGCCGATGTACGGCAGGCCGCGCGGGCTCGTGCGGCGAAACACACGCTCGAAAGCCCGCTGAACATGCTCGGCGAGCGGCTTGGCCTGCTTGTCGTCCACGAACGGCACTTCGTCCTTGAGCAGCTCGAGGTCACCCGTCTCGCGTATGTAATTGGCCGCGACAAACGCCAGCCAGAGCATGTCATCCGTCATGCGTGTGACGTGCCCCTGCTCCGTGAGCGGATGCCACCAGTGATAAACCGAGCCGTCCGCAAACTGATGGGCGGCGTGCAGGTCAATCTGCGCGCGGCAGCGTGCCGGATCGATCGTCAGCCAAACCTGCGCGTCCTGCAATTGATCGCGAAACCCGTACGCGCCGCTCTGCTGGTAGTAGCCGCAACGGCCCCAAATCCGCCCGGACACCGCCTGATAGCGCACCCAGTCGTTCGTGATGTAATTGAGCGACGGCTCCGGCGTTTGCACGCGGTGTGCCCCCAGCCGCGCTTGCCAGGACGTCCGGACATCCGCCAGCGCCCGGTCCATGACGTCGACGTGAACCATCTGCTTCAGGGCGCGGTTCGCCGTCGCGCGCGACTCGCCGACGATCAGCGCGAAGCCGAGGTCACGATGCTCGCCCGCGCGCAGCTCGACGGCGCAGCGCAACGCCGCGATGGCGTCGCCATGTCGGCCAAACTCCGGTTCCCACAGGTCCTGGGTCAGTGCCGCGGGCGCCCGCAGGTCCCGGTACTGCCCGACGAACGCGGCCTTGTCGCCCTGCGCCGAGGACACCGGCTCGGTGCAGGCCAGCGCACTGAGATACGGAAAGTCCGCGTTCCAGTGGCCGTGCCCCTCGGACGGAACCTCCCACATGCGGTTCCGCGCGAAGATCGCCCGTCGCGCGGCGTCGAACTCGGTCTCCAGGAACAGCTTGTGGAACTCGCGGCGCGGCGACGGCGCCACCCCGCAACACCATTCCAGGTATGCACAGAGTTCCAGACGCCGCACACGGTCGGTCTGGTTGTGCAGTTCCACGAGCCAGAACTCGACGGTCTCGCTCACGTGGCAGAACAGCGTCCAGACTGCCCGGATGCCAGCGAATTCGGTCTCGAAGGTCGTATAACCAAGCCCGTGCCGGCAGGTGTAAGAGTCGTATGCGGGCCAAACGGGCGCGGGCGACAGCGACCACAGCTCGCCCGAGTCGGCATCCCGCACGTAAAGGAACTTCCCCGAGCGGTCCTCGGTCAAATCCTGCTGCCAGCGCGTGATCACTGCCAACTGCGAGTTGTCGATCCACGTGAAGCCGCCGCCTGTCTGGCTGACCGCCAGCCCCAAACGCGGGTTGGCGATGATGTTCACCCACGGGCGCGGCGTCCTCGGATCGGTGATCCGATACTCCAGACCGTCGGGCGAGAAGTGCCCGTACCGGTTGCAAACCGACGCTGCGGGCTGCCCCAGGTCACCGAGGTTCGCGGCTGGTGTCACAACCATAGTCATACGGCGGGTTTCCACAGGTGGCAAACGCGGACAGCCCCCGGAGCGGTCAGCCGCGGGGCGCCGAAAGCGCTTTCAATAGAATACCCGAACCCCGCCCGGATGTCAATCTTGTACTTGCCCGTGCGGCGCGACGGGGCGTGCGGAAGGGTGCCCCACAATCACCTCGCAGGACAGATGCAGACGCTCGACCGCGCGCCGTGCCAACTCATGTTGCATGAAGAGCTTCCAGATCAGACCCGTGCGCGCGTTCTCGATGGCCAGGAGCATCGGCCCTTGGTCGATCCCGACGTAATCTTCGCACGCGAAACCCTGATCCAGATTGAAGGAATCGACGAATCCGTAGCCGCCCGCCTGCGGATCCCGCCAAACCAGCGCCCTGCCCTCGCCATCTTTCAGGGCACGATACGCGCGCATGGCGGCCAGGCTCTCCTGCGGGGCGAACATGATGGCTGAGGCCGCCGCGTACGGGGGCACCGTGCCGGCACACCAGTCCTCGTTGCCGCTCGCGTTAGGCCGAATGTCGGGCACGATGTAGCCTTCACGGGACGAGCAGGCACTCAAGCCCCAGCGATCCGGCCCCAACGTCTTGAAACGCGACGCTTGCTCGATACAGCGTTGCCGGTGCGTGAGCACCGCACGCCGGGAGTTCTCGAACCAGTCCACGCGCGGGGCATCGACGCCGAACTGCGCCGGATCGTCTGGACCGAGCGACCGATAATCAATGTAGCAGTGGCTGAAGAGGTACGTGAACAGGGCGCCCGGCCACGAGACGACGTACGCCGGCCTGCCATCGTACGACTTCACGACGCGCTTCAGCCGGTAGTACGTCTCTGGCGGCAACGCGTAGTTCGGCTCCGGAGATCCGACGGCGAGGAAATAGATCAGACGCTCCTCGTCGCTGGCCCAATCCCAACGCAACTCCACGAACCGCCCGGCTCCCGCCAGATCGCCGGCGTCGTCGGGCGCCCAGCCCATCGACAGGAAACCACCCGGGGCGACCGCGTAGGCTCTCCAGTTCGTCCCGGCGATCAGACGCCCCACGAGCGGCGCCACCGCGTCCCCAAAGTACTCGCCGGCCACCATCGCACCGGCCATCAGCAGCGCATGATCCACGGTGCTGGCAAGGATTTCGAAGCCTTGCCCTGAAAGGCCGCCGGTGTTCATGTCCGGGTAGTGCAGGTAGACGCCGAACTTCTTGTTGTCGTCGCGCTCCAGCAGCGATTGAAGGACCGTCTGCGCGCGCTGCGCGCCTTCTGACCGGCTGATCCACCGGTGCTCCACACCGATCGGGAGCGACGCGAGCTGGAACCCGGCGGCGGCAATGCTCGCGACGGGCGCGTTTTTTCGATCCCTGACGAGTTTGGCGGGCGTCCCGACTTCGTTCCAGAAGTACAGGAAGCAGGCGTGCTCGACATCCTCGAGCAGGGCTTGGTCCGCCGCACGAAAGCGGTATTGCAACGCCACCCGCGTTTCCGGCGTGCGTTGGACGGCCACCGGGGGCTTCACCGTGCAACCGGCGCTGCACGCGACGACCGCACACGCAAGCGCTTGGGAACCATAAAGTTGACAGCGCATCAAGGTCGACGATATGCTGGATTGAAAGCGATGTCAAAGAACTGGACGGAGGGGTGCTAGGGCGGTGTGGTCACATGCCCACGTCGATCGTCGATGTAGCCAAACTCGCCAAAGTCTCGATCAGCACCGTCTCGCGCGTCATCAACCGCAGCGACCTGGTCAACCAGCGCACCCGCGCCCGCGTCGAGTCGGCCATCAAGCAACTGAACTATCAGCCCAATGCCTTCGCCCGCGGCCTCATGCTCCGCCGCAGCGACATCGTCGGGCTCGTCCTGCCCGACCTGCACGGCGAATTCTACTCCGAGATCATTCGCGGCGCGAACCTGAAGGCGCGCCACTTGGGCTACAACCTGGTGGTCTCGTCCGCCCGCGACGGCGATGACAGCCATTCGCTCCTCCGGGCGATCCAACAGCGCGCCCTCCTGGACGGCGTCGCGGTCATGGTCTCCGAGCTGACGGACCGGATCGCCGAGGTTCTGGCCGCTTTCCCGCTGCCCTACGTCGTCCTCGACGGGGAGATCGACGGGACGCCGCACGACAGCATCGTGATCGACCAGCGGCACGGCGCGGTCGCGCTAATGCGCCATCTGGTCGGTCCGGCCGGCGCGAAACGGATCATCTTCGTCGGCGGCCTCGCCACCAACGTGGACACGATCGCGCGGCTCGAGGCCTACCGGCAGGTGCTCGCGGAGTCCGGCCTCCCGCAGGAGGCATCCGACGTGTATCACCTCGACTACGAGTACGAGACCGCCTATCGCCTGGCGAGAGAGCACGTCCGCGCCTGGGCCAGCGCCGGGTGTTGCGTCTTCGCGGCGAACGACGAGATGGCGGCCGGCATCGTCGCGGCCGCCAGCGAGGCCGGGCTGAACGTCCCGCGGGATCTGGCGGTCGCCGGCTTCGACGACACCCGCGTCGCCCGCATGACGCGCCCCCCGCTGACCACTGTGCGCGTGCCCATGGCCAAGATGGGGGCGCAGGCTATGGAGCTGCTCTGCCAGCGGATCGCGGACCCGCAGCGGCCGCGGATGCAGATCTCGTTGCAGCCCGAGCTGGTCGTGCGTGAGTCGTGCGGCACAGCGCTGCGGCGCGCCGCCGACCAACCCGCGCCCGCGTAGCGCTGACGCGTACGGCACCATGTCGGTGTCGCGACCAGGCTTGCTCACCCCGCACCGATCACCAGCGCGAAGGTCCATCCGCACCGACTGGCGCGCAGCGCATAAGCGCCGCCACTCCAACCCAAAACTGCCGACGCCAACACCGCTTGTGACATCGCAACCGCCTTGGTCACACGCTCGGTCGGTTGCGGAAGACGTGGGCGCTGACGTAGAATAGCGTGGTAGGAACACGATAAGCCGGGGGCAGGACGGCTGCATAAGGAATTGCGTGTCATGAAGCGCGCACTGAGCATCCTGGCGTTGGGGGCGATAGCCATGCTGGCGGCGGGAGCACTTTCGGGCGCGGAGCCGCCGAAGACGCCCGCAGCGCAGGACAAGGCGGAGGCCAAGGCGGAGAACAAGGGCCGCTGCCGGGTTTACTACTTCCGCAAGGGCAGCGTCGAGTCCACGGAGGGAGAAGTAACGCAATTCCCCGACGGCTCCTGCGTAGTCGATAAGGGCAAAGGAATAACAATCAGATTCACCAAGGGCGAGATTAAGACGATCACGCCGTTGAATGACAACAAGCCGGCGGCGACGCCGGCGTCGCCCGGCGAGTCGCCGGGCCCCGAATCGACGTTGCGCCGGCCGATCTCAGACGCGGAGATTGAGGAGCTTCTCAAGGACATTGTCGCCAAGGTGGACGAATCGGTCGTCGGCGTGAAGCTGGAGGATCTGGAAGCGCCGCTCACGCTGGACGTGGAGTCCGTCAAGGACATGTTCGCGAAAGCCGGGCTGACCTGGAAGGAAGGGGTCCCGCCCGACAAACAGGAAAACCTGCTGATCAAGCCGCACTTCGTGATGGTCTACACGTCGCCGGCGAAGGCGGCCCGGCAGCTCGGCGCCCGGCTCGAATCCGTGTGGACGTGGAATGTGCGCTTTCTGCGCATGCTGCGTATTCCGGCCCGCCGGCCGCCGTCCAAGCTCGAGATCTTCTACTTTGGGACGCACAGCGAGTTTCAGTCTTACTCGATGAGGACGGGGGGCCCGGTCGAGATGGGCGTGCTGGGGTACTACCGGTCCGACATCAACCGATCACACTTCTTCGAGATGGAGACGTGGCCGCCTGCCGCCCAGAGACTCGAGGCCGCCAAACACGCGCCGGCCGACCAGGCGGCGCAGGAGCGGAACAAAGTGGCGCGCTGGGTGGAGTTTCAGAATCTGGAGGTGATCCAGCACGAAACCGGCCACCACATTCACTTCAACGTCGGCCTCTTCCCACGGAACGCCCACGAGCGCGAGAGCAGCGTGCCGACCTGGTTGATCGAAGGCACGACCATGATGTTCGAGTTCCCGCCGACCCAGGCGGGGGCCAGCCTCGGCGTCCTGAACCACGGACGCCTCGACCAGGTACGCAAGTTCTGGGGACCGCATCCGTTGTCGACGGCCGAGTGGAAGCTGTTTCTGATCGACAACAACGTGTGGTACTCGGGCGTGGGAAGGGGCAACCCGGGCGCCAGTTACCCGCTGGGTTGGGCGATGGTGTACTACCTGTGGAAGGAGCACCGCGACGGGTATGGGAAGTACCTGCAAACGGTCTTCGGCCGTGAAGAGGACTTCCGCATGACCAACACGGAACGCGAGAAGGAGTTCGAGGACATCTTCGGCGTGGTCAACGACGAGTGGGTCAACAAGTTCTACAAATTCCTCGATTCGCTCCAGCTCAAGCCCTCCCTCGTGCCGGAGGACATCTTCGGTCGCTGACGGCCCCTGTGGTAACCGCTCGTGCACGGTGGATTGGCCGCCTCGGGGCTTGTCTGCTGGCATGGACTGGCGTCGCCGGCGCGCCGCCGCGCAGCGCGACGCAGCCCGCGACCGCGACCACGGTGCCGACTCAGGCTGACCGTCGCGACCTCCTGCCGCCGCTCCCGTCCAATCAAGACACCGCCCGGGACATGCTCCAGCTCGCCGGGCCGTCGGCGCAGCTCTTCGAAAACGCACACTTCGCGATCGCGTACACCGGACCCACCGACGGCGCCGCGGCCCTGGGCCGGCGTCTCGAAGCACTTTACCAGGCGCACGTCCGGCTCGTCCGCGAGTGGAATCTGCCCGCGCACCGCCCGCCGTCGAAACTCGAAGTGTGCTTTTTCGCCCGCTACGACGAGTTCAAGTCGCACCTCGACCGCCTTCTGCCCGACACGCCGGAAGCGCTGGGATTCTACGATCCAAACTCGAACCGGACGTACCTCTTCGACCTCGCGACGGCGCCGTCGGTCGTGGCCATCCGCGCGGACGTCGCCCAGACCCGGCCCGCGGCGCGCGACCGGGTCGCGCGGCGCGTGGCCTGGCTGGAGCGCAGCATCATCCAGCACGAAGCCGCGCACCAGGTCGAGTTCAACATCGGGTTGTTCCGCTCCGCCGCTTCGGCCCCGCGCTGGCTCACCGAAGGGCTCGCCACGCTCTTCGAGCTGCCGCTCGATCCCTCCGGCCGGCCGCTCGAGCCCCTGAACGGTTACCGGCTGTACGAGTTCCGCAAACTCTACGGCGGTGGCGTGGAAACGCTCGGCGACGTGCGACGTTTCCTCGCGGACGACGAAGCGTGGTCCGGCGGGCGCTCCTATCCGTTGGCGTGGGCGCTGACGCACTATTTGCGGGAAGAGCATCGCGCCTTCCTGGGCGCCCTGCTGCGCGCTGTCGGCGCCGGTCGCTTTCCCACGTCGGCCGCCGAGCGGGAGCCGATCCTGAGCGAGTGGTTCGGGCCGTTCGACGCACCGTGGGTCGCTCGGTTCTACGAAGCGACGATGCGGCTGCCACTGGATGCGTCCACTTTCCCAGGCTGACGCCGCAACCAAATGTAGCGGCCGACCCCCGTGTCGGCCGTAGAGCACCAGGAAGTCCGCGCCGTGCGCAAAGATCGCGGACGTTAGTAGTACAGAGTGGCGCCGCCCAAACGGAGGGGCGTAATGAGACTGGGTGGCACCGGCAATTATCGACGAACAAACGGCGCGCCCCGAAAACTGGCGGGTTTCCAGTTGCCCTACGCGCCGCGTGTCCCTCGCGATCCAGGTCCGTCGCCCCGGCGCCGGCCGCAGCCCGCCCCGCCCCCACTTCCGACTTTTCCGCCAAACCCCGCCAAACTCCACAACCCCCGTGTTTTCCGCCCCTTCCTGATGAGTACTTGACTCGTCCGCGCAGGGGACGTTCTCTGCCCGCATGCGTGCCCGACGGCCCAAACAGAGCCCCAAGCGCGAGCGCGGGGTTGTCGGAGAGCGTTGCGTTTCCGGTTGGCGCGCGTTGGCCGGGAACCGTCGCTGGCGCTCTGGGCTCTGAGCCCCACCGCCCACTATCATCCGCCGGTACACTCAGACAGAGCAGCGCTCCACATCAGCCTTGACATTTCCGCTCCAAGAGCTAGACTGGATAGCAATGAAGATCACACGAGCCAGCTTGCATCATCATCACCACGGAGAACGCGTGGCCGGGTGATGGTGTAGCTGCCTCGAACCGTAGACAACCATCGACGCCGGCCTTGGCCGGCGTCGCTTTTTTATGCCTGGACGCCGCCGGCCGGGGCCCGCCGAAGAACTGAAGGAGCCCCGGATGTTGACGCGTGCGGCGCTCGCCCCCCTCCGCCTCGCCCTGCCGAAGGGGCGCATGCAGGAAGCGGTCTTTTCTCTGCTGGCCGACGCCGGCATTCACCTCCGTTTTGGCCCGCGCGATTATCGGCCCGCGGTCTCGCTGCCCGGGCTGGAGGCGAAGGTCCTCAAGCCGCAGAACATCCTCGAGATGTTGCACATCGGCTCGCGCGACGTGGGCTTCGCGGGCGCGGACTGGGTCGCGGAGCTCGCCGTCAACGTTGTCGAGCTGCTGGACACCGGCCTCGATCCCGTCACGCTGGTCGCCGCCGCCCCGGCGGAGATTCTGGTCGACGGCCGGCTGCCGCAGCGTCCGCTCGTCATCGCCTCGGAGTACGAGCGGCTCACGACGGCCTGGATCCGCACGGCCGGGCTCGAAGCCCGCTTCGTACGCTCCTACGGCGCCACCGAGGTCTTCCCGCCCGAGGACGCCGACTGCATCGTCGACAACGCCGCCACCGGCTCCACCCTGCGGGCCAACGGACTGGAGATCGCGGCGGAGCTGATGTCGTCCTCGACGCGCCTGTACGCCAACCCAACGGTGCTGGACGACCCGGCGCGCCGCGACGCCGTCGCCCAGCTCGTGACCCTGTTGCGGTCCGTCCTCGACGCCCGGCAGCGGGTGATGCTCGAAGTGAACGTGCCGGCGGACCGCCTCGAAGCCGTCGTCGCCATCCTGCCGTGCATGCGCGAGCCGACGATCGCACCGCTGCACGGCAGCGCGGGATACGCCGTCAAGGCCGCCGTCCCGCGCGACCGCCTGCCGAGCGTGATCACCGAGCTGAAGGCCCACGGCGGGACCGACGTGGTCGTGACGGCGCCGTCGCAGATCGTGCCGTGACGGATGCGGAGATGTGGAGCATGAAAGAGACGCAGACAATCGCGATCTGGCCGGCACCGGGGGTGGCGGGTGTCGAGGCGTACCGCGTGGCGAAGCCGGATGGCCGCATCGACCTGCACCTGGACGGCAACGAGGGCGCCGCCCCGCCGGCGGTGCTCCTCGAACTCATCGCCGAGCTCGGTCCGGAAACGTTACGCCGCTACCCGCGCACGGAGCCGCTGGAGGCGCTGCTGGCGGCGCGTTTCGGCGTCAGCCCGGGGCAGGTCGTGGTCACGGCCGGCGCAGACGACGCGCTGGACCGCGCCTGTCGCGCGGCGCTGGGGCCGGGACGCGAGCTCATCTTGCCGGTGCCCACGTTTGAGATGCTGGAGCGCTACCCGCCGCTGGTTGGGGCGGCGTGCGTGCGAATTCCGTGGCCGGCGGGACCATACCCGACCGCGCAGGTACTCGCATTTGTGTGGTCACGCACCGGCGCCATCGCCGTCGTCTCGCCGAACAACCCGACCGGCGCCGTGGCGACCGCGCGCGACCTGGAGAAACTGGCCGCGGCGGCCCCGCAGGTGCTGCTGATCGTCGACCTGGCCTATGCCGAGTTCGCCGACGAGGATTTGATGACGCCGACGCTTCGGCTGCCCAACGCGGTCGCGGTGCGGAGCTGCTCGAAGGCGTGGGGGCTGGCGGGCCTGCGGATCGGCTATGCGATCGGCCCCGAACCGATCATCGACTGGCTGCGGGCGGCGGGCAGCCCGTATCCGACTTCCGGCCTGTCACTCGCGCTGGCCGCCCGGCGGTTGGAAACCGGCGTGGCACAGATGGACGCCCTTGTGCAACGCGTGCGGCAGGAGCGACAGCAGTTGTTCGACGTATTGCAGCGCTGCGGCGCCCGGCCGCTGCCGTCGCAGGCGAATTTCGTGCTCGCCCGCTTCGCCGACGCCGGGCGCGTCCGCGACGGACTGGCCACGGCGGGCATCGCGGTCCGGCGGTTCCCGCAGCGTCCGGGGCTGGACGACGCGTTGCGCATCACCTGCCCGGGCGACGAGCGCGCGTTCGCGCGACTTACCGCGGCAATCGAGCGCGCATACCAGGTCGATCCGAGTGCATTTCGGCCGGATGCCAGTGTTCGAGAGGAGCGCACATGAACGAAGGTGAGGCAGAAATCAAGCGTCAAACGTCCGAGACCGACATCGTGCTGTCGCTGCGGCTCCATGGCGAGGGCCGCGCTGCGGTGCAGACCGGCCTCGGCTTTCTCGATCACCTGCTGACCGCGCTGACCCGCCACGCCCGCATCGACCTGGAGCTGACCTGCCGCGGCGACCTGCACGTCGACGATCACCACACCGCCGAGGACTGTGCGTTGGCGCTGGGGACGGCGTTGGACCAGGCGCTGGGCGAGCGGTGCGGAATCGCCCGTTTCGGGTACGCCTATGCCCCGCTGGACGAGGCCCTGGCCCGCGCGGTCGTGGATCTGTCCGGCCGCCCGTTCGCGGCCATCGAGCTAGGGCTGCGCCGCGAGCGGCTCGGCGACCTCGCCTGCGAGAACGTCGGCCACGTGCTATCGTCGCTCGCGACCGCGGCCCGCTGCGCTCTGCACGTGGATGTGCTGCGCGGCGACAACGACCACCATCGCGCTGAGGCGGGGTTCAAGGCGGTCGCGCTCGCGCTCCGCATGGCCATCGCCCGCGACGGCTCCGACCAGATTCCGAGCACGAAAGGCGTGCTGTGATGTCCGCCGATGAGGTCCTGATCGTGCGCACCGGGACGGCCAACCTGGCGTCCGTTTGTGCCGGCCTGCGCCGCGCGGGCGCTGCGCCGCGCCTCACCGAGAGCCCGAACGATGTGGCCGCCGCGGAGCGCGTCGTACTGCCCGGCGTCGGAGCCTTCGGGGCTGCGATGGCGCGGTTGACGGACAAGGGTCTCGATCGCGTGCTGACGGAGCGCATCGCCGCCGGCCGGCCGACGCTCGCCGTCTGCCTGGGCCTGCAACTCCTGTGTGACGAAAGCGAGGAGACGCCGGGCGTTCGCGGACTTGGGCTGGTCGCCGGTCGCATTACGCGCTTCTCGACGGCGGTGCGCGTTCCCCAGTTAGGCTGGAATCTCGTTGCGGCCGGCGACGGCGCGCCTCTGCTGCACGACCCCGGCCACGCGTATTTCGCGAACTCGTACAAGCTGGACGCAGCCCCCACGGGATGGACCGCGGCGTACGCGGACCACGGCGGGCGCTTCGTCGCGGCGCTGGAGCGCGGCAACGTGCTCGTGTGCCAGTTCCACCCCGAGTTGTCGGGAGCGTGGGGGCTGGAATTGCTGCGGCGTTGGCTGGGCGCGACCCAGCCGCGGCGCACGGGAGGTGCCGCGTGCTAACGGTCCGCATCATTCCATGCCTCGACGTGCGCGACGGACGCGTGGTGAAGGGCGTGCGTTTCTCCGGGCTGCGCGACGCCGGCTCGCCGCCCGAGCGGGCCGCTGCCTACGGAGCGCAGGGGGCCGACGAGCTCGTCCTGCTGGACGTATCCGCGACACCGGAGGGGCGAGCGCACCAGACCGAGACCACCCGCCGCGTGCGGGAGCAGCTTTCGATTCCGCTCACGGTCGGCGGCGGCGTGCGAACGCTCGATGACGCCCGCGCCTTGCTCGAAGCAGGTGCCGACAAGGTGGCCGTGAACACCGCGGCGGTGCGCACTCCCGATTTGATCGACCGGCTCGCGACGGAGTTCGGCTGCCAATGCACAATCTTGGCGCTGGACGCGGCCCGCACGCCCGCGGGCAATTGGGAGGTCGTCGTACTCTCCGGGCGCGAGCGGACCGGGCGCGACGCGATCGCGTGGGCCGGCGAGGCGACGCGCCGCGGGGCCGGCGAAATCCTGCTCACGAGTTGGGACCGCGACGGCACCCGCGCCGGGTACGACGTGGACCTGATCGCCGCCGTCGCGGGCGCCGTCCGTGTGCCGGTGATCGCGTCGGGCGGGGCCGCGGGGCCGGAGCATCTGCTGGCTGCGCTCCGGGCCGGTGCAGACGCCGTTCTGGCCGCCTCGATCTTCCACGACCGCGACATGACCGTGGGGGCCGTGAAGGACTACCTCGCCGAACGCGGCATCCAGGTGCGCCGATGATTGTGCCTTCGATTGATCTGATGCAGGGCCAGGCCGTCCAGCTCGTCGGCGGTCGCGAGAAAGTCCTCGACGCCGGCGATCCGCGGCCCATCGCCGAGCAGTTCCGGCTGGCGGGCGAAATCGCGGTCGTGGACCTGGACGCCGCCCTCGGCCGCGGCTCGAACGCCGGGCTGATTCGCGAACTGCTGCGGATCGCGCCCTGTCGCGTGGGCGGCGGGATTCGCGCCGCGGAAGCGGCCCGGGCCTGGCTCGACGCGGGCGCCACGCAGGTCGTGCTGGGCACGGCGGCGGTACGCGAGGTGCTCGCCGCGCTGCCGCGCGAGCGTGTGGTCGCCGCGCTGGACGCGGTCGAGGGCGAGGTCGTCGTCGACGGCTGGCGGACGCGCACCGGCCGCGACGTCTTCGACGCCATGCAGGACCTCCGCGACCTCGTCGACGGCTTCCTCGTCACGTTCGTCGAGCGCGAGGGCCGGCTGCAAGGCAGCGACCTCGCGCGTGCCGAGAAGCTGCGCGCCGCCGCCGGTGACGTGCGGCTCACCGTCGCGGGCGGCATCGCGACCGTCGACGAAGTGGCCGCGCTCGACCGCCTGGGCATCGACGCGCAGGTCGGCATGGCGTTGTACACCGGCCGGCTGGACCTCGCGGACGCCATCGCCGCCCCGCTCACCTCGGACCGCCCCGACGGACTGTGGCCGACGGTCGTCGCCGACGAACGCGGCGCCGCGCTCGGACTGGCATGGTCGAACCGCGAAAGCCTGCGCGCCGCCGTACGCGAGCGCGCGGGCGTTTACCACTCGCGCACCCGCGGCCTGTGGCACAAAGGCGCCACGTCCGGTGCAACGCAGGAGCTTCTCCGAATCGATCTGGATTGCGACCGCGACGCGCTGCGCTTCACCGTCCGCCAGCACGGCTCGGGCTTCTGCCACCGCGGTACGCGTACCTGTTGGGGCGACATGGGCGGGCTCGGAACGCTCGCCCGGCGGCTGGAGGAGCGGCGGCGTGCCGCCCCGGACGGCTCCTACACGCGCCGTCTGCTCGACGATCCCGTCCTGCTCCGCAGCAAGCTGGTTGAGGAAGCCCGCGAGCTGGCGCTGGCCGGCACACACGACGAGGTGGTCGGCGAAGCCGCCGACGTGCTGTACTTCACCTTGGCCGCGCTCACGAAAGCCGGCGTGCCGCTCGAGGAGGTCGAGGCCGAACTCGACCGGCGCAGTCTGCGCGTGACACGCCGCCGCGGCGACGCGAAGCCCGCTGAGGAGTCCTCGTCATGACGTCACTTCGCCTGCGCCGGCTTCGTTCCGACGACGTACGCCCGCTGGGCTCGCGCGCGAGCGACGAGACCACGCTGGCACAAGCGGCCGAAATCGTCCGCGACGTGCAACAGGGGGGAGAACCCGCGCTGCGCGCTCACGCCGAGCGGCTCGGAGACCTGCGATCCGGAGAGCGGCTGACGTACACGGCCGGCGACCTGGCGGCCGCGCTCGACGCCGTGCCCGGTGCCACCCGCGCGCTGCTCGAACGCACGGCCGATCGCATTCGCACGTTCGCCGAGGCCCAGCGGCGCTGCTTGTCCGACCTCACGGTGCCGGTTCCGGGCGGCCTGGCCGGTCACACGGTGGCGCCGGTCGAAACCGCCGGCTGCTACGCCCCGGGCGGGCGCTATCCGCTGCCATCGTCCGTGCTGATGACGGCCGTGACCGCCCGTGTCGCCGGTGTGCCGCAGGTCATCGTCGCTTCGCCGCGACCGGCGCCCGTGACGCTCGCGGCGGCGGCCGTGGCGCGCGCGGACCTGCTGCTGGCGGCCGGCGGGGCGCAGGCGATCGCGGCGCTGGCATACGGAGCAGGTCCGGTCCCCGCGTGCGACATCGTGGTCGGCCCCGGCAACCGCTGGGTTACCGCCGCCAAGCAGATCGTGGCTCGGACGGTGGGGACTGACATGCTGGCCGGCCCGTCGGAACTGCTCGTGCTGGCCGACGCTTCGGCCGATCCGGCGTTGGTCGCGGCCGATCTGCTGGCACAGGCCGAGCACGATCCGGACGCCCTGCCGGTACTCGTTACGACCGCGGACGTGCTCATCCCGGCCATCGAGGACGAGCTGGCGCGGCAACTAGCCGATCTACCGACCGCCGACATTGCGCGGGCGGCGCTGGCGCACGGTTTCGTCGTACTCGCGGCCGATAGGGAGGAAGCGGTCGCGGTGTGCAACCGTCTGGCGCCCGAGCACCTGGCCCTGCACGTCAAAAACCCCGCGACGTGGAAGCCCGCGTTGCGGCACTACGGGGCGCTGTTCGAGGGCGCCCGCAGCGCCGAGGTGCTCGGCGACTACGGCATCGGCCCAAACCACGTGCTGCCGACCGGCGGCACGGCCCGCTTCCGCGGCGGGCTCTCGGTACTCACGTTCCTGCGCGTCCGCACGTGGTTGCGGATCGGGGACGGGCCGGACGTGGAAGCCGTCGCGCGCGACGCCGCTGACCTGGCCCGCCTGGAAGGACTGGAAGCCCACGCCCGCTCGGCCGAGCGACGGTGTACTTCTTGACCCCCGACGACACACGACCTACGGCTCGCCGCCCTTCAGCAGCTTCCGCAGCGCGTCGTTGAGCTTGTGCAGCGGCTCGGCGGTCACGGTCGGCGCGGCCAGCGTGCCCCGCACGCGGTACTGGATCAGCTCTTTGCCCGCCAGCTCCAGCAGGTCGGTGAACATTGCCAGCCGCGGCCAATTTTGCGGGCTGGCGCCAAGCAGCGTCATCTGCAGCGCGTCGCTGTGCATGTCCCAGGTCCCCTCGCCGACCAGGCGCAGGTCCGGGCTCTGAATGTCCACGCGCACGAGCTCGATCTGCGAGCCTTCCCACACAAACCGGACGTCCGCCTGCTCCACCGTGTCGTTGATCGCCGGGTGCTCCCGCGGCCCCGCCCGCAAGAGGGACGCCAACAGCGGCGTCCGCAGGAACGAGGCCCCGCGGATGCGAACTTCGCCGCCGCCGCGCCGCATGGTCGCCTCGCTGCCGCGGCCCCGCAGGTACACCGTCCCGCCCAGCCACCCGGGACGTTCGGGCTGCGTCGGATCGCGCGGCGGGAAGAGCTGGTGCAGCGATACGTCGCGCAGCGTAAGCGACAACTCATATTCGGAGGTCTGCGGGTCGATCTGCACGACGCCCAGCGCATCGCCGTCGCAGAGGCGCCCGCTCAGCTCATCGAGCGTCACCCAGCGCGTGTCGCGGTGCCGCCGGAGCCGGCCCTGCCACCCGGCGATCGGCCGCCCGTCGAGCTGACCCTGCTGCACGGCGAGTTGCGCTTCGATCTCCACGTCGTCGTCCGGGCCGCCAGCGCACGCGCCGGTCAGCTCGCCTTGCAGGCCGGTGACGTGCAGGCCGAGCTGAATTTCCGCGTCGCGGAGCGGCACGCGGCCCTCGATCCGCCAGGTGCGCGGCGTACCGCCGTGCCACACGACGTGCGGCAGCAGCGCGTCGAACTCGCCGCGCAGGCCCAGGGTCGTGAGCAGCTCGCGGGCCGGCACCGGCAGCGCCGCGCTCAATTCCGGGCAGAATTGCAGGTTGCGGGCCGCGAGGTTGAAATCGAAATCCACCGCGTCGCCCTGCCAGCTTCCCCGCCCGGAGGCTTCGAGCGTGCCCGCCGCCCCCCAGCGTCCGGCGGCCGCAGGCACGTCGAAGCGCCCGGGCTGGAGGACCACGTGGGCCGTCACGTCCGTCAGGTCCAGCGGCAGCGACCGGGCCCGCATCCGGCTCGCGCTCACTTGAATCTCGGCCATTTGCTGCGCCGCCGCGCCGGCGGCCGGGCCCGGCGTGAGCGCCAAGCGCACGTCGCCCGGACCGCTCAGCCCCACCGCCTGCACAATGTCCCGCCACGAGCCGGGCGCGAACTGCGGCAGCACCTCGTCCAGCGCCCCGCGAGCCCGCAGGTCCAGCGACAGCGGCTGCGCGGCGGCGGCGCCAACCGGCACGACGCCCGACGCATCGAGGCGCGCGTCGCCCTGCCACGCCGTGAATTGCAGGAGCTTCTGCCGCCCGTCCTCGGCGATGGCCCAGCCCGCGCAGCGCGTCCAGGTGCGCGCCGGGTCCAACGCCCGCAACTCGCCGTCCTTGATGCGTGCCGCGAACTGCTCGCGTGTTTCGGACGACGATCCTGTGCCAGAGACCCGCCCCCACGCGTCGGCCCGGCCGCGAAACCGCACCTCCTGTGCCGCGCTGTCGTCGGCCGAACCCAGCGTCGCCCGCTGCTCCAGCGGCAGATCGGCGACCTCCACCCGCAAATCGCTCTGCGGCGTGTCGCCGTCAGCCCAGACGCGGCCGCTGAGGCGCACGGACGCGTCGTCCTGGTAGCCGTGCAGGTCCTGCACATCCACCACGCCGCCGTGCACCGCCAGCCGCCCGTCGGCACCGTCGAGCCGGCCGCGCGGACCCAGCGACAGGCTCCCGCCGAGCAGCCGGGCGTCCACCTGCACATCGGGCTGCAGCGCCCCGGTCTCCCGGTTGCCCTCCGCGCGTCGCATGGTCGTGACGACGTCGCACAATCCGGTGGGCGCTGCGCTGCGCCACAGCGTGCGCTGCTCCGGCGGCAACGCCGCGTACAGGTCGCCGTCGAGCGGCACGTTCTCGCCGCGGAAGGTCAACTCAAAGCCGGTCCACTCCTGGCTGTCGTACACGACGCCGTCGCCACAGACGCGCGCGCTGCCGTGCCAGGCACACAGCCCGTCCAGCAGTATGCGACCGCCCGCGACGCGCACGCGGCCCCACGCATCGTGGAACGCGTACGGAAAGCGAGAATACGTGCACGCGGCCCCCAGCGGCTCGATCTCCGCCTCCACGCGCGCCGTCGCGTCCTCGCCGGCGGTGTCAGGCGGCCGGAGGCGCAGGCGCAGGTTCACGCGCCCTTGCGGCTGGTAGTCGGCAAACGCCTGCCGCACGGCATGGGGCAGGCGCGTGGCGTGCAGGAACGCCGCGTCGGTCGCAAGGGTCGGCAGCTCAATACCGTCGAGGCGCAGTTCCGCCGTACGCACGTCGTCGAAGCGTGGGCTCGGGATGTCGGCGTTCACGCGCTCGTCGCCGGGCTGCAAGCCGAGGATCGCGGCCGGGGTCGCTTGGGCCTCGAGCGTGCCGGCCAGCGGCGCACCGTTCAATCGCCCGTCGATTCGGAGCGCGAGCTGCCCCGGGGCATTCGGATCATCGCTGCGATACCCGGCGGTCGCCGCCGCGTCCGTCACCTGGAGGAAGGCCCGCGTCGGCGCCGCCCCGGCCGCGCGCGGTCCTGCCAGCCCGTCTTCCAACGGGATAGCAAAGCTCACGTCGGCCAGGCGCAGCTCAAGCGCGGCCAGTGTTGCCGGCGGCTCCAACGCCGGTGCCGGCGGGCCACCCTCGACGGCCGCGGCCCGCATTCGAAACACGCAGCGCTCGGCGCGGACGCGCCCGCTGAAATCGAGCTGCCCGAGAGCGTCCCGCAAACGCGGCGGAAGCAGCGGCCGGATCGTCTCGAGCTTCGTCCAATCCAGCATGATCTCGATGTCCCCCGTTCGCTCCACGCAGCGGACTTCCGCCATGACGTCGGTCAGAGACGGCAGACGCTCCAGCCGCACCGAATAGCCGGCGTCGGTCGGTCGCCCCTCGACGCGCAGGAGCCGCCGCTCCAGCAGCCGGGGACGGTCGCGTTCGACCGCCATGAGCTGCACGTCCGCCTGGCTGACGTTGATGATCGGCAGGTGCCCCAGCCCGCCGCGCAGCCGCTGCCACAGTCGCCGGCTGCCGGCGTCCAGCGGCGACGCCGGCTCCGTACGCGCACCCGTTCCCACGTCGCACGAAATGGTCAACGTCACTTGCGATACGTCGATGCGCGTCGGTTCGAGCCGTCCACCCAGCAGCCCTACCAGACCGCACTGTATGCGGGCCTGGGCGATGTGCAGCGGCGGCGAGGCCGTCGCGTATCCCCGCGGTGCCGCCCGGCCTGCGGCCGGGATGACGAGGTCGGTGATCTGAAGTCCGCTCCAGACCGAAAACGTGATGTCGCCGATCTCGAGCGTGTCGCCGGCGATGCTTTGCAGCGTCGCCAGCGCTTTCGCGCGCAGCCGCACCGGATCGGCAACGTGGCGGTAGATGAAAACCAGCGCGACGGTCAGCCCGACGGCGGACCAGATGAGCCAGCGTAGCCGACGCTTGCCGCGCGCTTGCATGACGGCATTCTGTCCGCCGGCGCGGGTTTGCGAAAGCGACAAAGGCCGCACCGGCCCTCCCGGCGCGCCGCTACGTGCTACGGAGAACCGCCGGTGAACATCGACTGGAACGCCGCGAAGTCCGCCAAATCGACATCGGCATCACTGTCGAGGTCGCGGCCGCGGCAGTAATGACCGGAAACGTAGGTGTGCCCCGGCCCCTGAAGACAGAGGGTGAGCGATTGAAAGTCCGCCCCATCGACGTCGTTGTCGTGGTCGAAATCGCCCGGCAGCGTGGTCGCATAGACCTCCAGCTCGGCGATGCGCGCGTAGTTGTCGATGCCCGGGTCGGTGACGTACAGGCGGACGTGCCGCAGCACCTGCGGCTGGTAGTACGTCCGCGCGGTGCTGTCGGCCGAGGCCGCGTTGAACACCATCGTGTCGACGCGCCATGGGCCCGACGTGCTCGGCGCCGTCTCGAAGTGGAACGTGCGCGTGTTGAAGTAGCTCGGCTCGCCGCCCGCGCCGGCGTGGCGGACGACGAACCCCGTGACATTCCGCAGCCCTCCGAGGTCAAGCTGGAGCCAATGCGGCGGGACGGTGCCTTCGCTCGTCCACTTACTGCCGGCCGAGATCACGCCGTCGATCGCGAGGTTCCCGGTGCCGGAATCCGTCCAGACACCGGTCGCGTTGCGGGCGGCGTTGGCGCCGGCCGGCGTCGCGTTGTACATCAGTGTTGCACCGCCGGTCGGGCCGGCCGTCGGCAGGTTCAGCGTGCAGGCATACTGGAATGCGTCCCACAGGTCGTTGTTGGCGCCGCCGGGGCCGACGCCATGGAGGTACTCGATCGAGTAGTTCGCCCACGTCCCGCTGTCGTAGGCGTAGATGAACCAGCACGCGCTGCTGATCGGATGCGCCCCGGCCCGCTGATTCCACGCATCCAGGTCCGCGAACGCCCCGCTCAGGAACTGGGCGCTCTGTGCCTCGTTGTAATCGCTGAGCGGGTCCACCCGCCGGTTCCACTCCGTGAGATGCACGACCTTGCCGCCAAACCCCTTGCTGTCGATGACCGCAAGCTGGCTGAGATACCCGGCCAGCAGTTCGTTTCGCGACGTGCCTGCGTCGTTCCACGGGGCGGCGTAGGCGTGGATCGCGAAGCCGTCGAGGTCGCTCGCCGTGAGCAGATCGCACATCTGCCCGAGGTAATCGTTGCCCTCGGTGTGGCGGACGCCGGAGATCACGTCCCCGGGCGACACCGGCCCCAGCAGCACGATTTGCTCGCCCAGTGCGCTCGGCACCGCTTTGATCGTCGCCCGGATCTGCTTGTACATATCCACGTAATCAGCCGGCGTGAGCGCGTTTCCACCCCATTCGCTATAGAGATTCATCTCGTTGCCGATCTGCCAGACGTGACACACGCCGGCCAGCGCCTGCGCCGCCGCCTGCACGTCCACGAGATACTGCGCCAGGTGCCCGGCATACGGGACCGTCTCGCCCCAATTCCGCTCGATCCGCACGATCAACGTGTGCCCGCGCGCGACCATCGTCGCGAACCGGTAATCGCGCTGCCACCCGGCGCTCCACCACACGTCGCTGTTGGTCTCGACCGTCTCCAGCGACCAGATCCCCTTACCCCCGGTCATGCTCTCGACGACGCCGTTGGGGTCCCCGTACCAGTGGATGCCGTACACCCACGGCGAATCCGCCGCGCGCGCAGTCCGCGCGAGCCCGACGAGCAAGAACACAATGGTCGCCGCCCGCCGGACGGACGGGCATAGACCGTTCGCAGCGCGCATCTCAATCCCTCGCGGGCACCGCTTCAATTCTACCAAACCGCAGGGGATACCCGGTCATTGGATTTGCGGGGGGGCAGCACATCCCGGCGTACGGCTGCTCACACCTCGAAGCCGTCCGGATCATCGCGGTACAGCTCGACGCCGATCTCAAACCAGCTATCGCGATACGCGCGGCAGCGTGCGACCAGCCCGTGGACGAACCGGCCGGCCCAGGTTCCCGCCTGGAGATACACGCGGACCGGGCGGCTCACCTCCAGCGCCCGGGGGCTGAGGAACCCGAGCCCGAAGGACGACAGGCTGTGGATCGTCACCTGGATGCCGGGTTTCTCGTGCAGACCGCCGTCCGCGGTGCGTACGAGCGGGTTCACGCGCGCCGGGCAATCACACTTGTACCGCTTGTTCCGGCGGCGTTCCGCGCCCTCGGGCTTTGGGGCGGGGACGGCCCGGGCGCCGGCCGTTGCCGGCCGGAAATCCGCGTCGTGCACGCCGCGCAGCAACTGCACCCACGCATCGACAATCTCCGCGTCGTACCAGTGGGGCACGCCCGCCCGCAGCTCCAGCACCGCGTCCGCGACCGCCAGCGACCGTTGCTTGAACGGCCGCAGCGCCGTCATGGCGTCGAACGAGTCCACGACGGCGCAGATGCGGCTCACGTGCGCGATCGCGTCGCCCGCCAGCCCGTCCGGGTAGCCGCTCCCGTCGAGCCGCTCGTGGTGCTGCCGGCAGACATCGTGCACGAGCGTGGGGATCCCGGCGAACGACTTCAGGTGCGTCCACCCGCGAATCGGGTGCTGCTTGATGAGCTGCCACTGCTCGTCCGACAGCCGGCCCTTGAGATTGAGGACCTCTTCGGCCACAAACACCTTTCCGATGTCGTGCAGCAGCCCCGCTTGGCAGATTTGCAGGAGTTGGTCCATCGCACGGTAACCCAGAGCGTGCGCCAGCGGCACGATCCACGTCGCGACGTTCACCATGTGCGTCGCCGTGTAGAAATCGTGGTGCGAGGCCGCAAACAGGTGCGAAAATGCCTGCGGATCGTTCAGCACCAGCGTTGAGATCGAGCGCGACAACCCCTCCACACGCCCCGAATACGCTACGAGGTCGGGCTCCGTCAGCAACTCGTTCACCAGCTCGACGCTGGTCTCATATACGATGGCCGATTTCTCGGCCACCGCGAGCCGCGGGTCTTCCACCGCGTCCGCCACCGCCCGTTCCGTCTGAGCCCGATACCGGACCTGATCCGCAATACGGACGTAGATGAAATGCCGCCCGCTGGCCAGCAGCCGCTCGCGGTCCTCCGCCGTAAACGGCACGTCGGCGTCGCGATAGAGCGTGAAGCCGGCACTCTCGGACGCCGTCCCCGCCTCGGCCCGGTTCCGTAAGTAGATCGCGATTTCCTTCAGCGCCGTGTGCGGCACGCAGCGCAACGGCACCGGCAAGTAGCCGCTGCGGGCGGAGTGGACGGACGTGCCCGGGCCCCCGGAGAGAACGAAATCCTGTTCCGGTGTGTGTCCCATCGCTGGCGTCCGATCACCCAGTGTCGCGCTGCGGCATCGCGGGGAATCACCGGAGGCGGCCCCGGCCGATGCCCCACCAACGGTCCAGCGGATTCATCGAGTTGATTGCTGTCGTCCTTCAGTGAATCCCGGCCCGGGAGAGGGTCGCCGCGCCCGCGCGGTCCGCTGCGGCGCCCGCCGGATTATCAGCACTGCTGTCGTTGCGCTTCTGCGGCGCCGACGCCGACCGGCCGCTGCGTGCCAGATTCGCCGCTGTCCGGCGGAGGTCGTGCAGCGGATCGGCCCCCAGCGGCGGAAGCGACTCGTCCAGGTGCGAGAACATCTCGTAGGTGACGACGACGCTGGCCGCGGCCGCGTCCCGCCATACCTCGATCAGCCGGCCCTCCTGCGGCCAGTCCAGCGTCGAACACGTCTCGATCTCCAGGTAGCCGCCCTGGTCCGTGACGCGGTTGCGGTGCGTATGGCCCACGACGTGCAGCACGACATTCGGGTGCTGCCGCAGGAGCCCCCGCAGCTCATCCGGGAACACCGCGGTGCCCGCCACCAGCGACAGGTCCCCGCTCGGATGATGCGTCGCCACGATCACCAGCTCGCCGCGAGCCTGTGCCGCGTCCAGTTCCGCCCGGAGGAATTCGTGCTGCTCCCACGACAGCGCCCCCTCGTTGTAGATCCCGCCCTCGGTGTGCATCGCGGCGGCCGTCGTGTCCAGCCCGATCAGCCGCACGCCCGCGGCCGGCACCATGCTGTACCATGTCGCCCCGGGCGGTGCGTCCGCGAACCCGTGCCCCGCCGGCCCGGTGACCGTCGTAAACACCTTCTCCACGTACTCGACCTTATTGAAGTACCGCCGCTCCGCGTTCGGCACCACGTAGCGCGGCAGTTCGAACAGCGGCGGTGGCCCCGGTGCGGCCGGCGTCACGTTCCCGTACGCATACGACGCCTCCGGGTCCATTCGCACCGGCAGCACGAGCCCCGGCCGTTCGTCCAGCGGCAGCGGTGCGGTGCGCCGGCCGTCGGACGACTCGAACACCGGGAACGCGCCCAACGCGTATGCGTCGTGATTACCCAGCACGCTGTACCACGGCACCGATGGCAGGTCGCCATGCACGCCCCGGCGGTACAGGCCCTGTGGCAGGAATGTAGCGTACGGGTCGTGCGCAGCGTCGGGCCGCGCGTCGGCGGGGCGGTCGTCGGGGCCGGAGAGCGGATTGACCGTCTCGCCGTCCAGGACGCCGACGACCCAGCCCAGCTCGTTGGACTGGTTGTTGTCGCACGCGTCGCCGGTGTGCAGCACGAAGTCGATCGTGCGGCCTGAAGCGTGGATGCGGTTGATGGTTCGCACCATGCCGTCGAGAAGTTGCGTCGCGTAGGCTTCCTGCGGCCGCCAGACGCTGCCCACCAGCACGCTGGCCCCTGGAAAACGCGCCGGCGACAGCGTGTCTACCACGTGCGTGTCGCTGATCTGCGCCAGCCGGACGACCAGGGTGAGATTCCCCGCCTGTGCCGACCCGCTTGCCTCCGCCGGCAGCAGCGTCCCCACGTCGGTGTTGCAGCCGAAACCGACGAGCCCCGCGCCGAGCGCCGCGAACCAGAGGAGCCCGCCCCCGACCGCCGCGCGCCACCAACATCTGCCCGTCCGCATCGCATCTCCCGAACACGCTCACGTCAGTATAGCGTCGTACCAGAGACGGCACCCCCTCCCCGTGGCCGACGTCGCGCGGCGATGTGACATGGCCGCCGCCCGAGCGCGCCAGACGTACGGTGTACCCGCAATGCGTCGCCCTAACTCGGCGGCGCCGGCTGCTCGCGCTGCAAACGTTGCCGCAGCAGCGCGAGCAACTGATCCACGTCGAACGGCTTCTCCAGCACCGCCAGCGCACCGCGGCGCATCGCCTCCGCTTCGACCTCCGGGTTACCGTACGCCGTGATCAGTATGACCGGCAGCCGCGGGTCGTGGCTGTGCAAACCCGAGAGGATCCGCAGCCCGTCGGCCCCTGCCATGTGAATGTCCGAGATCACCAGGTCCAGGTTCAGCCCTCCCCCGACGATCGCGCACATCCCGATGTAGTCGATCACGCCATAGCCGTCCCGCGCTTCCACCACCTCCCACCCGTCCTTTCGCAGGATCGCCGCCAAAAGCCGCCGCACGCCCGGATCGTCCTCCGCCAACAAGACCCGCGGCGAACGTGGCTTCTGCGGCGCCACGCCGGCCTCGCCCACCTGTTCCGCGGCGGCCGAAAGCTGCTTCTGCGCCAGCACGGCGGCCTCGGCCTGTTGCGCCGGATCGCGGGCGTTCCCGCTCCCCGGCTGCTCCGGCTGTTCGGGCATCATGGCCGTCTCCGCACCTTCGCTGCCCAGGGTCTCGGCACGGCACAAATGGATCATAGCCACGAACCGCGCCGCCGCCCGTCGCCGGGTCGCGAGACGTAGGCGGCGGCCTCAGCGCGCCGGACGAGTTGGTTGGACAGGTCCGGGAGCGGTACACGGGGTACCGATAACGCCTGGAAGACGGTCGTGCACTTCTATTCGGCCCACAATCCGACCCACGATCCGCTCACGCAATCCGAACCGCGCCCGTGAGGACCGCAGCGTCCGGGATTCTCGTTGCGTTGCGTGGAATGAGGAGAGTTTCTGACGGGCTGGGGTCGGGTGGGGATTGACGCGGTGCGCGCTGTGCGGTGTGGGCACGTGCAACGGCGGGCGAGCCTGAGAACCTTTCCTTCTTCGCGTATCACCCGGGCGTCCGCGCCGCGGCCGTTTGAAAGCGGCCGCGGCGTGGGCAGCCGGGCGCTCAGGTTTCGCGGCGGGTCGCGCACGTAGGCGACCCGCGGGGCGGCTATTCGCTAAGCCGCCCCCACCGCTTTCAGCCATTCTCCGGCGAAGTGGACTAGGTTGAACGCCAACACGGCCCACAACGTCACGCAACGAACTTTCGCCAAGCCCCGGACCGCGAACGAACGCAGCCCGAAACGCTCTTGCAGCTCCGCATTCACCCGCTCCGAAGCCGGGAAGCGTTGCCGATAAATCGCCTGCGCCGCCGGCGTCTGCATCCGCGCCCGCCAGCGTTGCGTCGCCGGGGTGTCCCAGCGGCTGTGCGTCACCGGCGCGCCCGTCGTGCGGTTTTTCGGCAGCGGGATGTACAGCGCCACGCCCGCCCCCTCCGCGGCCGCAATCGCCTTCATATCCACATACCCTTCGTCCGCCAGCTGTTCCCGCACCGGCCGCCCCGTCCGACGCTCCACCTGCGCCCGCAACACGCCGCTGTACTTCCCATCATCGTTGCTGCACCCCACGTCCACCCCCACCACGGCCCCGCTGGCCACATCCACCGCCAACTGCACGTTGTACGCCGGCCGAATCCCGCCGTCCGCCATCTTCAGCTTCCGCGCCTGCGGATCCGTGCTCGACACCCGCACCGGCTTGACCCGCTCCGCCTGCCGGTTCCGCGGGTTCTGCCGGGCCGCCTCCAACTCCGGCAACAGGGCCACCGCCGCCGCCAGGCGGGCCTGCTTCTCCTGCGCCGCCCGCACGCGGGCTGCCTGCTGCTGAGCCGACACGCCGGGCGGCTCGGACGCTTGCCGCTTGAGTTCGGCCACATACGCGCTGCTCTCGGCCAGCAGCTTTTCGAGCGTCGCCCGGCGATGAAAGCTGGCGCTGCCTGCTGCCGCCCGCACCCGCTTGCCGTCCTGGCTGATCCGCGCCACCGTCACCACCCCCTGGACCACCAGCGCCGCCAGCACGCGCGTCAGCAACGCGTCCACCGCCGCCTCGTGCTGGACCCGGAAGTCATTGAGCGTGTGATAGTTCACCGAAACCCCGCCGCACAGCCAGCGATACCCGTCGTGCTGCCGGCACAAACGGTCCAACTCGCGGCCGCAGCCGACCCCTTCGCAGGCCGCGTACAACCACAGGGCCACCAGCAGCCGCGGGTCGATGGCCGGCCGGCCCGGTTCCGGTCCGCGGGCCCGTAACGGCGCGTAGAAGGCGGACAGGTCCAGCGTCTCGACGACCTGCCAAATCAAACGCGCGGGATGATCGGCCGCCAGGCGCTCGTCCAGGCAGGCGTCCTCCCAGAACCGCTGCCGCCGGCTTGTCATTACCCACATTTTCCGGTGTCTTGGGGTAGAGTGCGGCGTGGTGGACCAGGGTTGGCGATGCGCGGTCGTTCACGGATGAGCGCCGGCCAGGAACGGAGTTGGGCGGCAGGTC
>Ga0182017_10000110_pt1 | contig 60519 bp, 53 predicted proteins | sample 712E3DmetaG_FD_120492 | JGI IMG/M metagenome (GOLD analysis project Ga0182017, IMG submission 120492) | Permafrost microbial communities from Stordalen Mire, Sweden - 712E3D metaG | ecosystem: Environmental > Terrestrial > Soil > Wetlands > Permafrost | place: Sweden: Stordalen | collected... | reverse complement strand
CGTTCCAAGCGCATCGAAGGTGGAAGGTGACTGAAACTGGAGTGCTTGGAAGTGAGAATGCAGACACGAGTAGCGATAAAGTCGGTTAAATTCCGACTCGCCGTAAACCCAAGGTTTCCTGGGGAAGGTTCGTCCGCCCAGGGTTAGTCGGGACCTAAGTCGAGGCCGTAAGGCGTAGATGATGGACAGTTGGTTAATATTCCAACACCACCTTGGTTTAAGCTGTAAGGAACCCAGAAGGGAAAGCGAGCCACCGATTGAAAGTGGTGGTCAACGCCGGTGGAAGCCGGTGTTGGACGTGGAGACTACGGTCGAAGCGGATTCGCCGCACCCACGCTGGCGAGAAAAGCTTTACAGTGTTCGCCATGGTGCCCGTACCGTAAACCGACACAGGTGGGTGAGATGAGTATTCTCAGGCGCGCGAGTTAAATCTCTCTAAGGAACTCGGCACATTAGCCCCGTAACTTCGGAAGAAGGGGCGCTTGGACGCGTTAGATTATATCAAAGCGTGTTTGAGCCGCAGTGAAAGGTGCTCTGTGACTGTTTAACAAAAACACAGCTCTGTGCGAAGTCGCAAGACACTGTATACAGAGTGACAAGTGACCAATGCTGAAAGATTAAGGCAAGGGGTCAGCCCGCAAGGGCGAAGCTCTGAACTTAAGTCCCAGCGAATGTCGGCCGTAACTATAACGGTCCTAAGGTAGCGAAATTCCTTGTCGGGTAAGTTCCGACCTGCACGAATCTTGTAACAAAAGAGCAACTGTCTCGGAGAGAGGCTCGGCGAAACTGTAGTGGCGGTGAAGATGCCGCCTACCCGCAGTAGGACGGAAAGACCCCATGCACCTTTACTGTAAGCTGATATTGGACTTTGGTGTGTGATACGTAGCGTAGGTGGGACCCGGCGAAACCCCGATCTCGGTCGGGGTGGAGGGAACAATGAAACACCACTTTTCGCTTACTAAGGTTCTAACCTCGTGCCGTAATCCGGCCGAGGGACCGTGTCAGCAGGTCAGTTTGACTGGGGCGGTTTCCTCCCAAAGAGTAACGGAGGAGCACAAAGCTTGGCTCAGCTTGGTTGGCAATCAAGCGTTGAGCGTATGGGTAGAAGCCAGGCTAACTGTGAGACTTACAAGTCGATCAGATGCGAAAGCAGGTCCAAGTGATCCGGCGGTGGAATGTGGAATCGCCGTCGCTCATCGGACAAAAGGTACGCTGGGGATAACAGGCTTATCGGGTCCAAGAGTTCACATCGACGACCCGGTTTGGCACCTCGATGTCGACTCATCGCATCCTGGGGCTGGAGAAGGTCCCAAGGGTCCGGCTGTTCGCCGGTTAAAGCGGTACGCGAGTTGGGTTCAGAACGTCGTGAGACAGTTCGGTCCTTATCCACTGTGGGCGCAGCAGACGTGAGGGATTTGTTCCTTAGTACGAGAGGACCGGGAACAACGCACCTCCAGTATTCCGGTTGTCATGTCAATGGCAGCGCCGGGTAGCTGTGTGCGGAAACGATAAGCGCTGAAAGCATCTAAGCGCCAAGCGCCTCCCAAGATTACGTCTGACGGTCGCAAGACCCTAAAGGCTCGGGGCAGACTACCCCGTTGATAGGCTGGGTGTGTAAGCGCAGTAATGCGTGTAGCTGACCAGTACTAATCAGCCGTGAGGCTTGATCACTTAAATTTCCGAAGATCTCGTAGGAGCGATTTTCAGTCGCGACCGGGGTCAAGGGATAAGTGATTTCCAAACCTGCCTCGAAGCAATTCGAGGTAAGCAGCCCGCTGTAGTGTCCCGCTCCTGTATGCAATTGTCAGAGAACTTGTTCTTTCAAAACGAACGCTGTCATTCTGATCCCGCGGTCGCGGGAGAAGAATCTCTCCGCTCTTTGGAAGTTGAACGTTGAGTGTTCAATGTTCAGGCGTTCGACCGATTTCCTGGTGGTTTTGCCGCAGTGGTCCCACCCGTTCCCATACCGAACACGGCCGTGAAACGCTGCAGGGCCGATGGTAGTGCCTGTATAGCTTGCGCGAGAGTAGGTCGCCGCCAGGGTAATTTACCCCCGAAAAGGATTCGGGGGATTCAGAAGCCCGTCCCGAAGAAATTCGGGGCGGGCTTTTTGCTTGTTAAGCCTGTCATTCTGATCCCGCAGTCGCGGGAGAAGAATCTCTTTTCCACATCGGTAAATCTGGTAACATCCCGCCATGGCGCGCTCGCAAACACAGTCAGGCAACCTGATACTCGGCGCCGCGCCGCGCGTTGTCGGCACTGTCTCTCATGCCGACACTCTCGCGAAACTCGCCGGTGCCAGTACGACTGATTGCGACATCGTCGAAATCCGGTTGGACCTCATCGGCGCTGATACGCCCGGCTGGCTGGAGCACGCCAAAGCGATCGAGAAACGCGGTTTGCCGGTCATTGTCACCATCCGGCTCGCCAACGAAGGCGGCAAATGGACGCAACCTGATGAAGCGCGTCTCACACTTTTTCAAACCGCTCTGGAACATCTTTCCGCTGCTGATATCGAGCTCCGCAGTCCGTTATTGGAGAAGGTTTCTGCGCTCGCGGCACGCCACAAAAAAGCGCTGATCGTTTCCTACCATGATTTCCAGAAAACGCCGGCGGCAGACGAACTCCGTCAGGTGATTCGCCAAGCGTCCAAGTGCGGCGCCGTCGTCAAGATCGCCACGCTGGTCCAGACCGATGCCGATGTTGCAACACTGCGCGAGCTGCTTTCCGAAAAGCAGCAAGTACGTATCTGCCTCCTTGGCATGGGTAAGCTCGGTCCGCAGACACGCACTTTGTTCCCTAAACTTGGCTCATGTCTCACCTACGGCTACCTCGACGCGCCTGTCGCGCCGGGACAGGTTTCGGCGCGGGAACTGATGAAACAACTTCGGTCCCGCTAACTTCCCCGGTGATTCGAGGTTGACAAGCTTCGGCGCAACTAGTTGTATTTGAGTCAATTCCTATGGTTTCCACTTCCAAAGGCGTCCCGCAAAGGGTGCGCGTCGAATTGGGCGAGCGCAGCTACGATATATTAATTGGCGAAGGACTGCTGGCCCGGGCCGCCAAGTTGTTCAAGCCATTGAAGCTTGGCAACCGCGGCGTGATTATCACGGACACAAACGTCGGGCCGTTATACGGCGCGGCGTTGCAGCAGGCGCTGCGCGCCGGCGGTATCGAGACGGAGATCGTGGACGTTCCCGCTGGCGAATCCTCGAAATCACTGCGTCAGGCCAACCGTCTTCTCGAGCATTTGCCGTCGCTCGGACTGGACCGACACTCCTTCGTGATCGCGCTCGGTGGCGGTGTTGTCGGCGATTTGGCTGGGTTTGTCGCGGCGACGTATCTGCGCGGGATCGCGTTTGTGCAGGTGCCAACGACACTGCTGGCGTTGGTGGACAGTTCCGTCGGCGGAAAAGTCGGCGTGAACCTGCCGCAGGGGAAGAACCTTGTAGGCTCATTCTACCAGCCCCGGCTTGTGCTGGCGGACACCGCTGCGTTGCAGAGTCTGCCGGAGCGCGAACTGCGGGCGGGATTCGCTGAGGTCATCAAAGTCGGCGCGATTCGTGATGTAAAGTTTTTCGCGTGGCTGGAACGCGAGTATCAGCGGGTTCTGCGCCGGGAACCCGATGCAGTTGCGCATGCGGTGCGGCGCTGCTGCGAAATCAAGGCGGACGTGGTCAGCAAAGACGAACGCGAGTCGGGGTTGCGGGCGATTTTGAATTTCGGCCACACGATGGGCCATGCGATGGAGGCGCTTGTGGAGTACGAGGGTTTGCTGCACGGCGAGGCGATTTCGATGGGGATGTGTTTTGCGGGCAAGCTGTCGGTGAAATGCGCCGGCCTGAGCGAGGCGGAATCCGAGCGGCTGTGCGCGTTGCTCAAAGCAAGCGGATTGCCGACGCGCCCAAAGGAGAAATTCGAGATGAACCGTCTATTCGAGGCAATGCGTATGGACAAAAAGGCGCGCAACGGAAAGGTGCGGTTCGTTTTGTTAAAACGACTGGGCGAAGCGTTCGTATCGGATGCAGTGACCGACACGGATATCGAGGAGGTTTTCAATGTCTGCTGTAGATGAAACCATTGTACGTGAGTATTTCGAGGCGCACGGTTTTCTCGTGTGTCAACGCCGCAAGTACGTCGTGCAAGCACGCCAGAGAACGGCGGATGAAGAAATCGATTTGATCGTGCTCAACCCGCGCGCTTCATCGCCCGGAACAGGGGTGCCAGCGGATTTTGAAATCACGTCCAACTCGCTGAAACAGGTAGCGCGCGCGATTGTGGCGGTAAAAGGCTGGCATACGGAGGTGTTCGCGCCAAGCGTGTTGGCGCATCAGCCGAAGATTTTCCGATTCGTCGAGAACCGGGCGGTGGAAGAAGCAGCGCGACTGGTCGGCGCGGATGGCTTGTTGAAAATCCTCATCGTGCCGGGACTGCCGCGAGACGCCAAATCCCGGGAGCGCAGTATCGAGGTGCTCAAGTCGAAAGGCGTGGATGGCGTGATTTCGTTCCGCTCGATTTTGGGTGAATTAATTTTGCGCGTGGCCACCAACCGCAACTATGTGAAATCGGACCTGCTGCAGACGCTGCGGCTGTTGAAAAATTATGATTTACTCAAGGATCCGCAGATGGAGTTGAAGCTGAGAAGCAGGAAACGTTAGAAGGGTTAAAAGGTGGAAGAGAATATCAATTGCCGGAATGCTCCTGTACAAGGGACTTGGCGATTTTAACGCTCTTAACGGTTTTAACCTTTTTAACTTTCTCTCCAATGACCTCCCGCGAAGCCTACATCACGTTGAACATGGTGCCGAACGTCGGTCCCGTGCGCGTGCGGGCATTGCTGGAGGCGTTTGGTGAACCACAGGCAATCCTGGCGGCACGACGCGACGAGCTGATGCGCGTGGAAAACATCGGCGCGGAAGTCGCCCAGAGCATTGTCAACTGGCGTCAGCACGCCGATCTCGATGCGGAGTTGGCGCGGATCGAGAAAGCGGGTGCGCGCGTCCTCACCCGAGAGGATGCCGAGTACCCGAAACGGTTGCGCGAGATTTACGATCCGCCATTGGTGTTGTACGTCCGGGGGGCAATCGGCGAAGGCGATCCGCACGCCGTTGCGATTGTCGGTTCGCGGCGGACGACGTTGTACGGGCAGGAAATGGCCCGGAAGTTGGCGTATCAGTTGGCGCGCGTGGGCGTGACTGTGGTTAGCGGCGCGGCGCGCGGGATCGATACGTGCGCGCACCGGGGCGCGTTGCAGGCCAAAGGGCGCACGGTCGCGGTGCTCGGGTGCGGTGTCGACGTTGCTTATCCGCCGGAGAATAAGGAGTTGCTCGGACAGATCGCAGCCAAAGGCGGCTCCGTGGTCAGCGAGTTCCCAATGGGAACAAAACCCGACCGCCAAACATTTCCGATGCGTAACCGCGTCATCAGCGGATGGTCGCTCGGCGTGGTGGTGGTCGAGGCGAACGCGCGGAGCGGGGCACTGATCACGTCAAGCTTCGCTGCAGAACAGGGGCGACAGGTGTTCGCTGTGCCGGGCCGGGCCGACTCGGCGTTGTCGAAAGGCTCGAACCACCTCATCAAGGACGGCGCAAAGCTGACTGAGGACATTGAGGATATCTTGTCGGAGTTCGAGTATCTGTTTCCGAATATGAAGAAATCGGAACAGCCGGCAGGAGAGCAGGGAGCTACAGCTGGTGTGAAAGTTTCGGAAACGGAACAAAAGATTTTGGCAGCGATGGGCGATGAGGAAGTGGCGATGGATGAGATTATCCGGCGTAGCGGTTTGACAAGTGCGTGCGTTTCGGCCACGTTGCTGGCATTGGAGATGAAACGGATCGTGAAACAATTGCCGGGAAAAGTTTTTGCCAGGTCAATTGGCGCGCAAGAGTAATCATGGGGAAATCGCTGATCATAACCGAGAAACCGAGCGTGGCGCAGGACATTGCCAAGGCGCTCGGTGGATTCAAGAAAAGCAAAGAATACTTCGAGAGCGAGGAGTACGTGCTTTCGTGGGCCGTCGGACACTTATTCGAGTTGGCCGTGCCTGAGTCCATGAAAGAGCAGGACAAGTGGGCGCTCAACAAGCTGCCGATCATGCCGCCGCAATTCGACCTGAATCCGCAGGAAAAGACGAAGGGTCGCGTCAAGGTCCTCATAAAACTGCTTGCCAGCAAGGAAATCACCGACCTCATCAATGCCTGCGACGCCGGTCGCGAAGGCGAACTCATTTTCCGTTACATCTACCAGTACGCGAAATCCGATAAACCCATTCGTCGTCTCTGGCTGCAATCCATGACGACCGACGCGATTCACGACGGTTTCGAACGATTGCGCACTGATGCCGAGATGCAGCCGCTGGCCGAGGCCGCGCGCTGCCGCAACGAAGCAGACTGGCTCGTTGGCATCAACGCCACACGCGCGTTCACGCTCCGGCTCATCGGCGGGAAGGGGAGCACGGTCACTTCGCTTGGGCGCGTCCAGACGCCGACACTGGCAATCATCGTGGATCGCGAGAAGAAGATTGAGAGTTTCAAGCCCCGCGATTTGTGCGAGGTGTTCGCCAATTTCTGCGCGACTGCCGGGGGATACGCCGGGCGCTGGTTCGACGAGGCTTTCAAGAAAGAGGAGCCGGAACTCGATCGCACCAAGCGGCTGCTCGCAAGGTTGCAGTTGAACGTCGCAGACTCCGAACAGCGGTTCGGCGAGGAACACGGTTCGCTGTGGGATGAGCACCGTGGCGCGACGCGGCTGTGGCATCTAGAGATCGCGCAGGCCATCGAAAAGAAATGTGTCGGGAAACCCGGCATCGTTGAACTGGAAGAAAAGAAACCGACGACACAAGCGCCGCCACTGCTTTATGATCTTACCACGCTCCAGCGCGAAGCTAACAACCGTTTCAGTTTTTCTGCGCGGCGCACCCTGCAAATCGCGCAGGCGCTCTACGAAAAACACAAGGCGCTCACCTATCCGCGCACGGACTCGCGTTGTTTGCCGGAAGATTATGTGCCGACGGTGAAAAAAACGCTCAAGGCTCTCGGCGAGTCAGCGTTGGGCGCATTTGCCACGAAAGTGCTGGCACAGGATTGGGTGAGACCGAACAAACGCATCTTCAACAACGCGAAGGTGAGCGATCACTTTGCGATCATTCCGACTGCCAATCCGCCGTCAGGCCTGGACGGCGACGAGCAGGCGATTTACGATATGGTCGCCAAACGGTTCATCGCGATTTTTTATCCAGCGGCACAATTCGAGGTGACCACGCGCATTACGCGCGTCGAGAGCGAGCCGTTCAAGACCGAAGGGAAGATCATGGTCGTGCCGGGCTGGCTGGAAGTGTATGGCAAGGAGACTGAAAAGGACGGCGAGACCACGCTGCCCGCCGTTCGACAGGGCGAGCAGGTCGCCACCGAAAGTATCGAGATCAAAGCGGACAAGACCAAGCCGCCGGCGCGTTATACCGAAGCCACCATCCTCAGCGCGATGGAGGGCGCGGGCAAACTGCTGGACGACGAAGAGCTTGCCGAAGCGATGAAGGAACGCGGCCTCGGCACGCCCGCCACACGCGCCCAGACCATCGAAAACCTTGTCGCCGTGCGTTACCTGAATCGGCACGGCAAAGAATTGCAGCCGACAGCGAAGGCGATGCAAACCATCAGCCTGCTCAAGAATGTCGCTCCCGAATTGGTCAGCCCGGAACTCACGGGCGAATGGGAATTCAAGCTCCGCGAGATCGAACGCAAGCAGCGAGGGCGCGAGCAGTTCATGAAAGAGATTCGCGATCTTACAGCGCACATTGTGGAAGAAGCGAAGGGGTTCGTGCCCGATGAACAGGTCGAGAACATCGAGCCGTTCGGTGCGTGCCCGAAATGCGGTAAACCGCTTCAGGAACGGTTTAAGACTTTCGAGTGCGTGAACGACGACTGCGATTTTGTAGTCTGGAAAACGGTTGCGAGCCGGATGTTCAGTCGCGCCGAGGTCGAGACGTTGATCAAGGACCGCAAGATCGGGCCGCTCAGCGGATTTCGCAGCAAAGCCAACAGGCGATTCGACACGATCGTCAAGTTGAACGGTGAGTTTAAGGTGGAATTTGATTTCGAGGCGACCACGGCTGCCACGTTGACCGACATCAAGTGCGAGAATTGCGGCAAGCCGATGGCAGTGAAGTCGGGTCGACGCGGTGAGTTTCTGGCGTGCTCGGGGTATCCAGAATGCAAGACCACGTTGAATTTCAAGCGCGACGAAGCGGGCAAGGTCGTTGCGCTTCCGCGCGCGCCGCAGCCGAAGATGCCCGAAGTGGACATCAAATGCGAGAAATGCGAGAAGCCCATGGTCATCCGCATGAGCCGTCGTGGCCCGTTCCTCGCCTGTTCTGGGTACCCGAAATGCAGGAATGCCAAGCCATTGCCGGAGGACATCAAAGCCAAACTCCCGAAAGCCGCGCCGAAGGCGCCGCCCGTTCTGACCGATGAGAAGTGCGAGAAATGCGGCGCGCCGATGGCCAGGCGGCAGGGACGATTTGGCGAGTTCCTCGGTTGCTCGGCCTACCCGAAGTGCAAGAACATCAAAAAAATTCAGCCAGCCGCATAAGCGGCGCGAGTGTCTCGCCTGCAGTCGTTGCCGATCCGCTGGTTGAGCAGTTCCTTAATTACCTCCACGCAGAGCGCGATGCTTCGCCAATGACGGTCCGCAATTACAGCGCCGACATCCACGTATTTCGCGTCTGGTTCGCTGGAAAATTCAAGGGTCCGCCAGACTGGCCCCGGATCGATCCATTTCACTTGCGCGGTTATCTCGTTCACCTCACCGAAGTGCGTTACGACCGCGCCACGATTCACTTGAAGATGTCCGCCTTGCGGAGTCTTTTCCGGTGGCTCGTGCGCACCGGGCATGTCAAACACAACCCGCTTACCGGCCTCACGCTTCCCAAAAAAGCGCGCAAACTGCCGAAGTTTCTGACGATCCAGCAGATTGAAGCGTTGCTGGACGCACCGCTGAAATCTGAAACACACCAACGCGCCAATGGTGATCTGCCGGCTTGGCGCGACAAAGCCATTCTTGAAGTGCTTTACAGTGGAGGATTGCGCATCCACGAACTCGAACAACTCAACGATGATGACGTCGATCTCATCGGCGAAGTCGTCCGTGTGCGCGGCAAAGGCAAGAAAGAGCGGCTCGCGCCGCTTGGCGGGCCGTGCGTCGAGACGGTGCAGAAGTACCTCCAATTGCGCGGGCGAACCTCACGCGGCCCGCTGTTCGTCAACAGGTTTGGAGGACGTATGACCGCGCGCAGCATGCAACGAATGCTGAAACAGTATCTGGTCGCAGCCGGTCTGGATCCGTCGCTTACGCCGCACAAGCTGCGTCACAGTTTCGCCACGCACATGCTCGATGCCGGGGCTGACCTGCGCAGCGTCCAGGAACTTCTCGGTCACGCCAATCTTTCCACGACGCAGATTTACACGCACATCACTCCCGAACGCCTGAAGAAGGTTTACGACAAAGCCCATCCCCGGGCGTGAAAAAGGTTCCGGTGAGCGGACCCGGGTTGTCGCGCGACAAAGAAATCGGTATAGTACGGGCATTGTCGCTGACGAAAGGAATTGGATTATGAGATCGGACACCATCAAGGCCGGACCGGACCGGGCGGGGCATCGCGCGCTGCTGAAGGCGTGCGGAGTGACGGATGCTGACATGCAGAAACCGTTTATCGGCATTGCCAACTCTTATACCGACATTGTGCCGGGGCACGTCCATTTGAAGAAGTTTGCCGAGGTGGTGAAGGCCGCCGTGCGCAAGGCGGGTGGCATGCCGTTCGAGTTCAACACCATCGCTGTGGACGACGGCATCGCGATGGGACACCTTGGTATGCGATACTCGTTGCCTAGCCGCGAGTTGATCGCCGACGCCGTCGAGACGATGGCGCAGGCGCATTGTTTCGACGCGCTAATCTGCATCTCCAATTGCGACAAGATCACGCCCGGCATGGTCATGGCCGCCGTGCGCGTGAATATCCCGACGATTTTCGTCACCGGCGGACCGATGCAGGCCGGTCGCTTTCCCGACGGCACTTCCGCCGACTTGATTACGGCTTTTGAAGGGGTCGGCAAATATCAGACTGGCCAGATCGACGCTGAACACCTCAAGCTGATCGAGAATATTTGTTGTCCGACGTGCGGCTCGTGCGCCGGCATGTTCACGGCCAACTCGATGAACTGTCTGCTCGAGGCCATCGGTCTCGCGTTGCCCGGTAACGGCACCATCCTCGCCGTTGACCCGCGCCGCAAAAAACTTGCCCGTGCTGCTGGCCGTCAAATCATGACGTTGCTGGAAAAAAATATCCGTCCCCGTGACATTATCACCGCCGACTCGCTCGACAATGCGTTTGCGCTCGACATGGCGATGGGCGGTTCGACAAACACGGTGTTACATGCCATTGCCATCGCCCACGAGGCGGGTGTGGACTATCCGCTGTCGCGTCTCAATGAGATCTCGGCGCGCATACCGTGCATCTGCAAGGTCTCGCCGTCAAAACCCGACATGCATCTCGAAGACGTGGATCGCGCCGGCGGCATCAGCGCCATTCTCAAGGAACTCAGCCGCAAACCCGGTGCGCTGCATCTCGACGCGATGACCGTCACAAGCAAGAAGCTTGGCAAGAATATCGCCCGCGCCCAGATTCTCGACGAGAAGATCATACACCGCATCGAAACACCGTTCACGGCGGACGGCGGACTGGCGCTCCTATTCGGCAATCTTGCGCCAGAAGGCGCGGTCATCAAAACCGCCGGTGTTGACCCGGATTGCTTCGTTTTTGAGGGCAAGGCCATCGTTTTCAATTCGCAGGACGAATGCCTCGCCGCATTGGAGAAACGCCAGGTCAAGCCCGGCCACGTTGTCGTCATTCGTTACGAAGGTCCGAAAGGCGGCCCCGGCATGCCCGAGATGCTGTCGCCGACCTCCCAGATCAAAGGGCAGGGACTCGGCAAACAGGTTGCGCTCATCACCGACGGGCGGTTCTCCGGCGGCACGGCGGGAACCTGTCTCGGCCATATTAGCCCTGAAGCAGCCGAAGGCGGCCCGATCGCGCTGGTCGAGAACGGCGACGCCATTCTCATCGATATTCCGCGCCGCACGCTCACGCTCAAGGTGGACGATGCGACGTTGGCGCAACGCCGGGCAGCGTGGAAGAAACCCGCGCCGAAGATTTTACAGGGCTGGCTTGGGCGTTACTGCCGGTTGGTCACCAGCGCCAGCAAAGGCGCTGTGCTGGCATTACCGGAAGATGTAGCGCCGCGTCAGTGAGTGACGCCAGCGCCTCAGTGTCGGAAATGGCGGATGCCGGTGAAGACCATCGCCATGTTGCGCGCATTGGCCTCGGCAATGACTTCGGCGTCGCGGACACTGCCTCCGGGCTGAATTGCAGCGGTTGCCCCGGCTTCTGCCGCGGCGACGATACCGTCGGTGAACGGGAAGAAGGCGTCGCTGGCGACGACGCTGCCCTTCAAATCAAGCCCAGCCTCTTTCGCTTTCCACACGGCAATTTTGGAGGAATCAACCCGGCTCATTTGGCCGGCGCCAATACCCAGTGTGCGGGCGGCGTTGCCATCGGTTGTCGCGTACACGATGGCATTGGATTTCACGTGCTTGACAACGCGCCACGCAAACAACAGAGCGTGCCGCTCGGTCTGCGTCGGTTCGCGTTTCGTCACGACTTTGATGTCGGCGGCAGACACCAGCCGGGTGTCGCGTTCCTGGACGAGCAGGCCGCCGGTGACGGAGCGGATGGCGAAGAGGGAAGAGGGAAGAGGGATCTGGCGAATAAGCCGGAGGTTCTTCTTTTTCTGGAGAATCGCAAGCGCGTCGGGCTGAAATTCGGGCGCGACGATGACTTCGCTGAATATCTCCGCGATGGCTTCCGCGATGGCGGCATCGAGCGGGCGATTCACCGCGATAATCCCGCCAAACGGCGCCTGCTTGTCGGTCGCATAGGCAAGGTCCCACGACTCACGGAGCGTGGCTGCGCTGCCAACGCCGCAGGGGTTGGTGTGTTTGATGATGGCGACGGTAGGGTTTTCAAACTCCGTAACCAGTTCTGCAGCGGCGGTGAGGTCGAGGATGTTGTTGTATGAAAGCTCTTTGCCGTGGAGCTGTTGGAAGCGTTTGCCGAAATCACCGTACAATGCCGCCTTTTGATGCGGGTTCTCGCCGTAACGCAAATCTTGCGCCTTCTTCAGCGAGAGGTTGAAGATCTCCGGGAACTGCGGGGCCGGCGTTCCGCCTGCCGCCTTTCCAAGAAATGTCGCAATGGCTCCATCGTACCGCGATGTGGTCTCGAACACCTTTACGGCCAGCTTCGCCCGGAACTCCTCCGAAGTGCCGCCGCCGTGTTCGCGAATTTCACGCAACACCTCGGAATAATCGGCCGGATCCACCACAACGGTGACGCTGGCGTGGTTTTTCGCCGCGCTACGCAACATGCTCGGCCCGCCGATGTCGATGTTTTCGATGGCGTCATGGAGCGTGACGTCCGGTCTCGCAATGGTTTTTTCGAAGGGATACAGGTTCACCACGACCAAATCGATCGGTTTGATCCCATGTGCGGCAGCCTGTTTCTCGTGGCCGGCGTTTCCGCGGATGTAAAGCAAACCGCCGTGGACTTTTGGGTGCAACGTCTTTACGCGTCCGTCAAGCATTTCAGGGAATCCAGTGAACTCACTGATCTCGATGACCGGCACGCTCGCCTCCTTGAGCGAGCGAGCCGTGCCACCGGTGGAAATGATTTCGACGCCCAGCTGATGCAGTTCCCTGACAAACCCCACCAGGCCGGTTTTGTCCGAAACGCTGATGAGTGCCCGTTGAATTTTGCTCATGACCCACCGAGGGTAGCGAAGGAACGCGCCGCGTTCAATCGAATTTCAGTTCGGGCGATTCGGTGCGGCTGAGTTTCCAGCCGTCATCGGTCTTGCGAAAGAACAGGCGGAACCGATCGGCGTTGAGTTCCGTCTGGCCGCCGCCCTTGGTTTTGCTGAGCACCTTGGCAACGATAACCGCATGCGCCTCAAGCGCATCGGGGTTAACATCGATCTTCTGGTCGGAAATGTATATGAACAGTTCTTCGCTCTGCGCCCGAAACCCGCGCACCGCGGCAAGGAGTGTTGACTTGTCCAACCCGTGGTCGTCAGTATAGTCGTAAGCGATGGCATCGGACAGTTTCAGTAGTTCACCTTTCTCGACGGCACGCGTCATCGTGCTGATCTGATGTTTGATGCGCATCTCGTCGGTAACGAACACGCGCTGCCACAACCACCACACTGCAAATGTCAGGAGTCCCGCCACGACAATTCGCGCCAGCCATTTCATCGTTTCCACCTCCAATACCAGATGAGCCGCGCCTTGATCAAGCGCGTCGCCACCAGTCCGAGCAGGTAATCTTCGCGGGGCAGGTCGCGGTTGTCGCCGATAACGAATACCTTGCCTGCGGGCACCGGCGTCGGCTCCATCTGCCATGATGGATTGTTTGTAGTGTACGGCTCGGCCAGCGGCGCGCCGTTGATTCTCACAAGCCCGTGTTCGATTCTGATTGTTTCACCGGGCAACGCGATGACGCGCTTGATGAAATAGAGTGGCGGATCGTCCGCTGTGCGAAATACGGCGATGTCGCCCCGGTGCGGCTGGTAATTGTGCACGACCCGCATAAAACATAAATCCCACGGCCGCAATTTCGGTGTCATACTATTGCCGGCCACGATGTAGGGACGGACAACAAAGCACGCCACAAGCGACAACGTGATGAGCGCCACCAGAACGGACAGGCGGATTTTTGTGCGGAGTTTCATCCGACTGCGAAATTACTCGACAACCACTTCGCGCTTACCTTTTCGAATCTCACCGATGAGGTACGACTTCACGCCAGCGCGCGATGCAACCTTCTGGACGGCGGCAACGGATTTGGCGTCCACGATAAGCGTCATGCCGATGCCCATGTTGAATACGCGGTACATCTCTTCATCGCTGACGCCGCCGCCTGCCTGCAACAGACGGAAGATTGGCGGCATTTCCCATGTCCCGCATCGGATGATCGTGGCGCAATTCTTTGGCAGCACGCGCGGGATATTGTCGTAGAACCCGCCGCCGGTGATGTGGGCGACGCCGTGCAAAGAATTGCGGATTGCGGATCGTGGACTGCGGATCGTCTTGATGATCGGCCAATAGTTGCGGTGGACCTTCAGGAGTTCCTCGCCAAACGTGCAACCGAGTTCGCTGGAGTAATCGTCGGGCTGCGCGCGCATTTGGGCAAATAGGATCTTACGCGCCAGCGAGTAGCCGTTGGTGTGCAAGCCGGTCGAGGCCAGCCCGACCACGGCGTCGCCGGGCTTGATGCGCGAGCCGTCAATCGCGCCGTCCTTCTCAACCACGCCGACGATGCAACCGACAAGATCGTACTCACCTTCGGCGTACATGCTGGGCATCTGCGCCGTTTCACCGCCGATGAGCGCGCAACCTGCCTTCGCACAAGCCGTGGCAAGGCCGGTGATGATGCCGTTGAACACGTGCGGCGCGAGTTTGCCCGTGCCGATGTAATCGAGGAAGAACAGCGGCTCGGCGCCGAGCACAGCGATATCGTTGACGCAATGATTGACGAGGTCCTGGCCGATCGTGTCGTGCCGGTTCATCACCACGGCGACTTTCAGTTTCGTGCCGACGCCGTCCACGCTGCTGACCAGCACCGGACGGCGGTACTTCTTCGTGTCCAACGCGAACAGGCCGCCGAACCCGCCGATGGCCCCGAGCACTTCGGGCCGGCGCGTACTGCGAACCATTTCCGGCAGCCGGCTTTTCAGACTGTCGGCCAAATCAATGTTCACGCCCGCCGCCGCATAAGCGCTCTGGACAACTGCGGATTTCGGATTGCGAATTGTGGATTTCCTCGGATTCACGGAATACAGTTTGCTGGAACGACAGGAAAATTGCAAGGCGCGGCAGATGGTTCCGCTACAGCAGCCGGCGTTGTGTGTCATCCTGCACTAGGTCGGCGACGGTGCTGCGGGAACGGGTACGGCGTTGTTCCATGATGAACTTGTCCATCTCAGAGTCCACTGCCGACGGATATTTGCCGGTATAACAGGCGGCGCAAAACTCGGTGGCCGGCAACCCGGTCGCGGCGATCATGCCATCGAGCGACAGGTAGGCGAGCGAATCGGCGCCGATAAAGTCCCGGATTTCGTCCAGCGTATTGTTGGCGGCCATCAGCTCTTTGCGCGTCGGAAAATCTATCCCATAGGCGCACGGCCACATATGGGGCGGGCAACTGACGCGCATGTGCACTTCCTTCGCGCCGGCCTCGCGCAGCGTGTTGACCCGCGCCCGCGCCGTCGTGCCGCGCACGATTGAATCGTCCACCACAACGACCCGTTTATCGCGTACCATTTCGTGAATCAGGTTGAGTTTTACGCGGACGCCAAAATCCCGGATGAGCTGGCTCGGTTGCAGGAACGTGCGGCCGATGTAATGGTTACGGACGAACGCGTTGCCGTAGCGGACGCCGCTGGCCTCGGCGAATCCCATAGCCGCCCAGTTGCCGCTGTCGGGCACCGGTATGACGAGGTCGGCCGCAACGGGATGTTCCCGGGCAAGGGCGCGACCGAGGTTGATGCGGACCTGGGCGACGTTGCGGCCCTGAATGTCGCTGTCGGGCCGCGCGAAATAGACGTACTCGAAGATACAAAGCGAATGCGGTTGCTGGGTGCCTTTCCACGGGTTGACGGAGCGAACGCCATCCTTGCTGATGACGATGATTTCTCCAGGCTCGATCTCGCGGACGAACTCGGCCTGGATAAGGTCCAACGCGCAGGTCTCGCTGGCGAGGACATAAGCGGTGTTGACGCGTTCCCGGAGATTCTCGGCCAGCACCATGCCGCTGGCATCCTGTGCGGAGATTGGCTCGGTCCATGTCAGTTTGCCAAGGACAAGCGGCCGGAAGCCGAACGGATCGCGCACGCCAATGAGTTCGTCCTCGCCCATGATCACCAGCGAATAGGCGCCCTGGATGCGTTGCATCACTCCTTCCAGCGAATGGGCCCGGTCGCCGTTGAACGGTCGCGCCAACAGGTGAAGTATGATTTCGCTGTCCACCGTGGTCTGGAAAATTGAACCCTGTTCCTCCAACTCGGTCCGCAGACGGTTGGCGTTGGTGAGGTTGCCGTTGTGGCCGATGGCGATCTGGCCGCGGGCGCAGTCCACGACGAGCGGCTGTGCGTTCTTGATGTTCGAGCTGCCGGTGGTCGAGTAACGAACGTGACCGATAGCGAGGTGGCCGGGCAGCGAGCGGAGTATGTTTTTATCGAACACCTGTCCGACCAGACCCATGCTCTTGTAAGTGCGCAGCTCGATACCATCGGAAGCAGTTATGCCGGCGCTTTCCTGGCCGCGATGTTGCAAAGCGTACAGCCCGTAATACGTCAGTTCTGCCGCATTCGGGTGTCCGTAAATGCCGAACAAACCACAGTAATGCCGTGGCCGCGTATCCTGTTCAGGGTTCATCTGAGACTCACTCACTCCGACCGACCGAGCACACTGTTTCCATAGCTCAAATTCGGTTGAATCGCAAGGCACAAACGGCAGGGCAGCCGACAGGTTAAGGCTGGGGCGACGGCGCTGCGTCGCTGGGCGTCACGTTGCCGACAAGTTTGTGCAATCCCTCGATCAGTTGCGAAACGCGGAACGGTTTTTGGATGAACAAGTCCACACCCTCGCGAAAGCTTGGCGGCAGGGCTGTGACGTCAACTCCGGTCAGAGCCACAATCTTGACCCCGGCATTGAGTTTGCGAACGTACTGCAGTGTTTCCGCGCCGTCAAAGCCCGGCATGTGGAAGTCCAGCATTAGAACCTTGATGTCACGGTCGGTGTGCTGAAGCGTGTCGAGCCCTTTCGGACCCGAGCTGGATGTCAAGACGTTGAAACCGGCGTCGGTCAGCAGGGCTTTCATAGCCTCGAGGAATCCCTGGTCGTCGTCAATGGCCAGAATGGTAGCCCTGGGTTGTTCCGCATGCGCCAGTTCTTTCCCCCAAGAACCGGAGTCTTTGAAAAACAATGCAGTGAATGTTCGCCAAATACCCATCGCTTGTCCTTTTGCCCTTAGCCAACAGTACGGCCGCGCTTTAGTGCGCGTCCATTACCACCTTCCGCAGAGGCTACGCCGCCAGCCCGCAAAGTCAAGTCCGATACTGTGGGCCCATTGTTATAATGCCAACGTTGAACCGCGCCGAACCCGTGGTATGATTGCACGCAAATGGCATGCAAACGGAAAGAGAACTTGTGAAGCGATGCTTGTGGTTGTTGGTTGCGGTGTTGATCGGCGCTCTGGCAGTGGCGGGCTGCGCCAAGAAGACCAAGGTTGATACGTCCAAACTGGAACAGAGTTTCCAGTCGGCTGATCCAAAAAACAAAGAGTACTGCGATGAAGCCGTGACCGCGGCGAAGAAAGGCGATTACGCCGGCACGTTGGCGGCGTTGTATAAACTCGCGGGGCGGGCAAAGCTGACTTCCGACCAGCAACTGGCCATCAAAGACACCATCGCCCAAGTCCAGAAAGTGATGACTGACGCGGCCAGCAAGACGAGCAGCGATGCACAGAAATCGGCAAACGATCTCAAGAAGTCGCTGCCGTTGAAGAAGTAGCGTTGGCCGGAATTGGATTCGCCAAATCGGATTCGCGTGTCTTTCGACAAACTCCACGCGTGGTAAACCAAAGGGAGGAACGTTATGGGAATAGTCAAGGAGTTCAAAGAGTTCGCGCTGCGCGGCAATGTTGTGGACATGGCTGTCGGGATCATCATCGGTGCCGCGTTCGGAAAGATCGTCAGTTCAATGGTTGGGGACATTCTAATGCCGCCTATTGGCAAATTGCTTGGCGGCGTCAACTTTGCCGACAAGTTCATTTGCTTGGGCGGCGGATCCTACCCCTCGCTTGCCGCAGCGAAGGCCGCAGGTGCTCCGGTGGTTGCCTATGGCGCATTCATCAGTGCGGTAATCGATTTCGTTATCGTCGCGTTCTGCATCTTCCTGCTTGTCAAAGCGACGAATGCACTGAAGAAGCCTGCGCCAACCACCAAAGAGTGCCCACATTGCCTCTCGGTGATCCCGATCAGAGCGATGCGCTGCGCCCACTGCACATCCGACCTCAACCCAAGGAATGTTCAGAGGAACGACTAAGAGCGCCTAACAAGACCGGTAGCCGCAGACTGTTGATTAGTCCATCAACCGACCAATCGTGTTCCACCACACGTCTCGAAGACCTGCCACATCCCACGTGAGCGCACCCTGAAACGCGCTGATTTTCAGGCTCGTTCCGCCAGTCGTGCCCAGCCGGGTCACCGGCAGACCCGAGTGCAGGATTTCTTCCACGTGCTGCGGCCCGCAGCTCAATACGATCCGCGACTGCGTCTCGCCAAACAACACCGCGTCGAGGCGGTCTGTGAACTGCGAAAGGTCGATCCCCGCACCCACCATCGCATCGCCGTTCGACATGCAACATTCCGCCAGCGCCACCGCCAAGCCGCCCTCGCTGCAATCGTGCGCGCTCTTCACCCAGCCGCGATGGATGAAATCGAGGCAGGCATCGTGAATGCGCTTTGCATGCGGTAGATCCATCCGTGGCGGCGCGCCTGTCTTCAGCTTATGAATCCGCTTCAGGTATTCGCTTCCGCCCAGTCCCAAAGTCGGCGTCCGCTCGCAAATCTCGCCAAGCAACAAGACCGCGTCGCCACTGCCCTTGAACCATTGCGTGGTGATATTCTTCGGGTCGTCAATCAGGCCGAGCATCCCGATAACCGGCGTCGGATCAATGGCGCTGACAGGAGACTCGTTGTAGAAACTAACGTTGCCGCCCGTGACCGGCGTATCGAACGCCTCGCAGCCTTCCGCCACACCTTCGACGCACCGGCGGAATTGCCAGAAAATCTCAGGCTTCATGGGATTGCCAAAGTTCAGACAATCGGTAACCGCAAGCGGCCGCGCGCCGCTGCACACCAGATTGCGCGCCGCCTCGGCCACAGCGATTTTGCCGCCTTCAAATGGATCGAGATAACAGTACGCGCCGTTGCAGTCAGTCGTGAACGCGATGTATTTTCCCTTCGGTGTAGAGTCCGCTGTCCCCAGCGGACCTCGCCCTCCTGCGGCTGAGACAGCCGCCGCTACACCCAAATCCGGCCGCTGCAGATCAATCCGAATCACAACCGCGTCGCTACCCGGTAGAACCACCGTCCCATCCTGAACCATGTGGTCGTACTGCCGATACACCCAGTTCTTCGACGCGATCGTCGGTGAACCGAGCAGGTTCACCAGAACTTCAGCGCAGTCCTTCGGTTCCGGGATGCTCGAGATTTGGAATTTGGAATTTGTGATTTCCCAACTCGGTTGGGCCGCCTCGCGGTGGTAAATCGGCGCGTCTTCGGCAAGTTGTTTCGCTGGAATCTCTGCGGCGACCTTCTTGCCCACCTTTACGCGCATCATTCCATCGCCTGTCACGCGCCCAATCGTGACACCGTGCAGGTCCCATTTGCGGAAGATTTCCTCGACCTCTTTCTCGCGTCCCTTTTGCGCAACGAGCAACATCCGCTCCTGCGACTCACTGAGCATGATCTCGTACGGCGTCATGCCAGTCTCGCGTTTCGGCACGAGATCCAGATCAATCTCGTTGCCCGTGCCGCCGCGACTGGCCGTCTCGCAAGTCGAACAGGTTAATCCCGCCGCGCCCATGTCCTGAATGCCGACAACCAACCCGTCCTTGCGCATCACTTCGAGACAGGCTTCCAGCAGCAACTTTTCCATGAACGGATCGCCTACCTGCACCGCCGGCCGGTCTTCCTTTGATTCCTCCGTTAACTCGCGCGAGGCGAACGCCGCACCGGCCAACCCATCCCGCCCCGTCGCGCTCCCGACATAAATCACTGGATTACCAACGCCCTTTGCGCAACCGCGTTTGATCTGTTCATGGCGCAGCACGCCAAGACATAGCGCGTTCACGAGCGGGTTGCCGTTGTACGATTCGTCGAAATACACTTCACCGCCCACCGTCGGAATCCCGATACAGTTGCCGTAATGCGCAATCCCCGCCACAACGCCGGTGAAAAGATGCCGGTTCTGCGCGACTTGATCGCTTTCTTCCCTCTTCTCTTTTCCCTCTTCCTTCCGTTCGATCGGCCCGAACCGGAGCGAATTAAACCCGAGGATTGGGCGCGCGCCCATCGTGAAAATATCACGGATAATGCCGCCCATGCCCGTCGCCGCGCCTTGGAACGGCTCGACGGCGCTGGGATGATTGTGCGACTCGATCTTGAACGCAATCGCCCAGCCATCGCCGACGTCCACGATCCCCGCGTTTTCCTCGCCCGCTTTTACGAGGATGAACGGGGCTTCGCGTGGGAACTTCTTCAACTCGGGCCGTGAATTTTTATAACTGCAATGCTCGCTCCACATCACGGAGAAGATGCCCAGTTCCGTGATGTTCGGGTCGCGTCCGAGAAGTTTCTTGATGCGCTCGTATTCCTCCGGCGTGATTCCGTGCTTGGCGATGACTTCGGGCGTAATGGCGACGTCAGTTTTCATGCATTCGCGCCCATTTGCGGCTGGACAGTCGCGCCTGCGCGCAGAATCGACTCGAGAATCAGTCGGCCATCGTCGCTGCCGAGCAGTTTCTCGCTGGCGCGTTCGGGGTGAGGCATGAGACCGAAAACGTTGCGGCCTTCATTACAAACGCCGGCGATGTTCTCCAGAGAACCATTAGGGTTGGCAGCATCGGTGACATTGCCATTCTTGTCGCAGTAGCGGACAAGAACCCGGTCTTCGCGCTCGAGCTGCTCGATCATCTGCCGCTCGGCGAAATAGCTGCCTTCACCGTGGGCGATTGGGATACGCAGGATCTGGTCTCGGCGGCAGGCGTTGGTGAATGGTGAATCGGTGGTCTCAACGCGGATGTATACGTGATCGCAGACGAATTTCAGTTCGCGATTCCGGATTAGCGCGCCGGGCAGCAGATGCGCTTCGCACAAAATTTGGAACCCGTTGCAGATGCCGATGACCAGTCCGCCATCTTTCGCGTGTTCGATTACCGCCTTCATCGCAGGCGAGAACCGCGCGATTGCGCCGGTGCGCAGATAATCGCCGTAGCTGAAACCGCCGGGCACGACGACGCAATCCACGTCGCCGAGCGTGTTGTCCTTGTGCCAGATATAGCGCGTAGGCTGACCAAGCACGTCGGCCAGCACATGGTAGGCGTCCTGATCGCAATTGCTGCCGGGAAACTGGATGATTCCAAACTTCATACGTTCCTATCCTCGGATTCCACAGATTATCACGGATTCAGACTTTCCGAATCGGTGTAATCCGTGCCATCCGTGGATTCATTTGATTTCGAGTGTGTACTCCTCAATCACCGGATTGCTGAGCAGATCGTGGCAGGCTTTATCCATCTTCTTTTCCAGCTCCGCCTTGTCGTCGCCCGTGAGTTCGACCTCAATGAACTTGCCGACGCGCACATCCTTGATCCCCTTGAAACTCATCGATTCCAGCGCGTTCTTGACAGTCTTGCCTTGCGGATCCAGCACGGTGCGTTTCGGCATGACAATAATCTTCGCCTTCATATCACTTAATCCCAACTTTCTTGAAAGTGTTGTTGACCTGACGCAGATGCACGCCAAGATCGAATAGGGCATTCACTTCGCGCCGAGTGAGTGATTTCATCACATTGGCGTCTTCGAGAAGAAATTCCTTGAACGTCTTGGCGTCGGCCCAGGTCTTCATCGCGTTGCGCTGCACGAGTGTATAGGCCTTCTCGCGGGTCATGCCTTTCCTCGTCAACGCAAGCAGCACGGCCTGTGAGAAGATGAGGCCTTTGCTTGCTTCGAGGTTCGATTTCATCCGCTCGGGATACACCAACAGCTTATCCGTGACGTTCGTCAGCGTGACCAGCATGTAGTCGAGCAACGTGGTCGAGTCCGGCAGGATGACCCGTTCAACGCTGCTGTGCGAGATATCGCGTTCGTGCCAGAGCGCAACGTTTTCCATCGCCGCCAGAGCATTGCCACGCAACACGCGCGCCAGACCGCAGAGCCGTTCGCACGTGATCGGATTGCGTTTGTGCGGCATCGCGCTGCTGCCTTTCTGGCCTTTCGCGAAAAACTCCTCCGCCTCAAGCACCTCGGTCCGCTGGAGATGACGGAACTCCTGCGCCCATCTGTCAATCGAACAACCTACCAGCGCAATCGCGGCGTGAAACTCGGCGTGACGATCCCGCTGGACGATCTGCGTGGAAATCTTGTCGGCCTGCAACCCGAGTTTCTTGCAGACGTAAGTTTCGACCTTCGGATTCATGTGCGCATAGGTGCCGACCGCGCCGGAGATTTTGCCGACAGCGATCGTGTCGCGGGCGCGTTCGAGGCGTTCGAGCGCCCGACCGAACTCGTCGAACATCAACGCCATTTTCAGGCCAAACGTGATCGGTTCGGCATGGACGCCGTGTGTGCGGCCGATCATCGGCGTCAGCTTGTACTTCTTTGCCTTGGCGGCGATGACGCGACGCAGTTGTTTCACGTCGGCGATGAGGATATCGGCGGCCTGCACCATCTGGACGGCCAGCGCGGTGTCGCCCACATCGGAGGAGGTCAACCCCTCGTGGATATGGCGCGAGGCTGGGCCGACATGTTCGGCGACGTTGGTCAGGAAAGCGATAACGTCGTGGTTGGTGACCTTTTCGATTTCGAGTATGCGCGGCACCTCGAAACGCGCGCGCCGTTTGATGATGGCGAGGTCTTTGCGCGGGATCCGGCGCGCTTCGCAGGCCAGAATCTCGATCTGCAGCCAGATACGGAACTTGTTCTCGTCAGCCCAAATCTGGCGCATCGGTTCGCGGCTGTATCGTCGAATCATGGCGTCACGAGGCTATCGCAGCGTCGGTTTAAAGTCAACGCAGCCCCGCAAACCGGGCGAGGCAACAACGTTGTTGCCAGTGGGCGGGGAAAACCTCTAGGATGCTGCCTCGATCATGAGTCAACTGACGGTACCCGAAACCAACACGCCGACTTCATCCGCCGCTCCCATCAAGCGCGCGGGCGGGTTCCGTCTGCCGCGCGTGCAGGAGGCTGGGTTGATGGTGGTGATTCTGCTGCTCGGCCTGTTGCTGACGTTTGCGGCCGAGCCGATCAATGTGCGCGGGCAGACGCTTAATAATTTCTTCCGCATAGACAATCTGATCCCGAACGTCGCCACGCCGATGTCGTGGATGGCAATCATGGCAATCGGTGGAACCATGGTGATTGTGGCGGGTGGGATCGACATCTCCGTCGGCTCGATGTTCGGGCTTTCGGCGTTGGGCACGGCAGCGGTATTACAGAATTTCCCTGAGACCGCCAGCCCGTGGTTGGTGATTCCACTGGCAATAGTCGTGCCGCTGGTCATCGGGTCGTTGTGCGGGTTGATCAACGGCTCGCTTGTTGTCGGATTGCGAATGCATCCGTTCATCGTGACGCTTGGCACGCTCAGTATCTTTCGCGGGATCGCGCTGATATCTGTGCCGGCAAAATCGCTGCCATCCGGCGATAAGTCGTTGCCGGAAGCGTTCACGACGCATTTCATGTCGTGGCAGTTTGCCATCCCGCGCGGCAGTGCGCCGCCGATATTGCTGCAGCCGGTGCCGATGATTGTAATGTTGTTATGCGTCGTCGCGGGCTGGATTTTTCTCAACCACACCGTTTGGGGCCGTGAAACCTACGCGCTCGGCGGGAACGAGGAGGCAACGCGTTTTAGCGGCATGCCCGTCAACCTGATCAAACTCCGGGTCTATGTGTTGTGCGGGCTGGCGGCGGGAATCGCGGGAATGGTTTCTACCGGCTATTTCGGGTCGGCTAACACGGCGACGGGTGAAGGGTACGAACTGACAGTGATCGCGGCGGCGGTCGTTGGCGGCGCGAGCCTGACTGGCGGGCGCGGCTCGGCCTTTGGCGCGGTGCTCGGCGCGTTGATCATCAAGATGATCGAGAACGGCATTTACATTTTGAGGGAGATCAAGCTGGGCATCGTCACGTTGCACTTGTCGAAGGAATACAGCAAGATTATCATCGGTTTTGCCATCATCGTGGCGGTTGCCGTGGATCGGTTGAGCGAATATTTGCGGACGAAACGATTGGGAAAAACGAAATGAATGAATTGTAGGGCAACTCCGAAAGCTTTCGGAGTTGCCGTCGGTGAGAGTTGGCAACAGGAGCGGTTGCCCTACAAAAGGAAGATAGCCTAACGGAGGAGAAAAACCATGCGAAGAATCACAGTCATATTGAGTGTGTTGTTGTCGTTGGCCGTGGCGGCGTGCTACGGCGCGGAAAAGAAGAAAATCACCATCGGACTGGTGGCCAAGAGCCAGTCAAACCCGGTGTTTCAAGCCTGTTACGTCGGCGCGAAGGATGCCGCGAAGGAGCTCGGTCCGAAATACGGCGTCGATGTGGTCATTGACTGGGAAACGCCTCCTGACGAGGACGCGCAAAAACAGGTCGAAGCGATCGAGCAGTTGGCGCGCGGCGGCGCCCAAGCAATCGCCCTATCGTGCACCGACGCCAACACGTGCACCCCGGCCATCAACAAGGCCGTTGAGCTGGGCGCGTTGGTTATGTGCTTCGACTCCGACGCACCCCGCAGCAAGCGGATGTGCTACTACGGCACGGACGATTACAGTTGCGGCCAGCGCGTGATGATGGAACTCGCCAAGGTCATGGATAACAAAGGTACGATAGCGATTCTGGCGGGCAACCAGACCGCGCCAAATCTCCAGAAACGCGTGCAGGGCGTGAAAGATGAGTTGGCGAAACATCCCGGCATGAAGCTTCTGGCCGACGGCGTGTTCCATAATGCCGAGACGCCAGAGCAGGCAGCCGAGGCCATCAACACCGCCCAGAGCACGCATCCCGAGATCGAAGGCTGGGCTATCATCGGCGGCTGGCCGCTGTTTACCAAGAACGCACTGAAATGGGCGCCCGGCACCGTGAAAGCCGTCTCCGTGGACGCGTTGCCAGCGCAACTGGGTTACCTTCGCAGTGGTCATGTGGCAGCGTTGTATGGACAGGATTGCTACGGCTGGGGTTACAAATCGGTCGAGATTCTGCTAAACAAACTTGTCAAGGGAGAGAGCCCGGCGAATGAGCGCGTCGTTGACCCGCTGACACGGGTTACCAAGGACAATGTGACCGAGTACGCCAAGAACTGGGACAAGTGGCTGAAGAAGTAAACAATGATCAGAACGATTGCGGCCGCGAATCTCATCCCGAATCACCTTGGGAGGGTTCGCGGCCCTTCGTTCAGACCGGCGCTTGACGCCGCGAGAACGTTTCGCGCCTGCAGGTTTGGCGATGATCGCATTCTCCTCCATCACTAAAACATTCGGCGGCGTGACGGCGCTGGACGGCGTTACCCTCTCCATCGCGGAAGGCGAATGCCACGGACTGATGGGTGAGAACGGCGCCGGCAAATCGACGCTCGGCAAAATCCTCGCGGGCATTCATCGCCCTGATTCCGGTGAGATTCGCATCGGCGGGAGGCTGGAGCAGTTCCACTCGCCGCGCGACGCCGTGCGAGCGGGCGTTGGCATGGTGCAGCAAGAACTGGCGTTCTGTCCCGACCTGACCGTTGCCGAAAACCTCAGTCTCGGCCGGTACCCCCGGCGGTTAGGCGTGTTCGTCGACCGCCCGGCGATGGTGGAGCGCGCGAAGAAAATGCTCGGCGAGATCGGCGTTACTCTCGACGTGCGTCAGCCGATGAAACAACTCACTACCGGCCAGGAACAACTTGTCCAGATCGCCACTGCCGTCGGCACGGGTGCCAAGATTCTTGTTTTCGATGAGCCAACCAGTTCGCTGTCCGAAACCGAGTCGCAACACTTGTTTGAGTTGATCGGTCATCTGCGCAGCCGCGGCGTTACGATGATCTACGTCTCGCATCGTCTTCCTGAAGTACTGCAGTTATGCGACCGCATCAGCGTGTTGCGCGACGGACATTACGTCGGCACGCTCGACCGCGCCGATGCCACGCAGGATAAAGTGGTGCAGATGATGATCGGACGGCCGCTTGCCGAGTATTTTCCACATCACCTCGGCGCCGCGCCGGGTGAAGTGAAACTGCGCGTGGAGAACCTCGCGTCACCGGGCAAGTTCGAGAACGTCTCCTTTGCTGTCCGCGCCGGAGAAATCGTCGGGTTGGCCGGCCTCGTCGGTTCGGGCCGCAGCGAGATGGCACAAGCGATCTTCGGGCTCGATCACGACGCGAGTGGGGCTGTGGAGGTGGACGGCAAACCATTGCGGCTTGGTTCCGCGCGCGAAGCCATGCGGTGCGGCATCGGCTTGGTCCCTGAAGACCGGAAACGCCAGGGGCTGGTGTTGATGATGAGCGGACGCGGCAATTTTTCCTTGGTGATTCTGGACCGGCTCCGCCGTTTCGGGTTGTTGAAACACCGGCAGGAAGCCCGCGAAGCCGAGGAATTGTTTGCTCGGCTCCGGGTGAAAACGCCCTCGATTGCCACGCCTGTGGCGGCATTGAGCGGCGGCAACCAGCAAAAGGTCGTCATCGCCAAATGGCTGGCGCGTAAATTGAAGGTGCTGATAGTGGATGAGCCGACACGTGGTGTGGACGTCGGCGCGAAGGCGGAGATTCACGGCCTCATCGACGAGCTTGCCAAGCAAGGCTGCGCCGTGCTGTTGATCTCCAGCGAACTGCCCGAAGTGCTCAATCTCTCGACGCGCATCCTTGTAATGCGCGAAGGACGGCTGGTCGGCGAAGTCCCGCGAGGCCAGGCGGATCAGGAAACGTTGATGCGCCTGATGGCGGGAATTGGGGATAAGGCGGGAGCCAGAAATCAGTAAGCCGAGATAACCGCTATGAACCTCGACTCGCTCAATCAGTCGCCGCATCGCCGATTCAACCCGTTGACCAACACCTGGGTGCTCGTCTCGCCGCACCGCACGAAACGGCCGTGGCTCGGCAAACAAGAAACCAAAGCCACGGCAGGTTTGCCGGCGTACGATCCGAAGTGTTACCTCTGCCCCGGCAATACGCGCGCCAACGGCGTCCGTAACCCGCAGTACACGGGCACCCACGTTTTTGACAACGATTTCATGGCCCTCCTGCCAGAGACGCCCGGCGGCGGGGTCAACGACGATATGTTCATCGCAAATGCCGAGCGCGGCCTTTGCCGGGTGATCTGTTTCTCACCCGCGCATAACCTGACGATCGCCGAGATGAGCGCCGATGCCGTGCGCGGCGTGGTGGATTGCTGGACCGCACAATACGGCGAATTGATGGATAAACCGTTCATCCATCACGTGATGATTTTCGAGAACCGCGGCGATGTAATGGGCTGTTCCAATCCGCACCCGCATTGTCAGATTTGGTGTAACGAGTCGCTCCCGCTTGAGGTCGAACGCGAACGCGACGCTCAGCGCGACTGGCAGGCGCGTCATCACCACTGTCTGCTTTGCGAAACCGCGCAGCGCGAGGCCGCCGACGGTGCACGCGTTGTTTATCACAATGACCATTTCCTCGCCGTCGTCCCGTTCTGGGCGGTCTGGCCGTACGAAACGCTGGTCATCGCCCGTCGCCACGTTCACAATCTCACCGAGTTCACCGACGCCGAGCGCGTGGCGCTGGCAGATATGCTGCGGATCAATGCCATCAAGCTTGATAATCTCTTCGAGGTCTCGTCGCCGTACTCGATGGGGCCGCATCAAATCACGCCGCGGGCCGCGGGCGACGAGGCGTTTCATTTCCACTTGCATTACTATCCGCCGCTGTTGCGGTCGGCGACGGTAAAGAAGTTCATGGTCGGCTACGAAATGCTCGCTGAGCCGCAGCGCGACATCACGCCCGAGACCGCCGCCGCGACGCTGCGCGGTCTGCCGAGTGTGCGGTTCAACGCGAAGTGAAATCGGATAACGCCTCGCCGTCTCCCATCCCTCATCGGCGGTTCCAGTCGCCGGACTGGAAGCCCGGCAAACAGTGTGGTAAACGTAAGGTGTGAAGAGACTGTTTCTTCTGGCGCTTGCCATCACTGCGCTCTGGGTCTTGGGTCGTTTGGCGTTACCTTGGCTGGTCGAGGCCAAACTGCGAGCGATCCACCACGCGGGTTATCCTGTCACGTTGGCGGAGCTGGACCAATGGTATCCAAAAGTTTCCAGAGAAGTGAACGGCGCGGAAATGTACGGCGTGGCGTTCGCCAAACTGGCAAGCCGATCTGGTTTGCCGCAAACAATGCCGATGCCGGTAGAAACGAACCGGCCCCCGGACGTGTCGTTGACCACAAACGGCGGCACGCTCGATTTGCTGCATCAAGCCGCTGCGCTGAAACAAAGCCGGTATCCATTGGACCTCGGCCGGCTTTCCCTGCGGCCGTATTCGCATTTGGATTTCCTGCTGCAGAGCGCTCATCTGCTGGAAGCAGAAGCCCTCCACTACGCCGATGTTCAGGATAGCGCGCTGGCTGTCCGTTCGGTGACCGCGATGCTGAGTCTGGCGCGCTCGCTGGCCGCAGAACCGCTTATGCGCTCTCATCTGGCGCGCACCGAGTGCCAGCAGATTGCCGCCGACAGTTTGGAACAGGTACTTAATCGGACAGTTCTATCGGATGCCGATCTGCGCAATCTGACCACTGCGCTGAACGAGGCAGATGATCCGGAATCCCTGACGCGGGCATTCGCCGGACAACGGTGCATTGGCATTTGCTCTTTTGACATGATGACGCCGACGGCTGATAGGTCGCAGTCGCTCGTGGACCGTTCGCTGCCTTTATGGCAACGGATGGTCATTTATCCAGTCTTGTTTCTCAGGTTCCCGTCATTACTGTATTATCCATCCGGTCTGATGCATTGGGATGAATTGCGGTACCTGCAATTTATGAACCGCTACATCGCCGCGGCAAAAATGCCATTTCAGGAGCGGATTACCGCAGCCCAATCGTTTCAGCGAGCGCTTGTGCGGTTGCCATGGTTCCACGTACTAGCGCAACAGTGGCTGCGAAACATGAACAGCTCAGTCATTATCTTGAAGGATGTCGCAAATACAGCCCGGTTGCGCGCCGCCCGTACCGCCGTAGCAGTAGAACACTACCGGCTGGCGAATGGCCAACTGCCACCATCGCTCGCCGCGCTGGTACCGTCTTACCTCGATGCCGTGCCTACCGACCCATTCGACCCCGCATCCGCGGGGCTGCAATACCGGAAGCTGACGAAAGGATACGTCGTGTACAGCATCGGTTCGAACGCCACCAACGACAATGGCGACAAGAAGAAAGACATCACGTTCACGGTGGACCGATGAGAAAACGTCTGTTGTGGCTTTTGTTCGCGGTGGCGTGTGTTGCGGCGCGGCCTGTGCCGCAGATGCTCGAACTTTATGTCGCGCAGAATGGACGCGATTCCTGGTCGGGGACGATTCCGGCCCCGAATCCGTCCGACACAGATGGCCCGTTCGCGACATTGGAACGCGCTCGCGATGAGATTCGGCAGCGAAAGGCAAAGCTGGGTAGCCGACCATTCTTGCAGCCGGTCACGGTCTGGGTGCGGGCCGGCGATTGGTACCTCGACGCGCCATTTCAATTAACTGCCGGGGATTCCGGCAGCGAGAAAGCGCCGATTGTGTATCGTGCGTTCGACAACGAGGTTGTGCGGTTGATCGGCGGCATGCCGGTCACAGGGTTCAGGCCGTACAAGGGCGAAATCCTCCAGGCAGACGTGACCGATCTCGGTCTGGTGCGGTTGCCGCTTGCGGCTGGCGACCGGATGCGCGGTTGGGCGCCATCGTTCGAGTTGTTCTTCCGCGGTCAACGGCAGGACCTCGCCCGTTGTCCGAACCGACAACGCGACGATCCGCGCGGCGGCGAGTGGGCGTTCATCGCGGACGTCGGGCCGAAGGGCAGCCTGGCCCGGTTCCAGTACGCGGGCGACCGCCCTGCGCACTGGCGGCGGCCACAGGAGGGGCAGGTACATGTCTGGCCATGGTACGATTGGTTCGACGAATTTATCGGCATCGGCTCCATCGACGCCGAGAAGCACGAGATCGCGCTGGCGGGTGAGGCGCATTATCTTCTGAAACCGGGCCGCAGGTTTTATGTCCGCAACGTGTTCGAGGAACTTGACGCCCCGGGTGAATGGTATTTCGACCGTGTCACCCAGACGCTGTATTTCTGGCCTCCATCGCCACCAGCCGATGGCGACCTCGTGGTCTCAACGTTGAAGAACGTTGTTACGTTGCAGGACACAACCAGCGTAACTGTGCGCGGGTTCGGTATCGAGGCGTGCCGCGGCGACGCGGTTTATGTGCTTGGCGGGGCGCACAACGTGATTGCGGGTTGCACCGTGCGCAACACGGGCAGGTTCGGCATCATCATCACCGGCGGCAAAGATAACGGTGCAGTCGGCAACGATGTGTCCGATACGGGCTACGGCGGGATCAGTCTCGGCGGCGGCGACCGTGCGACGCTGACGCCCGCGAACAATTATGCGGTGAATAATCACATCCACCATTTCGGGCAGGTGCTGGAGTGTTATCAGCCCGGCGTGGCGGTGGGCGGCGTCGGCCAGCGCGTGGCGCACAACCTGATCCATGACGGCCCGCATTGCGCGATTCTGCTGAGCGGCAACGAGCACGTCATTGCTTACAACGACATCCATCATGTCTGCTGGGAAAGCTCTGACTCAGGTGCGCTGTACGCAGGTCGGGATTGGACTGCCCGCGGCAACGTCATCGCCTACAATAAATTCCACGACATCGAGGGTTGGACGCTGGTCAGCGGCGCGAACTGGCCACTGGTGACCGGACCCGATCCCGACGGCACGGTGACTTACCAATCTCGCCGCTACGTCTGGGCTGTGTACCTCGACGATCTTCAGGGCGGCACGGTGATTGAGGGCAACGTGTTCTACCGCCTGCCGGGCCCGGCCATCCACATCGGCGGTGGCCAATATAACCGGATCGAAAATAACATTTTTGCCGATTGCGATCGCGGCGTGCTTATCAACACGCGCGACAAGTACGACGCGCAACAACGGGCTCTCGAACAAATCGACTACCAGCATCCGCCATGGAGCACAAGGTATCCAGAACTGCTCAAGCTGCTCGAAACCGATCCGCGCACGCCGGCGCATAATACGATCCTCCGTAACATCTTTATCTGCCCGCGCGGCCCATACCAGTTCAGCCCGTTCGATCCGGCTACCAGTCTGGTGGATTCTAATATTGTCTGGACCGGCACGAACGCGCTGACGATCTACGCCACGTTCTACCAGCAACACGGCGGCGGCAAAAACCTGACCTGGGACGCATGGCGCGCGCTCGGCTTTGACAAGGCTTCAGTGGTCGCCGCGCCGGTTTTTGTGGATGCTGCGAAGGACAACTACGATCTCGCAGACGACTCGCCGGCGTTTGCCCTCGGGTTCAAGAGAATACCCGTCGAGCGAATCGGGTTGTACCCAGACGACCTGCGCGCTTCCTGGCCGCCACCACCGCCTGACCCGCGCCGTCTCGCGAAGGAACCGACAATCCAAACCATTCGTCTCCTGCCAAAAAAATAGGAAAAGCATTATCAGGAGGAATTGCTCTGAACCGGATTCTGCAAAAACGCGTTGTGCCCATCGCCGTGTTAGAGAAGGCCGAAGACGCCGTGCCGCTTGCCGGGGCGCTGCGTGCCGGCGGCCTCGACATCATCGAGATTCCACTCCGCACCGCTGCCGCCGGACAGTGCATTCGCAACATCAAGAAGGCGTTTCCTGACATGCTTGTAGGCGCGGGGACGTTGCTGACCGTGGATCAGGTCAAACGCGCCCATGCCGCCGGTGCCGAGTTTGGCGTCGCGCCGGGTCTCAACGAGACCGTCGTCAAGGCCGCGCTCGACCTCGGAATGCCGTTCGTGCCGGGCGTCGCCACGGCGTCGGAAGTCGAGCGCGCCCTTGCGCTCGGCTGCAAGCTGCAAAAGCTTTTCCCTGCCGATGTGCTTGGTGGAGTGAAACTTCTCAAGGCGTTCACCGGCCCGTTCGGTCATACGGGCGTGAAGTTCATCCCGCTTGGCGGCGTGAACGCGAAAAATGCGGCTGATTATCTTGCGCTGACGATCGTCGCGGCCGTCGGCGGCTCGTGGCTGGCCGACAAGAAGCTCGTCGCCGAAAAGAACTGGGCCGAAATCACACGTCTCACCGCCGAGATCATCGCCATTGCTGCGAAGAAGTAAGAGCGCTGTCTCCAGCGATGCAAATAGGTTTATTGGCGAGCCGGATACGTCCAGACCCAGTCGCCCATATTAATGTCAACCGAGCCGCTTTCTTTGAGACCGACAATTCCGCCATCGTCAGTCTCGTTCCAGCCAACGGAGTAGAGGATGAATCGTCCATCAGTCGTGCGGTGGTATTTGAGCGGCTGGCCGTTAATAACATCATGTGGCAATTTAGCAATGAACTGCGGCGCGAGCGCGTCAAGAGATTCGGGATACGCGCCACGCATGAGCCGATAGCGTTCCAGCGCGATTCCCACCCGCGCCAAATCTACGGAAGATTGTGCGCTGGCAAACTTTTTCACAGCGCTACCCAGCGCGGGCATCAACAGCTTTTCCCAAATGTTGAAAAGAGTCGTATGTTTGGTTTCGGCTGCGATTGCCGCATCGGCATGACGGGCGGCTGTCGGCGAAATAATCCCGTGGTTTACATCCGCCGCTGGTATAAAGAGTTCCACCATCGGGCGGGCGCAGCGGAGTTCGCTCTGATAAACCCAACCGTTGGGGATTAAACGGCGTATGATTCCTATCAAAGAGTCGATCTTGCTGGACATATTCGGAAGTTGCTTCGGGGGGTGCCGCAGAAACTCAAAGGCGCCACCCTGGCACAACGCCATTTCACCACGCATGGCCAGTTTGTAATCCGCCAGGAAATCCAGCCTGGCCAGTTCCCGGTCGAGCTCAACGAGCTGCGCGTCCGACCATTTATGCTTCGCCAAACCTTCCCAAACCGGCTGAAGCGCTATGTTTACCAAGGCGATACGGACCAAATGCGAAATCAATAATGGCTCGGTCCGCATAGAATCCACCAGGCGCATCATGAGTTTCACGTCCTCCAGCGCCTTGTCGCCTTGGCCGTTCTGCAATTCGGCAATGGCACGCAACTGCAGCACTCGCGTGCAACCCTTGAACGCCGACAGATACGATAGCGAAATAGCCCACGGATCTTTTCTATCGTATCCCAGTGGAAACCGCGAGTAAGGCAGCTTGCTTGCCTGACGCAGTTCTTCAATCGCAGAATCATATTTGCTCAACGCCAGCAACACGTCGGCAGCAGGCGACTGTGCTTGCGCCGGCACAGGAAACTCGTTCGTCTTTTCTGCCAACGCCCGGTAATATTGTTGCAGGACTTTCAAATTGCTGACGGTCGATTTTTGCCAGTTGCCGAACCCGTTGGTGGGCGAGTCGTTATTATAGGCGATCTCCATCTTCAGCCGGTTAACGATGTTTGTAAGCGGAGGCTGGATTTGATGTCCGTTCTTGTCCAACTCATGGAGATAGCAACTGGCGACGATCGGCGTCAGCGCAAAGTTCTGGTCGTCCGGTACCGGTGACGGAACCACGCTGGCCCGATCAAACCGTTCGCCCTTGGCTTCCCATTCGCGTTTGAACTTTTCCCAAGCGTGTTTGCCGCGCCAGTTCTCCTCGGTGATAACCAACGCTACTAGCGTGACGAAAATGGCAAAACCAATCAGCGCCCGGCGTGCTGTCCGCCAACTGAACAACCATTTGAAAAAGCGCCTCATGGTGGATCGTTCCCAAATGCTGGGCTGGTCGGACGATTGAGTTGTCATCTCTTCCCCCGTTTCATGCTGCTGAGATTCTTGTTGTGCGGTCGCTCCGCGGGCCTGGCGGATTCGGTCTGCGAGTGTTGGCCGGTTCCGGAAGCGTATCGGTCAACTGCGCCAGCAGTCGCCGTTGTTCAATGAACGCGCGAATCTCCTCGCCCGAACGCGGCTCCATTCTGCTGGCAACTTGCGGGGTGCGCTCGGAGGCGGCCATGTTCAACCCGATAATCAACAGCCACGCACACGCCACACCGGCCCACACCCGGCGGCATGGCCATATCAACTCGTGCCACAACATCTGCACGATCCCGAAAACTAAATTATGTTCGGCGGGCTTCGTCCGCGCCGTGACAGCGAGTCTGGCTGCCGATAAGATCTCCTCGCGCCATTCGGCGGGAATCGAGCGCAGAGGTTGGTTCCGAAGCCGTTCTTCAAAGTTCTCAGTGTTCATTTGATTTCCTCGTAAATGGGACGCAATCGGTCCCGCAATTTGTCTAACCCATACCGATAGCGGCTGGCGGCAGTGTTTGGTGGGATTTCCAATACCGCTGCGATGGCCTCGAACGTCATATCTTCCCACAGTTTCAGGTGAACCACCGCGCGCTGGTCGGCGGGCAGTTCACCCAATGCCTCGGCCAACGACTCCCGGAACGCCGCCTCGTCGGGATCGGCGCTAGGAGAGAACATCAATTCGGATTCGGCTGCCAATTGGCTGTAATTCTTCTCCCGCGTTGTACGGCGGCGCATCAAATCAATCGCCTGGTTGTGAGCAAGGCGGATCAAAAAGGCGCGCGGTTCGGCTACACCGTCCAATAATCGGGGACGATTCGCCAGTTTTAGGAAGATTTCCTGCAACACGTCGTGAGCATCGGCTTCATGGCGGGTAAGGTTCAGCAGGAATGCGAACAGCGCCTGCGCATGTTCGTCGTACACCCTTTTTAATTCGCTCTCAGAATGCATGTCCCTAGTGGGTTGACGCCGCCCGACAGCAAATCTGTCTACACCGCCCAGCGCGTCGCCCGGGCCAGTCGTTCAGAAAAAGTGTTGAGCGCTTAGTAACCGACTTCCAGCAAACTGCTTTTGCTGCCGTCGGGATGAGATACCGTGCCGAACGATTTGGGATCCAGAGTGGCTTCCCCGTCCACGAGAAAATGGTATTCATAACGTCCACGTTTCAATTCGATCATGACATGCCAATAACCGTCCACGGCTCGCCGCATTGGGTGGCGCATACCATGGTGAAACGTGCCCGTGACCGACACGGCTTTTGCATGTGGTGCCTGATATCGAAAAGTCACAGGAAACGCTGTCGTCTTGACGAGCAGCCCTGTTGTATGGCGCCGATGTCTGATGTGGTCGCCGTGAGGCTGATGCGACGAAGTGTGTCCGTGTCCCGATGTCATACGCTGCTAATATCCACCCTTATCAACCAAAGTCCATTTGTTGTCCGCCCATGCCGCCGCGAATCCGTCATGGCCGGACAAAGGTTTTCAGAAACTGTTCGTATACGCGCCGCGCCAAGGGGCCGGGCTTGCCGGTGCCGATCTTCTGTCCGTCCACGACCGTCACGGGCGCAACTTCATTGGTCGTGCTGGAAAGAAAAACTTCATCCGCAGCCACCAACTCCGCCTTCGTTACCGACTGTTCCGCGCAGGGAATTCCAGTCGCTCGAGCCGCTCCCAGCAGTTTGTCGCGGGTAATACCCGACAACAACCGGGGACTCTTTGGCGGTGTGCGCAGCTCGCCGTGCGTGACGATGAAAATATTGCCCGCAGTCGCCTCGGCAACTGTGCCGTCTGCTCCGATGAAGATGGCGTCATTTGCGCCCGCTTTCTGCGCGGCATGATAGGCGAGCACGTTGGCGAGCAGCGCAACGGTCTTTATGTCGCAACGGCCCCATCGGTTGTCGGGCACGGTGATGCAGGAAAGACCATTTCCCCATTGCGACGGAGTCGCGGGATGCAGCTCGCGCACGGTTATTATGATGGTCGGCGCGCACTTGGCCGGCACGCCCCGATGTCGCCTTGCAATGCCGCGCGTGACCTGCAGGTAAACCATCGCCTCGGCAAACTTGGACCGCCTGACCGCCTCTTCTGCGATGCAGATCAGTTCCTTCGCTGTGAAATGGTGTTCGAGTTCAAGCGCCGAAAGGCTGCGAAATAATCGCTCGATGTGCTCCTCGGCGGCAAATAACTTCCCATCGTACGTCCGCATCACCTCGTATGCGCTGTCGGCGAACTGGAACCCGCGGTCCTCGACATGAACCGTCGCCTGTTCCAGCGGCAAAAACCCTCCATTAACGTAGGCTATCTCGGGCACGATCTCTCCTCGACTTGATACTGTTGGTGCAACCCCACGCTTGCGGGGCAACGCGCGCCGCGCAAAACTGAATGGCTGCCGCGCTAGGATTCGAACCTAGACAAACTGATCCAGAGTCAGTTGTGCTACCATTACACTACGCGGCAGTTTATCCACCTTGAAAATAGATTACGGGCGCTTGGAAATCGTGTCAAGTTCGCCGCTTGCGCTGTTGACTGGCGGGGGAGCTACGATAAGCGCATCGGCATCACGACGTAGAGGAACGGTTCGTTGACCTTGATGACGCCGGGGCTTAGTTCGTCGGTCAACTCGAGGAAAATTTCGTCAGCATCGAGGTTCCGAAGAGGATCCATGACGTACTGCGGGTTGAACGCCACGGCAAGTTCCTTGCCCTTGTAATTGACTGACAATGTTTCCTTCGCTTCACCGATGTCAGGTGTATTGGCAGTCAGTGTGAGCGTGTTCTTGCTAAAGCTGAATTTCACGGACTGCGATTTCTCGCTGGCCATGATTGAGGCGCGGTGCAGTGCTGCAAGTAACAGTTCGCGCTCCAAGGTGATCCGCTCCTTGGTCTCGGTCGGCACCACTTGGCGGAAGTTCGGGTAAGTTCCCTCAATAAGCTTCGATACGAGCGTGGTCATGCCGAGATCGGCGATCAGTTGGTTCTCGCCAACCGCCAGCTTCACGTTGCCCTTGTCGGCCAATAGATGTTGAAGTTCGGCTACCGCCTTTGTCGGAAGGATGAACTCGCACTCCGCGCCCTTTGGCACCTCAGCATCATGCTCAATCAGTGCAAGGCGTCGGCCATCGGTTGCCACTACGGTCAGTTTATCGGTCTTAAAGTTGAGGTACACGCCATTCAAAACATACCGAGTTTCGTCGTTGGATACCGCGTATGCAGTTTTGCGAAGCAAGTCACGCAGTAACGGCTGTTCCAAGGTGAGCGCCTTTCCGCCATCGGCTTTCGGGATCGGGGGGAATTCCTCTGCTGGCAACCCCATTATCTTGTAGAACGACGTGCCACAGCGGACGGAAGCAGCGTTTTTATCGTCTATCTCGATTTCAATTTCAGAGGCTGGGACTTCTTTAAGGATGGAGAAGAGCCGTCTCGCGGGCAATGTGGTGGCCCCAGCTTTGGAGACTTCAGCTTCTACAGAGCAGCGCACCCCAACATCGAGGTCGGTGGTAGTAAGGCTTACAGAACCGCTGCTCGCCTGGACTAAAACATTAGACAAGATGGGCAAGGTAGTGCGCGTACTGACGATATTCTGAACGCGTTGCAACCCATCGAGAATTTTGTCTTTCGAGACCTTGAATTTTGTGGCCATGTTCTTTAACTGATTATAGATTAACTCTTACTAAAACACAGTATTCACCCGGCTGTGAATATCCCAAACAATGTATGTTGTCAAGGTCACACCAACCACTTGCGGAGAAGACGGGTGGTGGAAAAGTAGTAGTAGAAGACCGGGGGAATTGGAAGGCGGTACTTGTTGGACGAGAATGGTGGGCTGTTGGCAGGCATTAAACAAGTTATTCGCGTGTTACTAACGTTGCAAAGACTGTTCGATATAGGAAACAGACTGGCGCAACGACGCATCACTACGAACGCGGTCTTCAACGAGCTTGCACGCATGCATAACGGTGCCGTGATCGCGGCCACCAAACGACTCGCCAATATCTGATAGTGAGCGGTCGGTCAGAGTGCGGCTCAAGTACATCGCCACCTGGCGCGGGAACGCGATATTATTAGGGCGGCGGCGACTGGTCATGTCAGCAATTCGTATATCGAAGTGTTCTGCGACGCGCTTTTGGATGGCGTCGATGGAAACTGCGCGGCGGGCTTCCTCGTGTAAGGCGTCGCGCAGCAACGTCTCCAATGAGTCCAGCGTGACCGGATGACCCGTAAGCGACGCGTACGAAGCGACGCGCACGAGTGCGCCCTCCAAGCGGCGGACATTAGTGCGGATGCGCTCCGCGATGAACTGGATCACGTCATCCTGCACGACGAGTTTGAGCGCCGCAGCTCTTTTCTGGAGGATGGCCACGCGTGTCTCCAGCGCGGGAGCCTGGAGTTCAGCAACCAAACCCCACTCAAACCGCGAAACGAGACGGCCTTCCAAATTAGCGATCTCAGCCGCAGGACGATCACTCGACAGAATGATCTGCTTTTGCGAGTCGAACAGCGTATTAAACGTGTGGAAGAATTCCTCCTGCATCCGCTCCTTGCCGCCGAGGAACTGGATGTCGTCGATTAGGAGGACATCAGTTTGGCGGTATTTCTTGCGGAACTTGACGAGCGTGGCGTTCTGAATGGCCTGGATAAAATCGTTAGTGAACTGCTCGCTGGTAATGTAGCAAACGCGCGACATCTTGCCTTTGCGGGCCACGCTCTGGCCGATGGCCTGCATGAGGTGGGTCTTGCCGAGGCCGACGCCGCCGTAGATAAAAAATGGGTTATAGGCTTTGCCCGGCGTTTGGGCGACGGCGAGCGCAGCGGCATGGGCGTGCTCGTTATTCGGGCCGACAACGAATGATTCGAAGGTGTAGCGCGAGTTGAGCGGGAGTTCATGCCCAGTGCGCGCCGGGCTTGGCTCTGGCACGGCGGCGACAGGCGCCACGGGTTTCTTGGCGGACTTCGACGTGTGTGCGACGCAGAAACGGATTTGGATGGCGCTGCCGCCGGCCTGCGCAACAGCATCACGGATCAGCGGGAGAAAATTGTCCTGCAACCATATCTGCGAGAACTCGTTGGCTACTCCAAGCACGAGCGTGCCGTCTTGCAGCGAGACCGGATTAATCGGCGCAAACCAGCGGTCGAACAACTCCGCACTCAACATCCCCTTCAGAATTTTTGCCGCAGCTCGCCAGAGTGTTTCAGGTCCTCGTGTCATCGTCATTCCTCGTCTGTCACGGTCAAGTTATTCACAACCTATTGACAACTCGCATGCGGGACAGACCCGCAGTGTTTTTTCGGCCAAGGAACGACAGCACGAGAGACTTGGCACAGGCAACGCGGGCGGAGCCGATAAGCCCAAAACAATCCGCCAACAACACAATACCCTTGTTTCCCGTGCCGAAAACTTCCGGTTGAGTCGGTTTCTATGCCGACATTCGGGAGACAGGCTCCGTCGCGTGCCCAAGCCGAGCGAATAAGGAGTGTGAACGCGAAGAAATCAAATGCTCGAATAGCAGCGAAACGACAGCCAGTTCGATCCGGCGCTGCTTCCAAACTATTAACACGTTATTCACAGCCCCAACTTGTTCTCGCCTTCGCCTTTGGCGCGCGCAGCATAGTTATCACGAATTTGGAGTGCAAGGAAAAAGTGACAATACAGTGAATTTTATTTCGGGGGGGGTGCCGGCGCAAAAAACGACAAGGCCCGGAGGTTCGCGGGAACCGCCGGGCCTTGCGCGACACCGACAACCGTTACACGTCGTAGTACATGTGGAACTCGTACGGATGCGGCCGGAGCCGGATCTGATCCTGTTCCTTGCGCTTCATCTCGATCCACATCTCTATGGCGTCCTGAGTGAACACATCGCCCTTCAGCAGGAACCCATGGTCCTTCTCCAGCGCAGTGCACGCCTCGGCCAGACTACCCGGCATGGAGGGGACCTTCTTGAGTTCTGCCGGTGAAAGTTCGTAGATGTTCTTATCAAGCGGTTCGCCGGGATCAATGCGGTTCTGAATGCCGTCCAGGCCGGCCAGCATCATCCCTGCAAAAGCGAGGTATGGGTTCGCCGCCGGATCGGGTGGGCGATACTCAAGGCGCTTTGCCTTCGGGCTGGGTGAGTAGGTCGGGATGCGGACGCCAGCGGAACGGTTGCGCGAGCTGTAGGCAAGATTGACCGGCGCCTCGAAGCCCGGGGTAAGGCGCTTGTAGCTGTTAACGGTCGGGTTGGTAATCGCCGCCAGTGCGGTAGCGTGCTTGAGAATGCCGCCGATGTAGTAGAGGGCCAGCTGGCTGAGGCCGCCATATTTATTACCAGCGAACAATGGTTTGCCCTTCTTCCACAAGCTCTGGTGGACATGCATACCCGAGCCGTTGTCGCCAAAGAGCGGCTTGGGCATGAAGGTCACGGTTTTGTTATTTCTCTTGGCAACATTCTTGACGATGTACTTAAAAAGCATTAGCGCGTCGCCCATCACGGTTAGCGGCAGGAACCGCAGATCGATCTCCGCCTGGCCGGCGGTGGCGACTTCGTGGTGCTCTTTCTCAACTTGCAGGCCGCATTGCTTCATGACCATGATCATCTCGTTGCGGACGTCCACCAGCGTGTCATTCGGCGGAACGGGGAAGTACCCTTCCTTATTCCGAATCTTATTGCCGAGATTGGGCATTTCTTCGCGACCGGTGTTCCAGATGCCCTCGTTGGAATCGATGAAATAGAACGCGCTGTGCGAGTTCTGATCGTACCGGACCTCGTCGAAGATGAAGAACTCAGCCTCAGGCCCGAAGTATGCGGTGTCGGCGATGCCGGTCTGTTTCAAGTAGGCCTCCGCCTTGCGGGCGACGTTGCGCGGGTCGCGCGAGTAGGGCTCATGGGTGATGGTGTCAATCGCGTCAGCAACGAGGCTCAGGGTCGGCAATTTCGGGAATGGATCGAGGATTGCGGTGGTCGGGTCGGGCAGCAACAGCATATCGCTGGCCTCAATTGATTTCCAGCCACGGATCGACGAGCCGTCAAAACCAAGGCCCGCCTCAAAGACTTCCTCTTGCAGTTCCGCGATTGGCATGCAGAAATGCTGCCATGTGCCCAAGAAATCGCAGAACTTGAGATCCACGAGCTGTACGTTGTTCTTCTTGCAAAACTCCAGAACTTCTTTTGGTGTCATGATGTCCTTTTTCTCGCCGCGCCCCGACATTTCATATCGAGCCGCTGGCATTCTGTGCTTGGCCGGGATGGTCAGACAGCTTGGTCGCCGCGTTCCTCCGTGCGGATGCGGACGGCTTCCTCAACTGGCAAGACGAAAATCTTGCCATCGCCGATTTTGCCAGTCTTCGCGCTCTTGATGATCGCGCCAACCGCTGCCTCCACACTGCTGTCGGGAAGCACAACTTCCAGTTTCAGTTTCGGCAGGAAGTCCACCGTGTACTCGCTGCCACGGTAGATCTCCGTGTGCCCCTTCTGGCGACCGAAGCCTTTGACTTCGCTAACTGTCAGACCTTGGACGCCCACTCCCGCGAGCGCGTCTTTTACGTCCTCCAGTTTGAACGGCTTGATAATCGCTTCGATTTTTTTCATTAACCCCTCCCAGTGTGGTTACGGATTGTAGGTTACCGCAGGAACTGCTGCAAACAGAAAAGCAACCTACACGTTTCCCGCCGCCGCGCCAAGAGCAGGCGACCCGCACTCGCAGGATCGTCGCCGCCTCTCCGATGAGCAGTGCCTGTGCCACATGGCGCAGCGATGGGACCGAGCAGCGTAGCAACTCACTAGTGGGGAATAAGTTGTGGTTAGCGTGGGGCGTCCATGTCGCAGGACGGCAGATAGCCTGTCGGTGTCGTCTTTTGCACACCGTGACCAAAACACGCACAGGAGCGATAGGGAGCTTTCATGTTGAAGGTGGTTTGCGGCGCGTGATAACGTAGGAGTCGCTTATGGAATGGCTGAAAAAGATCCCCGAGAATATCAATTGCCACCAGTGCGGGGCGCCGATTGATCTTACCGGGCAGTCGGCGTTCGGTCATGTCGAGTGTCCGCGTTGCGAGGCGATCTCCGTCGTGCCGGTGCATTATGGCCACTTCCTTTTACTGCAAGCACTCGGCATCGGCGGCATGGGGACGGTTTACAAAGCGGTGGACTTGCAGTTGAACCGTTATGTGGCCATTAAAATTCTGCGCAAGAAGCTTGCGAGCAATCCCATGTTCGTTGAGGATTTCGCCCGTGAAGCCCGAGCGGCGGCAGCGGCCTCGAGCCATCCGAATGTCGCCCAAGTGTACGCGTTCGGTGAGATCGAGGGTCAATGTTATTTGACGATGGAACTATTGAGCCGCGGCAGCCTGGACGACCGCATCACCAAGCTCGGCAAACTGGCTGAGCAGGAAGTGCTGGAACTTGGCTTGCAGGTTGCCGCGGGACTGCAAGCTGCGCACGCGCACGGGCTGTTGCACCGTGACGTCAAGCCGGGCAACATCCTCTACAACTCGGAAGGCGTGCCGAAGATCGTGGATTTCGGTCTCTCGCACGTGCGGAATCGCGCAACCAGCGCGGGCGGCCAGCCAGCAGTGATTTGGGGCACGCCGTACTATATCGCTCCGGAGAAACTGCGCGGCAAACCGGAGGACCTCCGCAGCGACATCTACTCGCTGGGCGCGACGTTGTTCCATTCGCTTGCAGGCCGTCCGCCGTTTGACACGCGGACTGCGAACCTCGGGGTCATGAAACGCGCCATACCGCCCGCTGACTCGCTTCGCACGTACGCACCCACGACGCACAAATCCACCGCGGTCGTCATCGCCCGTATGCTGGCGAAGGATCCCGCCGAGCGGTTCGAGTCCTACGATGCGCTGATCCAGGCATTCCACGAGGCGTTGGCGGCTTTGAAAGCGGACGAGGAGAAGCGCGCCAGCACTGCACCAGGCGATAAATGGGTTTTCATCGCCGCGATCCTTATGGTGGTCATCAGTCTGATGGTCGCCACTGTGGTCGTCGTGCTGGTGCTGGTCAACCGTGGGAAGATTCTCAGGACGGAGCAGTTGCCCCCGTCAAAGCCAATATCTTCGAGTAACGCTGCCAGCGGTGGATGAACTGTTTCGAAGGGCTGGTATTACTTGACGCAGAGCGTCCGGCGGCACGTCATGGGAAAAACGGGTTGTGGGCTTTTTCCTCTGCAACGGTCGTCAACGGTCCATGACCGGGACAAATCAGTGTGTCGGCTGGTAGCGAAAGAATGTGCTCGCGCACATTTTGCAGCAATAGCGGGTATGAGGCGCCCGCGCCGCCCACCGAGCCGGCAAAGATCGAATCACCGACGTACGCGATGGCAGGCCGGTCGGCGCGGTCATGGACGATAAAGGTCATGGCATCTTCGGAGTGTCCATGGGTGGGCACAGCCTGTATGGACAACCCGTTCATTTGAATGGAGAATCCGTCGGGGAATTGGGATTCCATTTGCTCAATGCGCCCGTGGGGCGAGAGCTTCCGAATCTGCGCCAGCGCGCCAATGTGGTCCGGGTGGTTGTGTGTAATAAAGATGCCGCGCAGACGCAGTTTGTTTTTGTTGATCTCCAGCAGCACCGCGCCGGCATCCACTCCCGTGTCGAACAGGGCGGCGTTGCCTGCGTCATCCCACTGGAGATAGCACATCACATCATAGTCGCCGTAAACCGACCTGATCTCGGCCACATGACCCCAATGATCAAGGGCTTGGCGTTCGGGCTGCCAACCACCCAACGCGATGGCGGCCAATTTTGGGGCGCTCAAGTTCAGGGCTGTCGCAAGGCGCGCGAGGTCATCACGCCCGGGCGTGCCGAGACCGGCCTCGATGTTCACGATAGTGGTCACCGGTAGTCCGGCGGCCTGGGCTAATTGGCGCGGGGACAAGCCGAGGCCGCGGCGGGCCTTGCCGATGATGTCGCCCACTTCGTCTTCGAGTTTGGCGTGCGGCATGAGTTCGTTTCTCCACGGCCAATATAGCAGAAGCGCGGCCAGCTGGGGAGTAAAATTGATCAATAGACCTAGGTGGGCTTGGATTCTTGGGCTGACATCGCCGCGGCGAGTTCTCCGACCGGCGGAGTGTTCGGCAGCACGACGTGAAAGATGAGGTGGTGATCGGATGTTTGCTCGACGCGGATCTGGCCGCCCAAGAGATGGATGATCTCTTTGGCCAACGGCAGCTCGATGGATCCGATGCCGCTCCAATCGCGGACGGTGTTGGCGGGCGCATTCAAGGCGCTGGCCAGCCGCTCGAAGGCGTGCGCGGTAATCGACAGCGGTTGAACCCTAATCGTGACAACAACCGAACCGGCGGAATGTTTGGCGGCGACTTCAAGAGCGGTGTTCTCGGAGGCAAGTTCGACAGCGTTGGCGATGGCGCAGTCGAGCGCCAACTCGGTCTCCTGCGCATAGCCGGAAATGACAATGCGGTCAGGCGGCAACGTGGTGGAAACGGAGAGTCCTTTCCGCTCAGTCACATCGCCGATGCGAAGCAGGGTCTTGGTTAGAGTGGCCGACAAATCTATCTCGTGGCTGTTGAAGTCCTTATTGTCGGCGCGAACGCGCGCAATAGTGAGGAGTTCCTCCAATAGACGCGAGGCCTTACAGGCGTTGGCGTGGATGAGCGTTAACATCCGCATTTGACGGTCGTTGAGGTCGCCGAGTTGGCGGTGCAAGACCTGCGACACAGCTTCCATGATCGCGCCGATCGGATTGCGGAACTCACGCGTGGCCAGCACAACCAATTCAGATTTCATTACGTTGTACTGGCCGAGCTTGCGGTTGGCTTCCTGAAGTTTCGCGTTGAGCTCGGCAAGCTGGCCGGCTTTATCCTGGAGTTCAACGACCTGGTTGCGGAGCGTTTCACCCATCTTGGTGATGGCCAAACCGAGCTCGAAGAGTTCGTTGTCGTCCTGGGCTGGAGCGTGCTCGCGCTTGGCATGCGCTCCGGCCACCAACCTGGCGGACTGTGTCAGGCGTTGAACTTGACGGATGATGCGCAGCATCAGAAACGAACCACACACGGCGATGACGAACGCGAACCCAATGGCGGCGTAAACTTCCAACTTCGAACCCGTGCGTGGCAAAACGTACTCGACCGTCAGATAACCAATCAACATCGCCGGGATTACGCAACTGAGAGCGAATGCAGCCCAAGCCTGGGTACGAAGTGCTTGGTTGGTGATCGAGGCGGATCGGCGCGGTGCGGCGGAGGCGGAACCCTCATTTGGAACAGTGCTGGTTTTGGACCGTGTCATGGCGCGCAATCCTCCAATCTCTCAGACGCATACACTAGCACGCGGCGTGCCGCGGCGCAAGAAGCCAACCGGGAAAAAGCGCAATTATTTCTGACGGGTAGGCCCGCTCGCGGCCGACACTACGCGCTGAATTTCAGAGGAAATCCTAAGGTTTTGCAGTCCTGCGAAGGAATTGGTGCTCGGGGGGGGATTTGAACCCCCACGCCTTTCGGCATACGCCCCTCAAACGTACGTGTCTGCCAGTTCCACCACCCGAGCATCCGCGGACTTGAACGCGCATAAATTAGATGGAAAACAGAACCCCATCAAGTTAAAATGCTGCTCTTATGTCCGGTCATTCAAAATGGTCAAAGGTCAAACGCTACAAGGGCGTGCTCGACGCCAAACGCGGTAAGATCTTTTCCAAGCTCACAAAAGAAATCGCTGTTGCCTGTAAACACGGCGGCGGCGACCCCGGTTTTAATCCACGGTTGCGCACGATCCTGATGAAGGCGCGCGCCGCCAATATGCCCGTCGATAACATCGACCGCGCCATCAAGAAAGGCACGGGCGAACTCGCGGGCGTCAACTACGAGGAAATCACGTACGAGGGCTACGGCCCCGGCGGCGTCGCGTTACTCGTGGACGTGCTCACCGACAACAAGAACCGCACCGCCAGCGAAATCCGCATGATCCTCACGAAGGCGGGCGGGCATCTGGCCAGCGCCAAACATCTGTTCCATCGCAAAGGCCAGATCATCATCCCGAAAGAACAGATCGGTGAAGACGATCTTATGTCACTGGTGCTGGATGCAGGGGCGGAGGACATGGTTTCCGACGAGATCAGCTACACAATCACAACCGACCCGCACCAATTTGAGCCGGTTCACAAGGCGATCGAGGATAAAGGGCTTAAGCCAACGACCGCCGAGGTGGCGAATGTGGCGATGACGCCCATGCCCATCACCGACGAAAAGACCGCCAAGGCGGTGTTGAACATCTTCGAGACCCTCGAAGATCATGACGATGTCCAAAACGTGTACGCAAACTTCGACATCGCCGATGACCTTGTAGATAAGATTGCCGCGGCGACCTGATGAGTGGGCCGAATCGTCGGACAGACACGGCGGTTGGCCGACAACTGGTCCAATGAAAATCCTCGGTGTTGACTCAAGCCTTCGTTCGACGGGCTACGGCCTGATCGAAACCCACGGATCGGAAATGACGGCAATTTGCCACGGCAATATTAAGAATGCGTCGAACCTACTGCCGTCGCGCTGTCTCGTCCGCATCCGAGACGCGCTAACCGACCTCATCAAGCAACACCAACCCGACGTCATGGCTGTTGAAGGGCTTGTGTACGTCCAGAACACCCGCATAGCGCTTACGCTCGGCCAGGTGCGCGGCGTCGCCATCGCGGCCGCCGCCGCGTATGAACTGGAGATTTACGAATACGCGCCTCGCAAGGTCAAACAAGCCGTCACCGGCCTCGGCGGCGCGGGCAAAGGACAGGTCGGTCGCATGGTTAAGATGATGCTCGGTCTTGCCGAAGTTCCTCAGGAAGACGCTGCCGATGCGCTGGCGATTGCCATCTGCCATGCCCAGCTCATCCGCGGCATACAAGTCCACCCCGCGAAACAGATTTGATCCACTGATTCCCTGTGGATTTTTTCCGTGTAATCCGTGTGATCCGCGGATAGATTGCCGGTCATTCGCGGTGAAGGCGGACGGCTTTTGCCGCACAACCCAAAAGGAGGTCGCATGAACAAATCGTATCACCGGCATTCTCTCGCGGTAGCCGTGGTTCTTGGCATGGTCGTTAGCGTTCTCACATCCCAACAATCCTGGGCGGCAGGAAAAGGGCCACTGCAAGTCAAGCCGCCCAAAGCATTTCCTTTGATCATCACTCAGCCGGGCAGTTACCAACTGATCGGCAACATGACCGTGGCCGCCGCCACGAATGCGATAATTATTCAGGCGGACAATGTTGTATTGGACCTGAACGGTTTCACGGTGCGAGGCAACGGCGCCGTTGCGGCAGGCATCGCTGGCATTGTTGCGACCCCGGCCAGCGCGCGCAGCATCACCGTCAAGAACGGTTCGGTGTATGCGTTTGCGGGCCACGGCATCAGCTTGGCCGGCCGCGGTCATCTGGTGGCCGATGTAAAAGCCGAAGGCAATGCCAGTGACGGCATCTTCGTTTCGCAAGCCTCAAGCGTGGAACATTGCACGGCGACTGGCAACGGCGGCAATGGCATCGAGACCAGCAAAGCTTGCACGATCAAGGACAACGTCTGCAGCACCAATACCGTCAGCGGCATCCGGGCGGGGGAAAGTTGCACGGTTCTGCAAAACACCTCTGCGAGCAACGGCGCTCACGGCATCAATGCCGACCAAGGTTCGACGATGGTGCAGAATACCTGTTCGGAGAACGCCATCTCTGGAATCGAAATGGGCGGTCGCTGTCTGGCCCAGCAGAACAATTGCTTCTTCAACGATATCGGCATTGACGACTCCGCCTCGGGCAGTCAAATCAAGGACAACGTATGCACGCTCAACACGTTGGCCGGGATCGCCGTGGTTAGTGACTGCGAAATCTCGCACAACAGTTGCAATCGGCTCAACGGTATGGGCATCTTCTGCGGTGGTAGCTACAACTCCGTCGTCGACAACACTTGTCTCCAGAATACCGGCGCCGGTATCAACCTCGGCAGTGGCGGCAACAACTACGCCGCCACGAACAAACTCAGTAACAACGGCTCAGCCATCACCAATGCCGGCGGTGACACGCTGGGCACCAATGACCTGGCAAACGTGATATTCTAAGCGGAAGGATCAGCAGAGTTGCCCGGAGCGCCGGAACACCCCGGCGCTCCGGGCGTTGTCTTTTCTGCGCGGATTTTTTCCGTGTAATCCGACTAATCCGTGGATAGATTCCTATGCCGTGATCGCGTTTCTCCATGGCAAGCTCGCTGATGCCACGCCGACGCATGTGATCGTGGACTGCAACGGCGTCGGCTACTCGGTGTTCATTCCGCTATCGAGTTACGACAAGCTCCCACCAAAAGGCGCGGACGTGAAGTTGCTCACGTATCATCACGTTATCCCGCGTGAGGGCACGCAGCAACTATTCGGGTTCGTTACGCCTGAAGAACGCGAGATGTTCCTATTGTTGATTAGCGTCAGCGGGATCGGCCCGAAACTCGCCTTGAACATCCTCAGCAGCACTTCGATAGCCGCTCTGCGCAACGCCATTGCCAGCGGTGATACCAACACGCTTTCGATGCTGCGCGGTATCGGCAAGAAAACCGCCGAACGGCTGGTTGTCGAACTCAAGGACAAGGTCGGCACCGGCGCCACTCTCGTCGGGAAAGGCGCCACCGCGTCCGTTGCCGATCAGAAACTCACGGATGCCATTCTTGCGCTCGTCTCGCTTGGCTACAAACAGATGGACGCGCACAAAGCCGTCCTCGCCGCTGCGGAGAAACTTGGCCCATCGGCCGGTGTCGAACAGCTCGTCCGCGCCTCACTGCGAAGTGCGTGAGCGGGGTTAGAACGCCCAACGCTCCGTCCTCGTGCGGCTGTTTGGCCAGTCAATCCCCTCTGGGATTAAGGATCTTCCAAGCTTCCAACTTTTCCGGGCGATCGAAGAATATGTTCTTACCGGTTGCGGCAAGAGGTATCCCCAATATGAGATCGCATGGATTTAATAATCCCAATTTCAGCGCTGCCACTCCTACTTTCTGCATCATTCGATTATCAACGTTATGATCCATGGCAACCTTAACGGCAGAACCCGCTGCAATACTCAAATCCATGATCCTAAACATACAAAAAGGACCCGGGAAATCCGCTTCATCCCTTGAAAGAGGATCTTGTTTGAGCATTTCAGAACAAGTTGAAAAACCACATCCTCCGCAATTAATACCAACCGCCTTCCGACCCTGGACTCCTATGAGGAACAACAGAGCGGAGGACTCAACAGATTTTGCATCACTCATCCAATCCATCTGCATTGCGGCGCCCCTGTCCTTGTTCGATTTGGAAACGGCCTTTTCCTTTGACCGACCTATCTCTCGCATCATTCCAGAAACACTGTGTTTTTCTTCACCCATTGCGAGTCTCGACTGAATCCAATCAACCCCGCCGGCTTTTGGGGCCGTGCATGCAGACACAGCCATCAGATTGGCAACAATCTTCAAACCGTCTAGAACAGGTGTATTCATATTTGTCCTCACAATCTGTGGAGCCTGATAGAAACGATAGCACAAAAGCCGAGGCGATAGAACAACTGCGGCGTCAAATCTCCCGCGCGTCGTCCTTGATCGGGATCGGAGAATCTGGCTTAATGTCAGCGCGAGATCAACATGTCTGACCTCTGTTTAATTACGACCTGCATGGGGCGACTCCAACACCTGAGAGAATCGCTGAGCGCTGCGGCGAGCCAGCCGCGGACGTCATGCGTGGTGGTGGATTATTCCTGCCCTGAGCGATGCGGCGAATGGGTCGAACAGCATTATCCCAAGGTGCGCGTGGTGCGAGTGCCGGGGGAATCTTACTTCAGTGTGGCGCGGGCGCGCAATGCCGGCGCGGCAGTCGCGGACGCGTCGTGGCTCGGGTTCTTCGATGCGGATGTTATTCTTACCCCGTCATTCGCCGAGACGGTGCTGGGCCTAGTTAAACCGGGATGTTTCTACCGCCCTTCGCGACCATCGGCCAACGATTTGTGGGGCACGATGGTCTGCCCCAGCACGGCGTTCAAGCGCATCGGCGGGTACGACGAGGCCATACAGGGTTGGGCTACCGAAGACACGGAACTCTATGAGCGGTTCCGGATGTTGGGGTTGACCGAAGAAACGTTTCCGGCCCAGCTCTTGAGCGCCATACCGCACAGCGACGAGTTGCGCACCCAGTTTCACAAAAACAAACAGATCAAGGTCGGGTGGACAACCAACATATTATATACTCAGGCAAAGCTCGATCTGGTGAAAATGAATGAGCGGCCTCTGTCGCTGGATAAGCGCCAAAAACTGTATGCGCTGGTCACCGACCTGGTTCAACGCGCGTTGGCAGGTGATGAATCGGCCCGCGAATTGCACGTGGCGTTTCGAAGACGAGAGCTGCCGACAGGCGGAATTGTCCGGGCCTGGCTGAGCTACACATTGGATCCGGCCAAACCCGGCGCGGCTGAACCGGCCGTTAAGCGACGAGAAGAATCAGGCGGTCGATCTGTTCCGGCGGCGCGGCGGTCAACGGGGCAGGCTTGACGGCGCGAGGCGGGCAGGCGAAAGTAGCGTCTGCATGGATCCAGTTAAAGCCATCAGCGACGTCCTGAAACAGACCAAACCCGCTCTGGCCGCGGAGCGCAATTTACTGCGCAGTGTCATCGAGAATCTGCCCGACCGGATTTACGTCAAGGACCGGAACTGCCACTACCTGATCGATAACGCCGCGCATGCCCAGTTCCTCGGCGCTGTCACAACGGACAAGGTGGTCGGGAAAACCGTTGCGGATTTTTTACCGCCGGACGTGGCAACGCGCTACGACGCTGCCGATCGCAAGATCATGGAATCGGGTCGGTCGGTATTGAATCGGGAAGAGAGCGTGGTTTACGCCGACGGCACGACCCATTGGTCGTTGACAACCAAGGTTCCCCTGCATGATGCAGAGGGGAAAGTCGTCGGTATCGTCGGCATCAGTCGCGACATCACGGAGCGGAGACGGGCCCAGGAGGCACTAGCTCGCGAACAGGGCTTGCTGCACGCGTTGATGGACAACATCCCGGACGCCATCTACTTCAAGGATCCAAGCTCGCGGTTTACCCTGATCAACCGTGCGCAGGCAAAGATGCTCGGCTTGGAGCGACATGAGGATGCGATCGGCAAAACAGATTTTGACTATTACACGCCCGAGAGCGCCGGGGCGACGTTCGCGGACGAACAGCGGATCCTGGCTTTGGGTGAACCGTTGATCTCCAAGGAAGAACACATGCAGCGCGCTGACGGCCAGTGGTGCTGGGTAACCACAACGAAGGTGCCGCTTCGTGACCGCCACGGGAAGGCGATCGGCTTGATGGGCATTAGCCGCGATATCACGGAACGCAAATTGGCCGAGAGGAAGGTTGAACACTACGGCGCGGTGCTGGCCGAGAAAAATGCGCAAATGGAATCCGACCTGCACACGGCCCGTGAGTTGCAGCAGGCGTTCCTGCCCCAACAGTATCCGCACATCACGGTGGGCGGTGGCACGGAGTCCGCACTGCAGTTTTGTCACCGATATCGGCCGTGCGCGGCTGTCGGCGGCGATTTCTTCGATGTGCTGCAGTTGTCGGAATCGTCGGCGGGCGTCATCATCTGCGACGTGATGGGCAAAGGCGTCCAGGCGGCGTTGGTGACTGCGATGTTGCGGGCTTTGCTGGAAGAACTCGGGCCATTGGCGGACGATCCGGGGCGATTTCTAACCGGCGTCAGCCATGGGTTGCAGAGCGGTTTGAAACAAATGCCGACGCCGATGTTCGCCACGGCGTTCTATTTGGTGGCCGATGCCGCGACGGGCGAATTGCGCTACGCCAATGCCGGTCACCCAAGCCCGCTGCATGTGCGCCCCGCTGCAGGCACGGTCGCGCCGCTTGCGATGGCTGACGGCGAGCGCGGACCGGCGTTGGGGATGTTCGAGGGCGCGACGTATCAAACAGTGCGGGGACGGTTGGACACGGGCGACATATTGATGCTTTTTACGGACGGCGCGTTCGAAGAGATTGGAACAGCCGGGGAAGAGTATGGCCAGCAGCGGTTGCTTGACGCGGTGCGACGCCGCGCGACGCTGGCGCCAGCGCAGTTGCTCGACGGCGTGCTGGCTGAAGTGCAACAGTTCTGCGGTTACGGTGAGTTTGAGGATGATGTGTGCCTCGTGGCCATGCAAGCGGTCCGGCTCGGAAGTCCCGCCGAGAAAGGACCCGCCTAATTCCACGGTCGCGGGAACCGGTTCATGAGCAATCGTTGGGTCTTGGTGGACGGGTACAGCGTGTTGCATAGCTGGCCGCAGTTTACGTCGCGCAAGACGAAGCTGCGAACGTTGGAACATCGGCGCGAAGCGCTATTGCGGATACTGCGTCAGTACGCCGACCAAAGCGGGCGACCGGTGACGGTGGTATTCGACGGTTACGCCGCAAAACGCAAGCCGCCCAAGGATGAGACAGTGGCCGGGATGTACGCTGGGCGTGGTTTGGAAGTATTGTTCTCGGACAAAGGCAAGACCGCCGACGAAGTGATCGAGCGCGTGGTCGCGCTGGCGCCGCATCCGGAACGGATTCTGGTGGTAACATCCGACAATTTGGAGCGCCAAATTGTCGAGACACTCGGCGCGCAGAGCGTGTCGGCGGAGTTATTCGCGGTGGAGACGGCCGACGTCTTGAAGGAACTGGCAGCGGCGGTACATCACCATGGGCGACAGCCCCGGCACGGCATGACGGGGTTACGCGAACATTTTTAAGCGAATAGTTGACAGAATAGGGGAGAATTGACTAGGGTAACTCCTGATTTTCGGGCAATACCCGTGAACGAAGGATGGCTTATATGAAAAGAATCGCCTTGATAGTAGTGATTGTTGCCTGCGTGATCTCGCTTGGATTGGTGTGGAAGGTGGGCAGCAATAAGAAGGGACAAAAAGCCGAGATCGCCAAGTTAAGCGGCGACCTTACCGATACCAATGGCAGGCTCGATAAAACCAAGACGGATCTAACGGCCACAAAAGGCGAACGCGATCAGGCCCAGGCCAAACTCACCGATACCGAAACCAAATTGACCGCGGCAAACACCACTATCGAAGAGAAAACGAAAGCCGTGGCCGACCTGGAAGCGAAGGTCACTGAGTCGGACAATCAAGTTGCCGCCGCGACCGCGAAGATGGTCGAGGTCAATGGAACATTGCAGAAGATCAAGGACGCGCTGGGGATTGGAGATGTCGTAGACGTGGATCAACTTCGGCAAAAGGCGACCGCGCAAGCCGATGAGAACAAGGTGCTTGGCGCGCAACTGGCCAAGTGTATACAACTGACCACCACGCCCGAGGGAGTAAAGGGGCAAGTGGCCGCAGTCGAGGGTAAATGGGGGTTTATGGTGCTGAATGTTGGCAGCGCCGACAAGGTGCATAAAGCCGCAGAGTTCCTCGTTTATCGCGACAGCAAGTTGATCGGCAAAGCGCAGGTCACATACGCCGGGCCGAACACCAGCATCGCCCAGATGCTGCCGGAATATCGGCATGCCGTTCCGCGCGTGGGAGATTTGGTCACCCGCTAGAGAGGCGCATCATGCGCAGTTGGTTGTTTTTTCTTCTGCTGGTCGCGTCGGTGACGCTGGCCAGTGGTTGCGCCACATCTCGAGACGATGACGTCAGCACCATCCCGTGGAATCGTCCACAACCGTGGGAAGGCGGAGGTGCTCTCGGCAGTATCGTCCGTCCGCCGGGCAGCCCGTGATGTTGACAGCTTTTGCCGTCGCCCAAATCTAGATCAGCAACTCCGCAATCTGGACGGCGTTGAGCGCCGCGCCCTTGAGCAACTGGTCGCCACTTACGAACAGATCAATACCTCGGCCATCGTCGCGCGAGCAATCCTGACGGATGCGGCCGACAAGGCAGTCATACTGACCGCTGGCATCGATCGGCATTGGATACTTCTTGTTGGCCGGATCGTCCACGACCTTTATACCGGGCGCTTTCACCAAAATCGCCCGCGCCTCGGCAGCCGCCATCGGGCGCTCAAACTCAATGTTCACCGCCTCGCTGTGGGCGCGATAAACCGGCACGCGCACACAGGTGGCGCTGACTTTCAAATTCGGCGCATGCATGATCTTGCGCGATTCGTTGACGAACTTCATCTCTTCCTTCGTGTAGCCGTTGTCGAGAAACACGTCCACGTGCGGGAAAAGATTGAACGCGATACGCTGCGGCAACGCCTCGGCGCGCACATCCTTGTCGCCGCGCAGGACTTTCGCGGTCTGTTCTTCCAGCTCGGCCATGGCTTTTGCGCCCGCGCCGCTTGCCGCCTGGTAGGTGGAAACGATGATACGCTGGACGGGATTCACTTTGTGCAATGGATATACCGCCACCAGCATGATTGCGGTGGAACAATTCGGATTGGCGATGATCCCGTTGTGTTTCTTCGCGTCCTCGGGATTCACCTCCGGGACAACGAGCGGCACGTCCGGCTCCATGCGGAACGCCGACGAGTTGTCAATCACCACAGCGCCGGCGCTGACCGCTGCCGGGGCAAACTCCTTCGACCGCGCTGCGCCCGCGCTGAACAGCGCAAAATCGATCCCATTAAACACGTCTTCCGCCAGCAACTCGACGGGAATCTGATGTCCTTTGAACGGCAGCTTCTTTCCGACACTGCGCTCGGAAGCGAACAGCCGCAGTTTCTTCACTGGGAAATTGCGTTTTTCCAATGTCGCGATCATCTCGATGCCGACCGCCCCGGTCGCACCGACGACTGCCACGTTATATGCTTTGCTCATGTTATCCCTTCCGTCTTGGGTGGGCGAAGATAGCCGCGGTTGTTTCCGTCGTCAATCCTTGAACCGTGACGATTCAGTAGCTCGTTGTATCGAGGCGCACTTTGCCGCGAAAGATGCGATAAATCACGATGGTGTATAGCAGCACCAACGGCATGCCTATGCCGGCGATCACGGCCATTACCCGCAACGTTTTCGCGGACGAGGCCGCATTGTAAATGTCCAGGCTCCATGACGGATTTAGCGATGAATGCACCAATTCGGGGAACAACGCCACCCCGAACAGGCCAGTGAATGCCGCGATGTTGACGCACGAAGAGAGAAAGGCCCAGCCAAACCGGCCGCGCCGCACGGCAATCGGGATGGCGGCGATGGCCAGAACGTTCAGCGCGACTACGGCCAACAATGCCGGGTGCGCGCGGAAGCTGCGCATGGCCAGTGGCACGACGAACAGAGCGGCGATGGTGGTGAACAGGTACAGCGCCACAAACACGCCGTAAACGCGCCGGAACCAGCCACGCACGCGTTGCTGCAAATCGCCGTCGGTTTTCAAGAGCAGGTACAGGGCGCCGTGCATGGCGAACATAGCGACTACCAGCGCGCCGACCAGCAACGGGAATGGCCGCAGCAAATCGGGCAAGCTACCATGGAATTCCTTGTCCGCGCCAATCGGCAGGCCGCAGAGCGCGTTGCCCGCGGCCACACCGAATAACAAGGTCGCCACAGCGCTGCCGCCGAAAAACATCCGGTCCCACAAACCACGCCAGCCCGGCGTGTCCCGTTTGCCGCGGAACTCTATCGAGACCGCGCGGGCAATCAATGCCACCAACAACAACATGAATGCGGTGTAGAAACCGGAGAACACCGTTGCGTAGGCGTGCGGGAACGCTGCAAACAGCGCGCCGCCAAACGTCAGCAGCCAGACCTCATTGCCGTCCCAGACCGGGCCGATTGCGTTCATCAGGACGCGCCGTTCTTCGTCTTTCCGGACCGCGAGATGCAGAATCCCGACCCCAAGATCAAAGCCGTCGAGAATTGCGTAACCCGCGAGCAACACGCCAAGCAGGATAAACCAGAATGTGTTCAGGTCCATGGTGTCATCACATTATGTTGCCGGTTCTTCGGGACCGCGCTTAATCTTGTCGGACATCACGTGCAGCCAGACCGCGAACAACAACAGATAGATCATCCCAAACAACGCAATGGAGAACAGCACTTGCCCGGCCGTCACCGCTTTGGAGACCGCGTCGCTTGTGCGCAACAGTCCGTAAACCGCCCACGGTTGGCGGCCAAGCTCGGTGGCGCACCAGCCAAGTTGGTTGGACAGGTATGGCAACGGAATGGCCACCACGAACAACCGCAACAGCCAGCGCGAGTCAAAGAGCGTCCCGCGCCAGCGCAGAAACGCCGCGAGCAACGTTATCGCGATGAAGAACAGCCCCAACCACACCATGATGTGGAATGACAAGAATGTCGGCAACACCGGCGCCCACTCGTTGCGCGGGAACTTGTCCAGACCCGTTACCGGGTCGTGAAAATTGTTGTGCGCCAGAAAACTCGCCAGGCCCGGCACAGCGATGCCGCACTTCACACGTTGCGCGTCGGGGTCGGGCAAGCCAAAAATGTACAATGGCGTGGCGTTCTCCGTCTGGAAAATAGCCTCCATGGCGGCCAGCTTGGCTGGTTGATATTTGGCTGTGTTCTGGCCGTGCAAGTGGCCGGAGCCGAGCGCTGCCAATGCCGCAACCACCCCGACAACCAGCGCGATTGTGAAACTCTTCTTCGCAAACTCCAGATGCCGGCCTTTGAGTAGATAGTACGCCGAAACGCCCATCACGAAAAATGTGGCAAGAATGTATGCGCCGATCAGTGTATGCGTCAGCCGGATCATGGAAGACGGATTGAACACCATCGCCCAGAAGTCCGTAATCTCCGCTCGCGCTCCCAAGCCCTGGCCGACGATATGAAACCCGGCGGGCGTCTGTTGCCAGGAATTGGCCGCCACAATCCAGACCGCCGACAGCGTCGCGCCGAGCGCCACCATGCAAGTGGCAAACAGGTGCATCCGCTGCGAAATCCGGTCCCAACCAAATACCAACAGCGCAAGAAACATGGATTCAAGGAAGAACGCAAAAATACCTTCAGCCGCCAGCGGCGAGCCGAACACGTCACCGACGTAACGCGCGTACGTGGCCCAGTTCGTGCCGAACTCGAACTCCATCACGATGCCCGTGGCCACGCCGAGCGCGAAGTTTAACCCGAAGATTTTCGTCCAGAACCGCGCCATGGCCCCGTACTGAGGATCGCGCGATCGGAGCCACAACACCTCCATGATGACCAGCAACCCGCCCAAGCCGATTGTCAGCGGTGGGAACAGATAATGAAACATCACCGTCAACGCAAACTGCAGGCGCGCCAAGATCACCACGTCCAAGTGCATGAGCACAATCCTTTGAATGATTCAGCATCCCGGCCGCGGACCGCGCCCGGTGTCAACTGCGCAACCAAGTTGAACGGCCTCATCAAGGAGTAAGCCGGTAGTAATTGTCTGGATTGTAGAGGTAATAACAGTCCACCGGATCAAGGCGCGGGAGCAGAACGAACCGACGACCGTTGGCGTCCACGCGTTCCTGAAGCGTTGATTCGCCCCTACCGTGGAAAGGCGCAGGCGAACCGGGCAGCGCGGAGGGGGCGTCGGGATTCTTGTCGTATGATTCTTCCCGAACCGTTTCGGCGATTTCGTCCACCCATTTCAACTGGCGGGCGCTGTCGCCAAACTCCATCCAATCACCGGTGCTGCGATTCTGGTACATGCGTTTGATGAATTCATCCAGGCTGATACCCATCTTGGCGGCGACCGGCTCCGCAAGGCGTTTCCACCATTCCTCGAGTATTTTAAGATTTTCTTTTTGCTGTGTCAGATTGCCGAAGGAGCCGGTGAGAATCTGATGATGAAGAACGATTGCATTCGGATACGCGAACGATTTTTTCGACTGCGTGACGATGTTGGCGGCCATGCTGGCTGCGAATGATTTTACGACGACGTAAACCGGGGCAGCGCTGCCTTCCATCGCTTTGAGAATTTTGTAACCGGCCATGACCGAGCCACCCGGTGACTCATCGATTACAATGAAGATCGGAAACTCGTGGCTCTGGTTGTTGAAATAATCGATGCGCTCCGCGATGTAATCCGCCGTGTCCCCCCAGATCGGGCCGTTCAGTGGAATCCGGCGGTCGCTGATGGTCAGCATGCCGTCCTTGAACGGTTCCTTGGTGTACTGGATGTCGTGGTTGACGCGGTTCTTCCACAGGTCGCGTTTCGCGCGCAAGTCGAGGTCGCTGTTCAACTTTGCCAACTGCAATTCAAACTCTGAGTGCTGGACCTGAAGATCTGCCGAGCGCACCCTCAATTCCTGCTCGCGCTGCGATAACTCCCGCGTCTTGGCCGCAAGCTCGGCGGACGCCAAGTCGTTAGCGAGTTTGGCCCTCTCCAGTTTCTCCCGCGCATCAGCCAGTTCGGCATCGAGCTGCGTCTTGCGTTCGGCGTCCTTGACGGCGGCGCGTTTGGCGAGCAGGTCGGCCTGTTTGGTGAGCTTCTCAATTTCCGCCTGCATGCTGGCGATTTCCGCTTGGAGCTTTTGCTGATTGAGAGCGTTTTCGAGTTCCAGCTTCTGTTTCTCGGCCGTCAGTTTGGCCAATTCCTTGTGCAATTGCTGGTCGGCGACACTGTTCTCCAAGGTCAACTGCTCTTGCTGCTTTTTCAAATCCGGTACGACCGTGGACTCCTCCGCGGGCTTGGCCGCCGTCGCCGTCTTAACGTCGTTTGTCTGAGCCGCCACGCCGCCGCTCAGTAATCCGGCAGCAACGAAACCCATAATAAAAAAGCGAGAATACGATCTCATACGCATATACCTCCATTATTGGAACTGTGTTTGTCGGCGGATGATACCGTCAGCGGCTCAACCCGGGCAACCAGAATCAGGCGGTTAACAAGACGGTCGCGACGGAGCGCGACCCTCCACACTTCGTGTTCTTCGTGCGCTTCGTGGTGAAGACCGACAGCCGTTATACCTCGGTCGCGACCAAGTCGCCGACTTCCTTCGTGCCGTAGCCCATCTTGCCGGCGGCGAGCGATTTCAGTTTCTCGCGGGTGATTCGGATCACGGCGTTTTCAATTGCCCGCGCGGCTTCGCACTCGCCGAGGTGTTCAAGCAACATCGCCCCTGCGCAGATGGCGGCCAGCGGGTTGATGACGTTCTTGCCGGTGTACTTCGGGGCGCTGCCGCCGATCGGCTCAAACATGCTCGTGCCTTGAGGGTTGATATTGCCGCCGGCTGCAATGCCCATGCCGCCCTGAATCATCGCGCCAAGATCGGTGATGATGTCGCCGAACAGGTTGTCGGTCACGATCACATCGAACCACTCGGGATTCTTGACGAACCACATCGTCGTAGCGTCCACGTGTGCGTAATCGCGCTTTATATCGGGGTAATCCTTCTGGCCGACCTCGTGAAACGCGCGTTCCCAAAGATCGAATGCGTAGGTCAGCACATTGGTCTTGCCGCAAAGCGTGAGCTTCTTTGCTTTATTGCGTTTGCGCGCGCACTCAAACGCGTACCGCAGGCAACGCTCAACACCGCGCCGGGTGTTAACGCTTTCCTGCAGCGCCACCTCGTTTGGTGTGTCTTTGAAAACAAACCCGCCCACGCCGGTGTAAAGGCCTTCGTTGTTCTCGCGGACGACTACGAAATCGATGTGCTCGGGTTTCTTGTCTTTCAACGGGCAGAACCGTTCGTCATAGAGTTTCACGGGGCGCAGATTGATATACTGCTCCAGCTCGAACCGCAGCCGGAGCAGGATGCCTTTTTCCAGAATGCCCGGCTTCACATCAGGATGACCAATCGCGCCGAGAAGAATGACAGGAAATTTTCTTAAATCGGACACCGCGCTGTCGGGCAGCACCTCTTTGGTGCGGAGATACCGCGCTCCGCCGAAATCGTAATGGGTGTAGTTGAGTTTAAAACCGAATTTTCCGGATGCGGCGTCCAGCACCTTGATGGCTTCGCGGATAACCTCGGGTCCCGTGCCGTCGCCGCCGATGACTGCAACATTGTAACTCTTCATGGAAATCCTTTGTGTTTTATATCCCACCGCTCGACGGAACATCGGATTCTATCCCGTCCCGCGCGGCTTTCAACGGAATTTTCGCGGTTACAATCCGGTAGCGGTAAAAAATGCGCCCAAAATCTTCCCACATTGTGACGCCGTGATCGACGCAACAGGTGTGCCAGCCTAGACTGGTAGCATTCAGGCAGCAGTTCATGGCGCTCAGAGCGCAATTTACTCGGAGACACAGCCGGAGCGTTGTTGATTTCGCCTGCTATTTGTTGTATACTCAACTATCAGTAGGCCAGAATGATGTACGAGGTGGTTGTGTGGGAATGAAAAATAGGGCTTCAGTTGTTGTGGCGGGGGTAATGGGCATTTTTGTCAACATGTCCATTATCTGTCCATCCTTTGCCGACACCAGGGTAGTTGACACGGCAGGCGGCGGCGATTACACAACGATTCAGGCTGCGGTTAACGATCTGGCTGACCCGGGACCGCGCACGATCATAGTGCGGGCGGGGACCTACCATGAAGCAGTGCTTGTTTCCGCCAGGAACACCCATGCCACCAGTGACAGCCAGCGTATCATCATCATGGCCGATACGAACACTGCGCCCGGCTCTGTGATCGTGTCGCCATCGTCCAGCGGTTCAGGCATGTACCTGACCCAATCCAAGTTCATCACCATACAGGGACTGGCGATCACCGGGGTTGGCGGCAAGAACGCCGCCATCAGGCTGGGTGGCAAATCTGATGGTAACGAGGACATTGCGATTATCGGGTGTCAGATTTACCACAACGGCAGCCACGGGATACAGGTTGAT
>Ga0182017_10000109_pt1 | contig 61009 bp, 42 predicted proteins | sample 712E3DmetaG_FD_120492 | JGI IMG/M metagenome (GOLD analysis project Ga0182017, IMG submission 120492) | Permafrost microbial communities from Stordalen Mire, Sweden - 712E3D metaG | ecosystem: Environmental > Terrestrial > Soil > Wetlands > Permafrost | place: Sweden: Stordalen | collected... | reverse complement strand
GCGCTTGCACATCCATCCGAGGCCTCCTTGCCACGCCAGGCGAAGCATGCGCGACCGGAGACCTTGGCGCAATACCTAACTTGCGCCGAACTGCGCGCAAAAACTAAGCGGAATGCGTATAAGGCGCTCCACGGCACTGACCCCGGCCGGGCGCGGTGGGGTCACATGAATGCAGACCGCTCACGTCGCGGCCAGCGCCTTCTCCGTGCTAAACCCCGCCGGCAGCTCCTTTGTGCCCTTGCACTTGGGGTAGGCGCTGCAGCCGAGAAACCGCCCGCGCCGGCCGGTGCGCACGACCATCGGCTGTCCGCATTCGTCGCAGGGAATGTCCGTCGGGATCGGGGCCGGCCGGGTCGGGGCCGGCAGCAACTCTTCCGCCTGTTTCTTCGCCTCGCCGCGCAGGTTGCAGTTGAACCGGCAGCGCGGGAAATTCACGCAGGAGAAGAACGGTCCGAAGCGGCCGCGCTTCAATTCCACCGTGCTGGCGCACTCCGGGCAGCGCAACGTGCCGGGCTCGGGCAACACCTCGATCACCAGCCGCCCGGTCCGCGTCAAGGCGAAGCCAGCCGGCGGCGGCGCGTCCGGCTGCCAGCGCTTCCAGTCGCCATTTGGCGCTACAGCCCCCGCGGCCGACAGCGTAGCGGTCGTGTCTGGAGAAGAGCCGGCCGTCGCGGGGGCGGCGGGTCCAACCTGCGCGCGGGCGGCGTCCAGCTTCTCGACCGGCATGGTGTGCCGACAGCGCGGGAAGCCCGAGCACGCCACGAACTTGCCGCGCCGGCCGGAGCGAATCACCATCGGCCGTCCGCACTGCGGGCAGTTCAGGCCGGCCTGCTCCGGCGGCGGGGTCGGCTTGTGTTCCAGGCGCACGTCCTCCGGCAGCGAGCTCGTATTCTTGCACGTCGGGAAGCGGTTGCACCCCAAAAACGCCCGGCGGCCCTTGCGCTTGACGACGAGTTCGCCCTCGCCGCACACGTCGCAGGGCCGCTTGAGCTCGTCCTCCTTGACCAGGCGCAGCGGCTCGCCCTGTGGATTGCAGGGCATGGTGCTCCGGCACTCGGGATAGCCGCTGCAGCCGAGGAAGAAGCCCGTGCGCGACTGGCGCAGCAACATGGGGCGGCCGCACAGCTCGCAGGCCTGTCCGCTGGTCTTGGGTTGGATCGGCTCGCCCTCGCGGTTGACGTTCAGCGTGCCGCGGCACTTGGGATACTTGCTGCACGCCAGGAAGCGACCGGCGCGGCCCCAGCGATACACCATCGGTGCCTCGCAGGTGGGACAGGCGTACGGGCTGGGCTGGCTGCGCGTGGTCGGCATGGCCTCGCTGGCTTTGGCGAGCAATTCGCGGAACGGGTCGTAGAATTCGTGCAACACCTGCACCCAGTCGAGGTGGGCCTCCTCGATCTTGTCCAGCTCATCCTCCATGTGCGAGGTGAACTTGACGTCCATGATCTTGGGAAAGTGCTCGACCAGCTTGTCGGTCACCAGTTCGCCGAGCGCGGTCGGGTAGAACTTCCGGTCGTCCTGTTCCACGTACCCGCGATCCTGAATCGTGTCGATGATCGCCGCGTAGGTGCTCGGCCGGCCGATGCCGTCCGCCTCGAGCGCCTTGACCAGGGACGCTTCGGTGTAGCGCGCGGGCGGCGACGTGAACTGCTGCTTCGGCTCCAGGTCGAGCAACCCGACCGCCTGCCCCTGCGCCAACCCCGGCAGCAGCGCATCGTCGCTCGGAATTCCAGCCACCCGCAAATACCCGTCAAACGCCAGCTTCCGTCCGTTACCGCCAAACGTGGTCGTCCCCAGCGCGGTTTCGCCGGTGACGGTGACCGAGGTCGCGTCCCATTGCGCCGACGCCATCTGACAGGCGACGAAACGCTTCCAGATCAGCTCATACAGCCGGTGTTGTTCCGGCGAGAGGGCGCTGCGGACGCTCTCCGGCGTGAGCGCCGGGTCGGTCGGGCGGATGGCCTCGTGCGCTTCCTGGGCGCGCTCCTGCCGCTTGCCGAAAACGTTCGGGCTGTCGGGCACGTACCCGGCCCCGTAGTTTTGCCGGATGAACCCGCGGACAGCGTCGAGCGCCTCCTTCGCAACATTGGTCGAATCGGTTCGCATGTACGTAATCAGGCCGACCGGTCCCTGACCGTTGAGGTCCACGCCTTCATACAGCGCCTGGGCGATCCGCATCGTCCGCGACGCCGCGAAACGCAGCACGGTGCTCGCCTGCTGCTGCAAGCTCGCCGTCGTAAACGGTCCCGGCGGCTTGGAGACGGTCCGTTTTGTGGTCAGGTTGGCGATGCGCAGCGCCGGCACGCGCGCTGGGTCCAAAGCCCCGATCACGGTGGCGCGCTGCAGACCGAGGTGCTTGTAATCCTGCCACGGTTCCCGCGCTACGCGCTCGATACGCAAGCCGAGCGCTTCCGCCACGCGCGCTGCTTCCTCCGCATCGCGGGGGGCGAAGGGCTGGCCGCCGACCTTGTCCAACTCGACGCGCAGGCCGCCGTGCTGGCCCAGCCAGGTCAGGATGTCCTTTTGCGTGCGCTCGCCGCCCTGCAAGAACTCATGCCACGCCCCGCGGAGCCGGCCGGCAGCGTCGGCGTCGCCGGTCAGGCACGCTACGAGCTTCCAACTTTCTTCAGGTATGAACGCGCGGATTTCGCGCTCCCGCTCGACGATGAGACGGACCGTAACCGATTGCACCCGCCCGGCGGACAGCCCCTTGGCGATCTTCTTCCACAATAGCGGGCTCAGTTCGTAGCCGACGATGCGGTCGAGGATGCGGCGGGCCTGCTGGGCGTTAACGCGGTCGAAGTCGATTTCGCGGGGATGGGCGAACGCCTCGGTGATCGCCGATTTCGTGATCGCGTTGAAGATGACGCGGCGGACCTTGTCCGCCGACAGGTTGAGCGCCTCGACGAGGTGCCAGGCGATGGCTTCGCCTTCACGGTCAAGGTCGGTGGCGAGGTACACGCTCTCGGCCTCGGCCGCGAGCTTCCGCAGCTCGGCCACGGTCTTGATCCTGCCCTTGACAACCTCGTAAGTGGGCTTGAAGTCGCTAGTTACGTCGATGCCGAACTCTCGCTCGGGCAGATCGCGGACGTGCCCGAGCGACGCTTTGACGACGTAGCCGCCGCCGAGGTACTTGCCGATCGTCTTCGCCTTGGCGGGCGACTCGACGATTACGAGCGAGCGACCCGCCTGCTTGCGTTTACCCATGATGTCAACCTAACGTGCTTTCCGATAACAAGTTACGCGTTAGTGGGCGACACCCACGGTCCGCGCGCGACACGGCCGACGATCAGACCATATCGGAATTCCAGCATCTATTCTTCCCCTGATGCTTAGCCGGGCCGCCCGTTGTGTCAAGTTGCGCGGGTGGCGGCGCCGCCCGTTGGCCGCCGGGCCGCAGGTGCAAAACGCTGCCCGACGATGCTATAGTGACCGCGCCCGGCGAGAGTGGCGGAATTGGCAGACGCACCAGATTTAGGTTCTGGCGGGGAAACCCGTGCGGGTTCGAGTCCCGCCTCTCGCAATGAGGGATTCGCACGACAACGCTGTTTCTTGGCGCCCCTGGCGACTGGGCGGTTCTGACATTGTAGAACTACGGGGAGCGCGTAAAGAGCACGCGCCGGAAGTAGCGTCCGGTCGCCCGCAGCAGCGGCCTGAGCCCCTGGCGCGCAAAAAAGCGGAACCGCCGTTGCATGTGCATGCCCCACCGGCCGAACCGTTCCCGCCGGCTGCCGCGCGGGAACAGGAAGAAGCGGACGCGGTACAGGAACATCAGCACTTTCCAGCCCGTGCTGCCGTACAGGCCGGCGAGCTGGGCGTCGGCCGGACTGACCGCTGCCGTCGCGGCGTGCTGATGTTCGCGTGCGCGGCTCATGTCGGCCCACAGGCTGTCGGCGACCTCCTGGAGCCGCATGAACTCCACGGCGCGCGTCGCGCTTTCGAGCGCGGCCCGCGGGCTCAGCGGGATGGACTCCGCGTGCGCGCGTGGTTGCTGCACGCGCGCCAGCACGTCCGCCATCCGCCGGCCCATCTCGTCGAGCGTGAACCGCTCCTGCACGCGCAAACGCGCATTGCGCCCCAGCGCCGCGCGGCGCACCGGGTCGGCCAGCAGGCCGGCGAGCACCTCGGCGTAGCGCGGGACTTCGACGTCGGGCGCGGCGCGCGGCAGCAGCACGCCGCAATCGGGCGTGACGAGCTCGCGTTGTCCGCCGACGTCGGCGCCGACGACGAGCAGTCCGCAGGCCATGGCCTCGTAGATGGCCAGGGCGATCCCCTCCCACAGTGACGGAAGGAACAGGATGTCGCTGGCCTGCATTAGCGCCCGGACCGTCGCGCTCGACACGGCGCCGAGCACGCGGACGCGCTCGGCCAGGCCGTTCTGGCGGAGATAGGTTTCCAACCAGGGGCGCTCCTCGCCGTCGCCGGCCACGAGCGCCTGGAACGACAGGTGCCGGTCGGCCAGCGCCTTCATCACGCGGGCAAACACCTGCGGCTGCTTTTGGGCACAGATGCGCACGGGGTACAGCAAGACGACGTCGTCGGCCGCGATGCCGTGCGCGCTCCGTACGCGGGCGCGCACCGCCGGATCGGGGGTCCAGTAGTCGGAATCGACGTTGATGTGGACGACTTCGATGCGCTCCGCGGCGGCCCCCCGGCGGACCATCCAGTTCTTCAGGTGCTCGGACGCGACCACGTTCAGGTCCAGGTCATCCTGGCAGGCGGCCGCGTAGCGCGGAAAGCCGCCGTCCTTGTAGTACTCCTCCTCCATGTGGCAGTAGTCGATGTACGCGGGCTCGGGGCACTGGGCGCGCAGGTACGGGAGCAGGAGGTAGCCGAACTCGCTGTTGCTGACCATGACGACGTCGGGCTGACGCGAACGGATGAGATAACGCAGGAACGCCGGCTGGTCGCCGAGCCGCAGGAAATTGCGGAGCACGAAGATGTCGGGCGTCAGATGCGCAAAGACCGGCGTCCAGGAGTGGTCGCCGCGCACGGTGGTCACGATGGTCACGTCCCAACCCTGCTGAATCAGTTGGGCGACCAAGTCGAGGTTGAACTTGTCGGCCCCGCCGAAAGTGAGCCACGGCAGGATCATCAGCAGGCGCGGCCGCGACTTCGCCAGCCGGTTGACCTCCGGCCAAGCGGGCCGGACGCGATCGAACGGCACGTGACAGCGCGGCGTGACGCGGGGGAACTCCCCGTCGACGAGGCGCGGATACCGGCGGCGCAGATCGGCGGCGAAGGCTCCCTGCCGTCGGCCGAGGTCCCAGTCCCTCCAGCGGTCATTGTGATTAGGGCGCCGCCGATACCAATGGTGATGCTCCGCGATGGTTCCACCCCACAGGCCGCGATCGGCCAGGCGCAGCCAGAAATCCCAGTCCTCCATGCCGCCGCGAATGCTCGTGTCGTAGCCCCCGCTGGCGGCCAGCGCGCTGCGGCGCAGCAACGCGCCGTTCGTGACGCAATTGGACTGGAGGAAGCGCGGCCCCTGCTCGAAACCTTCGGACCACAGGTACTCCTGGCCGCCAAACGCGACCGACCAGGCGTTGACGAAGGCGTACTCCGGATTCGACTCGAGGAAGAAGTAGGCTTTCTCGAGCGCCGTGGGCTCCAGCAGGTCGTCGTCATCCAGTTGGTAGACGTACTCGCCGCGCGCGGCGGCAAACCCGGCATTCCGGGCCTCGCCGGGCCCCTGGTTCGCCGCCAAATCCAGCACGCGGATGCGCGGGTCGCGCGCCCGGTACTCCGCCAGCACGGCCAGAGATTCGGGCTCGCTGCTGGCATCATTGACGATCAGCCACTCCCATTGCTGCCAGCTTTGACCCAAGACACACCGCGCCGTCTCGGCGAACACCCCGGGCGACGTGTTGAAAAACGGGGTCACGACGGAGACCAGCGGCGGAGCCAACGGGTCGCTCGGCGCGTAGACCGCCCCGCGCCGTTTCGGCGAGACCGGGGTGTCCGTGAAATCGGGGCTCCGTGGATCGATCATCCTCTCACCTGGCCGGCCAGCGAACCGCCGGCCCACGCGCCGGGCGCACTCGCCCGCACCCGGCCATATCCCCCAATCAATCGCTCTCCAGACGGCGCAGCAGGTGCAACCGGCACAGCGCACGATAAAGTACCTGACGCCGCCACGCGACCAGCTTCTCTTCGTGGCGCGCCTGCTGCTGGTGGAACCGCTCGGCGGCCGCGTCCCGGTCCGCGGCCACGCGCTGCAATTCGGCCGCGCGCTCCTCGGCGGTTCGCTGCCAACCGGCTTGCTGCTCGGCCAGCCACGCCTTGGCCTGCTCCAACTCCGCGACCCACGCCACCTGCTGCCGGAGCGCCGCCTCGCGTTCCTCCGCGGTCCGCTGCCAAGCGGTTTGTTGTTCCTCCAGCCAGGCCTTGGCGCGCTCCAGCTCGGCAATCCACGCCGCCTGTCTGCGGAGCGCCGGCTCGCGGCCTTCCGCAAGCTGCTGCCAGTCCTGGCACTGCTTCGCCAACGCAGCTTTCGCCCGCTCCAGCTCGGCGGCCCACGCCTTCTGTTCGCGGATGATGCCCTCGCGCTGCTCGGCGAGCTGCTGGAAGGCCTGCCATTGTTCCTTCAGCCAAACCTGCGCTTTCTTCTGCTCGTGAATCATCTGCTCACGCCGCTCGGCGGTCTGCTGCCAGTCGGCGTGTTGCCGTTCCAGCCACGCCTTCACCGCGACCAGCTTCGCGTTCCACTCGCGCAGCTCGCGCAAGCTGCGGCGGGTGACAGCGCTCCAGACATACCCGGGCCGCGCCGGCCAGTTCGGGAGGTTCAAAAGACCTTGCGCACAACGCGCGCCCAGGTCAGCCAATTCGGCCACTTCCGGCAGGCCAAACGGCAGGGGCTGCTCGACCCGTCCCCAGATATTGACCCAGTCCCCGGCCAGAACCCGCTGCGTCTCCAGAAGGCCACGCCGCCAGCAATCACCCGCCTGGTCCGCCTCGCCGGAACACGCGGCGATCAGGCCGGCCAGAAACAATGCGTCCACGGTCTTGGTCGCCAGGAGCGGGCTGAAGCGCAGACAGTCCAACGCCGCACACTCCAGGAACGCCCCGCGGGCCTCCGCGCGCTGCCCCAGCATGAGCAGCAGCCGTCCAGCAATGTACTGGTTGGAGACTCGCCAGCGATACGCGTTGGCCGTGGGGGCGGCCAGCCGATGGTATTCGCGGATTTGATCCAACAGCGCAGCGACCTCTTCGGCCGCCGCCCCGCCGCGCTCCAGCATCCGGTATCCCAGCACGCAGAGCGCGGCGCCGGCATCGGCGGAGCCGGGGCTGGCAGTCACCCTGACCCGCCGGGCCATATCCGCCAGCACTTCGGCGTTTGTGACCCGTTGTCCGATCGACACCATGCTGCGAATCAGCCAGGGGCTTTCGTAGTCCCGCGCGAAGGCCGTGACATGAGCACCCGGGATGTCGCTGCAATCCGGCAAGGCGGTCTCGCGGTACCCCGCCTTCCCGGCTCCGACCGGGTCCTTCATGCCCACCGCCAACCACCAGTCGGCCTCCCCGTCCGCCGGCACAACCGGCTCGCGATCGAGCGGCAGCTCTTCCAGCCGCCCCGGGCGGTCGCCGAGCTTCGGGCCGCCGCCGGCAATCTGGCGATAGGCCCGCTCCAGCACAAAACGCGCGCGGAGTTGCGCGGCCAATTCGCTCCACGCGTCCCGGCGCGCGTCGGGCGCGTGCGACTCCTGACCGCCCTGCTCCGGGCGTCCGGCGAGGACACTGACGACCACGCGCCCGCCCGGCGTCAGCACACGCTGGAATTCGGCCAGGGCCCGCTCCGGCACCCGCTCGTGTGTGAACGCCTCGCAGCAAACGACGACGTCCACGCTGGCGTCCGCCAGGACCGACAGATTCTGCATGTCGGCGACGTGAAACTCGACCGCCGGCCCCGCGTCCCGGTAATTCTCCCGCGCGTAGCGAACCGCGCTCTCATCGCCATCCACGCCGACCAAGCGGCTCGCGGGGCTGCCGGCGGCCAGCACGCCCACCCCGTAGCCCGACCCGCAGCCCGCGTCCAGGACAACGTCGTTGGGGCGTACGAAACCGCAGGCCAGAAGGTACTGGGCCACGCGGGCCTCGCTGCGCGGACTCGATTCCCGCAGCATGTCCGCGGGCAGTGTCTCGGTCGAATCACGCCGCGCTGCCGCCCCCGGGACCTTCTCCAGCACCAGCGTGATCGGCCCCGCCTCGTTGTCGGGGGCGGAAAACGGCCGGACGCGCTGCGCCAACGGGTGTTTGCGCAAGCCGGCAGCGAAGCAAGTCCGCTCCCACCAGGCGCGATCTTCGACAGTCTGATGCCAACGCCCTTCGCGATCGGCCGCCGTGGCGACCGTCAAAAACACGCCGCGGCGCGACACGCGGGCCACCTCACGCAGCGCCCGCGGCACGTCCTCGGCGGACAGGTGCTCCAGCACGCTCGTCGCGACGACGGTCTCGAATTCGCCATCGCCGTAGGGCAGCTTCAGCACCGAGGCCGTACAGAAACGCGTCGGCGCGAAGCCGTTGGCGTGGTCCACGACCCGCTGCGCCACGTCAACCCCCTGCGCATCCACGCCGCGCGCCAGCAGCGTCCGCACCAACCCGCCCCGGCCACAGCCCACGTCGAGCAGCCGGCCGCCGCCGCAGACCTGGAGAATGCGGTCGGCCAGCTCCTCGGCATCGGCAGGGGCGTCGGCCCCCCACCGCTGCGGCTGGGCCCAGTACTCGTCGTACACGCGCGGATAGTCAATCAAGAACACGGGCCCTCATTCGCAGGTCGCACGCCCCGCCGAAGAAGTACTCGCGGTTGCGCATCAGCACCTGAAAGAACCCCGCCTCGTCCCGCCATTGCAAAATGCGCTGCGCGCCATAGTACCGGTCGTTCTCCTCGGAAATCGCCGCCTGCACTTCGTAGAGGTTAACCCCGAGCGGGCAATCGCACTCGAACTCGACCGTGATGCCGTCCCCGGCCCGGAAACGCCGCTCCCAGAACACCGGCCCCTGCGTTCGTCCGGCCCACACGTGCTGGTCCTGGTTGAGCGTGCCCCACGAGTACACCTTGACGCCCTCGCGGTTCCGGATGCGCAGACCCACGTTCAGATGCTCCAGTTCGCGGTTCACGCGACACTGTACGCGGATCACCAGCCGGTCGCCCGGATAAAACGCCGATGTCTCGTTCCCGGCCCCGTCGAGAACCTGCACGCCGACGACCTCGGCGTCGCAATCCCCGAACGACAGCCGGTCCACACTCGGCGCGGGCGCGGCCGGACCGGCCGGCGGAGCCGCCGTTTGCTGGTGCTGTTCGGCCCGCCGCAGGTGGTAGTCGAAATAGCGGCGTTCTTCCTCGTGCAGGAGCCGCCGGTACTCGAGCACGACTTCGCTGGGCAGACCGTAGCCCCGCGCGCGCCCCTCGTGCAACAGCAGCACCTGGGACGTAAGGGTCCGCACCGACTCCTGGTCGTGCGAGCAGAACAGCAACGTCACGCCGCCGCTGCGCAGCTCCTCGAGCCGCTGAAAGCAGCGCTTCTGGAAGAGGGCGTCGCCCACCGCCAGCGCCTCGTCGACGATCAGGATGTCGGGCCGCACCTGCACCTGCACCGCGAAAGCCAGCCGCACCAACATGCCCGTGCTGTACGTCTTCACGGGCTGCTCGAGAAACTCGCCGATGTCCGCGAACGCCGCAATCTCGTCGAAACGCTCGTCGATCTCGCGCCGCGGCAAGCCGAGGATCGTCGCGTTCAAGTAGACGTTCTCCCGCCCGGTGAACTCGGGATTGAAGCCGGAACCCAGCTCCAATAGCGCGGCCACGCGGCCCCGCACCTGCACGCGGCCTTCGGTCGGCCGCAGGGTGCCGGCGATGATCTGCAGCAGCGTGCTCTTGCCGGAGCCGTTGCGGCCGATGATGCCGAGGGCCTCGCCCGGCCGAACCTCGCAGGAGACGTCCCGCAGCGCCCAAAACTCCCGGTAGAACCGGCGCCGGCCGCGCCACAGCGTCTGCTTCAGGCGGTCCAGCGGGCGCGGGTAGATCTCGTAGCACTTGCCGACGCCGTAGACGCCGACGGCCGGTTCCGCGCCGGCCCGGCCGGCCCCGGGGCTGCCCGGCTCTGCGCTGCCGGCCGCGCGCGCCGCGGGCGCGTCGGCCGCTGAGCCGCTCTCGGCCGCGGCGTGTCCGGCGGCCCGCAACTCGGCGGGGCTAGACGACATCCGCGAAGCCTCGCTTGGTTTTCATGAACCAGACGTAGCCGAGCTGCATTACGACCACCCCGGCGAGCGTGAGCAGCCCCAGGCCGAGCCACTCGGGCGCCCGGCCCTGCATCAGCACACAGCGCGCGTTCTCGACTACGGTGGAGAGCGGATTCAGCCGCATGAACACCCGAAACGGCTCGGGGACGGCCGAGATCGGGTAGAACAGCGGCGTCAGAAACATCAGCATTTGCAGGAGGATGGTGACGACGTGGCCGGTGTCGCGCACGTACACGCTCACGGAGGCCAGAAACCACCCCGCCCCCAGACTCAGCAACGCCAGGGGCAGGACCACCGCCGGAAAATACACCAGCGTGACCGGGAAGCGCTGCTGAAACACTGCGACGCCCAGCAGCAGGATGACTACGCTGACCAGCGCGTTGAACAATGCGGCGCCCAGCGTCACGACGGGCAGAATCTCCAACGGGAACACGACCTTCTTCACGAAGTTCGCGTGGAGTTGGATGACCCCGGCCGAGCCGCCAGCGCATTCGGCAAACACGTTATAGAGCAGCAGGCCGCAGAACAGCGTGAGGGCAAACCCCACCTTCGACTCCTGGCCGTCGCCGCCCCACCGCGCCCGAAAGACCACGCTGAACACAAACGTGTACACGGCCAGCATGATGAGCGGCAACAGGAATGACCATAGCAGACCCAGCACCGAGCCGCGGTACCGGCTGGCGACCGCGCGCCCGACCATCTGACGGATCAGTTGCCGGTTCTGCCAGACCGTCAGCGGGATCCGGTGCGGCCACAGGTAGTAGCCGACGGAGCGCGACTGGTGCGAGATAAACGTCGTCGCTGGCATAGTCGTCCGACGCATCCATGGGGGGGCGTGCAAAGCGGAACGGCCGCCCGCGTACGGTCTGCTCACCCGCAGCCCATGTCTTGCGGCAGCAGTATCCCGCACGCGCGGATTCTCAGCAAGAAGGCGCGCCACTGCGGACGGACCCGGCCGGTGGGATCATGCCCACCGATGGCGGCGCCCCGTGTGCTACCAACGCCCAGTGACTAAGACCCCGTGGGTGAGGATGGCCCGTCGTATCGGACGAGTTGGTACGAGGCGACGCCGTCTTGCACCACCACATCCATGCTGGGCACGGCGGGTCGTGCCACCTGCCGCGCCAATGGCAAGTCCAGGGGCTCGCAATGGCCATCTGGCAACCTGACGTGCAGCGTCCCAATCGGCAAAATGCGCCCGCCTTGATACGTGAAGACAAGTGCCCGTTCGATCGGCACGGGTTGGCCCTGGATGCTAATGTGCGTCGGGCCGCGCTGGGCGTCGCTCGGCCCGATGGAGAAGACCATGCCAGCCCAGCGATTCTGGACTACCGCCGCCCGCCACTGCCCCGTCCGGAGCTGCACGGCGTAGCTGGCGGACCAAGGGGCCTCGTACACGCCGGGCAAGAGTTTGCAGAGGTGCGGCCATTGCGGCTCAAATGTCTCGTCGGTCGAAAACGGAACCAGCACGGTGTCGGGAGGCAGGGATTCCGGCGCGAAGGCGGCCGCGAAGGCATCCAGTTGGCGCGTATTCCGTTGCGCTCGGGCGGAGTAGGCGCTGCCCATCCCCAACGCGAGCGTGGCGTTGCCCACCATGGCCGCGCCGCCTGCCAGCAATACCACGCGGTGCAGGCGCGCTCCCCACCGATCCAAGCACGCCACCACCGCTCCTACCGCCACGCACAGCCCCGCGATCGGGTAGTAGAGCATGCGGTACTCCACAATCTGTCCCGAGATGAGAATCCCCGGAAGCAGGACGCCCGCAACGCACCAGGCGACCCCGGTCAGCAGCACGACCGCCGAAGCAGCCACGCTGGGCGCGGCGCGGTCCGCTGCGCGTGGCGAAGAGAGTACCGTGGCAAACACGGCGACGACCACCAAGCCCAGCAGCACTGCGGCGGTGGGATGGGTCTGCAAGTTGGCCAGACCGGCCTGCCACAGCTCGCGAAGCAGCGGGCGCCCCCACGTTGCCGACATGGTCATCCAGTAGGTTCGCTCGGCGTACTCCGTGCAGCGCTCCGCCAGTGTGGAGGGCTCGACCACTATCGGCCCGCGGGCGTTCAGAACCCAGGAACGAGCGTAGAGCAGTTCGTACGCGTCTGCCACTACAAGCAGCGACAGCGCCACCAACGCCGCGCAGCGCGCGAGTGCTGCGCGAAACCTCACACCGGGACTGCGCGCCCACAACGCGAGCGCCAGGCCCGGCACAACGCCCACGCTAGATAACGTCGCCTCCCCGAAACCGATCGTCAGCGCCAGCACGCCGGCAACCGCCAGCAGACAGAATCCGAAACGGCGCCGGCTTCGGGTCTGGATAGCCATCCGGCACACGTGCAGGAACGCGAGGGTCCCCGTGGTCATCGGCACGTAGAACCACCCGCTGGCCCAGAACACGACTTCGAAGGCCCACACCGGGGCGAGGAAGAGCCAGCCGGCGACCACCCCGGCCACCCACGACTCGGTGAGTTGATAGACTAGGCCACCAAGCAAGAATGCGTTGAGGCCGAGTAAACTGGTCATGACCAGTCGCACGAGCCACGCATGCTTTGGGATACCGTCGCACAGGCCCACTGCGCTCGCCAGCGCGAGCACGCGCACCGGATACGTGTGGATGCGGCGCAGGCTGAAAAACCCCGAGGATTGGTGGGTGTGCTCATCAGTCGCGAGAACCTTCTGCAGGTAGTCGTCCAAATGCAGGCCGATTCGCCCCGTGACCAGCCCGGCGTAGAGCAGGCAGGTCAGGCCGGCCGCCAGCCAGCTCGCTCGCCGCACCAGTATCCCGCACGCGCTGACCTTCATCAAGAAGCCACGCCGCCGACCCGCGATTCCGCGCTGTCCAAACACTGTCACAACGTTATACTCTCATCGCATGGGCCGGTCGATCAAACGTGGCCTCCTCGTCCTGCTAAAGGCGGGCGTGCTCCTGGTGGCCGTGGGATGGGTGCTTACCCGCGCGCGTCTGGACGACACGCTGGTGAATGCACCCGGCGCGGGCCCAAGGACGGCGACGACAAGCGCCGCCCCGCGCGGCGCGACGTCGGCCACGGACGGCGTTGCTTCGCAGGCGTTTCCGGACGCGAGCGAAACCAACCCGCTGGTCGTGCTGCGCATCGAACGCGATCAGCCAACTGGCGCGGCGGCTTACGTGGTGCGGAGTGCTGACGGGCGCCAGCATGTGCTTCCCGCGGCCGTCGTGGACGGCCCCGACGCCCGCTACCAGTTGCTGCCGGGCTTTCGGCGGCTGCTCCGGGGACTGAACTGGGGTCTCGCCGGCACGGCGCTCGCCCTGATGGGTATCCCCGTGCTGCTAATGGGGATCCGCTGGTGGTTCCTGCTGCGAACCGGCGGCGTGCGGCTCCCGTTCCGCTCTGTCCTGCGGCTACATTTCCTGGGCATGTTCTTCAACACGTTCATGCCCGGCGGCACCGGCGGCGACGTTGTGAAGGCCTTCGCGATCTCCCGCCAGACCGAACACTCCGTCGAAGCCATCAGCATGATCCTCGTGGATCGTGCGCTCGGCATGCTCGGACTGCTGTTGATTCCCGCCCTGATCGTCCTGTGCCGGGCCGACCTGGGGCTGAACCTCGGCCTGGGCCTCGGGCTGTATCTGGGCGGCTTCGCGGTCGCCAGCGCGCTCTACTTCTCGGCCCGTGTGCGCCGCCTGATCCGCTGGGACCGACTGGCGCTGCGACTGCCACACGTGCTGGTACGACTGGATGCGGCGGTATACGGCCTGCGTCAGCGCCCCCGTGCGCTGCTCGTGGCGCTGTTGCTGAGCCTCGCAACACAGTTCTTCGGCATCCTCGCGACGTATCTGGGCGGCCGGGCGCTCGGTATCGAGCGGGCCGGCTTGGGCGACTATTTCCTGTTCGTCCCGATCGCGCTGGTCGTGAACGCACTGCCCATCAGCTTTGGGGGTCTGGGACTGATGGAGGGGTCTTTCCTGAAGCTCTTCGCCGGCGCGGGGCTCGCCAGCCCGGCGCAAGGCTTCGCGCTGGGGTTGCTGGTGCGTTTGCTGATGATCTGCTGGGCCTTGCCGGGCGGAGTCGTGGTCCTGCTGGGCGGCCGGCGAGCGCTCCCAGCCGCCGAAAGCGTCCGCCCCGACGCTTCAGCCGCGGCGCTCTGCACGCTCCCATAGTATGCAGCGGAGGTCTAGTGGAAGTCACAGCGACCAATGTTCGTTGGGCTGTCGCCGCCCTGTTGGCCCTCCTGGCGACGCAAGCCATCCTGGCGATCGCCGTGCGCGGGGCGACGCGCCGGCCAATGATCGTTTGTATCACCGCCGCATTCGCAGGGGTCGTCTTGCTGGTGAACGCCGAGGTCTGGTGCCTATCGCTGGTGCCCCTGGGGCGGCCGTTGCGCTGGCTGCCGGGCGTACACGTCGGACTGCTCGTGGTGCTCTTGGTGGCGACGCTCCGGCGGGGCGGCGGGCGGGTCTGGGGAGCCACGTTGCGCCGTGCGTGGTGCGAACTGCGGGAGTACTGCCGCGACGTGGGACTAGTGGTCAGCCTCGCCAACCTGGCGCTGCTCCTGCTGCTCCTCGGCTACTTCGCGATCGGTGCCTACCAAGTCCCCGGCGCCTGGGACGATTTGGAATACCATGTGCCGATGGCCGTTCAGCCGTATCAGGACGGCCGCCTCGGGAGTGTGACCAGCGATCTGCCCTGGCCGAACGCGTACCCGCGCGGCACCGAGCTCCTCTGGTACTGGACGCTCCAGTGGAGCGGATCCGACCTGCTCTTTCATCCGGTGCAACTGGCCTTTGGGATCCAGGCGTTGCTGGCGACGTACGTCCTCGCCCGCCGGACGGGGGCCAGTGCCTCGGCCGCGACGCTCGCCGCCATCATCCTGGGCACGACGCCCGTGTTCTTCATCCTGAGCACGTCCGGGTACGTCGATCTGGCGGTGGCGGCAGGCGTCGTTTCGGTCATCGCGTTTCTCGCCCCCCCGGAGGACCCGGCCGCCGAGCCGACACGCGACTGGCCGTTGGCAGCGTTGGCGCTGGCCGAAGCGTGTCTCGTAAAGCTGCCGCTCTTGGCGGCCGTTCTGGCCGGAATCGGGTTTCTACAGGCGGTCTTCCGGCACGGACCTGCGCGGAACGGCGTGAGAAGGGTGTCGCAGTTCTTTCGCGCGCGCCGGGGGTGGTTGGCGGCCGTGCTTGTGCTGATCGCCTGCCATACCTACTGGCGACACCTGTTGGAACACCGGAATCCGTTCTACCCCATGAAGGTCAGCCTGGCCGGGGTCCTGTTCGACGGGCCGCTCGACGGGTCGCAATTCGGTGCCGGCGGGCACACGACCTTCGGCAAGCCCGTCCGCGAGATGTCACACTTCGAGCGCTTCTACTATGCCTGGATGGACCTCATGCAGCCGCCGAACGTGGACTCGTTCGGCAGCTTTGGGCCGGTGCTGCCGGTGCTGGTGCTCGCACCATTTCTGATCGCGCTGCTGGCCCTGGGCTGGCCGGTCGACACCTGGCGTTTGGCGCTTGGCGCCATGTTCGCGGCGTGTCTCTTTACGCCCGCGTTCTTGCCGCGGTACGGGATTCCAATGATCGCGGTCGCGCTGGCGGGGGCGGCGTGGACCGTCAGCCGGCTGACGGGCGCCGCCCTCCGGGGGTATGTCATTGTGGCCCTGCTGTTCTGCGGGGTGGGCGTGGCCATCAGCGCCCGGGCCGTCTGGCAGGGGTACGAATGGACTTGGCGTCAGGCCGGCGGAACGCTGCCCCTCGCCGCGCGCAACTCGTTCCTGCTCGAGCGCACGCGCGTGGGGGGCGAGATGTACTGCTTACCGACCGTGATCCAGTACATCCGCACGCACAGCGGGCCGGCCGACCTGCTGGTCTGGAACGTGCGGACGTTTCCCGCCCTGCTGTGGAACCGCACCTACAGTAACCGCGTGATCCACCTACCGGGCGCCGCGCGGGATACGTACCCGGGCAGCGCTGCGCTGCTGACCGTGCCCACGGCGCCGGAGCTGGCACGCTGGCTACAGCGACTCGGCGCGCTGCGCCCGAAACACGTGTTGGTGTATGCGGAATCCGCGTATGCGCAGGCGTTGCAGGCCGGGCGCATCGCCGGGTATGAGATCGCTTATGCCGACCCGCCCGAGCGGCTGAAATGGCGTATGGCCCTCTTTGAGCTGCGGGAATGCTCCGGTGCCGTGCCGGAGGAGGGGACGGATGGGCCCAGGAGCGCCGGAGGAGAGAAGGGACCCGGCTGATGCGCAACGGCTGTGCACTGGAGCCGGCCGCGCCGGCCGGATCGGAAGCGGGCGGCAGCCCGCCGGGGCTGCGTTGGTTGGAGCCTGTGCTCTCGGGAGCCCTACTGCTGCTGATACTCGGCCTGCTAGCCGTCAGCCTCCTGTACGGCACCGTCTGGGTTCGCGGGTATTACGACGACAATGCGTATCACATCCCAAACGCCATCCGGATGGCGCAGCAACTGAATCCGCTCGTTTCGCCAGACTCGCCGGTAGACTCGCACTGGTTCCCTGCGGGTGCTTCTATTCCGGTCGCGCTTCTGTTGCGGGCGGCGGGCACGATCAACGTCACAAACCTCACTGGCCCGATCGCGTTCGCCCTGCTGGCTTTCCTCGTATACCGGTTTACGGGGCTGTGGACTCGCATGACGCATGTGCGCCTGGCCTGTGTCGCGCTGACCTGCTGCATCCCACTGCTGCTGGGGCAGTGCCTGGCGTTCTATGTTGACATCCACATGGCGCTGCTGATCGTGTGGACCGTGTATTGGGTGGCGGTTGCGCTCGTACGGGGTCACAGCCAGTATGCGTACGGTGCTTTCGCCGTTCTTCTCTTGACTCCTGGAATCAAGTACTCGGGGCTGCTCTATGCTGCGTTGCTGACGCCCTTCTGTGTGTGGGCCGTCTGGAGAGCCGGTCCGCCGCGCCGGCCGCGTTGGTACGTATGCCTGGCAATCCTGTTCAGCGTCGCATTCTCGTCGGGCTGGTACGTGCGGAACTGGTGGTATCGCGGCAACCCCGTGTATCCGTTCTGCGTGCCGGGTTGGGCGCAGGCGCTGGTTAAGATCGGCGGTGCACCTTATGAGTGCGACCCGCAGCACGGATTCGTTTCGCCCGCTACGCAGTGGCCGCACCCGTTCCTGCCAGAGCACTGGCTGGCGTACAAGTACTATCCGGATATGACCGGCGACGGCTTTGGGGCCGCGTTCGTGGCGGCCGTGGCCCTCGCACTCCTGGCGGTGCCAGTGGTTCTCCCCCGCCTCGCCAAGCGTGAGCGGGAAGCCTGGCTTCTAGTGTGGGCCGCCGGCCTGGTCTTTGCGTTGGCGTCGCCCCTCGCGCGGGCCGTGCCACGCTATATGTTGTTCGTGCCGATACTGGCCACGGTGCAGGTTGGAATCTGGGGCGCGCAGAGCCTGGCGCGGCCCGGGCGCTGGGCGGCCTGTGCCCTGTCGACGCTGGCGCTGGGCTTGGGCGTCCTGTACTGCTGGACGAACGTCGTCGCCGCGCCGTCGGCCCGCAACAGTCTCGGCGCCGCACTACCCTACCTTCGGCCCTACCGGCCCCAGGGTATTCACCGTTATGACGATGTAGAGCTGGGCGGCCAGCGAATCGGCTACCTCTCCGGGGCGGACAACTTCGTCGCGCTCCTCTATGACGCGCACCTGACGAACAAGGTCGTACCGCTGCATTTCCGGAATTACCCCTACCACTGGTGGCGCGAGTTCGACACTCCCGAGCAGTTTATCGAACACGTTCGCGCCCTGGGCCTGGATGCTATCTACATCTTTGACCCCAAGACCCCCGGCGCTGATCTTCTGAAGACCAGTTTCCCAAGCTTGATACGGCAACCATGACTTCCCCCGGCAGCGGTCCAGCACGCCGCAGCGCCTGTTTCCGGCGCAGCGGCCAGCCCGGTCCACCGGCGCCAGCATCCCGCGCGCGGCGACCGCGTGGCCGGCGCGGACCCGCCCGACCACGGCCCAAGGCTCCGTTCGAGCGCGCCAGCCCGCCGCCGGCCGGTAGGATCGCCCGTCAGGGATCGCTATAATGTGCCGCGTCGCTCCGGCGGGCCAATCCGCGCCGGGAACCGGCGACCGGTCCGGCTCGGCCTTGTGGAGCCGGCGCGACAGGAGGTGGCCGTGCTGCCCCTGAAGCTGCGCTTGCTCAAGCACTTGGACCGCTACGTGGGCCGCGTGTTGGTGCGCCACATGCGCCCGCGCGTGGCGGGTCTGCTGGCGCGCGGCGCCGCCAGCACCTCGTGGGAGACGCGCCCCGTGCCCGTCGCGGACGTGCGGCGAATCCTCGTTATTCGCCCCGGCGGCATCGGCGATGCCGTGCTGATGTTCCCCATGGTGCGCGCGCTCAGGGATCATTTCCACGGCGCGACAATCGACGTGCTGGGCGAACGCCGGAACGCCAGTCTGTACCGCATTAACAACTGGGTGGACACGACGTTCACGTACGATATCCGGCCCTGGTCGCTCCGCAACTTGCAGCAGCGCGGCTACGACCTGATCGTCGACACCGAGCAGTACCATCACCTGCCGGTCATCCTCGCGAACAGCCTGGGGCCCAAGTACCTCTGCGGCTTCGACACGTGGGGCCGCGGCCGTTTCCAGACCCATCGCGTGCGATATTCTGAGCAAACCTATGAGGCCTACTCGTTTCTGAATCTCGCCTCCGCCGTGATTGGCGAAGCCCAGGCCTTCGACCCCGATGCCCCGTTTCTCGAAATCGACCAATGCTGGAAAGCGTGGGCGCGCGCGCAGCTCCCCGCCGGCGATCGCCCGCTGGCCGCGATCGTACCGACGGCCTCATCGGAGCACCGTTTCTGGCCGCCGGCGCGGTATGCGGCCGTGGCCCGCTGGCTCGTCGAGCACGGCTATCACGTCGTAATCCTTGGGGGGAAGGACGCGGTTCCGGCCGCACGGAGGATTCTCGCCGGCTTCGCGGCCGGCGACGTCTCCGATCTCGCCGGCGGCACGAGCCTGCCGCAAGCTGCGGGCGTGGTGAGCCGCGCCGCCCTGTACATTAGCGCCGATACCGGCATGCTCCACATAGCGTACGGCGCGGGCACACCGACGGTGCACATGTTTGGCAGCGGCATCCAGGAGAAGTGGGCTCCGCCGGGACGCCGGTATCTGGTCGTGAACAAGCAGCTACCCTGTAGTCCCTGCACCCGGTACGGCTATACGCCTCCGTGTCTGTATCACGTCGCCTGCATGGATGCCATTCGCGTGCCCGATGTCATTTTCGCGATCGAAAGGACCCTCGAAGCATGCCAGACGCAGAACGCTATGACCCGGATTACTATGCCGTTAGGTACGGCACGGATGGGTTGAAGCGCTTCAGCCAACACTGGTGGGCGACCCGTTTTTACGCCGGGCTTGCAGACCAGCAGTTGCGCCGCATTGGTGGGCGTCGGCTGCTGGAGGTCGGGTGCGGCGTCGGTTATCTGCTGGCGATGCTGGAAGACCGCTACGAAACCTGCGGCCTGGACATCTCGCCACATGCGATCGAGCAGTGCCGGCGGTTCGCGCCGCGCTCGCGTTGTGCCGTGGCCGACTTCGAGCAAGGGCTGCCCCCGGAACTCGCGCTCGGCACCTTCGACGTCGTCGTAGCCAAATATGTGCTCGAGCATCTCCGCAGCCCACAGGCGGCCCTCGCGGGCATGCGGACGCTCCTGCGGCCCGGCGGTGTGCTGATTTTCGCCGTTCCCAATACCGCCTCCCTCGGCGCGCGTTGGAAGGGATCGGCCTGGTACGCGGACCCGACGAAAGACCCCACCCACTGCTCGTTGCTCGCTCCGGAGCGCTGGCGGGAGCTAACCCGCGCAGCCGGCCTGACAATTCGGCGCGAAACGGCGGACGGCTTCTGGGATGTGCCGTACGTCTCGTGGCTGCCGCGCCTCGTGCAGTCGGCGGTGTTTCTGCCCCCGACGATCCTCGCCTGCCTTCTGGCGCGCCCTGTCCTCCCGGCGCGCTGGGGCGAGAACATCATCATATTCGCGGAGCGCCCCGGGACCGACTGAGCGCCGCCAGGCACGCCAGACTCGGCCGCGACACGCACAGCCCCAACACCCCCGCCACGCGGAACGGGAAGGAGCTTAACGAGCGGAAGCCGCACGCGAAAAATGGGGACGGCGGTCTTCACGCGCCGGCTCTGGCTGCTGATCGGCCTGAACTTCTTCGTGCCGCGATATTACATCGGCCAGGCGACGGCGATCCCGTTCTTCCCGCTACCGTTGCCGCTCGTGGTAAAGTACGTCTTCGGCCTCAAGGCGTGCGACCTGTGTTGGCGCACGTGAGCAGCCGGGCAGACGCCGGCCAGGAAGGACGGAGCGCAATGCCGACCCCCCACAGAACGTCCCGCTTCACCCTGACGCAGCGCGCCGCCGGGCTCCTGCTGCACCCGACTTCGTTGCCCGGTCCACACGGCTGCGGCGACCTCGGTCTCGCGGCGTACCGCTTCGTGGATTTCCTGGCCGCCGCCGGCCAACGCTGGTGGCAGATGCTGCCCGTCGGGCCGACGCCGGACAACGGGGCACCCTATAGCGTTGACTCGGCCTTCGCCGGCAATCCGCTGCTCATCAGCCTGGACCTGCTCGCCCGCGACGGGCTGCTGACGCGCGCCGACTTGCTGCCCGAGCGCGCCTTGTCGGCGGAGCGCGTCAACTTCCCGGCCACGATTGCGTTCCGCATGGATCGTCTGCAGCGCGCCCACGCGCGGTTCACCCAAGCCGGCGGCTTCGCGCAGCCCGCGTTCGCATCCTTCGTTACCGCCGCGGCCGCGTGGCTCGCCCCCTACGCGCTCTTTTGCGCGCTGCGTCGCGTCCACCGCGGCCGCCCCTGGCCCCACTGGGACACGGCCCGTGCCACCGGCTCGCAGCACCGCGCCCTCCGCGACGAGTTCGGCTTCACGCTCTTCGCGCAGTTCATTTTCGACCGGCAATGGCACGCCCTCCGCCGCTACGCCAGCGCCCGCGGCGTCGGGCTCATCGGCGACATCCCCATCTTCGTCGCCCACGAGAGCTGCGACGTGTGGGCTCATCCGCGTCTCTTCGACCTCGACGCCACCGGCCGGCCAAAGACGAAGTCCGGCTGTCCACCGGACATGTTCAGCCGGACCGGCCAGCTCTGGGACCACCCGCAGTACCGCTGGCCGCAGCACCAAGCGACGGGCTTCGCATGGTGGCTGGCCCGGTTCGCGCGGCTGTTCGCGCTCTTCGACGCCGTTCGCATCGACCACTTCCTCGGCTTCAACCGCGTCTGGGCCGTGCCCGGCCGCGCCCGCACCGCGCAGCACGGCCGCTGGGTGAGAACGCCCGGCCACGAGTTGCTGACCGCCCTGCGCCGGCACCTCGGCCCGCAAGAGATCATCGCCGAGGACCTCGGCGTAGTCACTCCGCAGGCCGTCGCGCTCCGCGAACGCTTTGGCTTCCCTGGCATGCGCATCCTGCAATCCGCGTTCGACCGCGAAGGCGACCACTACAACCAGCCGCACGCGTTTCCGCCTGACTGCGTCGTCTACTCCGGCACGCACGACAACGACACGACCGTCGGCTGGTTCGAGCGCCTGCGGCGTGACGGCCGCCGCCCGCGCCGCCGCGGGGACCTCTCGCCGTACCGGCGGGCCCTGCGCTACGTCGGCACGACCGGGCGCGAGATTCACTGGGACATGATCCGCCTCGCGCTCGCGTCGCCGGCGAACACCGCGATTATCCCCGCCCAAGACCTCCTCGGCCTCGGCAACGAAGCCCGCATGAACCTGCCGGCGACGCTCAAGGGAAACTGGCAATGGCGGCTGCTGGCCGGCCAGCTCACGCCGCGGATCGCCGCCCGCCTGCGTGAGCTCGCCGCTGCCTACGGCCGCCTCATCGGTTAACATCGAACGACCACGCGCCGGCCACGGCGCCGGGTTTTCCGGTCACGCCATGAATACGAACTACGGAAGACAAACATGACGAGCCCGCGAGGCGACCTGAAACCAATGCTGCCGTCCGAGCTGCCCCGGCGGGCATTCACCTTGCTGGAGCTGCTTATCGTCGTCGTCATCATCGCGACTCTCATCAGCATCCTGCTGCCATCGCTGTCGCGCGCCCGCGCCCAGACCTGCGCCGTCAAGTGCCGGGCGAACCTGCATCAAATCGGTCTTGGACTCGTCCTGTACAGCAGCGAAAACCGCGACTACGTCGTGCCCTCCTACAACCTGCCCTGGCTGCCCGGCGCCGCGACGAACGTCACCGGCGGCCCGGATCAGCCGCTCGACGGCTGGGGACCCATTCTCGACCGCGACGCCGTCGTCCCCAGCCGCGAACGCGACACCAACACGATCTTCTACTGCCCCAAGACCCTCGATGTCGAAGGCGTAAAGACCGGCCAGACCGCCAGCGACCCCGACAAGCCGCGCGGCTGGACCGACTGGCCGCTGAAGTTCACCGCCGTCGGCGGCGACAGCATGACGAAGGTCGCCGTGACCATCCCGGACCGTCGCTTCACCCGCATCATCCGTGTCAGCTACTGGATCAACGGCTACAACCCGATCGGCAGCGCCCCCGCCGACATCCCCGCGGCCGACCTGCATTACACGGCGTCGGTCGGCCTGGGCCCAGACACGCACGGCAGGTTCATCGAGTTGCATAAGTTGAACAGCCGCCGCCCCGCGCAGTTCGTCGTCGTGGCCGACGGCGTCTACATGGGTCGCCAGGCCGTAACTCATCTGGGCGACGCGAACAGTCGGATCGGCTACCGGCACCCGGGCCTGAACCGGCCCGACGGCCTGGCCAACGCTGCGTTCGCCGACGGCCACGTCGACCCGATCCTGGGAAACCGTTTCCCACGCGCCCTCAGCAGCGGCGACCCGCCCGATGTCGTCGCCGACAAGAAGATGGAGAACCTCTGCGGGCCGACCATCTACGCCGACCCCGCGGCGGTCTTCCAGTGATTGCGGCGGCTGTGGCAGGCCCGCGCTGCCGGCTGCCAAAGGAGCACGCATGAAGGCACTGCAACGTCTGTCGTACTCCGCCGCCGCCGGCCTGATCGTTTTGCTGGCCGCGTCGCCGCTGCTCGCACAATCGTCGGCCCCGGCGCCGTCTGCCACTGCCCCCACGACAGCCCCCGCCACCCAGCCCGAAGCCACCACGAAGCCGGACTTGTCGCCGGTGGTCGCCTCCGGCAGCATCGTCAAACGCGATCTCCCCTACGTCCCGGACGCCACCGACCAGCAGACGCTCGACATCTACGCCCCCGCCGGCGCCAAGGCCGCCCCCGTCGTCATCTTCGTCCACGGCGGCGAGTGGACCAAGGGCGACAAATCCGAAGTCCGCTTCAAGCCCAAGTTCCTCAACGAGGAGGGGCTGATCTTCGTCAGCGTCAACTATCGCCTCAGCGGCAAAGCCAAGCACCCGGCCCAGGTCGAGGACGTCGCCGCCGCGGTCCGCTGGGTCCGCGACCACGTCGCCGAGTACGGCGGCGACCCGCAGAAACTCGTGCTGATGGGCCACTCCGCCGGCTGCCACCTCGTCACGCTGGTCGCGCTCGATCCCCGCCCGCTGGCCAAGGTCCACCTCGCGCCCGCCGATCTGAAGGGCATCGTGAGCTGGAGCGGCGGCGCCTTCGACCTCGTCGAAAAAGTCAAGAGCGGCGGCATGTACGCCGACTACATCCGCATCAACTTCGGCCCGGACGAGGCCACGTGGCGCGACGCGTCGCCCATCGCGCACATCGGCGAAGGGAAGCCGATGCCGCCCTTCCTGTTCGCCAGCGCCGAAAAGGGCAACGCCGCCTCGCAGACGATCAGTGAGAAGATGGCCGAGCTGATCCGCGCTGCCCGCGGAACCGCGCAGACAGCCGTGCTCCCCGGCAAGACACACTCCGCGGCCAACAACGACCTCGGCACCCCCGGCGACACCACCGGCGACATGCTCGTCCGTTTCGTCCGCGAGGTGACCGGCCCCGGCGAGAAAAACGCCCGACCATAGCGGCCGCCCGGGGGAATCGCGATCGGAACCGCCCCAGGGGTGCCACTCAGCCTGCGCTACGCGAGCAATTCGCGCACGGCCGCCGCGAGATCGCCGCACACGGACCGCAGGTACGTCTGGCTGCCGATCTGGTGATGAAGCTGATCCGGCACGCCGAACTTGCGGAAACGCACCCGCGCGCCGTCCATCGTCGCCAGTACATCCGCGACCGCCGACCCCAGACCGCCGGTTACCGAGTGCTCTTCGACCGTGACGATCCCGCCGGTCTCGCGAGCTGCTTGGCGCACCGCATCCTCATCGAGCGGCTTGAGCGTGTGCATGCTGAGTACCCGCGCTTCGAGCTTGTGCTCGCGCGCGAGCTCCTCGGCGACCTTCATCACGTCTGCGAGCATCCCGCCGGTGCTGATCAGCGTCACGTCGCGGCCGTCGCGCAGGCGGATCGCCTGTCCGATCGCAAACGCCGGCCGGTCGTGGTGGACCACCGGCTCGCGGGCCTTGCCCAGCCGCAGGTAGCACGGGCCCGGCCGAGCGCACACGGCCCGCGTCGCCAGCTCCGTCTCAATTGGGTCGCCCGGCGCCACGACGGTCATGTTCGGCAGCGCCCGCATGACCGCCAGGTCTTCGAGCCCGTGGTGCGTGTACCCCTGCGGCCCGTACGCGAACCCGCCGCCGACGGAGACGATCTTGACCGGCAGCTCGTTGTAGCACGCGTCGTTGCGAATCTGCTCCAGGCACCGGATGGTGGGGAAATTCGCGATCGAGTAGGTGAAAACGATCTTGCCGCAGCTCGCCAGCCCCGCCGCGACGCCGGTCAGGTTCTGCTCGGCGACGCCGACGTTGACGGAGCGGTTCGGAAACTGCGCGTGAAACGCTTCAAGCACCGAGAAGCCCAGATCGCCGGTCAGCAGCCAGATCCGCTCGTCCGTCGCCGCCAACTCGCTGAGCGTGTTGATGAACGTCGTTCTCACGGCGCTTCCCCCAATTCCGCCAGTGCCGCGGCGAGCTGCTCAGCGTCCGGCGACTTGTAGTGCCAGAGCAGCTTGTCTTCCATGAAGCGGACGCCCTTGCCCTTCACCGTGTGCGCGATGATCGCGGACGGGCGGCCCGCCTCGAACGGCACCGCGCGGCACGCCTCCAGAATCTGCCCGTGGTCATGCCCGTCGATCTCGCGCACCCCCCACCGGAACGCACGCCACTTGTCGGCCAGCGGCTCCAGGTCGAGCACCTCCTTGACCGTGCCGAAGCTCTGGATCTTGTTGTAGTCGACAATGGCGACGAGGTTGTCGAGCCCGTGATGCGGCGCGAACAGCACCGCCTCCCAGGTCGAGCCCTCGTCACATTCGCCGTCGCTGAGCTGCACGAAAACGCGGTACGGCCGGCCCTCGCGCTTCCCCGCCAGCGCCATCCCGCAGCCGACGGACAAACCGTGCCCGAGCGACCCCGTCGAGAAATCCACCCCCGGCACGCCATAGCGCACCACGTGCGTCGCGAGCCGGCCCCCATCGTCGCCGTACGTCGCGAGCCACTCGCGGGGAAAGAAGCCGCGCTCAGCCAGCACCGCATACAGCCCCGCGGCCCCGTGCCCCTTGCTCAGAATGAACCGGTCGCGGTCCGCCCACTCCGGCCGCGCCGGATCAACCCGCAGCACCTCGGAATACAGCACCGCCAGCAGGTCGGCCATGCTCAGGCACGTGCCGATGTGCGACGCCTGCGCATGGTGCGTCATACGCACGCAGTGCGCGCGTATCCGCCGTGCCAGCTCCACCGTGTCCTGCGCAGGCGTAGCCATTCTGCCGCCGCAGTATCCGACCCCACGCCGGCAACGGCAAGCGCCGCAGCCCTCAATTCAAGATCGCTGCCCCGCAATCCCAGATGACCCCCGGCCTACCACCACCGGCAGTAGTCCTCCGTCGTCGCCTCCGACCGCACGGTGATGGTTGCGCCGGGCCGGATGACAAATTCGCTGAGGCCGACCTCGGACGCCGGGTTGCCCCAGTCGTACGTGTAGCCCAGCCGCGTCCAGGGATATCCGTTCTCGCCGTACGACGACGCCTCGAGATTCTGGAACCACGCGACGTAGTTCGGGTCCGCGGTGGTGTAGGCGGACGTGGGGAAGTCCACTTCAGCCTCGCGGTCCGTGACCTCGGGGTCCGGGCTGGGCCGGTACAAATCCGCCGGCCGCACCCAGAACTCGACGAAGCGCGTCTTGCCGTTGTTCGCCGGCAGCCCGAGCAACTGCTCCAGCCGCAGCGTAATGTCCGCCGGCCCCAAGAAGTGTGTCGCCGCAAACCGCTGCACTTCCGGCACCGCGGTGACCCACACCTCGCGGCTCGTCTGGATCGTCTGCCCGACCTGGTTGTCGTAGCCGGTCCACGAGGTCCACGTCACGACCGCGACCCGCGTCTCGCCGGTCGAGTCGTCCCAAACCAGCTCCGGATCGTCCGGCACCAGCGCCGTCAGCTCGCGCGAGATCTCGGACGGCTCCGCGACCGCGGCGTCAGCGACGGCCGCCTGGTACTCGGCCCGCAACGTCTCCGGCGATTGCAGCGTTGGGTCGGCACAGCCCGACAGGACCCACAGTGGAAGTGTCAGCACGGCCGCGATGCTCATTCGGCGCCACATGCGTAGCTCCTCTTTCCGCGGCCATGCCTCCGCTCTCCCCTCCTGTCGGCCACTTTTGCCGAGGACGTGAGCCCCCCCGCCGCGATTGTGCGCCGCCGTGCGCGCGCTGCCCTTACGACTTCACGACAGGCGAGATACACGACTCCAAGCAGGAGCAGCGGCGCTCATGTCTTTTGTGCCTCTGCGCTGCGGTACCACGCGACGGTCCGACGCAACCCTTCGTCCAGCGCGGTCACCGGCTGCCAGCCGGTCGCACGCGTCAGCTTCGTGATGTCCGCCTGCAAGTGCATGACCTGGTCCGGCCGGTACGGCACCGCGCCAAATTGCAACGCCAGCGACGGGTTCACAAGGTCGCGCACGCGCTCCACGACCTCACGCAGCGGATATGCCACGCCGTAGCCCAGATTCATGACTCCCGCGGCCGCCGGCGTTTCGGCCACGCGGTAGATCGCGTCGGCGGCGTCCGCGACGTAGAGGTAATCCCATTTCTGCTCGCAGCCCGTCAGCGCGGGCGTCTCGCCACGCGCCAACGTGCGGATCAGGTACGGCAGCATCCAGTCCGGGTTGTCCTTCGGCCCATAGGTGGAAAACACGCGCAGCCACGCGAACCGCAGCCCGGCCTCGGCCGCGACCTCGGCCGCCGCCCGCCCCGCGTAGAGCTTCGCCGCGCCGTACGCCGTCGTCGGCTCCGTCGGCGCATCCTCCGCGATCAGCCGGTTCAGCGGCCCGTACTCCGCCTGCGACCCCACGCCGACCCACGTTGGGCAGCCGATGCGCGCGGCGAGCCACGCCAACTCAACCGTACCCTCCAAATTCGCCGCGATCTGCGTTGAATCGTTCCGCTGCGCCCCCTCGACGCCGTGCCAGGCCAGATGAAACATGACATCGGGGACGAAATCGAAAATCTCGTCCTCGACAGCCTCTAGGTCACGAAGATCGCCGGTGATGCGCGTCACGCGCGGCAGCAGGTGGACGATGCGCCACGGATTCGCCGTCGCCCGCGTGAGCACCGCCACCGCCGCGCCGGCGTCGAGCAACCGCGCGGTCAAATACGAGCCAATGAACCCGGTCGCGCCGGTTACGAGGGCCCGCATGACAGCAAGTCCAGTACTGACGTGAACCGCCCCCCGCGCATTTCGAACTCCCGCAACTCCGCGCGAATCTCATCCATGTATCCATACGAAAACACGATCACCTCGTCGACCGGCTCCGCCAGCAGCCGCTCCGGCGGCACCACCGGCACGTGCGTCGCCGGCGTGTACAGCCCGTGGAAGCTCGAATTACGGTCGCACAGGAACGCGACGTCGCCCGCGGTCAGCCCCGTCATCGCCAGCGTCATCACGCCGCGCCCGCCGGCCCCGTAGCCCGCGACGCGCCGCCCCTGCGCGAGCTGCTTGCGAACGTACGCGCGCAACCCCGCGTGCGCCTGCTCCACGCGCTGGCCGAAGCGCTCGTACGTCGCCCAATCGTCCAGGTCCGGCGTCTGGTCGCGCCGCGCGCGCTCAACTGGCGCCTGCGCGGCCGATTCCAGCCCCGCCGCGACGAGCAGCGAATTCCCCCGCCGTTCTTTTTCCGGCAGCAAATCCGCCGTCAGCAGCTTGAACCCGCTGCGCTCCAACACGCGCTCCATCGACCGCTCGTGCAGGTAGATCGTGTGCTCGTGCTCGAACAGGCAGGTCTCGCAGCGCGCGACGATCTTCGCCAGATCGTGCACCTCGATCAGCAGCACGCCCCGCTTCGGGTCCAGGACCGGCCGCACCGCCTCCAGAAACCCCGGCGGGTCCGGCAAATGGTCGAACGTGTACGTCAGGAGCACGACCTGCGCCGGCCGCATGTCGGACGGGATGCCTGCCACGGTCTCCGCGCCGAATAAGCACTGCAAGGCGTCCACGCCCGCCGCCCGCGACGCTGCGACGAGGTCGCGCGACGGCTCGAAGCCGAGCACGCGGGCCCCGCAATCGCGAAAACGCGCGAGTTGATAGCCGTCGCCCGACCCGATCTCCAGCACACGGTCGCCGGGCTGGAGTTGAAACCGCCGGAACGACTCCTCCGCCAGCCGCTGCATGAACCGCCGGGCCAGCGGCGACGCCGACACCGTGTAGCGGTATTCGCGGTAGTAATCGCCCACGTCCACGTCGTGCAGCGTCTGCGCCGTCCGGCACGCCGGGCAGAAGTAGATAGCCAGGTCCGCGCGGAACTCCTCCCCGCGGCGCGCGGCGGTCACAAAGTCGTCCGTCAGCGGCATATTCGCGAAATGCACGAATCGCCGCAGGCCGCCCGCTCCGCAAATCCGACAGACAGTTCGCGTGTGAATCTGCCAGGCCATGGCGCACTCTACCCGGCGGCCTCGTAGGCCGCGATGTCGTCGAGACACGCCGGCCGCATATCCGCGCCCGGGTTCTCGTAGTACGCACGATACCACGCCGCCGTGCGGCGAACGGCTTCGCGCAGGTCCCACCGCGGCGACCACCCCAGCTCGCGGACCGCCTTCTCAATCGACAGCCGCAGGACGGCCGTCTCCGGCGGCTGGCGCGCGTCGCTGACGTCCTGCCACGTCCCCGCCCCCCACGCCGCAATGATCTGGTTCACAACCTCCACGACGGGAACATCCCCAGCCCCCCGCGGCCCGAAGTTCCACGCGTCCGGCCAGTGCGGGTCGTCCGACGCCAGCATCCGGGCGGCCAGCGTCAGGTACCCGCCCAGCGGTTCCAGCACGTGTTGCCACGGGCGCACGGCCCGCGGATTGCGCACGGGCACCGGCCGCTGAGCCGCGAGGCTGCGCACGATGTCCGTCACGATGCGGTCTTTCGCCCAGTCGCCGCCACCGATCACATTGCCCGCGCGCACGCTGGCGACCTTCACACCGTGCCGGGCCAGTCCCTCCGGCGGGAAGAACGCCCGTCGATACGCGGCCACGACGTGCTCCGCGGCGGCCTTGCTGGCGCTGTACGGGTCCTCGCCGCCGAGGGGATCGGTCTCGCGATGACCCGCCGGGCCACCACCGTCGGGGGCGTAGCACTTATCGCTCGTGACAACGATGGCGACGCACGGCTTGCGGCGCATTCGCACCGCTTCGAGCAGGTTGGCCGTGCCGAGCACGTTGGTGTCGAACGTCTCGCGCGGCCGGGCATAGCCCTCGCGCACGAGCGCCTGGGCCGCCAGGTGAAACACAACCTCCGGCTCCGCGTCGTTCAGCGCCTGCGCGAGCCGTGCCGCGTCGCGGATATCGGACTCGTGATGCGCCGCCAGCAGCGCCCGCACGCCGGAAAGCTCGAAGTTGTTCGGCTCCGTCGGCGGCGCCAGCGAATACCCGAAGACCTGCGCGCCCAACTTGTGCAGCCACAACGCCAGCCACGAGCCCTTGAACCCCGTGTGACCGGTCATGAAGATCCGCCGCCCCTTGAACGCGTCGGCCAGCGGCAGGCTCATGGCCACACTTTCCACGGCGCCTGGCCCGCGTCCCACAGCGCGTTCAGCCCCTTGTACTCGCGATACGTGTCCATCGCTTGGAAGAAGCCCGCGTGGCGGTACGCCATCAACTGCCCCTCACGCGCCAACCGCTCCAGCGGCTCGCGCTCCAGGATGCAATCGTCCCCGCCCAGGTACTCCAGCACCCGCCGGTCGAACAGGAAGAACCCGACATGCACCCACTCCTCCAGCGTCGGCTTCTCCTGAAACTCCAGTACCTGCCCCTCGTCGCCCAGCGACACGATCCCGAACCGCGATTGCCCGCGCACCGCGGTCAGCGTCGCCAGCTTGCCGTGCCGGCGATGGAAAGCCACCAACTCGGCCAGATTCAGGTCGGCGAGGCCGTCGCCATACGTCACCATGAACGTGTCGCCGTCGAGGTAGCGGCCGACGCGCTTGATCCGGCCGCCGGTCATCGTCTCGCCGCCGGTATCGACGAGCGTGACGCGGAAATCCTGTTCCTCGTGGGCCCCGTGGTAGGTGGCCTGCTTCTGCTGCCCGAGCCGGATGGTGAAGTCGCTGTTCATCGCCTCGTAGTTGAGGAAGTACTCCTTGATCATGTGGCCACGGTAGCCCAGGCACAGCACGAACTCGTGGAAGCCGTGGTGCGCGTAGAGCTTCATGATGTGCCACAGGATCGGGCGGTGGCCGATCTCGACCAGCGGCTTCGGCCGAAACTCGGTCTCCTCGCGCATCCGCGTCCCCAACCCGCCGCATAGGATGACGACTTTCATCGCACGGGGCTCCAATTACCAAGCGGGAGTCTAGCGTTGGCGCGGGTCGGGGTCGAGGCGAGTAGAATGCCGGGAGCCGGGAGTGGAGAACCGGGAGCCGGGGGCCGGTAGCGGCCGGCGGCCTCGCTGGTCGTCGGGCAAGTTGGTCCTAACGACGGCGGCGCCCGCCTGAGAGCACGTCGGTGGCACATCGTGTCGCTGGGGGCTATTACGCGGGCGGCCTGATATGATGTACTGGTTCGGAAGAAAGGGGCGCGTCATGTCACGACACATCCTCTTGACGGTCTTTCTGACAGTGCCGATCGCGTGCGCCGTTGAGCCGCCGACGCCGGACCCCCAGCACCCGGTGGACTTCGCCGGCTGGCTGGAGCGCGAGTACACGTCGGACCTGCATGAGAACGCGGCGGGGCTGTACCGGCAGGCCGATGCGGCGTTTCGCAAGGCTGACGGTCCCATGGTGCTCATGAAGTGGAGGGACTTGTGCGCCCCTGACAAGGACAACAGCCGAACCAAGCTGACCCAGTGGCTGCGAGACAATCCGGAGGTTCTCGACAAGTTCACCATCGCCGCAACGAAGGAGGGGTGCTATTTCGAGCAAAAATTCCGGGACGGTTTCCTGGTCAGCGGGGAGATGGTGGATTACCCCGACATGTACCGCCTCGCACAGGCTATTGCGCTGCGCGGCGAGTTCCGGCTAGTGAGCGGCAACATTGAGGGCGCGCTCGAGGATGTGCTGAGCCTGTTGGGGGCCGCCCGCCACCTGGAATCACAGCCATCGCTCATGTGTTACGGCACCGCCCTGCGAACGCGAAAGGTGGCTTACAGCCTGTTGATGAAATTCCCGGCCAGGGCTCCGCGGGCGGACTTTGCCGCCCTGCTGGCGCGCGTCGAGAAGAGCGACCCCGGGCCGCCACGGCCCACGCGCCAGTTGACTATTCGGAGAGTAGTCACCTGGGACTCCGCACAGAGAGTGCTAAAGCCCTACGGCGACGGGCGGTACGTCACGGAAGGTTACCGCCACTACATGGACGAAAGGGGGTTTGGGCGGCGCGGAGAGTACGGCATCATCTTCGGGCCGGAGACGTGGGAGAATGTGCTCAGCGGCATCAACGAGTACTTCGACGCCTTGGACAAAGTCGCGCGCATGGACTACCCGGCCGGACTCGATGCGGCGGCTGAACTCTTTGAACAAGCGAAAGCCTCCGCGAACAACTTCGTGTCGAACGCGCGAAACAACGGGCTTGTCATCCGACAACATGCCCAGGCCCTGGCGCATTACCGCGGCACCATACTCCTCTTGCAGTTGCACGCCTACCGCGCCACACATGGCCGCTGGCCGCCCGATCTGGATGCATTCTGCTCCGACCCCAACAGCCCGCTGAGAATCGATCCCTTCTCAGGCCGCCCGTTCATCTACGCCGTGGACAAGGGCGAGCCGCGGCTGTACTCCGTATCCGAGAACCGCACAGACGACGGCGGGGTCGTCGCCCCGGATGTCGTCCCGCAGCGTTGGAAGGACCGAGGCGACTTCGTCTTCTGGCCGCCGGCCGATTGACGCGAAAGCGCCCCCGGCGTCGGCGGCAGCGGGCTGAGCGGCCGCGCGCACGTGCCGCAAAGTCGCGGCCCCCCTGAGGAGAACGGCGCATGGCGGTTTTGCCGCGAAACCGCGTTGCAGCCGCCGCGGTCCCCGCGTATACTACCGGTTCTCGCCCCTCAGGAGGCGCCGGGTGCCCGGCGCGAGGAGCGCGGAATCGACAGCGCTTTCCCCTAACGCTGTTCATAACGGACCGCCGGGGCACGCTCCCATTATCGCACGCCACCGGACGGCTCAGGACCCCGACTCCATGGCAGACCCGAAACTCTTCAAGGACCTCGACGTCACCGAGGCCGACATCGATGCCCAGTTCGCCGCCGCGTTCGGCCCCACACCCAGCACGGAGGTGATGGAACAGTCCATCTCCCCCACGCTCGGGACGAACCTCGACTTCAACCAGATCGTCAAGGCCCGCATCGTCGCCATCAACGGCAACGAGGTCGTCCTCGACGTCGGCCTCAAGAGCGAAGGCGTCGTCGGCCTCGACGAATGGGACAGCGCCGCCGAGGTCATCCCCGGCACCGAGGTCGAAGTGCTCGTCGAGGACATCGAGTCCGAGACCGGCATGATCGTCGTCTCCAAACGCCGCGCCGACCGCATCCTCAACTGGCGCCGCATCGTCGAAACCACCCACGAAGGCGATCGCACCAAGGGCCGGGTCCTCCGCAAGATCAAGGGCGGCCTGCTCGTCGACATCGGCGTCCCGGTGTTTCTGCCCGCCTCGCAGGTCGACATCCGTCGCCCGGCGGACGTCGGCGAGTTCATCGGCCAGGAGATCGAGGCCAAGATCCTCAAGATCGACAAGGAACGCCGCAACATCGTCATCTCCCGCCGGCGCCTCATCGAGGAAGAACGCGCCAAGGCCAAGGAAAAGCTGCTGGCGGAAATCGAGATCGGCCAACTCCGCAAGGGCATCGTCAAGAACCTCGCCGACTTCGGCGCCTTCGTCGACCTCGGCGGCATCGACGGCCTCTTGCACATCACCGACATGTCCTGGGACCGCATCGAGCACCCCAGCCAGATGCTCAAGGTCGACCAGGAGGTCGAGATCAAGATCCTCTCCATCGACCGCGACCGCGAGAAGATCGCCCTCGGCCTCAAGCAGAAAGAGGAGAACCCCTGGGAGAAGGTCGCCGAGCGCTACCCCATCGGCTCGCGCGTCAAGGGCGAGGTCGTCAACATCATGAACTACGGCGCCTTCGTCAAGCTCGAGCCCGGCATCGAGGGCCTCGTGCACATCTCCGAGATGTCCTGGACCCGCCGCATCAACCACCCCTCCGAGGTCGTCAACGTCGCCGACCAGATCGAAGTGGTCGTGCTCGAAGTCGACAAGGACAAGCAGGAAATCTCCCTCGGCATGAAGCAGACCGAGGTCAACCCCTGGACGACCGTCGCCCTCAAGTATCCCGTCGGCACCGTCGTCGAGGGCATGGTCCGCAACCTCACCAACTACGGCGCCTTCGTCGAGATCGAGGAAGGCATCGACGGCCTCCTGCACGTCTCCGACATGAGCTGGACCAAGAAGGTCAGCCATCCCTCCGAGGTCGTCAAGCGCAGCGACCGCCTCCGCTGCGTCGTCCTTACCGTCGACCAGGAAAAGATGCGCATCGGCCTCGGCCTCAAGCAAATGACCGAGGACCCCTGGCTCCGCGCCATCCCCGACCGCTACCAGCCCGGCATGGTCGTCCGCGGCAAGGTCACCAAGATCACCAACTTCGGCGTCTTCGTCGAGCTGGAGCCCGAGCTCGAGGGCCTGCTGCACGTCTCCGAGCTCGCCGACCACAAGGTCGAGAACCCGCAGGACGAGGTCCAGATCGGCCAGGAGGTCGACGTCAAGATCCTCCGCGTCGATACCATCGAGCGCAAGATCGGCCTCTCCAAGAAACGCGCCGAGTGGGCCGTCACCCCCGAGGGCGAAGAAAGCGAGTCACGCCGCAAAGAGAAGAAACGCCGCGGCGGCCTGGGCGACGAGACCGGCGCCGACCGCTTCGGCGGCCTGCTGGGCAGCTCCGACCCCGGCACGTAGTGGCCGGCAAATGTGCCGTCCCGCGCGGCCGCACGTACGGACCCGCGCCGCCGAATGTAGCGGCCGACCCCCGTGTCGGCCGTAGATCGCCGGTGGACCTACGGGCGCCGTAAGACGCCGGCAAACGCCAATCTGAGCGCGAAAAACGTAGGGTCCGCTGTGCGGACCATTCTCGTGGAGACCGCACGCGCCGCGCCAGCCAGCGCCGCTTGACCGACCCGGCCCAATCATGGGCCGGTCCCTCCCGCTGCCGACCGCACGCCTACGGACGCGTCCTCCCGATCACCGCCACGAACGGATCGATGTCGGCAAACGTCACCGCCCAGTCGCAGTTCGTGTCGCTGGCACACACCGCGGGCCTTCCAGTACTACCCGCCGCTCACACCTGCGACTGCCCAGGCGGATCAACGACCGCCCGCGCACCCCTTGGAACGCCGATGCCGAATCAGTGCTGCTGCTCAGAAATCGGCGCGGTCAGGTCGGGATCGCTCGCGCCGGGCAAGAGCCTGTCGAGGTAGTTCTTCACGAGGATCTGCACCAAGCTGCCGCTCGTCGACGCGGTCAGATCGGCGAGCGCCGACGCCGTATCGGTGCTAATGCAACCGGCTCCGGGAAGGAGCATTCCGGCCACGAGTGTCGTGATCCACAGTTTGCGATGAATACGCGTGGGCATTTCTGAATCCTCAGGCGGTCGTGACGTCCAGTTCTTCCTTGCAATGCAGCCAACGGCGCACCAGTCTCCCGAGCGGTATGGAAACGACGAGCGCCGCGCCAAACGTGGCCACCACCGTCGAGCCGCTCGGCAAGTCCCAGACGGCGGAAATGGCCATCCCCAAAACGCTCACGACGCTCGCCACGAGCCAGGCGATCACGATACGCCACTTGAAGCTGTCGACGAACAGCGCCGCGCAAGCCCCGGGAATGATGAGAAAGCTGAAAACGACGAGAACGCCGGCGACCGCGACCGAGCGCGTGACCATGATCGCGAACATCGCGTAAAACAGCGTGTCCCACAGGCGCACGTGCATGCCGGCCTTCTCGGCACCCTCGGAAGACGTCGAGATCGCCAGGAACGGCCGAAAGAGCAGCACGTGTAACAAACCGAGCCCCGCGTACAGCGCGCCCGTGGTCAACACCTCCACCCGGTCGATGAAAAGCAGCTTGCCGGTCAGCATCGCCTCCATTTGCTCGTGGCCGTGCGGCGATTTGCTTAGAAGCAGCACGGTCGTGGCCGCGGCGACGACGTAGATCACCCCGATGATCGCCTCGTGCGGGATGCGGTTGCTGCCCAAGCGACTGAAAGCCAGCAGCACCGCACCGCCCAGCGCGAACGCGGTGGGCCAGAAATCGAGGAACCCTTGGCCGCGGTGCTCGTCCAGATCCTCGGTCGCGTTCTGCACAGTCTCGCCGGTCTGCTCGATGACCCGCTCGAGTTCGTCGCCCGCGGATGCTTGTCCGGACGCCAGGCGCGCCGAATGAACCTGCCCGGCCGGAATATGGTCGCCGTGGGCTTCGCTGTGACCGGGATGGGCAGCAAAGAACAACCCGACCACGGCGCCCAGCGCCGCCATCTGCGCCAAGGCCAGGTCAACGAAGATAACGCCCCGACGCAGGACGTGCAGCCCGGCGTACCCGTGCAGCAGCCCCATCGACACACAAGCCGCAAATGGCCAGACGAGCAGCGTCAGCAGTCCGTAAGCGTGGTGCAATTCTCGACTCCTATGGTGATGAGGTCTGTGAAGCCGCCGACGCCTCGACGCAGCGCCGGACGACGTTGTCGATCATCGCGATGTAGTCGGTGGCCTCCGGCTGTCCGCCGACCGAGTTGGCCACCTGCACGATCCTGATCCCCGTCTTCTTCGCCAGCCAGTCCGGCGCCTGCCGGCTGTAGAACGGCTCCATGAGCAGAAACTTGACCTTCTGCTGCTCGATGATGTTCAGCACGTCGTTGAGATGGGATGGCGTCGGCTCGATGCCCGGCTTGGGCTCCAGCTCCGCCGCGACGACCAGGCCGAAGCGGTTCGCGAAGTAGGTCCAACTCCGGTGGTACGTGATGATCCTCTCGCCCTTGAACGGCCGCATCGTGCCCCACCAGCCGCCCACGATCGCATCGGCGCCGTGGTCCCTTACGAACGCATCCAGCTCGCCCTTCAGCAGCAACGCCCAGGCCTTGGCGCCGCCCTGCTCCGCCGAACCGGCCGCCTCGCCGGTCGCGCCGATCAGCTTTGGCCCGAACATCGCCTCGTCGAGCCGGAATGTGAACGTCTTGAGTCGCTCGGCGAAGTAGTCGGCGTCTTTCGAGTCGAGCTTCGAGAGTCGCGCCGCGACGTTCTTCGCGACGATGCGCATGCTGAGCGGATCAAGCCAGTAGTGCGGGTTGCCCTGTGGGTGAATGTCGCCCATGGAGCGGTCGATCTTGTCCGTCGGCACCTCCAGGCGTGGGACGCCCTCCGACGCGTCCAGATGGCCCGGCGTGCCCACGCGGATCTTCGGGTTCCGCGACCCGTCGATGACCAGATTCTCGTAGCCGATCTCCAGCTCCAGCCCGATGCGGACCCAGAGATCGGCGTCGCGCGCGAGAACCATGCAACTCGGCTTGGCGTCGATGAAGTGCGGATCCTCCCGCCCGGTCCCCATCGAAGAGACCTCTACCTTGTCGCCCCCGACGGCCTCGACGATCGAGCGCAGGTCGGAGGTCGTGGTCACGACTTTCAGTTTCGTCTGCGCCAACGCCGCCGGGCACAGGCTCAGCCCGCCCGCCGTCGTCACGAAAACAATGATGGAGCTTGTGAGACGCATTTGCGAAATCCTCAGTACTTGTGAGCCGGATGTGTCCCCAGCGTGAAATTCAACTGCAGCATCAAACGCTGCTCGTCCGACACGCCTTCGTCCCTGAAATTCCGGTCGATGTACGTGTACGTCAGCCGCCACAACAAGAACTCGGATTGCAGGAACGTCACGTACGCTGAGTAGCCCTGCTCCTGTAGCGAGGATTCAAAGGGCAACTCCGTGTTGTCGTAGCGCAAACCGAACTTCCATTGCCGCGCGAACTGGTACTCCGCCGTCGAGTACATCCCCCACGTCGTCTCCTGCCCGCCGCGAATGTCGGCCTGGGAGGCCAGCACCTCGGTCTGCCAGAGGAACGAGCGGTACAGCCCCGCGTCTTTGGGCTTCCAACGGTAGGTCACGTCGAAGCCCTCGACCATCGAGCGATGCGAACCGTGCCCGTGGTCGTTCGGCCCCGTGGCGAAGCTCGCCCCCGCCTCCAATGTGGACGTGGGCGAAAGATCGCGGAACGTCTTCAGACGAAACAGGTGCGTGATGTCGTCCGCCTGGTCGCCCGCGAACAGCGTGTCGTTGTCGTTGTTCATGATCTCATACGTCAGCGCGATGTACTGCTTCCACGGGTTCGGCACCAGCCAGCTCAGCTCGCCGCCCGTGCCGGAAAGGCCCTCCTTGCCGAAAAAACGCTGGATGACGAATGGATAGTCCGTCCACGGCAAAGCGTGCAGGTGAATCGGGTTCGCCCGGCCGAACTCCGCCCGGTACTTGCCCACCCGCGCCTGGAGGTTGTACGGCAGTTGCAGAAACGTGAGGTACGCCTCTTCCAGATCGGCCTTGTACTCGCTGCCCTCGTGGCCGATCGTGGCGATCACGTCGGCACGCGTGTAGGGATCGACGGCCCCGGAGAAACCCAGCTCCAGCTCGCGAAAATCGAACTTCGCCGTAGGCTTATGCCCCTCGTGGTTCCGGTACATCGCCAGGAAATCGCCGTTTAGGCTGATATCCGGGTTGAACGATTGGATCGCGCCCTGAATCGTACCCAGCACGCCGCTCGGTTTCGCTTCCGGCGCCGGCGTGGCGCCTGCAATCAGTGTGTCCAACTCGCCTTCCGCACCCGCGGGCGGCGCCTGGCCCGGCCGGGTCGACGGTGTCTGCCCGGCCTCCCGCGCCATCTCCCGGCGAATCTCCGCAATCTGCTTGCGCATCGTTTCGAGCCGCGCCACCTCGATCGACGGAGTCTGCAGCTCGACGATTCTGGCTTCCAAGTCCGCAATCCGCTTTCGATCCTGCGCGCGCTCTTCGGCGTGCTGTGCCTCAAGGGCCGCCAGCCGCGCTCGGAGTTCCTCGAATTGCGCGCGCAGGTCGTCGTTGGCCCCCGGCTGGGACGTGGCGGGACCTGACGCGGACGTCGGTTGACTTACAGGCGGCGCCTGGGCGCGCGCCCCCGCCCCCGCGGCGACTTGCGCCGCCGCGAAAAGCAGGCCCATGACAAGCCTGGGTCGCATTGCCTGTTCCTCGTATCGTTGGACATGCTCGAACTCAACACTGGGATGTACTTGGGGTCATCCCGTCCTTTTGCACGAACAACGAGCGCGATTCGAGATGCAATGGACCTCAGGCGGGAGGCGCCCGGGGCGGGAACGAGGCGAGGGGCAGGAAAGGCACGACGGAGCACTGCTCGACAAAAACGACCCCCTTGACCGACGTGCCTTCGACAAGCTGAACGGGCACTTCTGGCGGAGTGGAACCGTTATGCAGCAGGCAACAGATGGGGCAACTGTCCGGATCATGCACGACTGGCGCCGCGCGTGGCGCGCCGGTCACGCTCCGATAAGCGCTCGGGCTTGCGGCAGAAGGCCCGCCCTCGTGAAAGTGGCCGTGCAGGACCGGCAGAGCGGCAATCGTGCAGGCCAGCACGGCGCGCAACCCGCGCCCCCATGCGTCGCCATGTTCTGACCGGCTGGCCCGCATGCGCGTGAGTAAACCGCCCCGCGAATTCCATGTCAAGAACTCCCTTCATCGCTTACCAAGCCATTTTCGTCCGCGGCGTGCCGCGCCCTCGCTTACCGTGCGCCCTTTCGTTGCGGCCGCGCAATGCGTCAGGTGGCCCAACCCGTCAAAATCGCGCACCCGCCGCCAATCTCGCGCAAACCCCTCGTCCTGCCTTTCTTTCCGCCCGTCTCCGATGAATACTTTGGATGAGTGCGGACTGCCAAGTGATGAATGCGGAGTTCCGGGTGCTGAACCCTGAACCCTGAAGCCCGAACCCCGAGCCCCGAGCCCCGGTCCCCTCTGCGTCCTCGGCGCTCTCGGCGTCGCGGCGGTTGCCTTTTCTTCGAAGCTTGCCACCCCGCCGCACGCTCAGAACGCCTCCGAAACCGGTTTTCCGCCCCGCCCGCCGAACATGGCCAAGGGGGGGGTGGCGCGGGCGGAGGAATCTGGCAACCTTCGCACCGCCGCAGCCCCCGCGGCCTTTTTATCCGGAACTCCGCCAACCCCGCCTCACCGCCCGACGATCTCGTCCGCCAGCGCAGCATCAGCAGCATCGGTCAGCGCTCGCAATCCCTGGGTCTTGCCGACCTTGACGCTTTTGGTGCCGTGGCGGTGCCGGCACTGTAGACGCAGCGCGATTTCGGTCTATTCCGTATTGATTACTTGTCGCGGGAGCGTTGGATTCCGGTCGCACACACTCCGGCGGTTTGCGCGAGCACGACCAACTCGGCCACCGACTCGGCGCCCATCTTCTTCATGACCCGCGCCCGGTGGACCTTGATCGTCTTCTCGCTGGCCCCGAGCTGCGCGGCGATTTCCTTGTTCATCTTGCCCGCCGTCACGAGCACGAGCACCTCGCGCTCGCGCGGCGTGAGCAGCTCGACCCGCCGCAGCACGTCGACACGCACCGCGCGCGCCGCGCGGAGCTCAGCGTCGCGTGCGATCGCGCGTTGGATCGCGTCGAGCAGATCCTGGTCGTGGAACGGTTTGGGGAGGAAGTCGATCGCACCGGCCCGCATGGCGCGCACCGACATCGGGACATCGCCGTGACCGGTGATGAAGATGATCGGCAACTCAACCGCCCGCTGCGCCAGCGCCTGCTGCAGCTCCAGGCCGCTGATGTGCGGCATGCGCACGTCGAGGACCAGACAGCCGGGGCGGGCGGGGTCGTACGCGTCCAGGAACTCCTGCGCGCCCGCATACGCGTCGACCGCGAGCCCGACGGACCGCAGCAGGCGGGTCAGCGCCCGGCGAATCGACGGGTCGTCGTCGACGACAAACACGGTCGCGGCGGTGTCGGCGCTCATGACGGACCTCGCTGGTTACGGGCCTCCGAATACGGGAGCTCCACCGTGACCGTCGTGCCGCGGTCCAGTTGGCTCTCAATGTCGATCTTACCGCCGTGGCCGGTCACGATGCCGTGGACCATGCTCAGGCCCAGACCCGTACCGCCCTCGCTGGCGCGGGTGGTAAAGAACGGGTCGAGGGCATGCGCACGCATCTCGGCACTCATGCCTTGGCCGTGGTCCTCCACGCGGACCCGCACGCGGTCGGCCAGCCGCTCCGCCCGCACAACCACCGTCTGCCCAGCGCGGCTGGCCTGCACGGCGTTCGTGATCAGGTTGATGAAGACCTGCTCGAGCTCGGTCGCATTCGCCTCCACGGTCGGCAAAAGGTCGGGCACGTGCAGCTCGACGCGCACCTGGCCTTCACGGGCGTACGTCTGCGTCCGGGCGCATGCGGCCTGCAGGACCTCCGCGAGCGGCACCGGCGCCTTGGTGGAGGGCTGCTTGCGGGCAAATTGGAGCACGCTGGCGACGATCCGGCCGCAGCGCTCCGTGTCCTCGACGATCTCGCGCAGAATCGTCTCCACCTCCTGCGGGTTCCCGTTCACCTTCAACCCGTGCCGCGCGGTCATCTGGATGGCCGCCAGGGGGTTGTTGATCTCATGTGCGATGCCGGCGGCGAAGGTGCCCAGCGCGGCCAGCCGCTCGGCGTGCCGCAAGCTCTCCTCCGCCTGTTTCCGTTCCCTGCGCACCTGGGCTTCGCGCAACTCGCGCTCCACGGCCGGTACCAGGCGGGCCAGCCTGCCTTTCATGAGGTAGTCGTGCGCTCCGGACCGCATCGCCTCGACCGCAGTGTCCTCGCCGATGGCACCGGACACGATCAGAAACGGCAGGTCCAGCCCGCTGTCCTTTACGATCTGCAGCGCGGCCAGCCCGCTGAACGTCGGCATGGCATAGTCGGCGATGACGATGTCCCACCGCCGGCGCGCCAGGGCCGCCTGCATGGCCGCGGCGGTATCGACGCGCTCCGAGTCGACCTTGTACCCGCCCCGCTGCAACTCGCGCAGGACCAGGAGCGCATCGTCCTCCGAGTCCTCGACGACCAACACGCCGAGCGACCTTCCCACAATAGTGTCCCTCACCGGGGCAGAGGCTCGTTCAGCAACAGCCAGTACAACCCCAGTTGTTTCACGGCCTCAGCAAACTGCTCGAAGTCCACCGGCTTGCGGATGTAGCTGTTGGCCCCGAGCCGGTAGCCGTCGACCACGTCCCGCTCTTCCCGCGAGGAGGTGAGAATGACCACGGGGGTCAGCTTCGTGCGCTTGTCGGCCCGCAAGCGGCGCAAGACTTCCAGCCCGTCGATTTTCGGCAGCTTCAGGTCCAGCATGACCACGGCGGGCAAGTCGGTCACGTCCCGGCCCGCGTACTGGCCGGTGCCGAGGAGATAATCCAGGGCTTCGACGCCGTCCCGCGCCACTACCACCTCGTTAGCGATGTTGCACTTTTTGAACGCACGGAGCGTCAAAGCCTCATCGTCGGGATTGTCTTCCACAAGCAGGATAGTCTTGCCCATCATGATCACCTCGGTTCCACTGGCAGTGTAAAGTAAAACGTAGCCCCTTGCTCCACTTGTCCCTCGGCCCAGACCTGCCCGCCGTGGCGGTGAACGATGCGCTGCACGGTCGCCAGGCCCACGCCCGTGCCCTCGAATTCCGTCATGCTGTGCAGCCGCCGGAAGACACCGAACAGGTTGTTGACATAGGCCATGTCGAAGCCCGCGCCATCGTCGCGGACAAAGTAGACCGTTTCTCCGTCGCGTTGCAGGGCCCCGACCTCGATGCGGGTCTGCGGATGCTTGCTGGTGAACTTCCAGGCGTTCCCCAGCAGGTTCTCCAACACGATTCGCAGCAGGTTCGCGTCGGCGCTCACGCGCAGCCGGAGCACAATCACGAAGTTGACGTTGCGTGCCGGCTCCGTCTTGCGTAACTCGAGGGCGACGCCTTCGGCCAGAGCACTCAGGTCCACCGCCGTCCGGTGCATCTCGCTGCGTGTGGTGCGCGACAGGCCCAATAGGCCGTCGATCAGATCGCCCATGCGCTGACTGGCGACGCGCACCCGCCGGAGGTGGTCTTGACCCGCCGCGTCCAGCTTGTCGGCATAGTCCTCGAGCAGGGCCTGGCTGAAGCCGTCCATCGCGCGCAGCGGCCCGCGCAGGTCGTGGGACACCGAGTAGGCGAAGGCCTCCAACTCCTTGTTGCTGGCCGCCAGGTCGGCGGTACGCGCCGCAACGCGCAGCTCCAACTCCTCGTTAAGCCGATGAAGCTCTTCCTCGACGCGCCGCCGTTCGGTGATGTCCCGTGCCGCGGCGAATACGCCGCGCGTGGCTCCTTCTGCATCCCGGTATACCGATGCATTATAGAGCACCGGCGTGTGATGTCCGTCGCGGTGGCGGATCTCCAGGGCATAGTCCTGCACGGCGCCCTCGCGGAAGACCTGCTGATAGCCGGCCCGGGCCTTCTCGGGCTCCGTGAAGTAGCTGGAAAAGTCGGTCCCGATCAAGTCCTGGCGCGCGCACCCGGTCACCTTCTCGGTCGCCGCATTCACATCGGTGATCTTGCCCGCCGCGTCGATCGTGACGAGAGGATCGAGGCTGGCCTCCAGAAGGCTCCGGTTGTAGGCGCTGATCAGCCGCTGCGCTTCCTCCGCCTGCCTAGCGAGCAAGGCCTCCTGCCGCGCCTCCTCCGCCTGCGCGGCGCGCCGGCGCTCCGTGATGTCGGTGACAAAGGAATAGAGGTACTCGGGCTTCCCCGTCTCGTCGCATACCAGGTGGACCAGCAATTCGACGGGCACGCGCGAGCCGTCCTTGCGGACGTACTCCTTTTCGTAGCGGACGGGCTGACCGGTCCGGTGCAGCTCGTCGAGCTTCTGCCGTTCCAACTCGCGCCACTCCGGCGGCGTGAGCGTGGTGGACCAGTCGAGGGCGCGCAGCTCCGCGGCGCTGTAGCCCGTGAGTTCCTCGTACGCGCGGTTAAGCCGGCCAATGCGCCCGTCGGGATAGCCGACGGCGAAGGGCTGGGCCGCGTGTTCGAGCAGGTCGGCGAGAAACTCCTTCTCCCGGCGGGTCTCACGCAGGGCCACCTCCTGGTCATACGCGGCGGCCTTAAGCCGGGCGCGCTGGTAGAGGTGCACGACGGTGCTGATGAATACACCCATGCAAGCGAACAGACCCTGCCCCACGGCATCGCGCAGGCTGCTGATGCCGAACCCGGGCGCCGGCTCCAGAAGCCAATAATCCGCCGCCAGTGCGCACAGGGCCGTAGCCAGCAGACCGGGGCCCAGGCCGCCCAGCAAGGCGGCCACCATCACGGGGGGGTAGAAGGTGATATAAGTCGGCAGGCCGGGGCCAACCCAGGCAGCCAGGGCCAGGCGCAGCAGGAGGCCGGCAGCGACGGCGCCCACGGCAAGGACGTAACGTAACGACCAATGCATGCGGCTCATGGCTGCGTCTTCTCGAAATCGAGCGGATAGCGCAGCCGCTGGCCGAACTGGCCGTGCAGCTCGTTCGCCTGTTTCTTCAATTCGATCATACGGACTTCGCGGTCCGCCAGCGCGACGTTGGGGCGCTCCAGTTCGTCGTTGCTGACCTGCAACTCCGCCGTGGGCCGCCGGAATTCAGCCTCGACCTCCTTGTGGTCCGTTGTGTCGAGCGCAAAACCGATGGCCCCCACGACATCGCCGCGCTCGCTCATGTTGGATGGCGGGTGCGTCCCTTTGCGCTTCTGGTTCATCTTCGCTGCCATGGTGAGCTTCCCAGCAACAGACGTGGAGGGCGGCTTTCGTGCCGCGTGGCGCATCGGCGCCCGCACGTAGACGCACCCGCGCGCAGCCCGCGTACTCCCAACCACTTGCGCGTACGTGCATGGTACCACTTGGTTGCAAAAGTGCAACAACTACTCGCCTGCGCACGCGCAGCTTCCCGCATCGTCTGTGGGGGCGTAAAATGGGCCGGGCCGGAGTCGAAACAGGCGCATACGGAGGAACTGCTGCATGATCCGCGCTGTAACGCGACGATGCGTGCTTTTCACCCTTCTGTCATCTGCCGTGGCCGGCGTGGCACTGGCCGATGAAGGCATGTGGCTCCTGACGCAGCCGCCCACGAAGCTGCTGAAGGAGAAGTATGGCTTCGAGCCGACGTCGGCGTGGCTGGAGCACATGCAGAAGTCGTGCGTGCGCATGGGGGCGTCCGGGTCGCTCGTGTCGCCGCACGGGCTAGTCATGACGAACCACCACGTGGGGTCGGACCAGCTCGAGAAGCACAGCACGCCGGAGCGCGACTTGCTGGCGGCCGGGTTCTACGCCCAGACGCGCGCCGAGGAGCTAAAGTGCCTGGACATGGAGGTGCAGATCCTCTGGACGATCGAAGACGTGACGGAGCGCATCAACGCCGCCGCCGGCCCGAAGATGCCGGCCGCGGAGGCGTACCTGGCCCACCGCAAGGCGATGACGCACATCGAGCAGGAAGCCCAGGACAAGACGGGGCTGGATTACGAGGTCGTCACGCTCTACCACGGAGCGCGGTATCACCTCTACGGCTACAAGCGCTACGACGACGTGCGGCTGGTGATGGCGCCGGAGAAGGGGATCGCGTTCTTCGGCGGCGACAACGACAACTTCGAGTACCCGCGCTTCGACCTCGACATGTGCTTCTTCCGCATCTATGAGAACGACCGGCCGCTGGAGTGCGAGCACTACCTGCATTGGAGCCGCGACGGGGCCGCGGACGGCGAGCTGACGTTCGTCCTGGGGCATCCCGGGCGGACGCAACGGCTGTACACGCTCGACCACCTCAAGTTCCTGCGCGACGTGGATAGCCCGGCGCGGCTGAGCTGGGCGTGCCGGCGCGAGGTGCTGCTGTCGGTCTTCCGCGAGCGCGGCGGCGAGGATGCCCGCATCGCGGAGGAAGACTATTTCGGCCATCAGAACTGGCGCAAGGCTCAACTCGGCACCGAAGCGGCCTTGCTCGACCCGCAGTTGTGGACCGTCAAGCGGGCCGACGAGGAGAAGCTGAGGGCGGCCGTCGCGGCGGACCCGCAGAAGCAGGCGCAGTGGGGCGACGCGTGGGAGCGGATCGCCGGGGCGCAGCGGACGTACCGCGAGTTCTACATGCGCTACAACGCACTGCGCGAGGGGCGGGCGTTCGGCTCCGAGCTGTTCCGCATCGCGCTGACGCTCGTGCGGCTGGCGGAGGAGCTACCGAAGCCCAACGCGGACCGGCTGCGCGAGTACCGCGACGCGGAGCTCGATTCGGTCTATCTGGAGCTGTACTCGCCGGCGCCGATGTACGACACGCTCGAGATCGAGCGGCTGCGGAGCGGGCTGATGCTGCTCGCGGAGCAGTTCGGCGGCGACGATCCGCTCGTGGTGCAGGCACTCGGCGGGCTGACGCCGGAGGAGCGGGCCGAGCAGCTCGTCCGCGGCTGCACGCTCAAGGATGTCGCGGCGCGGAAGAAGCTCGCGGCGGGCGGGAAGGCGGTGATCGAGGCGGCGGCGGATCCGGTGATCGCGCTGGCGCGGATAATCGACCCGGACGCCCGGGCGGTACGCAAGCGCTATGAGGACGAAGTGCAGAGCGTCGAGCGCGAGGCGTACGCGAAGATCGGGGCGGCGCGGTTCGCACTCTACGGCGAGGACATCTATCCGGACGCCACCGGCACGCTGCGGCTGGCGCTCGGGCCGATCAAGGGATACCGCGAGGACGGACGGGAGATTCCGCCGTTCACCACGTTCGCGGGGCTGTACGAGCGGTCACAGGAGCGGCACGGGGCGGCGCCGTTCGAGCTGTCGAAGCGGTGGATCGAACGCAAAGAGCGGCTAAAGCTCGATACGCCGATGGATTTCGTGTGCACGGCGGACATCATTGGGGGGAATTCGGGTAGTCCGGTGGTGAACAAGGCGGGCGAGGTGATCGGGCTGGTGTTCGACGGGAACATCCAGGGGCTGGCGTGGGACATCGCGTATAGCGAGGTGCAGGGGCGGGCGGTGGCGGTCGATTCGCGGGCGATCATCGAGGCGCTGCGGAAGGTGTACGACGCCGGGGAGCTGGCGGACGAGATCGTCGGTCAGTGAGGCGGAAACGCAACCGCCAAGACGCGGAGAGCGCCAAGGCCGCCAAGAATGCCAAGCGGTTGGCATAGTTCCGGATAAAAGGGCCGCTGACGGGGTGGAAAACCGAAGTGTGCCAAGGTGTGTACCCCCCCTTGGCACACTTGATTATCCGGACGTAGGGCAAGGAAACCGCCGAGACGCCAAGAGCGCCGAGGACGCGGAGGAGGGGTCGGGGCTCGGGGTTCAGGGTTCGGCACGGGAAGCTCTCGGCGATCAGCTTTCAGCTATCAGGCAGCGCACAGGCACGTAGGGACGAAGGCACGCGGGCACGAAGCGGCGGCGCGGGCAGACGGAGAATCGGCGCCGTGGAACCTAGATAGTATAGATCGGGAACCGGGCGGAGGGTAGGCGGGGCGAAGCTTGACGAGATTGGCGGAGATTGACGGAGTCCGACGGGTTTCGGCGGGCGGTGCGTGATTTGGGCTTGCGGGCGCGAAGGGGTTTTCCGCCGAGAAGACGACGACCCCGAAGGTTGGCGAGAGGCTGGCCAAGTATAGTGCAGAGGCGTTATGCTGGCGGAGGGCGGTTGGGCCTGGCCTACGGGAGACCGGCGGGCGGGGCCGCGGCGCACGCAGGATGCGAAGATGGCGTGGACGCATCCGCACGGCGGCGACGGCAACCGCGTGGCGTCCACATGCGGCAAGCGCGAGGATTATGTGACTGTCCCGCTTCACCGGCAGACGGCCGCAAGCATAGCGGATAGAACCGAGGCGCGCGCCCATGTCGGCGTCGTGCGCCAATCATGGGCCGCGCGCGCAGGGCTGGCCGCCGTCATCCTCTTCTTTATCATCGTTGTGCTGCGGAACGCCTGGGTAAGCGAGGATGCCTACATCACGTTTCGCACGGTGGACAACTGGCTGAACGGGTTCGGGTTGCGCTGGGATCCGAGCGAGCGCGTTCAGACCTATACGCATCCGCTGTGGCTTTTCGTAGTAACGCCCTTCGTCGCGGCGACGCGCGAGGTATTCTACACCGTCATCGTCGTTTGCGCGGGACTGTCCCTGGCGACGGCGCTAACCCTCTGCCTGGGCGTTGCCCGCCGGTTGGGCGCGGCTATTTTGGCCGTGACGATCCTCAGTTTCTCCTCGGCCTTCGTCGATTACTCGACGTCGGGTTTGGAAAACCCACTTACCGACTTCCTCCTTGGGCTGTTTTTTCTCGTGTACCTGCAGGACACCACCTCTCTGCGGCGGATCTTCGCGCTTTCATTACTTGCGGCCCTCGGCGTGTTGAATCGCATGGACACCGCCGTCATCCTGCTCCCGGCTTTGTGCTATAGCTGGTCTCGCCATCGGAACCTCAAAGCGGCGGCGGTAGTAGCCCTGGGTGCCGTGCCTTTCGTGTCGTGGGAGGTGTTCTCGCTGCTGTACTATGGCTTTCTGTTTCCGAACACCGCCTATGCCAAGCTCAATACCGGCATCAGCGGGTGGGCGCTGGCCGCGCAGGGGCTGGTCTACTTGCGCGAATGCTCGCTCCACGACCCGCTGACGACGCTTGCGATTGTGGCGGGGCTTGGAACGGGGCTGCGGCACCGAGACTGGAAGCTTCTGGCGATTGTCGTCGGCATACTCTTGCACTTAGTCTATCTGGTCTGCATCGGCGGAGATTTCATGGTGGGCCGGTTTATGACCGCCCCGCTGCTGTGCGCCACGGTCATTCTGAGCGTCAGCACGTGGCCTTCGCGACCCAGGGTTTGTCTGGCAACAATCGTCCTCGCGACGGCAGTCGGTCTTGTCTCGGGGCATGCACCGTGCTTAACGAGCGCGAACTACTCAAACCAGACGATCTCGGCCAGCGGCGTGGCCGATGAACGCGGCTTCTATTTTCAGACCGCCAGTCTGCTCGTCAGTGGTCGATACAGCGAAATACCGGCTCACCCGTGGGCGGAAACGGGCCGACAGATGCGCAGGACGAACCGCCGCCTCGCGATTTCCCAGAACGTCGGCTATTTCGGCTATTTTGCCGGCCCGGGCGTGCACGTGGTCGACTATTTGGCACTCTGTGATCCCCTCTTGGCGCGACTGCCGGCGATGGAGCGCATGGCCGGCTGGCGCATCGGCCACTTCAAGCGGCAGATACCGGAAGGATACGCAGACACCGTCGAGAAGGGCAGAAATGCAATTGTCGATTCCAACCTCGCCGCGTATTACGACAAGTTATCCATTCTGATCCACAATTCCGTGCTCGATCGCGGCCGACTGATTGAAATCTGGAACTTCAATACGGGGAAATACGACCACCTGTTACGCGCGTACGTACAGGCGCCGCCAGTTGTCGTGGACTTAACGAATCCAGGCGCTGGCGCCGGGGCGCGGTTGCCCAGAGTATTCGACCACGCGGGGATTCGCATCCGCCTGCCAGGCCCATCCGTGGGTCGAAGACTCTCCCTGACGATCAGCGGTGGCGACGCCTACGCGCTGTTGTTTTGCCGGGGCTCCGCCGGCATAGACAGCCAGTGGGTGTTCGGGGGTTCACCGTTGGCGCGCGTCGAGAGAAAGATGGACGTCCCGGAGGCCGCCTGGCGACGCGGATATGACAACATCATCATCTATTCGTTGGAGGGCGGCCAACGTACCCTGTATGAGCTCACGCTGAGACCCGGCCCGATCTCCGGACCGTGAAGGCGCTTGCTCCCGCCCGTGTATCGGCCGTGCGAACGTGACCTGCTGGCCGCGGCGCGCCGGTCTGCGCATCATGTCTGGGACAGGCACCATTCGTATCGAGCAGGCCAGACAAAGCGGAGCGAATGACGCGGCCGCGTTTTGCGCGAGCGTGGCGCGTCGTTCGGTTCCCCGGGGCATTCGGTTTGCGAGGCATGGCAGGAGCGTACAACGCGCGGCGAATTTGGTCAATGTGCGGGACGGGCGGGCGGCAACGAAGAGCGGGCGGGGCCGGCGGAGATCTGATGGGGGCGGGTCGGCCGGGCGGGGCGCTGCCCGGGTCACAAGTCGTTACGCCGGAGGAGTAGCGCGCCGGCGTGCTCGCCTTGGAGCGGCATTGCCCCGAGGAGCTGGACGGGCTGGTAGTGGTCGTCGATCCAGGCTTTCAAGTCGCAGCCGTAGTCGCGGCCGAAGAAGCGCACGCCGTACTCCGGGGTCTGCCGGTGAAGCAACAGGACGTAGTCCGGCGGGTTGCGCTCGAAAGCGGCGACGATCCGCGCTTCTCCGAAAATCATCAGCTCCGGCGGCATGAAGACGATGAAGGGCGTGGAATTCACGTGGCCGGAGAGGAAATTCAGCATGACGCCTTCGGGCAGGACCGCGAGCGTCCGCCCAGGCGGGACGAAGTTCCCGATCAGGCCGAGGAGGTCGTTGATCATGATGCCGCGCTTGCCAGCGCGGAAGGCGTTGGCGCCGGTGCCGACCCGGACGGTCTTCTCGCGCAGGGGCATGTTCGCGATGCGCAGATGTGCGAACGTGCCGACGGCGAGCACGGCCAGTGCGGCGGCTGTGAAAATGCCGCCGGTCCCCCCCCGCCGGTCGATCCAGCGCGGGATCCAGGAGACGACGAGCACGACGGCCAGCAGAGCGCCCGGCATGGCCAACGCGAATCCGTAGTGATAGATGCGCGCGTTCAGCAGCATCTTGGCGAGCAGCAGCAGCGCGAACAGAGCGATGCTGAACTGCAGGATGGCGCGGTTGGTCTCCGCACGAGCGGCAACGGCGAACAAGGTCCGCCACAGCGCAACAGCGACCACTACCACCAGAACCAGCGGCAAGGCGCGCGGCAGGTCGAACCACGGAATCCGCAGCCAGAGCGGCGCGACCACGCCGGTGAGCAACGCCGCGGTGCCGGCGATCCACGCGACGCGCCGCGCGCCGCGCAAACGCAGCCGGAGCGCGAGCAGAATGACGAGCAGGCCCACGGCGCTCACCGCGGCACCGTAGCCGAGCATCGCCGCAACATTGCGGCCGGGAGCATCGGTTCCGAGGACCTGGCGATAGAAGGGCGACTGGGTCAGACGGGTGTCCGCGAGCACGGGCCAGGCACCCAGGGTCGCCCGCAGCGCATCTGACGCGGGCAGAGTGCGACACAACAGCAGAACCGCGACGAGGATCGGCAGCAGAGTGCCGGCGGCCAGGCAAACCACGACGCGGGCGAGCGGTCGGCCCCGCACGGTGGTTTTCCAGAGGGTCAGCGTCAGGCCACTGCCGATTGCAACCGCCGCGGCCAGGAATACCTCGGGCTTGGTCAGGAAGGAGAGGCCGAGCGTGAGACCGAGCACGCAGACGGCCGCCGGGCGGCCCGTGCGCTGGAAGACGTGCAAAGCCCAGAGTCCCAGCACCGCGAGGAGCAAGCCGTGGGTCAGCTCGTGCGAGTAGGGGCAGACGTAGTTGTAATTGCCGGTGTCCATGTAGTGGGAAAACGCCAGCACCAGCACAAGCACGAGACCGGCGGCGACGGCGGCCAGGCGGTCGCCGATCGCCAGCAACAAGCGCTGCAAGAGCACGCAGAGCAGCGTCAGCAACGTCAGGTTGGCCCAGATGAGGGTCCAAAGCGAGGCGCCGAACAGCCGAAACCACAGCGCGTTGACGTAGGGCGAGAGCGGGCCGTTAAAATAGGCGATGTCGCGGTACAGCGCCTTGCCGGCCGCGAGTTGCCAAGGGATGTAGAGCTCGCGGCCGAAATCAACCAACGGGTCGGGCCAGGCACCCCAAGTCCATATCAGCATGACCACGGCGGCGGCCACCTGCGCCGCGACGCCGAGCCAATACAGTCGCGCATAGCCTGGCGTCGTGGCGCCGGCCGGCAGCGCGGCGGCTGGGGGGAGCGCGGAGCGAACTCGTTGCGTGGTCGTCATCATGCCTGCATCCAAAGAGAACGGGCGGTCAGGATTATCCTAACGGTCCGCGCGCTTGAACAGCACGGCGCAGCAGAGTCAGACCAGCGGGAGCGCGGCCCCTCGACGCCCCGCCCGTCACGGCGCCGTCAATTGGGCGATGTCATCGTCCGACAGCCGGAAAACCAGCATCGTGTACCCAATGTAGCCGTCCGGCTTGCGCTGCCGCAGCCGCGACACGAGCCGGCGGGCGCGCCAGTCCGCCTGGTCCCACACCGCCTGCTGGTAGCGGGTCCGTACTTCGGCCGGAGCATCCGGCGGCGGTGCGACGGCCAGCGCGCGGCCACGCTCGGCGTAGGCCGCGCGTGCCGCGTCGGTCCAATACGATACCCGCATCCCCGCGTCGTACAGGCCCACGAGCTGCGTCGCGCTGATGACGTAGGTCCCCGCCGTCAGCTCCGTACGCGGCCCAGAATCGAGGAAACTCGGCAACGTGCGGCACCGCACGTAGGACCGTGGCACGGCCGCTCCGAAGTAAGAGACGTTGAGCTGCTCGGCGGGATGTTGGCGCGCGTAGGCTTCGAGGCGCCGCAAATCCTGGCCCCAATCCAGGCTGCTGTCCACGAAGTACTCGTAGGCGTGCCGTGGTCCGCCGATGAGTTCATTGAAGTACGCCAGGTACTGTGGGCGAATGGACAGGTTCTCGGCGATCGACCAGACGAGCAGCGCACAGCCGGCGACGGCAATGGCCGCGCGCCGCGCGCCGGCCGGTCGAGCGGCGGGGCGGTTCGGCGACCCGGCCGGCGAGGCTAGCCATTCCGTCGCCGCGCCCGCCAACGCCAGCAACGGAGGGTACACGGGCAGCAAGTGCCGCTCGCCGATGTCGATCGAGCCGAACACGGCGCACCCGCCGTACACCAGGATGAACGCGAGGCAACCGGCGAGCAGCAGCGGGTCACGGGGGCGCGCGCGGCGCACGGCGAGGGCCACGAGCCCCGCGACGAGCAGCAGGAGCACCGGGATCGGCGTCTTGAGCGCGAACACCAGCGGGAAGTAACCCGGCCAGCCGCGGTCCGAAATCTCGCCGCAGAAATAGGCCGTGCGCCTGTGCGAGCTGCGGAGGACGACCGCGATGCCGTACAGATACGGCTCCGGCAACAGCCGTTTCGCGCTGGCCAGGCGCAGGAAGGCAGCCAGCGGACCGGAGCGGGGTCCGCCCTGGGCATCGTAGAGCGCCTCCCGCCAAGCCGTGGTCCAGTACTGCACGTTTTCGTTTTCGTTTCGGAGGCTCGTGGGGTACGTACCCCCGGCGGCCAACAGCGGCCCGAGCCGCGTGTTATGCCAGCCATAGCCGGTCCAGATTCCGGCCCACGTGATGAGCCCAATCGCCACGAGACTTCCGAGGATCCGGGCCACGCGTCGGCCGCGCTGGGGAGCGCCGGGCCCGGGCACCGGCTGGGCCGGAGCGCCAGCCGGGACGTTTCGCGTGGCGGACCACCGTTGTCGAACGAGCGCGACCAGCGCCATCACCGCCAGCGCCGGCACTACCAGCGGCCACGAGAGCTTCGCGAGGGCGGCCAGCGTGAGCGTGAGGGCGGCGACGAGCACACGCAGCCAGGTCAGGCGTCGCAAGAGCGCGGCGAATGCCAGCAAGACGAGCGCCAAAGAGAACGTGATCGGCAGGTCGGTGGTGACGAGGCGGCCGTGGGCCAGCAATGAGGGATGGAGGGTCGCCAGGGCGAGGGCCAGCAAGCCGGCACGTGGGCCGAAGAGCGTACGACCCAGTCCGTACACAGCGAGGCCGGTGCCGAGCAGCACGAGCACCATCATGCCGCGGCCGACCTGGATCAGCTTCTGGCCGTTGTTCAGCGCGCACAGGAGAATCTGTCCGAAGCCAAACGGATCGGGGCTCACCCAGTTCGGCTCGTCGGCCGCGGGCCACTTCACGTCCATGAAAAGCAGCGGCCACGCACACCACATCTTGAAGAGCGGCGGATGCTCCGGCGAAAACCGAAAGTCCCCGGTTTTGAGGTAGCTCAACCCGGCGGGCAGATGCGCCACTTCGTCGAACGCCGGGCTGTCGGTCGCGAGCGACGTGCCGGCCAGGACCGCCGTCAGGGCGAGCAGCCCGACGACCAGCGTGACGTGCAGAACGCGCTGGCGCGCGGCGCCCGGCGCAGCGAGTGCGGGCCGAACGGAGCGACTGCCACCGCCCTTCGGTTCAGACCGCCCTTTCATTCGCTTCTCCAATCACAGCAGCCGCTCCGCGCGGTTGTGGGCCCTATGATAAGCGCGTCGGGACGTGTGCGTCTCTGGCGGCGGAGCGGTGACTGCACGGTGGTTCGCTGGGGTCGAGCCAGCACGGGTTTGGCGCTCACCCCAGCGGCCGGCATCCGCGGTTCCCTTCCTTATGGAAACCGCAGTCGGGCGCCCCGCCGCAACATCTCCGTGGGGTACAGGGTTCCCCGCCACATCAACCCGCCGCGCCGCACCGCCAGCCAACCCGCGCGCAGCATGAGCGCGACGGACAGGACGACCGCGACGGGGGGAAACAGGGCTGGCCACCAGGGTCGGGCAAACCAGGCGCTCGGGATGAGCTGGGCCGCCAGGGCGCACAAGACGCCGCCGGCTGCGACGACCTGTAACGCAGGCCGTCCGACCACGAACACGCCCACAAATGGCGCCAACTCGAGCGCCAGCAGTACAAAACAGACCGCCGTCAGACGGACCACGCTGAACGCGGCGAAGCTCGCCAGCGCCGCTTTCTCCGCGCCGCCGGCCATGTCCCGCACGGATTCGTACCAGCGCACGCCCACGCAGTCATGCCCGTTCACGACGCCGCTGCGTGCGCCGTGCTGCTTGAGCATCTGCCCGAGCGCCAGGTCGTCGACCACGTCGAGGCGCAGTCCTTCAAAGCCCGGCGTCCTCGCGAACGCGCTCCGCCGCACGAGGTTGAACGCCCCGACGCCGATCGCGGCCCGGGAGCGCGGGTCGGCCAGCGCGCGGGGTCGCAGCAGGATGCAGAACATGCGCAGGAACATCGCCATCACGATGTCGAGCGGGCGCGTGCCGCGGTCGATGTCGGGCAGCACGCCGAGGTGATCCAGGCCGTGTTGCTCGCAATGGGTGAGCGCGCGGGTCAGCGTGCCGGGCTGCAGGTGCACATCGGCATCGCTGAAGAGCAGCCACTCGCCGGTCGCGAGCTGCGTGCCGCGGTGCAGGGCGTGGACCTTGCCGAGCCAGCCGGCCGGCAGGTCGGCGATGTGCAACACGCGCAGGCGCGCATCCGTCGCGGCGAGCTGGTCTGCCAACGCACCGGTGTTGTCGGTCGAGCGGTCGTTGACGACAAGAAACTCGGCGTCGGGATAGCCTTCGTCCAGGCGGGACCTGAGGGCCGGGCCGAGCTGAGCGGCCTCGTTGCACGCGGGGACGACGTGCGAGACCCGGGGCCATGGTCCGTGGTCGGGCGGTGTGACCGATGCGAGGCGCGGCACGGTTCGCACCGCGCGGATTACCGCGACCAGGTTGAGCAGCCAGTATGCGAGGCCGAGGGCGACGTACAACCACCAGAGCATGCGGGGGGCCTCCGCCATGCAACCAGACCGTTGAGCGGAGATTCTAGCGACATGGCGGGTCTGTGGCAGCGGGCAACGGCACGCTGAAGGACGGATCAGTTGATGCGAGCTGAGGAGCGCGCAGGGTTGAGGAGGCCCCCTGTCCACGTGGCTGCGCACCGACCTCCGGCGGTCCACGAGCACGTCGCGCCGGTCGCAGCGGGCAGGCCCGCGAGGTACGGAATGTCGGATGTTGTCGGGCGCGGCTTGCCGTCGACCGGGTTGGGCGGATATACTTGTTCTGTACAACTATTGCTGAGAACAACAATGTCCGCTCTGCTCGTGCGGCAAGCCCAGCGGCTGTGCGAAGTGTTCACGGAGCTGGTCCGGCGCTACCAATTCCGAGACCGCGATCAGATCTGCTTTCACGGCCTGTCGATCTCACAGTGCTACGCGCTCCAGGCCCTCGCGGCGCGCCACTCGCTGACGACGGGGGAGCTGGCGCGGCACCTGTGCCTGAAGATCAGCACCATGACGAGAGTCGTGGATCAGCTCGTGCGAACGGAACTGGCCCGGCGCGGCGAGGATGCAAGGGACCGTCGCATTTGCCGAGTTGAGATCACCGCGCAGGGTCGCGCGCTGGTCGCCGAAGTCCGCAAGGCGCTCGTGCAGGAGTACGCGGGGGTATTGCGCACCGTTCCGGCCGAAAGCCGCGACGCGGTGATCGAGGCGATGTCTTGTTTGCTGGCGGCGTTCAAAGGTCGCCCGAGCTGCCGGCCCGCAAAGGCGGCCGCCGGGCGAGTACGCCGGCGTCGGAATGGGATTCCCGTGAAACGCCGCTAAGGAGGACGATGCATGTCCACGCGAAGGAGCCTCGCTGTCACTGTGCTGTGTCTGCTCTGGCTATCCACCACGAGCCTGGTCGCAACGCCGAAGGCGTTCGGGCAATGCTCGAAGCCGACCGATTCGAAGGCGGGCACAGGGTCCGCGGCCAGCACCGCCCCCGCGGCATTGCCCGACACGCCGGGCGGGCGCTGCGCGGCCGCATTTTTCGAGGCGTTCAACGCGGGCGATGACGATCGAATGCGGGATTTCGAGCGACGCTATCGGGCCGCCTCCGCACTCGCGAAGCGGCCGATCCAGGACCGGATCGAGCAAGCGAACGGGCTTCGCGCCGACTTCGGCAGCCTGACCCCCCTGCGCGTGGTCAACGCCGGTACGACGGAATTTGCGATCCTGGCGCGTTCGTCGCGCACGGGCGACGGATTCATGCTGACCTTCCAGCTCGAGGACCAACCGCCCCACGGGTTGGTCTCCATCAGGATCGGCGGCCCGGTCCCGCCTGAAGCGGAGGCGCGCTTCACGGAACCGATCGACGAGGCGCTCCGCAGGGACACGATCAAGCAAATCGCCGAGACCCTGCGTGAGAGTTACGTCTATCCCGAGGTAGGCGAGCAGATGGCCAAAGACCTGGCCAAGTATGAGTCGGAAGGCCGCTACAGCGACGTCGCGAGCTCGGGCGATCTCGCGCAACGGCTGACCGCAGACCTGTTCGCCGTCTGCAAGGACTACCACCTCACGATCGAGCCCGGCGCGGGCCGCGCGTACCGTGCGACTTGCGCGCCCGACGCCGGCGACAGTCGCGACGAACGCGGCTATGGCTTTCGCAAAGTCGAACGTCTGCCGGGCAACATCGGGTACGTCAAGTTCGACGCGTTCGACGCCGGCGAGCGCGCTCAGGGCGTCGCGGCCGCCGCGCTCGCTTTCGTGGCGGGGTGCGACGCGCTGGTCTTCGACCTGCGCGAGAATGGGGGCGGTTCGCCGGAGATGATCCGGTTCATCTCCAGCTACCTGTTCGACAAGCCGACGCACCTAAACAGCTTCTACGATCGCCTCAACAACAAGACCTCCGAAACCTGGACGTTGGACACCGTTCCTGGGAGACGATTCCCCAACGACCTGCCGGTCTATGTCCTGACCAGCAGCTTTACAGGTTCGGCAGCCGAGGAGTTTACGTACAACCTCAAGAACCTCGGCCGGGCGGTGGTCGTGGGTGAAACCACCGTCGGTGCGGCGCACCTGGTGACCGGGCGGATCATCAACGGCCGTTTCCTGGTGCGCGTGCCGTACGCCCGGGCGTACAACCCGATCACCAAGAAGAACTGGGAAGGCGTCGGTGTGAGCCCGGACATTCCGGTGCCGGCGTCGGAGGCACTCGATGCGGCGTGCAAGGACGCCGCCGACAAAGTGAGCGCCCGCCGGCAAGCGCGCGGCTCGTGATTAACCGTCCCGCGCTGCGTTGAACGACGGTCTACCCGGCCCCAAACAGCGGCATTGCTCTGCGCACACCGGCCCGTCTTTCGCGGCGTGATATCAAAGAGAAACGGGCGACCAGCATTTCGCTAACCGCCCGTGATCCAGATGCAAGCGGCTGACGGGAACCGAGCCAGCGCGAGCTTATCGCTCACAAGGACCTGAACCTTGCGCGTCTGCCAATTCCGCCACAACGCATGCGTGTCCGGGCGGCGTCGCCGCCCTATCACGTAACGATGCGTGTCAGGGCGAATATGGAAGTGGCCGAGCGGCGGCGTACGTGGCGCGGCCGTACGGAGACCGGGCCTCCGAACCGCGTGGAGGGCGCGCCGTGCCGACGATCATGGTACACTGTGGCTGATGACGCAAAAGACGCAGCTCGGCTCGCCCTTGCGCGCCGCCCGTCGGCCCGGGCCGCGGGTCGTGGTCACCGAGTCGGTGGACGTCGGCCAGAACCCGTCTCCGGAACGACTCGTTGCGCTGGCCGAGCATGTCATCACGCTCGCTCCCGCGGACGTGCACGGGAGGCGCCCGCTGTTCGCGGGTGGCGCGACGGCACAGCGCGGGGCAGCCACGCGAACGCCAACTGTCAACATGCGCGAAGGGACCGCCGGCGCGCGCGGGCGCCTGCACGCGCTCGCGCCGACCAGGGAGGCTTACATCGTCTGGCCGTCGCCCCTGGAGCCGTCACCGTTCATCACCGGGATCGCCACGCGGATCTTCACGTCGACCGCGGAGGCGCCAACCCACTTCCAGGCACTGCGTTGCATCCCGGCGTTGCAGCAGCCGGCATTCCCACACCGCGGAGTGCGCGAGCATGGGCGCTTCGGCTAAGAAGACCGGTGCGTCGGCCCGGCCCCCGAGTCCGTCGGCCGGGCACGGCGGGCCCGCGGGAGGCGGTCTGCGCTCTGCGCCGCCCTGCTGCCCGGGCACGAACGCGGGGCGAAGGGCCGCTTCGGAGCGGCGCGCGCATTGGACCGACGCGGCCATCGCCGCGGGGCTTGCGCTCTTGGCGCTGGCGTTGTATGCCAACACGCTGACCAACCCTTTTGTGATCGACGACCACGTTGTCATCGAGCGCGACCCGCGCGTCGGCGAATTCGACCTCAAGGCGCTGCTCACGCAGGAGTACTGGCCGCCGCCAGGCGGGAGCATGTTGTACCGACCGCTGACCAGCGCGAGCTTCGCGCTGAACTGGGCGATTGTCCCGCGCGCCTGGGCGTTCCGGCTCGTAAACCTGCTGGCATTCAGCGCGACCGCGACCGTGCTATATGCCTTCGTTCGCGGACTGACCAACGGGCGGGGGACAGCGGCGGTGGCCGCCGTTTTCTTTGTGCTGCACCCCATACGCACCGGCGCGCTGAACTGCGCCGTCGATCGCGCCGAGATCTTCGTGGGGTTCTTCGGTTTGCTGGCGCTGTGGCTCGTGCTGCGGGACTTGCGCCGGCCGGGGCATCGCAGCCTTGTCCGCCCCCTGCTCGCGGCCCTGGCCTTCGCCGCCGCGGTCTTCTCCAAGGAGCACGCGCTGGCGCTGATCGGCGTCGCGGTGCTAACGGAGTGGTTCGTTCGACACCAGGCTGGCGGCCAGGACAAGCTGCGCTCGCTCCGGCAGACGATCCTGCGCTCCTACGTGCCGCTGGTGCTGGTGGCCATGTCGTATCTCGCAATCCGTGGAGCCGTCCTTGGAACAGTCGTGCGCCCACAGCGCAGCATCCGCCCGATCGATAACTTCCTCGTGCAGCCCGCAACGGTGTTGGCACCCGGCCAGAGCGTCACGCTCGCACGCTGGGGCACGCCACTGGCCGTGCTCGCGCGCGCCGTCGGGCTGATGATCTGGCCGCAGCCGCTGTGCTGGGACTACTCGTACGCGGCAATCGACGCGGTTCGCCGGGGGAACGATCCGCAGATGGCGGCCGGTGCGGTCATCGTGCTCCTGGCACTGGCCGTGCTGGTGTGGAGTTGGCGGGCACGAAGTGTGGCGTTTGTGGCTATCGGCTTCTGCCTGATCACCTACAGTATCGTCTCAAACACGTACGTGCTGATCGGCACGCTGTTCGGCGAACGGTTCCTGTACATCCCAAGCGCCGGTTGGTGCCTAGGCCTGGGACTGGCGGCGACGTGGGCGTGGCGCGTCGTCCGCACGCGGCACGACATTCCCATGCGGGCGCTGGCGGCGATTGTGCTCACGCTGCTCGTCGCCGGGGCCGGCGGGTATGCGTGGCTCACGATCGACCGCAACCGCGACTACCGCTCCGACGACGTGTTGAATGCGGTGGACGTGGCGAAATACCCGCGCTCGGCCCGGCTTCAGGGCGCCGTCGCCGCAGGCCTACTGGCAGCGGGACAGCCCCAGGCTGCGCTCGGACATGCACTCCGCGCGATCGAGTTGATGCCGAACTTCACGGACCCCTGGCGGTTGGCCGGCAAGGCATACTACCAAATGAACGACGGGGAGAAGGCGTTTGAGTATCTGGACCAGGCCTTGCGGCTGGGGGCCGATGACGAGGATACGTGGGTATCGGCCTGTGAGCTGATCAAGTCCGGGGGCGACTACGCTCGGGCGATCGGCCTGCTGCGTGAGTACGTGAAGGTGAGACCGCGCGCCGCGGCCGCGCACCACTACCTATCGCGGTACCTGCTCACCGCCGAGCCGCCGACGCTGCGCGACCCGCGCCGCGCGCTGGAATATGCGCAGACCGCTGTGCGGCTCGAGCCGATTCGTGCCGTCTACGTCGATACGTACATCACGGCACTGCTCGCGCTCGGTCGGGACAGCGAAGCGACACGAGAACTGGAGCGTCTGGTCCCGGGGATACCCGTCGATGACCCCGGCCGGCCCACGCTGGTCGAAGAGCTCACGAATCGCTGAACGGTGGAACCGGTGTGAGCGGCGGAACGCCGCCGCGACCCACCGAACCCAACAGCGGTCCAACGCCGCTGCGGTGGCGGTGGGCTTGAGTTTCCCACGGCGCCGTGCTCCGCGGCCTGCCTGCGCCAGACCGTGTCCGCCAGTCCGGCTGGTTATGGCTAGCCGGCTCCCCTCGAATCCGCGGTGGAAGCCAACGGACTGCCACTGGCCCTTCTTCCGCCCGTCATTTCAAGGAAGAACTGGCGCTCAGCTTCTCGCTGAGCAACCGTGGTTCCGCTGTGGACCGCTCCCTCCCGGTCTCGGCCCGGATTAGTCGATTGCGGCTGACTGGAGTCGAACCAGCACGAGCTTATCGCTCACAAGGACCTGAACCTTGCGCGTCTGCCAATTCCGCCACAGCCGCGGGTTCGGGCGGCCGGATACGGCCAACTCGCCCGGAAACCAACATGATACGGCCTCGCCGCGGAGCGTCAAGCGTAGACGGGCCGCGACGCCGGGCGCGCCCAGGGCAACCGCATTCTCCGATCGAAACCCGGAAAGACGGGTTGTCGCCACCGGCGAACCCCGTTCCTGAGCGACCGTCGCGGGTGACTTCGCTCGGTCGCCCGGGCCGAACCGCAGAACTG
>Ga0182017_10000108_pt1 | contig 61116 bp, 49 predicted proteins | sample 712E3DmetaG_FD_120492 | JGI IMG/M metagenome (GOLD analysis project Ga0182017, IMG submission 120492) | Permafrost microbial communities from Stordalen Mire, Sweden - 712E3D metaG | ecosystem: Environmental > Terrestrial > Soil > Wetlands > Permafrost | place: Sweden: Stordalen | collected... | reverse complement strand
TTTAAACAATAGCTTACCGGCAAATGGTAAAAAGGCATACACTATAACCGGGGAGAATGCGGTTTTGTCTAATAAAAAGTTGACCGCAGTCTTCATAATGAAGCCGGTTCAGTAGGGTTTGATTAGCTGTTGGCGGGCGATTACAATGGTTCGGTATCAAATGCTTGGTATCGAACCATTATTTTTTTTATTTCGATGGTTTTGAGTACGGGTTTTATTCCACAAATAAAATAATTAAATGTTTACATGAAGAAGCGGGAAAAATTCTCGATTTCCTTTTTTTGCTTTTTCCGCGAAATATTCGGCGGCATTCATGACCGAAAGTTTTTCCGTCAATGCAACGGTTATGAATTGATTTACGGAAACCCCATCGTCCTTTGCCAGATGGCCGGTTGCTTTGTTCGTAAAAAATGCCTTGCAAATTCAAATTAACAATGTATTTTTGAAGTATGAATTCAAGAATACTTAGTATTCCTGAAGTTGGATCATTTTTTCTGTTTGGACCCAGGCAGACGGGAAAAACCACGCTCGTGCGCTCGCGTTATCCTGGGGCATGGTATGTAAACCTTCTTTTTGAAGAAACATTTTTCCGGTATTCTTCGGAACCGGGTCTATTTAGACGCCAGGCCTTCGAACAAATCACTCGACAAAAAATAGAGACCATTATCATAGACGAGGTGCAGCGCATCCCTGAATTGCTTAACGATGTTCAGGCGCTTATTGACACAAATCCAAACGTAAGGTTTGTTCTGACCGGTTCCAGCGCCCGTAAACTTAAACGTAAAGGGACCAATTTATTGGCCGGCCGGGCCGTTGAGCGCCGATTGTTCCCCTATGTGCAACAGGAGATGGGCGACGGATTTTCGCTGGACGCCGTGTTACGGTTTGGATCTTTGCCGGGTATTTTCGGCAAGGACCCGGAAACGGCCAAAGACATGCTTTCCGCCTATGTAAACACCTACCTTAGGGAGGAAATCCGTCAGGAAGGTTTGGTGCGCGCCCTCGGCGCTTTTTCGCGTTTTCTGGATATTGCGGCAAGCCAAAACAGCGAATTGGTGAGTTTTTCGGATATGGCCCGAGAATGCGGAACTTCCTCACATACGATCAAGTCATATTATGAAATTCTTGAAGATACCATGATCGCTTTTCCATTGCAGGCCTGGTCAAAAAGCCCACGAAAAAGAATGGTCGCGCATCCCCGATATTATTTTTTTGACCTCGGCGTCGTCAATGCACTCAATCGGATGTTAAGCGCTGACCCGGACCCTAAGATAAGGGGAAAGTTATTTGAAACGTTTGTCATTACGGAAATCCACCGCCATTTGCACTATTCCCGAAGTGAAGCGAGGCTTTTTTTCTGGAGGACCAGCGGCGGCGCGGAGGTTGACCTGGTTATTGAAAAACATGGTCGCCTTGTTGCGGCCTGCGAGATTAAATCTTCCCGAGTAATCGACGGAAGCGATCTCTCAGGACTGAAATCCTTCAAAGAGGACAATCCGGACACTCCGTGCTACTTGACATACAATACAGACTTGCCGTATGAAATAAACGGCGTCCGTATTCTCCCCTGGACAATGCTCATTAAGGAAATTGCCGTGTTCTTCTGAGCGTTTTTAAAGAGGCTCTTTGCTTGGCTAACAAGGTGGCTTTTTCCGAATAAAAGTTCATTTCTTGTCGTATTCGAGGGGTTCTCTTTTCGAAACTTTTAAGAGAACGCGGTCATATTTTTCACGACTTCCCTTTTTCGCTTTTTCCGCGAAATATTCGGCGGCATTCATGACCGATAGTTTTTCCGTCAATGCGACGGTTATGAATTGATTTACCGAAACCCCATCGTCCTTTGCCAGATGTTTCACCCGTGCATGAATGGAATTCGGCAGACGTAAGGATATTGCGCTCATATTATTCCTCCAGAAGTTTTAAAAAATCGGACGGTTTTATTGCCCGGACATTGAAACCCCGTATCCCTTTAAAATGTCGAATATTGTAGGTGTATATGATATCAATTTAAAAGTCAAAAAATAGAGATGTTGTTGGCTGATGAGGGGGAAGCTTCAAATAGCCGTAAAAACAAAGCAGCGCTCCGGGAGGGTTTCCCGGACGCCGGTAATTGTCGATAGGGGAGGGAGTGTAGCATTAAAAAAAGCTAAATCATGCATTTCATTCCATGTAAGCATTAATGGAATTTATCTTACCATTGTACCACTGCACGGATATAATTTTATAATGAGTAATTATGTTAATATCGGAAATTGCTGGAAATGAAAAAAACTGTTTACATTGAATCCTCAGTGGTGAGCTATCTGACTGCAAAACCGAGTCGAGATTTGGTCATTGCTGCATACCAACAGATTACGAGAGATTGGTGGGATTCAGAATTGACAAAATATGATTGTTTCGTATCGGATTTTGTTCTTGATGAAATCTCGCGTGGAGATAGTATCGCGGCCTCAGAACGAATAAAAGCAATTGAAAATGTCCGGAAATTAAGTTTAAATCAAACAGTTCTTAAACTTGTTAGAAAATATAAGGTGGAACTTGGAATCCCGGAGAAAGCGCAGCTTGATTTGTACCACCTTGCGATTTCAGTGGGTAATGGTATGGATTATGTTTTGAGCTGGAATTTTAAGCATATTGCAAATGCATATATACGAGAAAAATTGTTTGAAATAAATTCTACTTTGGGGCTTCGGACCCCGATGATCTGTACACCAGAAGAATTAATTGGAGGAATTTATGAATGAGAAAAATGAAATACTTGAAGAAATATGGGAAGCTCGGAGAAAAATAGAAAAAGAAAATAAAAATGATTTAGAGGAAATATTTAAAACATATCAAAAACGGCAACAAGAAAAACCATCCGGGTATTTTTCCGGGAACCCTGTTCATATTCAGAAAACAAAGGCGGCATGAAACTGATTTGAAAAGGTCGTTTCCTTTTATCATTTTCCTGCCGCTTTTGATTTTTTTGCCCTTTGCCTGCTAATTTCTTTCATTGCGTCTCTATCAAAAACTTCCTCATTATAATTTTAGCAAACCCACCGAGAGATATGTCGTATAAGTTTCCCGTCTGTTAAAATTGTATCACTCATTTTCCTTATCATGGCGATTTTCCCACAATTTGGACAAGTATAAAGGGTCATTTATTGTCGTATTCCAGTGGTTCTCTTTTCGAAACTTTTAAGAGAACGCGGTCATATTTTTCTCGATTTCCTTTTTTCGCTTTTTCCGCGAAATATTCGGCGGCATTCATGACTGATAGTTTTTCCGTCAATGCGACGGTTATAAATTGATTTACCGAAACCCCATCGTCCTTTGCCAGATGTTTCACCCGCGCATGAATGGAATTCGGCAGACGTAAGGATATTGCGCTCATATTATTCCTTCAGAGGTTGACCTGTTTTGATAGTAGAAAAGGTCGGGGATGGCGCCTGAATTGCGAAATCCTCAATTTTATTATTTTGTCGCGGAGATCATGTGTTCAATGTAATTTTTAAATTCAACTACTTGTTCACAATATTGTTTGGGAATGCCCTCAGTGTCATCAATAATATTATATCGCCCGATAACTGCGAAGATGTTAAAATCCGGGAAATTCCCTGTGTATTCAGGCAATTCTATTCCATGAATCTTGCACAAATCAATCAAGGATGCGATATCGTGAATCTTTTCAAAATGTATCTTTTTGAATGAAAGTAATGCTTTGAGCAGTTTTTCAACCGCCTGCTGAAAGTGAAATAGTATTGTGGCATTGTCAATGTCCGGATCATGTGCGTCAATGGCATGAAATGCGATTGCAATATCCGCTTTTGCTTTTTGGAATAATACTTCGTATTGTTTTAAAAAAGTCTCAGCCATAAATGACGAGACCTTTTTCAGAAACCGTACGGAAAATGGAACCGGCTTCCTGGCTGTAAAAATCATATTCGGCCTTGGAAGCCACAATAATATCTTTGGGAAACGGGATATCTTTTAAAGCATTAATGATCTTATTGGTTTCCAAAATTTTGGAAAATATTATATTTTCGATGACAACGATGTCAATATCGCTATCCGGTCGAGGGGTTCCATAAGCGTAAGAGCCGAAAAGTATTATTCGGACCGGGAAAGTAACTTCTTTGATTTTTAAGACGATTCGAGATATTATGGTTTCGGGAAGCATGGTTATCAGTTTCTGGTTACAGGTTTTGTCCCGACTTTTAATTTTATCATTGATATTTGAAAATAAATCGCTCCAAGGCTGAGAAATAAGAAATAGAGAGGAAGAGATTTTCTATATCTCGAATTGCCTCTTTTCACTTTTCATCACCAACTTAAAAAACAAAGCGGCGCTCCGGGAGAGGGGCGGAGCGCCGCAATGAAATTTGTGATTTAAAAAATTAGCCTATTAATATGGGGCCCCCCAAACCATGTAAAGAGTTAAATTGTCAACTACATAAAAGTTGCTACTAACAATTGGTGTTGTTGCATTTGGGTCTGTACTCCACCCAATGCAGTTCTGATGACCTATTACATTACCATTTGCGTCTAATACATTTTTCATTCCACCAGTGGCAGCAGTGCTAATCGCTCCGGATGAGCCACAATCAGCAACTGAATCGGGTGTCATAACATAAACAATAGTTGCTCCATTTCGATCATAATGAAGCTGACATTTTACGGTAAGGGATGCATAGGTTGTATTGGTAGAAGCGATATTTCCACATTTATCAGTGACTTCGCAGTAATAAGAACCCTGATCATTACAGGTTACCGAATTAATTCTAAGAGTTGAATCATTTGAATTAGATATGCTTTGGTTTTCTCGATACCATTGAAAGACTAATGGAGCAGTACCAGAAGCACTAACACTAATAGAAGCGGATGCGTTAATTGCTGCTGATTGATTCATAATACTTTTCAGTGAAATCGAAGGAGGATGTACGATTGAGATTAAAACAGGGTTACTTGCATTTCCATTATTGCAAAACCCGTTTTCTGCCTGGACCGTATAAGAAGTAGCGGCTGTGATATTTAAAATTGTAAAACTGTTATTTGAAATAACCGGTTGTGAAGCCATTCTTGTTCCACCAGCAAAGACAGCCCAATTAGCTCCTGTACCAAGTGTTCCACCTGTTATATTAAAAGTTACGCTTCCGGGGGGGCAAACGCTTGACGAGCTATTAGCAGCTATAACAAGGGACGGCGCAGAAGAAGGTTTGTTGAGAGTAATTGGAATAGCATTACTAGCTGTTCCATTATTGCAAGACCCGTTTTCTGCTTGGACCGTATAAGAAGTAGCGGCTGTGATATTTAAAATTGTAAAGCTGTTACTTGAAATAACCGGTTGTGAAGCCATTCTTGTTCCACCAGCAAAGACAGCCCAATTAGCCCCTGTACCTAAAACACCTCCAGATATAGTAAATATTACACTTCCGCCCGGGCAGACGCTTGCGGAACTGTTAGAAGCCACAACAAGGGTAGGTGCAGAAGAAGATTGTTTGAGAGTAATTGAAACACCATTACTAGCAATTCCATTAATGCAAGCACCGTTTTCAGCTTGGACTGAATAAGTATTTGGAGCGATAATATTCGAAATTGTAAAGCTATTGTTTGTAATGGCCGGCTGGGATGAAAGTCTTGTTCCACCAGCGAAGACAGCCCAATTTGCTCCTGTCCCTAAGGCGCCTCCGGTTATTGTAAACGTCACGTTTCCACCCGAACAAACGTTTGTATTATTGGCCGCAAGAGTAGGAGTGGTTGAAGGCTGGTTGATTGCAATTGCAATACTGTTACTCGTTGGCGGGCTGCTTGCATTATCGCATGTTCCGCCCTCGGCTTTTACCGAGTAAGAAGTTGCTGCCGAGATATTTGAAATTGTAAAGCTATTGCTTGCTATTGTCGGCTGCGTTGAAAGCTTTGTACTGCCTGCGTATACCTGCCATTGAGCTCCTGTCCCAAGAATTCCCGTAATGGTGAATATCACTGACCCCGGAGCGCAAACGCTTGTGACATTGGCCGCAAGAGTAGGAGTGGTTGAAGGCTGGTTGATTGCTATCGCCACGCTATTACTCGTCGGCGGGCTGCTTGCATTATCGCATGTTCCGCCCTCGGCTTTTACCAAGTAGGAAGCTGCTGCCGAAATATTCGAAATTGTAAAGCTATTGCTTGCAATTGTCGGCTGTGTTGAAAGCTTTGTACTGCCTGCGTACACCTGCCAATTAGCTCCTGTCCCCAAGGTTCCGGTAATAGTGAATATTACGGACCCTGGCGGACAAACGCTTGCTACATTTGCTGCAAGAGTAGGCGTTGAAGAAAGGGTATTCACCGTGAGCTTCGCCCCCGAACTGGTCACCGGGCTTCCTCCACCCGTAGAAGTTATATAGCAGGAATACGTTCCCGCATCGCCTGTTGCTACGGCGCTTATGGACAATGAATTTGTCGTGGTACCGACAAAATGCCCTTCCGTCAAATTGCCGGAGGCATTTTTCCATTGGTAACTCAGCGTGCCAGCAGCGGTATTAGCAGACACCGAAAAGCTTACCGGAGAGCCAATGCATTTTGTTTGGTCTGAGGGTTGGCTTGCAATAATTATGGCGGTATTAGCCCCGATAGTGACCGTAACCACATACGCTTGCGTGCCGCCGTCATCCGCTACCACCGTATAGGTCACCGGGCTGGTGAAGGTATTAGGCGTTGTTCCGCTCGTTTGCACGACAGCCCCGACCTTTACCGATGCGCCGGTAGAAACAAAGGTGGCTTTCAAAGCCGTAACATCCGTTCCAAAGGGCACTGTCAACGCTACGGTTTTCGCTGATTCGGTTATAGTTCCGCTTACCGCGGGACTGGCAAAACTGAAACTTGTGAGAGTTTTCGCTGTATTGGCTCCAACAGTGACCGTAACCACGTAGGCTTGCGTGCTGCCGTCAGCCGCAACTACCGTATAAGTAACCGGGCTGGTGAAGTTATTTGGTGTTGTCCCGCTCGTTTGTACAACGGTCCCAACCTTTACCGAAGCGCCGGTGGAAACGAATGTGGCGACCAAAGCCGTAACATCCGTTCCAAAAGGCACTGAAACCGCCACGGTTTTCGAAGATTCGGTAATTGTTCCGCTTGCAGCAGGGTTTGTGAAACTGAAACCCGTCAAGGCTTTCGCGGTGTTCTGTCCAACGGTGACCGTAACCACGTAGGCTTGCGTGCTGCCGTCAGCCGCAACTACCGTATAAGTAACCGGGCTGGTGAAATTATTGGCGGTCGTCCCACTTGTTTGCGCCGTAGAACCGACTTTTACCGAAGCGCCCGTGGAAGCAAAGGTTGCAACCAATGCCGTTACATCCGTGCCGAAGGGTAACGAGACTACCGCGGTTTTCGCTGATTCATTAATAGTTCCCGTTGCAACAGGACTTGTAAAGCTGAAAGCAGTCAGGGCTTTTGAAGTATTGGGCGCTATCGTTACGGTAACCACATAGGCCTGCGTGCTGCCGTCCGCCGCAACTACCGTATACGTTACGGGGCTCGTGAAGTTATTGGCGGTCGTACCGCTTGTTTGCGTTGTCGTGCCGACCTTGACGGAAGCGCCTGTAGAAGCAAAGGTCGCAACCAATGCCGTGACATCCGTTCCAAAGGGCGCTATCAATGCCACGGTCTTTGCGGATTCATTAATCGTTCCCGTTACCGCCGGACTGGTAAAGCTAAAAGCAGTCAATGCCTTTGCGGTGTTTGAGGCAATTGTGACGGTAACCACGTAGGCTTGCGTGCTGCCGTCTGCCGCGACTACCGTATAGGTTACGGGGCTCGTGAAGTTGTTGGCGGTAGTGCCGCTTGTTTGAGCAGTGGAACCGACCTTGACCGAAGCCCCAGAGGAAACCGCAAAAGTTGCAACCAGAGTGGTTACATCCGTGCCATTGGGAACTGTTACGGCAACGGTCTTTGCGGATTCATTAATCGTTCCCGTTATCGCAGGACTGGAGAAGCTGAAAGCGGTCAGGGCTTTCGCGGCATTTGAGGCAACCGTAACCGTAACCACATACGCTTGCGTGCTGCCGTCAGTTCCAATCACCGTATACGTTACCGGGCTGGTGAAATTATTTGGGGTCGTCCCGCTTGTTTGCACTGTCGTGCCGACCTTGACGGAAGCGCCGGTAGAAGCGAAAGTCGCAACTAAAGCCGTCACATCCGTGCCATAGGGGACGGTCAAAGCGACTGTTTTCGCTGATTCATTAATCGTTCCCGCTACCGCAGGGCTTGTAAAGCTGAAAGCGGTCAGGGCTTTAGAGGAAATGCTTTGGGCGTGGATATTCAAGGTTATCGTCATCGTGTCAAAGCCGCCTTTTGAATCCGTCACAACGATTTTGGGATAAAGAGTGCCCGTATCGCCTGGCCCCGGCAAAAAGGTATACGTTGGAGCTGTTGCGGCATTGGCGATGGAGTCATTACTTGGGGCGCCATCAAGCAGTGTGAATGTAAGAGGGTCGTTGTCAGAGTCCTTGCACATAGTGGAAAGGGTCAAATTGATCGCATTTCCGGGACTGGTCTCTTCATTGAGCGTCTTGTTTTGCCAATGGGGAGCATGATTGATCGGCGTGGCGGATACCGTTATCGTAACCGTGGCGGTGTCGAAATATGAAGGGCTGTCGGTATCGGTGACTTTGAAAAAGACCAGTGACGTGCCGATAAATCCTGACGGAGGTACCCATATAAATGGAGGAGTGAATTCGACCTGCGGTTGCGCGTCTTGCTTCATAGAAAAGGTATGGGCCTGCGTGGTGTTGCTGTCGAGCGCCAAAACCGCCAGGGAGCACGTTTGAGACGGAGTGATGTTTATTGCTTTGTTAACCACCAGATGTGGCCAGGCGCGTAAAACCGGCTTTGCAGGTTCGTCGATAATAGTAATAATAAATCCTTTTGTGGAATATTTGTTGTTTCCCTCGGCATATACGGTCCCCATAATGGTCCTTTTGCCGCTGACGGCAAAGGCCGTTTGATACCAGAGGGTGTCCCCATTTTTTAACGGGAGTAATTGTTTAAGTATTGTATCGATGTCGACATGTCCGTTTGCCGAATTAAAAACCGTTATTTCGATTGAATCAACGTATGATGGAAAGTTTGAGGTAATCCCGACTTGAACGGTTTTGCCCACGGTGTCTGCCAGTGTATCAATGGCCGTCTGGTCCGAGGAGGACTTAAAGGTCAAATTGATCTTGGTATTGGAAAAGTCATATGGATTGGGCGGAGCGCTGACGCAGGAAAGAAAAATAAAAAGCATGGCCGCCAGAACAAAAACTATCAGATTTCCAGACTTCAATGAAGATGACATAGGTACTCCTTAAAAAATGGAAAAATTTATAAAGACATAGAATAATAATCAAATCTGGTTTTAATGTCAATGACATTTATTTCACTTTTTCCGATGCTCGGCCATAACCTGTTATTTTTCATGTTGATATGGCATTATTAGAAAAAGGTTTTTTTATCGTACGTAAATAATATACATTGGTGTTTTTATCCGGTATGTGACGCACGTCACAAAATTTCATTTTTTATTAAAATAATCAGGGGCGGCCACTATGACCGCCCCTGATAAAAAAACCTGATAAAAAGACTCAGTCAATTGCCTTTAATTTCACAATGGACACTTCACTTGACATACCGTAATTATGCAGATTTATCGCCGCACCTTTCACAATCATTTTTTGCGTGAGCTTGCCTTCTAAATTATACACACTTGCCGAAACCGTTTTTCCTGAAAATTCCTTCGGCATGACGAATTGGCCCCCGACGACCTTATACGAGGTTAGGGACGGCGTCATGCTCGCCTTTACAGGATGGTCGGCAACGCCGACCGTGATGAAAGAATAAGGAGGAGTTGCATCCTGAGAAAAAACCGTAGGCGTTGGAGTTGCGCCATTGACGGTGTTTATAATAAGGTTGTCAAAACACGCCGTATTCCTTGAGCCATTCGTACTGCCGGTGCAGAGTCCCGCAACGCCGTTGCCTGATGAGGAGTTTGTAACGCTGCATACCTGTTTGTTTTCGATGAGACCCGTAAGTGTCGAACCGCTCATCTGTAGTTTTACATTATGCCAGGTACCCGTAAGCGTCGCCGTACCGGTGGCCAGTGAAGTCCCGTCGCCTGCCGCTCCATTTGCGTAGTAAAGTCCCCACGCGCCGTTTGAAGCCAGATGAAAATAGTATCCTCTTGGATAGCAGCCATAGGTCCCGGTTTGATTGACCCGTCCCATGACCCCGGCCCATCCTCCAGTGCCGTCAAAATACACGTCGGCGCTTACTTCATAGCTTGTTCCAATGGTATTTCCTATCAGGGTAAACGGGGCCCATTCCGGCGCCCAACTGTTGGCTTTTGTATTTAAAACCTGGCGCAGGCATTTGCCAGTTCCGGTCGGGCTATTTGCAATTTCGAATACACCGCAAATGTCGCATTGATAATACGGCAAGTATCCCCACAGCTTTCCATCGCCCGTGTAATGATCATAATTTTCATAATAAGGAGTGGGAAACGAGGCTGAAGCAGGAATCGCGGTTGAAAATGTGCCTTTCTGCTGGCCGGTTGTGGTTGAGATTGAGTAAATTGACGCACCATCTACACTTATTGAAAATGTCCCGTTTACAGGAGTGATGTCGGTCTGTTTGGTGAAATAATCATTGGTTTTACTTCGCCATACACAAAGCGTTTTATTTGTCGGCAGTCCTCCGGAAATGGAGAAGTTAAGCGTACCGCCCGACCCATTCTGGGTTTCAATGATGATGCTGAAATCGGAATTATTGGGAGATTTTAAGGTAACATATGTTCCGCCGCCGGTTACCTTGCCGCATGCCGCGTCAATAAACGACCAGGTTAAATCGGCAAATTGATTGAAATGCGCGTATCCCCATAAGCCGGGTTCTAATTCGTAATGTCCGCTCCAGGGTTGACTTGCAACTGCCATAGTCTGATGGGGATTAGCAAATTGTTCCACAGAGTAATATGCTTCTATTAAATACCAAAACAGGGTTTTGGTGACTTTGCTGTTGGAAACGTAATTCGCGCATACATCATGCGCAATGGCCTGTTCGCAGGTGTATCCGGCGTAATATGCATGTTCTTCTGTGTCCCAGATCGGTTTACCTGTAGCTATAGCGGCGGCCGGCACGACCTCGCTTCCATCATTGGTTGTATGCGAACTGAGGGCGTCAATCGCATTTGCCAATGCCGTGTTACTGGAAAATTGGTTCACGAAGTCCCATTTTCCCGCACCCCAGTTATCAAATCCATGAAGCTTGGTATTAAGGTTATTGGATTTAAGCAATGCCTTGAATTGCACCGGGAAAGTATAATTCGTCCCCGATTCATTTCTGCAACCTATAGCGTCCAAATCAATGCCATAGGTACTTTTAAGCCCCTGTATCCATTTGACATAATAATTCTGCATGTCGGTGGACCAAAAGTTGCCGCCCCCCACCCAACCCGGGCATCCCCAGGCAACGCCATCGGTCGTAAGGGAAGGATTTCTGGTTTTGGCCTGTTTTATCAGCCACCATTCATAGCCTCTTTGACAGTTCAGGTCGTTTGCGGTATGCATATGGCTTGCTTCGCTTCCCTGTGTTGAATTGCAATCGCCGCCGATTTCGAAAAACAGCGTATTCATTGAAGCGCCGAATTTTGGCTTGAACAAATAATCAAGGATCTGGCTGCGTTGCGGTTCGGGATAGTCCTTGAGTAGTACCGACGTCGCGCCTCCTCCGCTGACCGCGCCAACGCCCTCAAAAAGTCTGCCGGTCCCGGTCCCGCTGACGGTGACGGTTTGCCCAAATACTTGGCTTATGCCAAATACGAAAAAACAAAGAACGCCGCTAATCAGCGATCTTTTTCTGAACTTAAGTGTTACACTCATAAAAACTCCTTAGTACAAATAATTTTTAATTAACAGCCTTCAATTTCACTATTAATACTTCGCTTGCTTTGTTAAAAGAATTACCTAAATTTATTGCCGAGGTCTTTGTAATCACTTTTTTCATGAGCCGGCCTTTTAAGTCATAGACTGAAGCAACAAAATCTTTTCCGGAAAATTCCTTTGGAATGGCACATTGGCCGCCGACGACTTTATACAATAAAGGGGCCGGGACCGCATGCGACGATATTGGTTGACCCGCAACGATGGTGGATGGGGAGTAGGGAGGCGTGGCGTCCTGCGAAAAAACCGTTGGCGTCGGCGTCGCGCCGCTGACAGTGTTAATAATGAGGTTGTCAAAACACGCCGTGTTCCTCGCGTTGTTCGTGCTGCCCGTGCAAAGTCCCGCTACGCCGTTGCCGGACTGGGAGTTGGTTACGTTGCATACCTGCGTGTTTTCGATTAAACCCGTGAGTGTCGTGCCGGTCATCTGGAGCTTTACATTATGCCAGCCGGTTCCTGTAAGCGTTGCCGTGCCCGTGGCGAGTGACGTCCCGTCGCCGGCAGCGCCATTGGCGTAGTAAAGTCCCCATGCGCCGTTTGAAGCCAGGTGAAAATAGTATCCTCTGGGATAGCAGCCGTATGTCCCGGTTTGATTGACCCGTCCCATAACGCCGGCCCAGCCTCCGCTGCCGTCAAAATACACGTCGGCGCTCACTTCATAGTTTATCCCCGCAGTGTTTCCAATGAGGGTGAACGGGGCCCATTCCGGCGCCCAACTATCGGCTTTGGTGGATAAAACCTGGCGTAAACATTTGCCGGTTCCGGTCGGACTATTGGCAATTTCAAACACGCCGCAAATGTCGCACGCATAATACGGCAAGTATCCCCACAGCTTGGCGTCCGTTCCTGTATAATGGTCGTAATTTTCATAGAAAGGGACCGGGAAAGCCTGTGATGCCGGAATCGCGGTTGAAAATGTGCCCTTTTGCTGACCTGTCGTGGTGGAAATAGAATAAATTGAATTACCGGCCACGGTTATTGAAAACGCCCCATTTACCGGCGTAATGTCCGCTTGCTTGACGAATTGATTGCTGGAATTGCTCATCCATACACAGAGCGGTTTGGTCGCCGGAAGTCCCCCGGATATGGTAAAGTTAAGCGTTCCTCCCGACCCGTTCTGTGTTTCAATAATGACGCTGAAATCGGTATTGCCGGGCGATTTCAAGGCAACGTATGTTCCGCCGCCGGATACATTTCCGCATGCCGCATCAATAAACTGCCAGCCCACATCGACGAATTGATCATAATGGGCATACCCCCATAAACCGGGTTCTATTTCATAATGTCCGCTCCAGGGTTGGCTGGCAACAGCCATGGTTTGATGGGGATTGGCGAATTGTTCAACCGAGTAATAAGCTTCTATTAAGTACCAGAAAACCGTTTTAGTGATTTTGCTGGTAATGTAATTTGCATTTACATCGTGAACGATGTACTGCTCGCAGGTATATCCGGCGTAGTAAGCATGTTCTTCGGTATCCCAGAGCGGTTTGCCGCTATTTAATCCGGCGGCAGGCATGGGCACGGAACCATTACCGGTAGCATGCGCGCTACAAACATCTATTGCATTTTTAAATGCCGCATTCGTGGCAAAATCATTCACGAAGTCCCACTTAGTCGCTCCATTTTCATCAAATCCGTGGACCTTGGCGGTAATGTTGTTTGAAGTAAGCAATGCTTTGAACTGCGTAAGCCAGGAATCATTCGTTCCCCATTCGTTTCTACAGCCGATTCCGTCCATATTATAACCGTAAGTACTTTTAAGTCCCTGGATCCATTTGAGATAATAATTCTGCATGTCGGTAGACCAAAAAGACCCGTTTCCCACCCAACCCGGGCTTCCCCAAGCAACGCCATCGAGCGTTAGACTGGGATTGCGGCTTTTTGCCTGCTTGATCAGCCACCATTCGTAGCCTCGTTGATAATTCAGGTCGTTTGCCGTGTGCATGTGGCTTGGCTCGCTGCCCTGCGTGGCATTATCGTCCCCAGGGATTTCAAAGAACAGGGTGTTCATTGAAGCGCCGAATTTTGGCTTAAATAAATAATCCAGAATCTGGGTGCGGTAGGGTTCGGCATAATCCTTAACCATCGGAGACGTCGCGCCCCCGCCGCTGACCGCGCCGACACCGTCAAAAAGTCTGCCGGTCCCGGCGCCGTTAATAGTGACGGTTTGCCCAAAAACTTGACCCAGGCCCATAATAAAAAAACAAAGGGCGCCGCTCAGCAGCGATCTTTTTCTTAACTTAAGTGTTACACTCATAAAAACTCCTTAATACAAATAATTTTTAATTAACAACATTCAATTTCACTATAAATACTTCGCTTGCTTTGTTAAAAGAATCATCTAAATTTATTGCCGCGGTCTTTGTAATCACTTTTTTCATGAGCCGACCTTTTAAGTCATAGACTAAAGCGGCAACGGTTTTTCCTGAAAATTCCTTTGGAATGGCAAATTGGCCGCCGACGACTTTATACGATAAAGGCAACGCGACCGCATGCGACGGTATTGGTTGACCCGCAACGACGGTGGTTGTGGAGTAGGGAGGCGTGGCGTCCTGCGCGAAAACCGTGGGCGTAGGCGTTGCGCCGTTGACGGTATTGATAATAAGGTTGTCAAAACACGCCGTATTCCTGCCGCCGCTGGTAGTGCCGGCGTAGAGTCCGGCCACTCCATTGCCTGACTGGGAGTTTGTAACGCTGCATACCTGTTTGTTTTCGATAAGGCCCGTAAGCGTCGATCCGCTCATCTGGAGCTTTACATTATGCCAACCAGTGCCGGTAAGCGTTGCCGTGCCGCTGGCGAGCGAAGATCCGTCGCCCGCGGCCCCATTAGCATAGCCCAGATTCCACGCGCCGGTTGAGGACAATCGCAGATAGTATCCTCTTGGAAAACATCCATACGTCCCGGTTTGATTGACCCGTCCCATGACCCCGGCCCATCCGCCATTGTCAAAATAAACATCGGCGCTGACTTCATAATTCGTCCCGGCAACATTTCCTATCAAGGTAAACGCGGCCCATTCCGGCGCCCAACTGCTGGCTTTTGTGGTTAAAACCTGGCGTAAACATTTGCCGGTCCCGGTCGGGCTGTTGGCAATTTCGAATACGCCGCAAATATCGCATTGATAATACGGTAAGTATCCCCACAACTTTGCATCCGTGCCCGTATAATGGTCGTAATTTTCATAAAAGGGAACCGGGAAAGCCTGGGAGGCCGGAATCGCGGTAGCAAATGTACCTTTCTGCTGGCCGGTGGTTGTGGAAATTGAATAAATCGAATTGCCGGCCACGGTTATAGAAAACGCCCCATTTGTAGGGGTGATGTCGGCTTGTTTGACAAATTGATTGCTGGAATTGCTCATCCATATACAGAGCGGTTTGGTCGTCGGCAGCCCTCCGGTTATAGTAAAGTTAAGAGTGCCGCCCGAGCCATTCTGCGTTTCAATGATGACGCTGAAATCGGAATTAGTGGGAGATTTCAAAGTAACATAGGTTCCTCCGCCCGATACATTTCCGCATGCATTGTCAATAAATTTCCATCCCAAATCGACAAATTGGTTGATATGGGCATATCCCCATAAAGCGGGTTCTATTTCATAATGTCCGCACCATGGTTGGCTGGCAACAGCCATGGTTTGATGGGGATTGGCGAATTGTTCAACCGAGTAATAAGCTTCTATTAAATACCAGAATACCGTTTTGGTAATTTTGTTATTAATGTAATTAATATTGGCATCATGTACAATATACTGTTCACACGTATACCCTGAATAATATGCGTGCTCTTCAGTGTCCCAAAACGATTTATTTGAACTCAGCCCGCAAGAAGGGACCTTGTATGCGGCGGATTCGCTGGCCGTGGAATGGGCGCTGCAAACGTCGATAGCGGCGGTCAAGGCCGCATTTCCTCCCGTAGCATCGCACACGAAACCCCATTCTCCCCCCGATTCGCTGCCCGACCAGTTATCGAACCCGTGGAGCTTTGTTGTAAGACCATTTTTAGTCAATGAATCCTTCATTTGTTCCGCCCAGGCGTAATTGACGCCATTTTCATTTCTGCAACCTATGGCATCCAAATTAAACCCGTAGGTACTTTTCAATCCTTTAATGAATTGGATATTATAATGCTGCATGTCCGTCGAGTAAAAATTGCCGTTTCCCACCCAGCCGGGAGCGCCCCATGCAACGGCATCGAGCGTAAGCGAAGGGTTTCTTCGTTTTGCTTCCTTCATAAGGAACCACTCATAGCCTCTTTGAAAATTAAGGTCGTTTGCAGTATGCATATGGCTTGGTTCGCTGCCCTGCGTTGAATTAGCGTCTCCGGGAATTTCATGAAACACCGTATTTATTGAAGCCCCGAATTTAGGCTTGAATAAATAATCCAGAATCTGGCTGCGGTAGGGTTCAGCATAATCCTTTACCATCGGAGATGTCGCGCCCCCTCCGCTGACCGCGCCGACGCCCTCAAATGCCCTTCCGCTTCCTCCTCCATCAATAGAAACAGTCTGCCCGAAAATCGAAGTGGCGAACCCTATAATACAACACCATAATAACCCTTGTAAAAAAAATCGACCTTTTTTTAATGCACCCATATGCCGCTCCTGTACAAAGATAAAGATTAACCGATTTAATAAAACTATCATTTTCCTCATTTACAGAAAACCACTTTTGTCGTCAATGCGGATGATCCGCCGCCGCATCTGAGAACATACGTCCCCTTGCGCAATTCCGGCAGTGGTATGACCGTTGTTTTCATTCCGAACGAATTTGTTTTAAAAACCATCGCGCCCTTTACATTGAACAACGCTATGTCGTGCTGACCGGGCGCCGGAATGCCGACATACAAGTTGTTGTTTTTAATTTCTGCGCTGAACCTGTTGACAAAACTGTTAAACTGGTTATTCGGCTGTCTCACGGCGGCAATCCTGTTCGGATCGCTTATCCTGACAAGCGATACGCTGTAGGGGCTCTGGGCAAAGGAAACGGCGTATGTTGAGCCGGTGATCGCGACGGTTTTGACCGAGTCAAAATAAGCGAGGTCCGCGGCCGCTTTAAGCTGCGCCCATTGCGTGGCGTTTGGCGCGGCCGGGCTTCCCATTCCCTGCCAGGCGCGAAACGCGTTGCTGCGGGCGCTGTCGACGATGAAATGCTCGATGTGCGCGTTGGCGAAAGGGATATTGCTGACGGTCAGCGTTATATTATCGGTTTTAAAAACCGAAGTGTGAGTGTAGATCATGATCTGTACCGCGCTAGTATCCTTGGATATAGTGGCGAACGCGTTCGGGCCGTTGCCAAAAATGCCGCCCGTGCATGAGATTTGAATATCTCCCATCTGATGGAGCAGCTTGAATGCGTTGAACACCGGCTTGCCCACGTCATACGAATCGGTGATGTTCGGATCGCCCCGCAAACAGATTCCGTAGTTGCCGGGGTTGTCAAACGCGGTGACGCGGCCGAGCTGCCAGGCGTTATATTCCTCATAAATGTCCGACATGCACCAATATCCGTACATATACGGCGGAGGATAGGCAACTCCGTTGCTTATGAGCAGATGGATCGTTTTTACGGCATAACTGGCGTTCTTTTCGGTTTCGCGGTCAGTAATAGGATACGCGGAAAGCCCCCATTCGTTGTTGATGATGAGGCCGTTGAAATTTCGGCCCTTGCAAATGTCGACAATGTCTTTATGGTAATCGTTCTCCGATTGGGGAACCGAGGATCCGCTGGCGTCAGTTGGCTTTGCGGCAGGGTCGGTCGCATAGCGATGATAAGCCACAAAATCGCATTTTGAACCGATCGTTTGCGTCGCTAAGTTGGTCCCGGTTGTAACATGTTGAAGAAACGCGCTGATAAAATCCGTGTCGAGTCCCGCGGTGGAAGGGCCGCCGACTTTACACAGAGAATCCGCCCGGCGAACGCCTTCGGAGGCGTAATCGTACAATTTGAAATAATCCTGCTGTGTCCCGGAAAAAAAACTGCCCAGATTCGGTTCGTTATAAACTTCAAAAAACCATTTTCGCACTTCGTCAACGCCATACCGGCCTTCACAATGTACTACCACGGAGTCGCACAGGTCCCGCCATTTATTCCAGTCCTTGGGGATCGATGTGTTTGCCGCGGCGTTATTGTACCATAAGGTCGTGCTGTTCAAATTGGTGGCAATTGCCGTGGGCGTGAAACTGAATTCCAACGATGGCCTTATGCCGAGTGCATGCGCCGCGTCGTAAACCGAATCGAATTTTGACCAGTTATACGTGGGAACGCCGTTGGGCTCGGAATAAAGACCGATATCGCTATTAAAAATGCCGTGTCCCCGGAAATATTTAAACCCGCATTCGTTTACCCCACGCCTCAAAGCATTCTGCATGTTCCTCCCATAGTAGGAACCAAGCATGTCGTGGACGTGGTCGGTTGATATAAGCTGTTCGTAAAAACGGTTCCATTGACCCGATTGCTGCTTTACATCCACGGCAATGGAATATGCGGCGCCTTCGACACATGGCGCCTGTATACAAATAATGCAAAATACCGTGCATAATCCGATAAAAACCCCGCTATATATTTTCTTGACCGCCATTATAAAATCTCCTTGTAAATTTAAAAAAAGTTAAAAAGTAAACTGTGTTTTTGCTACCCACCACCAGTCGCCGTGCCGCAGTACGACGTCGGTTCTATCGGTCTGTCCTTGCGCAAGTGTAAACGTTTCGGGAATTAAATGGTCATGAGCGATTTGAACGATAACGGAAAAGTTCCTTCCGCAGTCCCTTTTCGCATAGATTGACCACCTGAGGTTATCATGCTTGTTTGCTGGGTCCTCGGGCGTTGGCCAAGGTCCATATTTGGAAAAGGTCTGATCGAAACTGTTGGGAAATTTGTTCGGAAAATATTCCAGCTCTCCGTTAAGCATGTCCAGCAGCTTGAATCCCATCAGATTTGACAACGCAGGACCGCATACGGGGAAATTAAAACCCAGCATAATCGGTATCCTCTCGGTCAATTTCGTATAATACGGAGGATTGTTGTGAATGGTGTCGACGGGGTAATTTCTTAAACCGAGGATGGAAAGCTCCGAATAGATTTTTAAATCTTCCTTACTGAAAACCCCCTCGGGTAAAAACACTTTCGGGTCGAACGACAACCTTCCCATGATTTTGGCGCCTGAAAAACTATAATATCCCGAATCCTCCGTAGGGGTGTAATACTTGTTTTCAGTCAGGTTAGGAGTTGTTTCCATATTGTTTACTGGGAGAAGCCGGTCAAGGTCAATCCCGCCGCCTATCTCAACGCATCGTGCAATGCTCAGGCCGGCAACATACGATAGGGAAAAATCCATCAAGGGATAGTATTGTATCTCACTCGTAAATAATAAATCCTCATGAAAAAATGTTCCGATCCGATTTCCTATGCGAAGCCCGGCAAGTTGGGCATACGGACGATCAAACACGTTGATTATAAACTGGGGGTAAGGAAATGACCTGAACAAATATTCTCCTAAATTCCTGGCATCGGGATTATATTTATAGGGGAACAATCCGCCTTCGACCTGCAAAAACGGCCGCTCCGGATCGCCGAAGGAGTATATCCCTTCCGCATGCTTGATATTTAAACTGGTCCTCGGCATTTCGGTTTGACGGTTCATATCCACGGCCCCCGGATTGACGCCGAAAGAAAAATCCAATTCCCCCTCCAGCGCGACAAGAACATGAAAATGGTCGCTTACCGCCGCATCGACCATCAGACCGGCATAACCCGTCTGGAGCCACCGGTGATCAAGCGAGACGGTACCGATTCCTATTCCCTTCATCACCTCTCCAGCCTGAAAGGAGGTATAACCAGTAAAAACAGGAGTAATGTGCGACGTTGAATCGCTACATAAGGCCATTTTGACTATAAATAATATTCCGACTATTGTTGCTGTTGAAATTCGTTTTTTCATTTCCGTACTTTCTCCATTTTTTAAACTAACTGCTCACGTTCCCTGAGCGAAGCCGAAGGGAACTCGTTTTCATACTTGCTCGCTTCGACATTTCGGCACACTCAATGCACCGTTTCGCTCAGCGAGCGGGGCTAAGTAATTTCATTAAATCATTCAAACTATTCCGGTTAATTAATGGGTCCACTGATAAAAAAGATCCAAGAAATTATTACTCGTATTGTCCATGACCGCGGGCCGCGGGGCATCAGGGTCATTTGCCATCAAATAGCATTCTTCAAATGATCCCGCAGGCGGTAGAAAATTGTAGATGGTTTGGATCGTCTGGCCCTTATATTGCGGCGTTAACAAATGAATGTCCATTGCATGCGGCGTTACCGATGAATCCAGGGTAAAGACGCCCCGGTAGGTTTCGACGGTATCAAAATTTATTGTAATGTTTACAGTATCTACAACAGTTTTTATTTTCGATATGACGACAAGGTTACCCAAAAAGTTGTATAGCCACGAATCCTGTGACATTTTATCCGACGCCTCCCAATATCCCAAATATCCTTGAGACCGGCCGAATTCCCAGAATGTTTGATCGTAAGGGACCGTGAAATTCCACGTATCGGACCAAGCGCTCAAGCCACTGGCGTTTTTCGCGCTTACCCGCCAATAGTAGATCGTGCTGTCGACAAGCCAGGGTATGGAAACCATTGCGCTAACAAGCGTGGAATCTTCAGCAACCAGAGACGTAAAATCGCTGTTTGATGATACTTGATAATGGTACGTGGTTGCATTACTGACTGCACCCCATGTCAATGTGGCCGTTACCGGCTGGTTGGCAGCTCCGTTGGCCGGCAGGCTCAGTGTCGGAGAATTTGGCTTGGTAGCCACAGGGGCCGTAGGGCTTGATTTATCACCGCACGAGGACACCAAAAACAACAAAGCGCAACTTATAACTATTTTGATTCCAAGACCTTTCATATTATTCTCCACCTTTTAAAGAGTTTGAAAAAATTTAAATCTTAAACACTCATAGAATTAACGAAACGGATTTTCTTGCAATGTTTCGATAAATACCTCGCTTTCCCGTAGTTTTTTTTGGTTATGAATAATATGTAGTAGTAATATAAAGAAACAAACTTTAATAGTCAACAATTTTATTTATTTATTATTGTCAATTTTTGGTGATCATTTTAAAAGAAGCAACTATTGTTAATATAATTTAATTTAAATTGCATAAATTATTGATATTGATATAGTTATGTTAATTGTTCATGCGATTATCAATCAACAAAATATCCATTAAACTGTAATTTTTAATTTGTTTTTATTATATTTCAGGGGGCAATCCGGAACAGCCGGATAGGTCCCTTTATAAAATATTATCTGCTTGTCTTCAAAAACAGGTGTTCTTGTTTTAAAGAGAGAGTGGGGGCATAGGGCAAAAAAAACGGGACGGATTGCTCCGTCCCGCTTGCCTATCATTTGAAAAGTCATAATCCCGCTTTATGGGATTAAAAAAAATGATCCCTATTTTTTAAATTACCGAACAACATTAACAACTTTACCACTGTTCTTTCCCGCAACTGGAAAAACATAGAGACCTGTGGGCAGCTTGCTGCTTGCGGGACATAGCACGCCGTTAACGGTGAAAAAGGCGGATTTTGCGTTAGTTCTTGCCAATAAACCGTTCATTGCGGGTGCGTCGGCGCCCTGCTGAAGTTTGAATTCGCCTGGCAAGACGGCAACGGGCCCGGGGCTGGCCTTCATGATATACGTTCTAACGAAAGTAGCATCTCCATTAAGAACGTTATCGGCCCAGGGACCGGTTTTGCTGGCGGCCTTGGTGAATGCAGCGGCGCCATCGATGTCTTCAGCCTCAACTCCCCAGTTTGTGGAACCGATCATGTTCGCATCAAGGAAATTGTACCATGTCGTTGTCGCGGGAAGGTTTAGCGGGGCATGCCCGCTTGCGTTGCACGTGCCATATTCGGTGATAAAAATCGCGCAACCCTTGCTCATCGCGGTCGTAATGCCTGGACCATAACCGGCCTCGGAATGGCTTGCCGCGTAAAAGTGCATGGAATAGGCAATGTTCGTGGCATCGGTAATGGGGTCCGCGGCGGCGTCTTGGGGCTTCTGGTCCCATTGCGGGTCGCCGCAAATAATGATGTTGGTGGGGTCAATGGCGCGTATGGCTTTTATGACCGTTTCCATATAAGGTTTGATGGCGCTCCACGCAACGGTCGGTTCGTTCTGAGGTTCATACATGACATTGGGATACGTGTGCCACTGCGTAGCAACGGTTTGGAAGAATTTTGTGGGAGAGGCGACGTCGCTATTATTGCCGCCATGCCAATCGACAATGGCGTAGATGCCGTTATCGACGCACCCCTGAATGACGGCGTTAAGTTGAGCCATCGAAACGGAACCGCTGGACATGTAAGGTATCCGAATAGCGGTGCATTTCCAATCCTGGGCAAGGTGGCCGATGGCGGTGGTATTGTAAAAACCAATGGCCGCGGGAGTCCAGGCGTACATCGACATTCCCTTCAACTGGACGTTTTGGCCGGTTGCATTGACAAAATGGCCGTTTTTAATGCTGAGTTGGCCGTATTTCGCGGCAACGCCGAAGCTCTGGGAAAAAAAGGCCAAACAGACAAACCCGATCAAAGCAAACCTTGAAAAATCGCTTGCCCTGGGGCCTTGCGAATGAAAAAGTTTGGTTTTTAACATACTGAAATCCTTTCTTTTTGTATCTGCACACGGGCAGATTGATTAAGTGTTACCGAATGACATTAACGATTTTCCCACTGCTTTTTCCAGCAGCCGGAAAAACATAAAGACCGGTGGGTAGCTTGCTGCCGGCATGGCAAAGCACACCGTTAATCGTGAAAACACCGGCTGATTTTATATCGGCCCCGGTAAAAAAACCTTTCATTTCCGGCACAATAGCGCCCTGCTGAAGTTTAAATTCACCGGTTACGACCCCCGTGTAGCCCTTCATGATATACGTTCTTACGAAAGTGGCATCTCCATTAAGAACGTTATCGGCCCAGGGACCGGTAGAGCTGGCGGCCTTTGTGAAACAAGCGGCGCCTCCTATGTCTTCAGCCTCAACTCCCCAGTTCGTGGAACCGATCATATTCGCATCGAGAAAATTATACCACGTCGTTGTTGCCGGGAGGTTCAGCGGGGCGCCTCCGCTTGCATTGCAGGTGCCGTATTCGGTAATGAAAATCGCGCAACCTTTGCTCATCGCGGTCGTAATGCCGGGACCGAAACCGCCTTCGGAGTGGCTCGCCGCGTAAAAGTGCATCGAATAGGCGATGTTCGTGGCATCGGTAATGGGGTCGGCGGCTGCTTGCTGAGGCTGCTGGTCCCATTGCGGGTTTCCGCAAATGATGATATTGGTAGGATCAACGGCGCGTATGGCTTTTATCACCGTTTCCATATAGGGTTTGATCTGCGACCATGCAACGGTCGGTTCATTCCAGGGTTCATACATGATATTGGGATAGGTATGCCACTGCGTGGCGACGGTTGTGTAGAATGCCGCGGTTGTGGAAGCGCTCGAGGCCGATCCGCCATGCCAATCGACAATGACATAGATGCCGTTATCAATGCACCCCTGAATGACGGCGTTAAGTTTGGCCATTGAAACGGAACCGCTGGGCATGTAGGGTACTCGAATGGCCGTGCATTTCCAGTCCTGGGCAAGGTGGCCGATGGCGGTGGTATTGTAAAAATTAATGGCTGCGGCAGTCCAGCCGTACATCGACATTCCCTTCAATTGGACGTTTTTTCCGCTAGCGTCGACAAAATGGGCATTTTTAATGCTGAGCTGGCCGTATTTCGCCGCAACGCCGAAGCTCTGTGAAAAAAAGGCCAAACAGACAAACCCGATCAAAGCAAACTTTGAAAAATCGCTTACCCTGGGGCCGCTTCGCGAATGAAAAAGTTTGGTTTGTAACATACAATAACTCCTTAAAAAAGGTTATTAGTGAAAATCTCAACATCTTTTTAAAATCATTAAAACGATTAAATTGATCTTTATTGTCCCTATTCTCCTTTCATATAAATATTACCTATAGAGTTTAAAAATCAACATTAATGAAATTCCCTCCTTCAATCTATTTAAAAACAACCAATTTATCGTCCATCCTCTGGTTCATGTAACAAAGTTTGATCCAGTCGGCGCTCAGGTCTATACTGGAAACGCGCACCTCATCGATCATGCCGTTGAAGAAATAATCGACCAAGTCCGTCCTTCTTCCTATTTTGAAATCCTCGCCCGTGTACCGGGCGAAAACATTCGTTTCGATCCACGGAGTATTGCTGGTGCATACGCCATTGACATAAAGGTATTGGTTCGTTCCCGACCGGACCCCCGTCAGGTACGTCCATGTTTTTTCGGTCCCCGGCGAATTCGTTATCTCCCAGCCGGTCAGGTCCTTGTATTCGTTGAATTGCCAATTGTTGTTTTTCCTGATTTCTAAATTGTATTGGGTGTTGCCCTTCGAGGCGATGATGTGATAGTTCATGTCCAGCGCGTTGGTATATACCCATGCGGACACACAATAATAGCCGTTTTTTGGGAAATTCATTTTGCCATAGGCCGTGCCCATCATTTGCATATAGGTGGAAGACCCGTCGAATGCCTGCGCTATTCCAATTGTTCCCGTTGCGGTGGCGCTCTGGCCGAAGCGCGTGCCAATATAATTATTGTACGTTGCATCGCGAACGGGGGTATTCGCCGGCTGGTTCATATGCCATACGCCCTGAAAGCCGTTTCCCGTATCGAATACCGCCGCGCTGTTCGAAACGCTTACGGCCTGAAGATTACCCCAATACATGGTGATGCAATGGCCGCTGTCGTTTCCGAAGACCGTGTCGATTTTGACCCACAGTTCGGCAAGCCCGGCGACAGGGTCCCACCGCTCGATTTCGCAGGCAAGGGCGGTATTGTCCTGTTTTGCAAACCTGATGTCATTCCCGTTGGATTGCGCTTCGGAAAAATTGAAATTATTTTTTGTCAACCTGACCAGCACCGGGAAGTTGAAAACCTTGCTCGCAATACCCGCGCCCGACAAACTCGTATTGAGAAGAACGCGCCGCGAATGGGTCCAGGAAGGATAATAAATGGTTGTCGATAAGCCGGGACCGACCGGAATGTCGTACCGGATGGTCAGGGGTGGGGCATTGTTTTTTGCCGAATAATAAATGACCGGCAAAACCCCGATTGGTATTGAATCGAGCTCGATATAGCCGTTATGGTCTATGAGTGTTCCGGCGATGGTCGTGCCGGGAACATACAGATATCCGTTTACCCAGTCGGTGTTGTCGGGAACCATCACTTTCAGGGTCCCCGGATTCCGCAGCGTGTCGGTTGGTAAAGTGGTAACGCTGTCTTTTGTCGGACTGATTCCTTCTATGAGTAACCGGGTTCCATCGTAACCCCACGTGGCCTGAAGATTGTAATTCACCGGTTGCGGGGCGATGAATTGGTAATTTCCATTGGAATCCACCGAGTCGATAACGACATCAGATCCGAAATCCCCGGTTTCAGGGTCAAAATCAGACGGGATGAAAAGAACGCGGGCATTGACCGGAGATTTTCCGCTACCGGTCACGATTTTCCCTACCACCACGCCATTGCCGACGTCCGAACCGCCTCCGCCGGCAATATGGTCCATCGCGCAACGCACAATAAAAAGCGTGCTGAGTACTACAACCAATAATTTGAAAAAACGTTTGTTCATTACTTAAAACCTTTACTGTCCTGTTTACAGGGACCTTTCCGTTATCGGCTTTGAACGGGGCAAAAGCTGAAACCCGGTAAAACAGACCATTTCAGGGTCCTTGCAATCTTTTGCCATTGACAATAACCGCTTTCGGAAATGGTAAATTTCTTTTTTTATTTCCGCATACATTTCTTTTGAAACGAGCAATGTAGAAGAGGAAAAATTCCTGTCTTCCTTTTTAACGGATTCAAGCGCTTCCACGCACTGCATGAGGGTGGCCTTATGGTATTTTGGAATAATTGCAGAATCCACCTCCGGGGCGGTCGCAATGACGGCCTCGACCGCGCGATAGCGGCCGTCCTTTTCACGTTGTATAAACCCGTTTTTCAATAAAAATGCCACGGAATCTTTTGCCTGTACCGGGGAAATATGCGGAACGCATGAGCGGGCCAAAAGGGCATAATCGTTCCCGAAATCACAGACGTTGACCAGTTCCCTGATCACCGGATAGTACCATTTGTCAAAAAAGTGGAGCTTTTCATCCTGGATCTTGTGCTCCTCATTCACAATCCTAAGCGAGAGTAATTTTTTAAGGTGTTGTTCCTTCACGGAAGTTTTTTTTACGTTGTTGAAGGCGATGAGCGCCTCGAAATACTTGACCTCCTTGTTGCCAAGCCCGAGATAGCCGGTCAATAACGGGACGAATTCTTCGGAAAGGTTTCTTTCTCTCTTGAGGATGCGGGGCAGAAAATTGTGGCTTTGGACACCCGCTTCGCGCGAAAACGCCCTGTATGAAAATCCCCGCCGTTTGTTTTTTAAATTAGTATAACAATCATCGAGATATTCCCGATAATCAAAATAGTTGAATATATTAATTGTGTCTTTTAAGCTATTCATAATAACGTATCATTAAATATACCCAAAAAAAACCTTTCATGCATAAATATTTGTTATTTTTAATAATTTTTTTGGTTCCATAAATTGGCATTTTTACCTGTTTTTTCGATAAAATAAAGGAGTATTTTAGATAAAAACATACAACAATTTGGTTCCAAAGAAGTTATAAGGACGCTTTTTTTTGGTCCAGGATAAATACCTTACCAATAATAACTGATTATCCACCTTGTAGGTTAGGGAGAATTTGATAGGTAGGGATTTTCGGAAGGTTTTTATTTTATTTCAACTAATTTATTATCAGTCCGCTGGTTCATATAACAGAGCTTTATCCAATCGGGAGAACGGGAAACACTCGACACGCATACTTCATCCAACGCCCCTTTAAAGTACCGGCCACCTTCATCCCCATCGATGCTGTGGGCCAGCTGCACGTCGGAAGCGGTGCTTCGGGCGACAATTCCAGTTACGCGAGTCGTAATCACAACCGTACTGCTGACCGGGGCGCCGTCAACATACAGTATCTCCGCGGCGCCCGAGCGCACGCTGACAACGTATTTCCACGTATGGGCAACGGCCGGGTATCGAACGCCCTCCCACCAGGAACTGTCCTTATATTCGTTAAACTCCCAGACATTTTCAGGCCGTATCTGCAAACCGTACTGATAGGTGCCTTTGTAAACGAGGGCCTGAAACGTCGAATCAAGGGTATCGGCGTTGACCCAGGCGGAAAGAGTATACTGCCCTTTCTCCGGGAAATTCATCGCGCCGGTCGCGGTCCCTTTCATATCAAAATAGCTTGAGGCCCCGTCGAATTTTTTTGCCATTCCGATAATACCGACCATGTCGGACGGCAGGGTTTTTCCGTAGGGAGTCGCGTCGTAGTGGTGTATGGTCCCGTCTTTTTCGATTGTATTGGCCGCCGCGTCCAGATGCCAGACGCCCTGGAAACCACTCGCCGTGTCGAACACCGCAAAGCTGCTGGAAATACCGGACACATCCGGGTTACCCCAATACATGACGATCGACTGTGCAGTGGCGTTGCCGAGAATCGTGTCCATTTTTACCCATATTTCGGCCTGTGAGTCCACCGGGTCCCAGCGTTCGATTTCGCAGGATAAGGGGGTGTTGTCCTGTTTTGTAAATCTCAGATCGCCGCCGCCGCTCTTCGCCTCGCCGAAATTAAAGTTCATGTTCGTCAGCCGTATGAGCACGGGAAACCCGAACACGGTACCGGTAATTTGCGCGCCCGACGGAGAGGTATTGAGCCCGATTGATTTTGAAAACTGCCATTCGGTATTTGCCACCATCGCGATGCCGCCCGATGGGACCGGAATGTTATAGCGGACCGCCTTGGGCTGTCCGGAGCCGTTCAATGAATTGGACAAAACAGACGCGACGATCCCGGACGGTATTGAATCCAGGACGACAAAGCCGTTTGCGCCGTGCAACAGGGCGAAATTGAAGGTGCCGGGAACATACACGTACCCGTTTACCGTATCGAATTTATCGGAAACCACCATTTTAATCGAACCGGGGACCCGCATCGTATCATCAGGCACTACCGCGCTGTCTTCCGAAAAGTAAATAATGCCTGTCATCACCCTTGTCTTTTCACCGTTGTTGACGGCCTGAAGGGTATACGCTCCCGCGGGAACATCATTAAACGTATACAAGCCGGCGATGTCCGTCGTGTCGACATACACCTGGAGCCGCCGGCCGTCCCTGAGCGGATCAAAGCCCGCGGGAACTAATTTCACGGTGCTTGACGATACGGGAATCCCTGATTGCGTGACCAGCTTGCCTTTTACAACGGTGCCCGTTTCGGTCACGCCGGACGTTTCGAGGGTGTGCGTGCACACCACAAGCCCCGAGAGCAGTGCAATGGCGACGTATAAACGGGAACTCATAAGGCGCCGTCCTCTTTTTTAGGCAACTTTGTCATTGGAAACAACTGCACGTTAAGCTGATATACCCGATCAAGAGGTTTATGGGCCGCTATAATGCTCATCAGTTTTTTCCGAAACGCCCTGATTTCCGATTGGATTTCCTTAAAGCCCGTTTTGTTGGTGCCGAAGGTAAGGGTCGAAATTTCCTGCCGGTTTCCCATCCGGGTTATGGCGCGTTGGGAAAGCTGGCTGGTTTCGCGCTGGAAATTCGCAACGGCAATGTTCTGTACTTCGTTACCGGTGGTGATGGATGTGTCCGTCTGGACAAAAGGACCATCGTGCTTTTTGAGCAGATTCAGCCTGAGCAAAAGGTCTATTCCCTGTTTGGCCTCTTTCGCGGAAATCGGAGGGTCCAGCAAGGCGCCTAATTTCTGGAAATCATCCTTGAAATCGCAATAAGCTGCAATCTCCCTGAGGGCCGCGAAATACCATTTGTTAAAGTATTCAAACTGGTCGTTGCGCAACAACACCGATTTATTGCTTTGATGGGTCGATTGGAGATTTTCAAAATACCGGCTTTTCTTGTTCAAAGATTTTTCATTGTTAAAAAGGACAAGGGCCCTGAAATAGTCCCGTTCTTTCTTCTGAAGGTCCATGGCCTTGGCGACCCGGCCGATGCTTGCCGCCGACAATGCTTTTTCCCCGCTTATCACTTTTGCCATGAAGGACCTGGATTTGAATCCCGCCTTTTTTGCAAAGAACGCATATGAAAAGCCGATGCCATTGCGCTTTTGTTCGGCAAAATAGTCGGAAATGAATTTCCGGTAATCGGTATATGAATAAATGCTGATCATAGTTTGCCTGTTTTTATAAACAACCAGAAAATACCGGCCGGTTTCCGGTACAGGTAAATATAAGGCTACAAACCTGAATAGTCAATAAGTATTTGTTTATGTTTGTCAATTTTTGGGGATCATTATTATTTAAGAAACCGTGCAAAGATGACAAGCTGGCAGCCGCAAAATCATTAAAAATAAAGAGTTAGAGACGGGTAAGCAGGCGAACAGTCGAATTAATTCATGACAGGTATCCATGGGAATGGAGTCGAGGCAACCGGAGCTAGTATGCTCTTCCGTCCTTAATAATTATTCGGGACAGGTCGGGCATGTCGCTTGTTTTACTCCATAAATGAATATTGTTCAATCCCGCCTTAAGCGGTATGGACGTCGAGTCGAAATGTTCGAGACACCAGTTAGTGTTTGCGTAGCACGGCGTTTGAAAAACGACCTTATCCGAATCGCCGTTTATAACAAATTGTATCGGCCGACACCCAAGCCCTCCATTAGTACCGAGTGTACCGCCGCAATTTGAGTCACCGTCGTTGTCGCCGCCGGCGCACATGTAGCTGAACGTTATGAGATAGGTGGAATCTTTCGGCGCGTAAATATTATTAAACGTTATGGCTCCGCAACAATTGCTGACCCCGTAACCGAGAAGCTCTCCCACCTTTTTTCCGGCATAAGCCGTGGGACATGATGACGTATTGGCCTGACCGAACAAAACATTGGGCGGAATGGCGGTTGTCGGATAGCTCGTTCCTTGGAATTTATACGTGCTGTCGTCTCCCGTCGTGGCAAGGAGGATCCATGCCTGCGCGTCCGCGGCGTTAGTGGCGTAATAATTACGGGGCGTGTACCCGGTCTTGCTCGCCGTGATGACCGGGAACGAAGCCGTGGTAACTTTACGCAGCGCTTGCGGCTGGTCGACCCTTCCGACGGCGGAAAAGCCGCCGGTCCCGCCCAGAACGATTTTCCAGGTCACCTCCATTGGGTCGCATGAAAGCCGCAAAAGCAGCATGGTCGAGCCCAAACGCGCTATTGGCGCATCGATGCGGTTTTTGCCTTGGGACAAGGAAATGTCCTTGACAATAGCCAATCTGACGCCGCTCGCGTCGAACAATTCCAACTTTCCCGAAAGGGCGCCGGGAGTGCTGAGGAAAAGTTTTCCATTGCGCGCAGCAAGGGTGACTGCCTTCCCGGAAGGTTGCGCCGAAGGATCGAGCCGCACACCCACGGCGTTGCCGCTGATGCTGAAGGTCCCGTTTGTCGCGGTGGTCACGCAACCGGTTGCGCTTCCTTGAGGGCAGACCTGCGCGCCGGCGATCACGTTTCCATGAACGTCGGTTACCTTGCCGGATACTTGCCATGCGGCGGTCGTTTCGAGCGTTGTCCCCAATGCAAAGGAGCAGCAAACCATGCAGACAAGCGCCGCGCCGTAAAAACTTTTGCTCAACCGCTTTTTTTCCATACGCCCTCCCATAACGGTTAATGGTTTCAAAACAACCCAAGGTCGATTGTTCAATTCCTGACAAACACTGGAATTTTGCCCATGCTGGTCTTGCCGTTTTGCATCACTCTGATAAAATTCATGCCGCTTGACAAACTGCTTTTAACGACGAATTCATTTAACCCAATGCGAGGATTGGAAATTACCGCGGAACCCATAATCGTTCCGAGCGCATTGTAGCAAGCAATGCGCACCGGAGAAACTTCGGAAGTCTGGAAATTCAGTTGAATATCGCCTGAGGCCAGCCGAATGATCTTACTCAGATTGCAGGCTGCCGCCATTCCCGACGAATTACTTTTTTCGATAACCCGAGTACTCATTATTGTGGCCACGCATCGAAAGCCAAGTTCCCTGATGTAACTTCCGGTACCTTCCGGTTTCCATTTAAAATGGTACCTGATGCGCTCATGCGCCGATGCATCGCTGCTGAAGGACCCTCCGCCCGCGCATCGGGCGATCATGGGGGCATTAACGGGACCGCAATCTTTCAATGTTCCATACATCGGTCCGCGCGGATCGATTTGATCCGCGACCTTATAGGTCGAGTCCCAATCGCCGGCCCACTGGAAACAATTACCCGTCATATCGTATAATCCCAAGGAATTGGGTTTCTTTTGCGCCACGGGATGCGTTTGTCCACCCGCATTGTCGGAATACCATGCATAGGTGCTTGCTATGCTTGCATCGTTGCCCCAATAATATGTCGTTGCAACTCCCGCACCTTTTAGATATTCCTGCTCGGCATTGCTCGGTAACCGATACCCGTTAATTAAAATTTTATCGGTATCGGAAATCCCGGATAGAGCAATTGCATTCTGACCGGAAAGGGTTTTGGCCGTATATGTGTAAACGGTATCCAAACCATCGCGTTTGCTTCGGGCGTTGCAATAGAGTACGGCATCGTACCACGTTTCCTGGTCGACCGGAAGGCCCACGGCGCCGCTTTTATTTCCCGACGGGTTAAAACCCATGAGCGCATTGAAATCAGTCTGCGTCACCAAGGTCGTGTCGACGTAGATATCATGGGTAAAGGTGACTTTATGTTGTCCCATGACGCATGACCACGAATTATCGGCGCCCGTGGCGAATCCCATCAAATAATTCTGGCCCCCGGTCGCGATTCTTTTCATTCCCGCGTATCTGGTTGCGGGTATTGTCGCCGTTTCTTTAGCAAGTACTCGTATCCCGCCATTCACGGTAGCAGGGGCAGCCATTCCGTGCTCTGCAAATCCAACTGCGCCCCAAAACGTTAAAACAATTAAAGCATACATTTTTCTTTTCATGAAAAAACCTCTTCTATAAAAAGTTTATTAATGATATGAAAGTTATTATAGCATTATCGTTAATGTAATTAACTGCATTGTATCCTCAAGGACCATAATTTGTAGCGTCCCGTTCTATTACCAAACAATAGCTATGTTCTGATGCACCGGCGTATTCTTGATTTTCCCGGTCACATAATAAAACCCATTGGGCAAATCCGCCGCCTTTAAAACAATTGCCTCAGGCGCCACGCCATTTTTCCGGAGCACGGTCCGTCCCTGGGTGTTACTAATGCTCAGCGAATAGTTCCCTGTGCCTGACAAGGCGAGATTCATGTTCTGGCCGGTTGTCCGCGAAATTGCAACCATCGGAGCGACTTCCCGCTGACCGGAGAAACCGTTCTTCTTTACAACAGGCGTATGTCCGGCAATACCATATTTTCCCATCAAATAATTAGCGATGGTCTTGGCCGTTGCGGTGTCGATCACGGTGTTATAGATAAGAATTTCCGCGATATCTCCCTGAAATGACCGGTCCGTCATGGTACGATCTCGCCCTATGACGCTTGCCTGTACGCCGCACGATGCGAGGACGGTGAGAACTCCAAGGGAAAAAGGCATGAAGGTAAGCGCGGGTTGGGCTATTTTCGGTCCGCCATTGATGGTTACAAAACCGTCCCTTCCGACACAAGGGGAGCATTCACTGAAGTCATTCCTGAAAATGCAGCAGCCATGGTCCGCGTGAAAATTGGTCGAGCCATCTATATCCCCCAGCCAGAATTTCGGCGAGATGGCGCAGCAGGCGCCAGGCGTCTCATAGGCGCCATTGACTTTACATGAGCTGGAATCCTTGAACAAAACCGCGAAAACCGCCCTGATGCCCGTAATCCGGGTAAAGCCGAACCCGGTATAACTTCCCGAAAAATGCATTACCGCGTGTCCGTTATACTTGTTCGCAATTTTAACGATGGTCGGAACGGTCGTGACGATACCTCCATCGGTGCTATGCGCGGGAGAATTGTTGCTTCCGCTCAAATCAATGAGTTTTGCCACTTCGGCGCCATTCATCTGCACGCTGTCGGCCGTCACCCAGAGCTTTAGTCCCGTGAGCGGAATAGGGTCAGCGCCAAAAACGGAAAAAACCGAAAGGCAAAGCAGGACATTGACAAAGGCAACTTTAATTAAACGGTTATTGTGATTCATGGTTTCCTCCTTGTGAATGGATGGTATTTATTGATAATAGGGGCGCGAATACCGCGCCCCTACACCACCTCAACCCAGCCTGCGGCCACCCTTCTCCTTGGCAAGGAGAAGGGGCGGGGATGAGGTGTGTTTTACCTCATCAAATCCCCGGGATTTTCAGGAACGCCTTCATCGGGATCGAGGACCTGGAAATCGGTCCCGATGCCCAGATCGAGCGTTGGTTTCCAGACGATCTTCCCGGCCGTCGGCCCGGTCTGGTTGATTTCCATGATCCCGGGATTTCCTCCGTTGGAACTGGCGATCGTGTTGCCGTTTGACAGCCGGGAGACTTCCTGAATGTTTCCGGTGGAGGTGACGCCGGCCAGACCGCTGATTTTAATATCCATAATAAGCTGGTGCGTCCTGCTTATTTCACGCACCCATCCCGATCCGTTGCCGCCGACGAGAATATTGCCGTTCTTAAGAGGAACCGCCGACCAGGGATTTCCGCCCACGTTCGTGGAATCGGCCCAGAGGAGCTTCAGGTTTTTCGTGGTATCGTATTCACATACCCTGCCCCAATCCATGTGCGCGCAGAGCATCGTCCCGGTTTTTGTGATGCGGGCATGCCGAAAGTTCATGTGAATCGACGTATTGGTAGGGTTGCCGGGAATTCTCCATTGTTGCAGGGTGTCCTTGGTTTTCGTCCGTACCAGATATCCGAGCGAATAGCTTCCTTTGTTGACAATATAGAAAACCTTGTCGAGTCCGATGGGCTGCATGACGTGCAATTCGCCCTGCGCGCCGGCCCCGTCGACATTCTGGGCGATATACCACACCGTGCTCGTGTCTTTTTCCCCTTTTATTTCACGGGCGCCCCGGCGTTCCGACATCACGATTGACCCGTCGGAGCGCATCCAGGTATCGTCGAATTCACACATCATCCTCTCGATATAGGTCCATTCTATTTTACCGCCCCGAACGATGTACATTTTTTGCGTTCCCGCGGCCTCGCCGCCCTGCCATTCCCCGGCCCACAAATAATCGAACCGGGAATCCGTAAAGTTTTCCTGCAATTTAATCGCCAAACCGGTTTGCGGCCCCGTTACGGTCTTGGAAGCGTCATAATGCGCCAGCTTATGGAAATTAAGTATGGTCGTCGCCTTGACAGCAGATAGCTTGGCGAGCCCGGCTTCGCTCCTTTGATTACTCGCCTGGAAAGCGTGGGGCGAATTGCCTTGGACATTCATGATTTTCTGGACAATGGTCCGGCCGCCCATGGTTATGGAGGCCATGTAAATTCCCTTTGGCAAAGCGGCAAGAGAAAGTTTGTAATCGGCGCTCAAATTCCCTGATGAAAATTTCCCGACGATGGCGCCTTGCATGTTTCTGATTTGAATGTTCACCGCTCCTGAATTTCCCGTCAGAAAAAAAGCCCCTGAATTCGGCTCCCAGGAAACATGCTTGGCTGATTGTCCATTTGGATCAACGATGCCGACGGTACCGTCGGTATTGAATGAAAAATTCCCCAGTGAATCCGTGTAAACCTTATGCACGGAATCGGTATACACTCGTGCATGGGCCAGAGGCTTTCCGGTGGCCGAATCCGTCACGGTCCCCGAAATGATATCGGCCTTTACGGAAAAATGAAAAAGACACAGAACAGCGCTTGAAAAGAACAGCAATTTTATCATCAAATCCCCTCCTTAATTGGTGAAAATGATTTAATTACCGGAAATCAATTTAGGCCTTCATTTTATAACGCTAGTCAAATTAGTGTCCGTTGGATTGATCTCGATCCTGATGTTTTTATATTCAACGGGGTTACTGCCGTGGTCTTGCAGGCCAATGGGCCCCTTTTGCCAATCGGAAAGCTTCGCAACCTTAAAATTTGTCATTGCAACTCCGTCAACGGCCGTTTTAACGGTCCCGTTTTTAAGATTGGCAAGGATTTCGGTGGTTTTCCAATTGTTCCAATTGCTTGTTCCGCCTCCGTTTGTTTGCAGACAGGTCTGATTGTTATTCGGACCGGTATTGCTAATGTAATCCCATAGCCAGCAATTTTGCGGAGTGATCTCCAAACAAGCGGCAGGCACGAAATCAGTGCGTCGCGCCCCCCAGATCCCAATGCCCATGTGCTGCGACCCGGGATTGCTGGTATAGTCCGTGTTCACGACCCTGCATGTCACAAAAAGACGGAAATTATCAAAGTCCAGTTTCGACCAGGCCATGCACCAACACCCGGTCATTTGGATTGCGCTGTCTTTAAGCGACGCGTTGCTGTTATATACCCAATTAACGAGGCTCGTCCCGTCAAAAAGCACGGTAAACGCAGAGGATTTCGTCAGTTTTGCCGTCGTGACGGTCACCGTTGAAGTGTTCGCGGCAATGGTGATGGTGTCGGGTTTGTATCCGGTTTTATTGAAGGTTACAACGTGCGATTTACTTGTTGCCAAGGTTTTAGCCAGGACTCCTGAACCTGAAACGTGGGAAATGATTCTGCATGAATTATCCGATCCCGACTGAAATTTAATGATTTTGTACACGTCAACCTTCGTTTGGACCGTAACGGCGGCCAAATAAATGCCTTGAGGAAGGTTTGCGATTGACAATGCATGGTCTGGCGCACGGTTCTTCAAACCGCTTTGGGCCACGACCCGTCCCGAGAGATTTTGAATAGTCAGGGAAACAGTTCCTGAATTTTCGGGCCAGGAAAAATAGTAGTTCCGCGGGTTCCATGAAACGATTGGTCCTTGATTTTGCCTTGGCATTTTGTTTATGCCGGTCGCGGGAATTACCAGTTTGAATGCTCCCGCGGAGTTTGTTTGCGTGGAAATTCCTTCGGAGCCGACCGCTACCGAATCCATGGGCATATTCGTTGCGGAGTCGACAACGGACCCGTTGATCGTATCGTTTATTGCGGCGGCCGATAAAAAAACGTTTCCCAAACAGGGCATTAATAAAACCGTTAGAACAATCTGTGCTTTTCTCATGGCCGGTCCTTTTTCTATATGTTAATTATTCCGTTCCAAAACAATCCTGACCGCCTGTTCGAAGTTATTCGCCAGTACCTTGACCATATAATCTCCCGGAGGGACAATCCCGCCGTTTATGTTCTTGCCGTTCCAACGTACAAAGGATGGGCCGGCTGATGGAAACGAAACATTGAATTCACGAACTAGTGTTCCTTTCTGGTCTATAATTTTGACAAACAGAGGCTTTGCGGAGCGAGGGAACAGGAAATGGGTCGATACCGTTTTGCAGAAATCGTTTGACAGGATCATTTCCAGGGTGTCCCACGATTGGACCTTATTTTTATTATGGTCTGAATTGGAGACTTCCTGTCCGGCACGGGAAACATCCGCCCACACCAGACCGTTTGAAATGCGGCCGAAATCAGGGATGCTCGAGTTAACAAACGCAAGTGCGACCTGGTTTGCGGCGGCCCCCTGTTGGAAATCCGGTCTTTTTATTTCCGGCATACAAAACCTCCTGCTTGAATATGATCAACCGGTCCACGGTCGGGTTCAAATTCTTTCAAAACATAACCGGTTCCAAATCGCATTATCTAATATAACAAAAATCGAATTCAATGTAATAAAAAATTTATAATATGATACGTTATTTATTAAATAAATTAATACTAATCAATTGATATATATATAAGATATGATATTTAATAATATGAAAATATATAAAACAATATATTTTAAATGATACGACAAAGTAATATATATATGATACTTTAATAAAACAAGTTCAATTATAATTATTAGGCGGGGTCGGTCATTTACAATAAAAAAGGGGCTTAATGTGCCCCTTTCGTAAAGACCCGAACGCTCAAACCGCGTATGACCCCAATGAACAGTTAAGGTTTAAATACTACCAGAGCGTCAAGTCCCTTCTGATTCATATAGCTCAGAATAGTCCAATCCTTGGAACGTGCAGCGTAGGAAATTTGAATTTCGTCAAGAAAGCCCTTGAAAAAGGTAATATTTGCGAGTACTTTGCCGAAACATAGGGAATCGGGACCGGTGAGTGAATTTGTCGTTCCAACCTGGCTGCCCGCTTCCTTGCCGTCGACGAATATCGTCTTGAGACCGCTCGATTTTATGCGCGTGGCAACGAGATAATGCCATTGAGCGTCATTAACCGTGGCATCGGCCTGAAGCGTCGTGTCCGGGCAACAGGTCCCGAATACCGGCCTGCTATTGAGATACGTCACGCCGAAATCATTTTGCGGCTCAGTAGCATTGATATCGCCGTCAACTAGTCCGTCGCCTTGCCACCATTGCGTGCCGGTTGGGCTGATTGAATCGGCCCTCATCCAGAACCCAATGCTAAAATCGTCCTGGACCGGACGCTTTATTATCAAGTATTGTTTAACCCCGTCAAAGTGGATCGCTTTTCCGATGAGCCCATCCACGCTATTCGTGACGTCCATTCCTCCGTTAGGCGATGCGTCGTGTTTGTAAAGCGTCCGGTCTTTAATGGAATTCGCCCCGCTCGCGGGGTTTTCGTTCAGGTGCCAGACTCCCGAAAAATTGTTCAGGGTATCGAACACCGCCGCGCCACTCGAATGCGACCCCGCGCGCGGATTTCCCCAGCACATAGTGATGTACTGGGCGCTGTTGTTGCCCACTATCGTGTCGACCCTTACCCAGAGCTGCGCCTGTCCCTGAGCGGCGTCCCAACGTTCTATTTCGTAGCGAAGGAACGTGTTGTCGGATTTAAGAAAACGGACGTCCTCGCCGCAGTTCCTTGCCTGGGAAAAATCGAAAAACGGCGTTAATTTTGTCAATCTGACGAGGACGGGAAAGCCGTAAACGTTTCCGGATATGTTCGCTCCCGAAGGGGAAGTGTTGAGATACAATTTCGCCGAATGCGTCCAGGGGCCCATGGAAAATGTCGCACTGTCTCCCGAATGTACCGTGAACGTGTCTTTGATGCTGTATGGCGCGGTTTTCCTTGACCCATAATAGAGTGCGCCTATTTTTCCGGCAGGTACTGAATCGATTTCAGCAAAGCCGCTGGCGTTGCGGATAAAACTTTTAATGACCGTCCCCGGAACATAGACATACCCGGTTTGAGCGTCAAAACTGTCGGGAAGCATGATTTTAACGTTTCCGGGTCGCAGCAGCGTGCCGGTGGGAACCGGTGTTATACTGTCCGCCGTAACATGGATGTTTTCGATGAGCAGTCTCGTCCGGTCGTTGTTTTGGACGGCCTGGAGACAATATGTCCCCGTGTCAAGTTTCACGAACCGGTAGGCGCCCTTTTCGTCGGTCGTATCGAAAAACGTCGCGGACACAAGTGAATCGGCAACGGGATTATAGTTGGAAGGACAAAGGCAGACAGCCGTTTCGAAAGCTGGGACGCCGTCGGTCGTCACGATTGCGCCCGCGATTGCCCGGGCATTGACGTCTTCCGTGCCGCCCCCGGTCACGGACAGCCTCGTGCAACTGAGCCATACGGCGCACAGGAGTATGCCGCATGTAAAGACACAGTTTTTAATGGAAGTTTTATTCATCGACAACCTGCCCGTTATTTTTCCTCAGCTCCGGCGGAATGGCCGCGCTGAGCGGGAAAAGGTGCAAGTTCGCCCGGTATACCCTGTCGCTTTGCTTGTCCTCCGCGGCGATTTCAAGCAGCCGCTGCCTGCATCGCGCCAGTTCTTCCTGGGCCTTATTGAAGCCTTCTTGTGAAATCCCTATTGAAACCCCCGAAATGTCCCGCTGGTCCGCGGGCACCGAATCGATGGCGTCGGCGGCCAGGTGCGCCATTTTCCGTTGCACGTTCTTGACCGCGAGCGCCTGCATGGATATTCCCGCGGTGGAAATGAATTGCCGCGTGACCCGCAGGACCCCGTTTTCATCCTCGTTTACCAGTCCCAATCTTTTGAGTAGTTGCACCGATTGTTCGACCTCGGCAACCTTGACTGGTGGCAATATTGTGCCGGCGAGCAGGGTGTAATCGCCCTTGAATTCCATCTCGTTGAGGAGTTCTTTCACTACCGCATGATACCATTGGCTGAAATATTCAAAATGTTCGTCGGTGAGCACGTATGATTTAAGGGTCGAGGTGGACTTTTTAAGCTTCTCGAGAAACCGCATCTTTTCATCGATGTTTTTGGCCTGGTTGAACATCACCAGATTTTCAAAGAAATACCGTTCGGTCTTGACCAATCCCAATGCCTGGGACAGTTTCCCGATACTCGACTTCCTGACATTCGATTTGCCCTCGATGACAAGCTTGATGAAAACCGGCGACGTGAACCCCGCCATCTTTGAAAATTCCCTGAAAGAAAATTTGGACATTTTCTTCTTTTCAAGGTAATAATCTTTAAGATAAAGCCGGTAATCAAGATATTCGAAAATGGTTTTCATGTATATATAATATAATGAATTTTCGTGACAATGCAACAATTTTAATTTGTAAATGATACATTACTCATATTTTTTCATAGTAATAACATATTGTTTTAAATAAAGGTTATACGGTTTTTCCATAAAAGCAATTTTGCAATAAATATTAATAATAATGATACGTTTAATTACGTTTTAATGCGTTTATTTAACCTGTTTTTTTTTGGCTTCGAAGCCCGTTTGATAACGTTTATAGGGATTTTGTTAAGTAAAATAATTCCAAGGAAACTTAAAATCAAACCATACGTCAAGTTTCCATAGTCGCCTTCATCGATCCGTGCATGTTGGGTTGAAATTCGCGATCACTGTTGTTAATAATGATTTTGCGATTTGTTGCCGCGGAGGATCGGAAGTTGCAGAAAAATTGGCCAAAAGTCTTGATGAAGATTTCAGGCATATCTATTTTAATGCATGGCAACAATCCTGTTTCGACTTGAAAGGATTTAATCGATGCGTTTTTCTCTTTTTTGTTTGGTTGTTCCCTTGTTTTTGTCAGCTTCTCAAGCCGGGCCGATTTCCGGGTTTGGCGCCGAAGGCGGCTTCAGCCTTACCTATCAAAACTGGGACTACAAATCTAATGTAGGTTTCGGGGCTATTGATTTCATGAATGATTGGGACAAGCATTTTAACGCCGGAGTTTTCATTCGGTTCCTTGATTGTAAATATTTTAGCCTTGATGCGGATATTACCTATAATCAAAAAGGCGGATTAACAAAAAATGGAATTCAGAGCACCGGCAGTGGCGATAATGGTGAAATAGTTTTAGGACCAATGCTTGAAATTTGGGACAGGATAGATTATGTAAGTTTCGCCCCTAGAGTTAAATTCAAGTATTCAATTGGAAAATTCGTTCCATTTTTTTCGATTGGGCCGAGTTTTGATTTTTTGGTTAATAAATCTTCCTTTTTGCTTGACGTTGATATTTTTAAAAATTATGAAGTATCGGCGCTCTACGGCGTCGGGGTAGGGTACAAAATCGACCGGCATTTGAGCTGCTTTTTTGAATTCCTCCATCAGCCCGGCATATCTTTTATTTACAGCAACTCAAACGTTGACATTAAAAACGACGTTTTGAAATTTAACGTGGGGTTACTGTACCAGCTTTAAAGATAGAAGTTTCGTGACCTCACCCAGCATGACTACCACCTCTTTGGAAAACCTATGCAATAAATTACCGCAAACAAGTATTTTACTGCAATGGACACGAATCCCCGCGAAAAAATCCTGCGTTTTCTCGACGAACACGGCGTAAGCGACAAAGATGAAGCGGCCCCTTCGCGGCCCAAAAAAGAAAACAGCGGGATAAAAAAAACAGGAAAAAAAGGTTTGCGTAAAACCATTGACCTTCACGGCATGGTTTCCGAAGCTGCCGAACAAACCCTTGTCCGGGCGATGGAGGAATGCGGGAAAAAAGGCATAAAAGAGCTCTTGATTATTCACGGCTGGCGGCAGCATTCAAACCCCGCGGAAGGCGGTGTTCTAAAGAAACTCGTGCGGGAATGCCTGGAATACAGATATACATTGGCAGTGCGCGGTTATAAGACCGCCCTGCCCAAAGACGGCGGGGAAGGGGCGACACTTGTAACGCTTAAGTAACGTGCTGGTATTATTGTATGCTTGTTGGCGATGTTGAATTTATTGGTTCCGAACTGGTAATATTAACCATAAGCGTATATACTCCCGCCATGAATGTCGAAGAATAGAGCATTAAAATTTTTGTGCTTTTTTTATCAAAGGTCAATTGGCCGCCGGCCGCATCCCCGCTTGAGCTGGATGATGTTGCTCCGAAGGGAAGCCTATAGGTTGTGTTATAAAGATATGTGCCATTGGGAATTTCGGTCAAGGTAATTGTGCCTCCGGAAAAAACGGAGTCAAGGGATGCGCGAAAATTTAAATAAATAGTTTCTTGAGCAAGGTTTTGGATTGTAATTTTATTGTCATTTGAGCAACCCCAAAGAGTGATAATCACGGCAAGCGCGGTAAATGTTTTTATCATATCAGCCTCCAATTAAAAAATACATTTTGATTCCTATGAATATTCTACAATAGTTCAAGGATTTTGTTAAGTACTTTTTACTCCAGCCAATCCTGCCCCTTGCTGTTCACGATACATTGGTCCGTTGTGCCGTTCGGGTTTACCCAATGGATTTTCTTGTCGCCGTTCCTATACTCTCTTGTGTAAATTATTTTGAAGGAGTTTTTGTACCTCATGGTCTGCGGGTGCGTTTCGGAATAGTTTTTTAAGGAATCGCGCGCGATAAGGAGCGTCGTCGTATTTGTGGCGATAGTGAGCGTGTAAAGGGCGCACAGGGTGTCGCCGCCGCTGTACACGATGGTCTTGGAATCGTCCAGCCAGCAATAATCCTTTACTTTTGACCGCATGGTGGCCTGCGAGGCCTTGCCGGCCGCGCAATCGTATAACCACAGGTCATAGGAGCCGCCGAAGCTTGTTTTGTTCGACAGGAACGCGCACCAGACTCCCGACGGGCTGAAACCCGGCGTCGTATTGTCGGTGTTTCCTTCGGTTATGCAGACCGGTTTCTGGCCGACGGAATCGGTAAGAAAGAGCTGGTTTTTGCCATTGCCGTTCGACATAAACACCATATATCTGCCATCTGGCGAGAAATCCATTGTTCCCTGCGAAGAGTTTTTCCAGGAAATAACAGGATATATAATCGAGCCTTCGGGCCGTATCCGGTAAATCTGGTCGGGCGTGGAATCGGTGCGCGCGGTAAAGTATAGCCACTTACCGTCCGGAGAAAACCGCACGGCGGAGATACAGCCTGCAAAATCAATCGTCCGTTTGTTCACCCCGCTTATGTCCATGAGGCGAAGCGCGGGACAAACCGTATCGCCGCGCTTCTCAAAATAAGCGATTTTTCCCCCTGAAAAACTCATAACGGGTTTTGTACTTATGGCCTTTGTTCCGGTGAGTGGAAATTCGACCTGCTTGTCGATTATTTTAAGGAAAAGCCCCGTTTCGCCGTTGCGATTTGACAGAAAAGAAAATACCCCGTCGAGTTTGCCTTTCTTCATGACATTCTCCGTGGCCGTATATTCCTGGACATCCATGCCGGCGATAATGGACCGGAGTTTGCTTTCGATAACGGGATCAGGGGGGATTTCGCCGGTGAGCGGTATGCAATGGTTATCGCATGAAACAAGCTTCTTATCGCCATTGAACCGCAGCACCAATCTTCCCACCGCGCAACCAAGGTCACCGGGAGAAAGCGCCAGAGCGTTGCCTATTTTCATGGGTGACTCGAATTTCTGTTTCAGGTTTCCGCACAAGATGATATCGACCTGCGGAAGCCCGCGCGCAAGGGCCGCGATATTTTCCCAGGAATCATTGACAATGAGTATCCTAAGCGTCGCGCTCCTCGCGGCGCTTTTCGAGAGGGCCGACGTTATCCCATCGACGGGCGCGTCCAGCCGGCCCCGGTCTTCCTTGCGGGCAGGCATGGTCGGACCGATGACCGCCATAATAAAAAAGGAATAGCCGCCCGCGTTCACTACCTTTTTGGTGATGACGTCAGTTGCATAGGTGCTTTGGATATTGGAGCACATATATTGGGTCTTCGATTTTTTCTCTTTTGCAAAAATATTCGACAGCCCGAAATCCATTTCGCCTTTTCCCACGGCCATCGCGTCATAGCCGAGGTCGTCGAAATACGCGTCCGCGATCTTTGCTTTGTCCTTATGGGAGGTTTGCGTAATGCAGTTGCCTGCGTCAATGGCAATCGCCAGGGGAAATTGTGCGCGAAGCCGGCGTATCACGGTCGCCTGCCGGGCAAGCCCGCCAATGGGGCCTTCAGGAAGCGCCATCGGGACAAACTGGCCCTTGGTATTCCCCGTATAAATAAGGGCCATTTCCATGCCGTTTTCCCTGCGCTCAAGGGCATTGATGATGGAAATGAGCGTATGGGCCTTCCAGAAATTCGGGTCCAGATCCAGGGCCTTCTTTGCAAAACGCAGGCTCTGACGGAAGTTTCCGCTCTTGAAAAACTGTTCGGCAATCAGGTAATTCTCGTCGGCCTTTTTAGGGACGAGTTCTTTCAATTGCATTTTTAATGTCGCGCTCCACACCGAGCCGAAATCCACGGATTGGTCCCGCCACCCGAAGTCGACGCCGAAATTTTTCTGTTCCAGACCCAATCCCGCGCTGAGCCCGGCGGCGCCCGGCCCGATACCCACGGAATAGTCGTATCCGATGCGGACGGCAATGAATTTAAACAATGTCGCCTGCAGTCCCGCCCCCATGCCGAGCGGTTCGTCGGCTATTTTTTTCACGCCGATCCCGATTTTCGGGTCAACCGTGGCGCTCAATTCTTCTTGAAAAGCAAGCGGGCTGATTAAAAGGGCGCATCCTGCCTGAAGGGGGAGCGGTTCCGTAACGTTAGAGGTATATGACAACCCGGGACTCGCATTGCCGGCATACACGTGCGCGCGCAGCCACAGGGTCGGCATGACGCTCATGTCGCCGCCGGCGCTTACGGTCCTTCCCACGGTGTTGTCGAGACGGCTTTCCACGTACGATACGGTGACGCCGCCGGAGAGCGTTTTGTCAAGGAAACTCCTTGCAAATGAAAGTCCCACGGCGTAATCGACCAGGGAAGGGTTGGAAACATTCTGGTCGATGTCCCGCGCGTTGTCGAAGGAACCGGGGGTAAAGACCTGGGAAAAGACTCCGGCGGTCCCGATGTCTTCGAAAGGAAAACACGCGGCGATGAATTCCTTACGCAGGCCCAGGAGCCATTCGAGGTGCGTAAAGGCGAATTTCCGGCGGTCGAACAGCGCGGTGTTCGCGGTAAAAAAGCAGGCGTCGGTGGCGTCCATGGCCCCGCAAAAAGAAGCGCTCCCGCCGCCCAATTCCGCGGCGCTTGAGGGCAGCGAAAGGAAATTGGCCACCGTGTGCCCTGAGTTTTCGCCCTTGATGTCCTGGAACCACGAGGAATAGCCGTCGCTTCCCGCCAAAAGGATGTTCGGGCATAAGCAGAGGAGGCACAGAAAGCTGAAAGGTTTCATCATGCGCACGGGCGGAGTTTAAAAAATAAAGTTGTAACCCATTAATAATTATATCGGTATTGCGGCCCAAATGCATCACAAAATTGGCGGCATGCCATATGATTATAAGGGGGATTTGTAAAATAAGCGGCCATTGACTTCTTCACGAAGAAGCTTTCCCTCATCGACAAAGCCGCGGAGCAGGGCCGCGGCGTCATTAATGGTTACGCTCAGGGACGTGGCTATTTCTTCTATTGTCAATGGCCTCCGGCTGATGGTGGACAATAATGTTTCCAGAGCGTTGCCCGTTAATCCGCCCGGGGCCGCGCCAAGGGAATTTCGTGAGATGATTTCCACGGGCAGGGGCAGAAGAAATTCCGCGATTTCGCGCAGGCGTCCGGGCGAGGCCGGCTCCACGAAGTCGCAGGCGCCCGGACGATCGAGCGAATTCAACTGGACACGAGTGGGGCGGACCTGCTCAAGGACCTTTTTGAGCAGCGCCAGCTCTTCGGCAGTGTCGTTAATCGATGGAACAATGAAAACTTCAAGCAGGAGGATCCCGCCGTATTGACGGGAGAACGAAATAAGGCCTTCCAGGATTTGGTCAAGGTTGAGGTTAGGATGCGGTCGGTTAACGGCATGAAAAACTTTTTCGGACACCGCGTCCAGCGACGGGAGCACGCAATCAAACGGCATGATTGCCTCGCGCACGATCGGGTCGCAGAACAGGGTTCCGTTGGTAAGCAACGCGGTTTTATATCCGGGAAATCCTTTTTTAAATGCCCTGACCATGGTGCCGAGGGCGCTGTTGAGCGTGGGTTCGCCGCTGCCGCCGAAGGTGACGTAATCCAGGCGCGGACCGTTTTTTAAATAATCCCCCAATTCATCGAGGACTTCGGACGCGGGAACATACTCATCGCGAATATTCGTGAGGCGGGTGGTTGCCCCGCATTCACAATAAACGCAGTTAAGGTTGCAGGTTTTTGCGTTGACGCAATCGACCCCGAGAGAAATTCCCAATCGTCTGGACGAAACGGGACCGAAGAGATGTTTGTACTTCATAAGCCAATAAATTTATGTAAAATGTGCAGCAGTAAAAAACAGGCCCCTTGCCCTTAAAGGCGGAAAGGGGCCTGTTTGAAAAACCGCTCAGGGAACTTGTAGAGTAATTACTTCCCCGATAAAATGGTCCCGCTCACCTTGACTTCCGGCGCATCGGGATGGTTCGTTTTAATAATGAAATCACCGGATTTGTTCGCCGACTCGCTATAATTGAGCATTATTTTGACCGTATAGGCATGATCGGTCTTCTGCACCACCGAATCCTTAACCAATGAAAAATTAACGGGAATCGGGAGGTCCTTCTGCCACGTGGGAACCTTGTCGGAAGGCGCCTGGTTGTTTTTAAAGACGACTTCTTCGATTTTTAAATCGGCCTTTTCACTCGTGAGCGTAAGGAGAAACTCATATTTCCCCTGCGCGTCCCTGGTGACCTGAATATAATCCGGGGAAACCGAAACGGCCTCCTTGACAATGCCTTTCATGGATATCTGGAGCGACGGTATATTTTTTGCGTTTGAAGTGATCGTCGCGGACTTTGAAAAACTACCGCCGTGCAAGTTGCTGATATTGACTTCTTCGGTTGCCGTCCCTTCCCGACCGGGAGGGATGATCGAGTCAAACCCGACCACGGTGCATCCTCAACCAGGCTTGACTTGCTTGATGACCAGAACGCTGTCACCGGTATTTTTGATTTTAAACACATGCTTGACTGACCCGACCTTCCCCGACCGGACGGTCCCCAGATCGAAGTTCGCTGAATCCACGGAAATTTGCGGTGATGAAAAAGTCGCGGCGCTGGCCGCCATGACCGCACATATCATTCCGGCCACGCGGTTTTTTTTGAACATATTTTCCATCAGTAAGACTCCTTTTTTACGTTCATAATTCAATTACACATACTAAATATACTACAATTTATGGCGTGAAAGTGCGAGATCATCTATTTTTAGAAAATGGTACCAATAAAATTATCCACCATTACCGAACACCTCGAAGGGTTCGAAGAAACCATTGTTTTCAAACTTATAGACCGCGCCCAGTATAAAATGAATTCGGTTGTTTATGAACACGGGAAGAGCGGTTTTAAAGGCGCCGGGGACAAGAGTCTCTTTGAATTGCGGCTTCGTCGTCAGGAACAGATGGACGCGCAATTCGGAAGATTTTGCGTGCCTGAGGAACGGGCCTTTACGGGGCGTCTGCCCAGGCCGCACCGGAAAGTGGATTTGCCGGACACCGGATTGCGGTGCGACAATATCACTGCGATAAACCTGACACGGGAACTGCTAACAGCCTACCAGGACCTGCTGCCGCGCTTGTGTGCCGGCGGGACCGATGGGCATTTCGGGTCGAGCGTCGAGCACGACGTTTACGCGCTGCAGGCCATTTCCCGGCGTGTCCATTATGGCGCGTTGTATGTCGCGGAATGCAAATACAGGAGCGGTCCGGACGGGTACCGCGCCATGATTGACGCAGGAGACATTGACGCACTGCTGTCGCTCCTCACCAGAAAAGACGTTGAAGACGCCATTATCGCGCGGGTGCGCGAAAAAGTGGCGGACGCGCAGGCCAGGATCAACCGCCGGGTCCGCTGTATCATCGACCCGGATGTCGTGGTCCGGTTTTACCGGGACCATATTATCCCGCTCACAAAAAAAGGCGAAGTGGCCTATTTGATGAACCGAAAAAAGTGATATGCCGTTTACCCCATCCACCATTGCCCTTTACAGCGTAGGCCTGCTCGGCGGTTCCATCGGCGCGGGTCTCAAGGCGTCCGGATATTCCGGCCGCATCATCGGCTTGTCTTCCCGGTCAAGCATTGAAAAGGCGCTTTCCCTGGGTTGCATCGATGAAGGCCATCCGTACGACGCGCTGAAAGACATCATAGCGGACGTCGACTGCCTTTTCCTGTGTTCGCCTATCCGCACGATAATCCGGACGATCGAGACCCTTGGAGGCATGTCCCTGCCGGCGGGACTCATCATTACCGATGTTGGGAGCACAAAAAGCGAAATATCGGCCGCCGCAAGGAGGGCGCTGCCGGCATCGGTGCAATTTATCGGCGGTCATCCCATGGCGGGCTCCGAAAAGAGCGGGGTCCTGGCGTCGGACCCGTTTTTGTTTCAGAATGCCATATATATATTGACACCCGGGAAAAACACCCCTTCGCCGCTGGTCGATGATTTTGCCGCTTTTCTCGAGCGGCTCCTCGGATGCAGGCGCCTTATCCTCGATTGCGAGGTGCACGACCGGGTCGTGGCGGCGGTCAGCCATGTTCCGCATCTCCTCGCCGTTGCCCTTGTCAACCTGGCCAGGAAGACCGACAACGCGGCGCCGGGGGCCCTGAAACTCGCCGCCGGGGGGTTTCGCGATATGACAAGGATCGCTTCGGCGCCCTATGAGCTCTGGCACGATATATTATTGACAAATAAGGCCTCGATCCGGCCCCTTCTCGAGGAATTCAGAAACATCCTTGGAGACATGGAAAAGGGCCTGATGACTGATACGCTGGAACCGGCGTTCGAAGACGCCGTAAGCACGCGCGGTGAAATTCCCATGGGCACCAAGGGGTTTATCACGCAGCCCAACGACATTCTGGTGGTTGCCAGGGACCAGCCCGGCATCATCGCCAAGCTTTCAACGGAGATTGCCCGGGAGAACATCAACATCAAGGACATTGAGGTGCTCAAGGTCCGTGAGGGTGAGGCCGGAACGATCCGGATGGCCTTCGAATCGCAGACAATCGCCCGTAAGGCCGTTTCGATACTTTCGGGCCTCGGTTTCACGGCACGAGAAAGGAACTGACACATTGTGATGGAGATGCATGCAGCTAAGGAAATCAAGGGGACCGTGACAATACCGCCGAGCCCCGACCTGTTTTTACTGACCCTGGCAATGGCGCTGGTCACCGGATGCAAGACCCGCATTTCGCCGTTTTGCGCAACGCCGCAATCGCTCGGTTGGATCGAGGCTTTCAAACCCGGCGCGATCATCACGGTCGAACAAGACTCATGCCTGATTGAACCCGGAAACGAGAACTCCCCTTGGATTCCGCGGCTTTCATACGCGGAAATCCCTTATCGTGATTTTATCGTGTTTCTGCTTTTAGGGCATTGCAATGCCCTCGTTATAGAATCGGTCCCGCCCAAGCGCCTTGAACGCTGGTCGCGGCTTGCCTCCAAGGCGGGCTGTGCTTTGCGCGAAGACGCCCTGGATGGAGTCCAAACGCTGGTCCTTGACAAAAAAGATCAGTTCAAGATACCCGACGTTTCGGTCGATATCGACGAGGTGCATCCTTTCCTCGGCATGGCCCTCGGGCTGCGCAGGCCCGTCGACTTTGTCATCGACCAGGTCTTTTCAAGCCCGGCGCGGCAGGCTTTCGTCGCTTTCGGGATAGAGTGCGTCGTGAAAAATAATACGCACAATAAAGACGAAGACCCATTGCTGCGCAGGTTACGGTTCATGAAGACCGGAAAGAAGTCCGAAGGCCCGCTTATGTTTTCCGTTGCCGCTGATTTTTCCAGGCCGTTCCCGGCGGAAGCCGCGGTCACGGTGCCGGGCGACGATGTGTTCGCTTCACTTATGATTCTGGCAAAATGCCTCGTCGCGAAGGGAAGCCTGGTCATAAAAAACGCGGGCCTTGAGTCCTGGAACACCCAAATTCTTCAATTGCTTAAAACAATGGGGGGCGCCATTGGCACTCAGGAGACGCATACGTGTTCCTTCGGTTCCGTGGGTACGGTGGTCGTCCAGAAAATGAACGCGTTCGGCAGGAAAGTCGATTGTCGTCCGTACTGGTGCTTTGCGCCCGTACTCCCGTCCATGGCGGTCATGGCGGCATTTGCCCAGGGGCAGACGGTCTTTCGCAATCTTCAGGAACTGCGCGAAGACGAACCCGACGGCATCGGACAGCTTATCGCGTGTGTTTCGGCACTGGGCGCGCGATACGGGGAAATGCCCGACGGCATAGTCATCGAAGGGTCGAAACAGTTCGACGGCTTTGACCTAGTCGACCCGCTGCCGGCGTCTGTCGCGGCGGCCTTCGCCGTGGCCGCGCTTAAATGCAGGGGCAAAACCGGTATTGCCGATGATTGTATAGTAAAACGCTGGCCGGATTTCCAGGAAACGCTTTTTTCGCTGTGCGAATTCAAAGAGTAGGTGGCGACATGGTCCCTATAAAAAGCTTCGGCGTCGTGGCCTTTAAAAAATCGAACCTTATCGAGCCCATCCTTACCCGGATACAGGCATGGTCAGCCGCTTCAAAGGCGCCCGTGTATTTCCATCCGGTCTTGAAAAACCGGCTGCCGCGAAATGCCGATGTCTGCGGATCGGAACAGAGCTTTCTCAGGAAAAGCCGCGCGCTCATTTCCATAGGGGGCGACGGGACGTTCCTCTCCACGATACACATGAGCAAGTTTTCGGGGAAACCGGTGATAGGCGTCAATGTTGGCGGACTCGGCTTTCTGACCGATATAGCCGCAGATGGCCTGGAAGAAGCGCTGGACAAAATCATCAGGGGAAAATATGTGAGCGTCAAACGAATGGCGCTTGAGGCGAACGTGGTGCGCAAGGGCCGGAAAATCAAGACTTTTCACGCGCTTAACGATATGTTCCTCAACCGTTTCCACAATCCCAAGCTCACCACGATCGCGGCCTGGCACGGCGGGAATTTTATCACCGAGTTCCACTGCGACGGGATCATCGTGGCCACGCCCAGCGGGTCGACCGCGTATTCGCTGGCCGCGGGCGGGCCGATCGTCGAGCCCGGCGTACGGGCGTTCCTGCTCACGCCCATCTGCCCGCATTCCCTGACCGAGCGCCCGCTCATCCTGCCGTGCGATACGTTTATCCGTTTTGTCATGTGTCAGTCGAATGCGCAGGTGCTCCTCAGCGCCGACGGCCTTGAGAGCATGCCCCTTGACAGCGGCGACGAAGTGTTCATCAAATACGGCGGTGAACAGACCAACCTCATACGGCTTTCGACGCGCTCGTATTTCGACCTCCTGCGCACCAAGCTGGAATGGGGAAAAAACTACAAGTGGTACGACAGACAGGAGTGATTGCGCCGATGGTCAGGGAACTCCGCATAAAAAACCTCGCCCTTATCGAAGACGTTTCCGTTGAGTTCAACGGCGGTTTTTCGGTGTTTACCGGCGAGACCGGCGCCGGTAAATCCATTTTAGTGGGCGCTATCGGGCTGCTGCTCGGGGAACGGGCAAGCGCCGAGATGGTCCGAGGCGGAACGGAAGAGGCGGAGGTCAGCGGGGTCTTCGAATTCAGGGAACTCAAGCGTCCGCTCGCGGAGCTGCTTAAGGAAAACGGGGTGCCCGTTGACGACGGGTCCCTGATCCTGCGCAGGACCATCGCCCGGAACAACAGGAACAGGATTTTCATAAATCAAGTGCCCCTGCCGCTGTCGGTGCTTAAAAAAGTGGGTGACGCGCTGGTGGATTTTCACGGCCAGCATGAACACCAATCGCTGCTCAACCCCGAAACCCCCCGTTTGATCATCGACAGCCTTCCCGCCGTTACCGGGCCGAAACACGACTTCGACGCGGCCTATGCGGACTATACCGCGGCCCGCGATAGCCTTGAGGCGCACGACCGCACGGCTGGGGAGCTTGCGCAGAAAAAAGAGGTCATCGAGTTTCAACACAACGAACTGAAGACTTTAGACCTTAAAACAAACGAAGAGGAATCGCTCGAAGAAGAAATCAAGCTGCTTTCGTCAACCACCCAGCGCGTGCAGTGCGTTTCGCAGATCGATTCAATTCTTACCGATCCCGAAACGCCGATGGGCCGTCAGCTTGGCCTCATCCGGAAAAACCTGGAAGCGCTCAGCCGTTTCGATCCTTCAGTCAATCAGTGGATTGCGGACATCGAAACTGCTTCTTCGGTATTTACGGAACTGGAATCGTTCTGCGGGTCGTATTTGGAAAAGACCCGTTCGCAGGCCGATCCGGGCCGCCTCGAATTCATCAACGGCCGGCTGGCGAAAATACAGCGGCTTAAAAAGAAGTATTCGTGCTCATGCGACCAGTTGATCGAAAAAATGAATGTTTTTAAGAAAGACCTGGAAGCCCTGGAAAATTCCGGGGCCGATCGGTCGTTGTTGGAAAAGCGGCTTGAAAAGTCGCTGGAACAGTGCATGGCAAGCGGCAGGAAACTCGGCATCACGCGTAAAAAAGAGTCCCTGGTTTTTGATAAAAAAGTGTCGGGACTCATGGAAAAGCTCGGATTTACGGGAGGTATGTGGCAGACCCGCTATACGGACGCGGACGGGCCGCAGGTCTTTGGACTTGAGGACTGCGCCTTCGCCGTGCGCACCAATCCGGGCGAAGAAGTCCTGCCGCTTGTCAAAATTGCCTCGGGCGGCGAAATTTCGCGGCTCATGCTGGCCATCAAAACCGTGATGGCCGACCAGGACAATATCCCCGTCCTTATATTCGACGAGATCGACACCGGCATCGGCGGGATGCTCGCCAAGGAAGTCGGGCGCTCTCTGGTTAACTTAAGCAAGACCCACCAGCTTTTATGTATTTCCCATCTCCATCAAATAGCCTCGCTTGCCGACCATCATTTCCACGTGTACAAGGAAACGCGGTCGGGCCGCACCATTACCAGCGTCAAGCTGCTTGACGATAAAGAAAAAGTGGTTGAAATCGCGCGCATGCTCGGCGGGGAGTCGGCCATATCGAAAAAGCACGCCGAGGAGTTGCTTCAGGGGAAGTGATTGTCAGGTCGATTATTTTTTCAGGAAATTCCGCCATTCTTCCCTGCACAAAAACGGCAATTCAAAATCAATGGGACCGAAAACGAAACAAGAGCGTTCTTATCTTTTGGAACAGCGCAATCGGGGACGGAATCAAAAGATTGCGATAGCGGTTTCACCACGAATCGGTTACAGCCGATTTCCGAAAGAATAAGAAACAATGCAACTATAAATTTTATTTTAATTGTCATTTTCAATAGTCGGTTTCCTTTAGTTGAATTAGGCAACGTTCGCCAAAAGTGAGCTTGGGTGCAAGTGCAAACCAGCATTTGTTTATTTCAGGCGCGCGATTTATTGATTTATTTCGAGCGGTCGAATTCCAATGGATCTCTGTCCGGAACCATCGATAGGGCAAGTCCTTGGCTTCTCGAAAATCCGACTTGTTATATTCTCATTCATCCAGCATTAACTTTTTAGAAGTTTTTTTAAGCTTTTTTAGCTGTTCTCGTTCAACATCGCTGATACTTTTGCTTGGGATAGATAAATTTTCCGGCATTGTACCACCCACCCGTTCAATCGTTCCTCGTACTTCTCTTCCAACGATAAAGTGGATTTCATTTGCGGCATCAGCGGTTGCCGCAGTATCTTTTTTTAATTTATCATCAGTCTGAGATATTCTAAACAAATTTGCAATCAATTCCGTACTGCTCATAAAATCAAGAATCCTGTCCTGTTTTTTAAGGCCTTTCTTTTTATGTATATCTTCGACCTTTAGTCCGCCATAGAGCCCCATATAACCCGCATTCTGAAAAGTCGCATATTCTTCATTGCTAATGACGCCGGCATTGTGGGCGGATTCGGCAAGCATCTGGTTCCATTGCTTGATATCGCCCCTTATGACCAGTCGTTTATTGTCTTCATCTAGCTGATTAAAGTAGTCGGCTACTTCCTGACGTCTTGTTTGAATGGCGAAATAAGTTTGACCTAATGCAATAACTTCTTTCCGGGGGTCTCCATTTTGAACGATCAAATAACAGGCATAACGGGTGAGTTTATAATCGATAACGGGTTTTGAGGTAGCTCCCGCTTCTACGATTTTGCTGACCTCAGCAAAATGGTCGGGAATCGCATACCCGCTGTTTTTGCAAGCTAGCTTTGCTCTATCCAAAACTTTTGCAAAATTTCGCCATTGCACATATTCAAGAATAGGAGAAAGCTCTCTGGCATACCAAAATTCATCACCATCATCCGTAACCTGCTTTATTGCTTCAAATGATTTATATTCTTTTGCGGTTAAGGTACTCATGCCACCTTCTTTTTCTTACTTATTCTGTAATTTATTTTCGCACCGAACTGTAGAGCGAAGACCGAGATAGTTGGTTAATTATTTTATATCAAGCGAGTCTTGCGGTTTCTCCATTGATATCGGTTGCTCATTTGTTTTGCCTTCTGTAACTATTGGGTCTTTAATAACGGTTTCAATGTTTCCGGTTGTGCCATCGTTACCGGCTATGTCATCTTTTTTTATAGAATGTTTTTTATGTTTCTTTTTCTTTTTATAGCACAAGTCACCGGCTTCCCTCAACCGGGACACCACACTTTAGAAGCCGAGGTGAGCGGGGCAATTTCCGAAAAACCGCTCATTGATATTCATAACCATTGCCTCATTGATGTGAATTCTAATCAATTGGTGTTAAAATCGGAATATTTTAAGAGAAAACCTGGTTCCCCTGGGCACGAATGAAAAAATGTTTTATCCGTAATTTTTGATTGCTCATTCGCTTTTCTCCGTTACCAAGATTGCTTCTTGCTATGTTTTATTATCTTTGCAAATCAATATCCGGCCCGTCCGGCGCAACAGACCGCTTGTAAAGATTAGATTCCGCCCGTTTTGAAGGCGGTCCATTTTTAAGCAATTTGCCTGAAATCCCGTAATGCATTCCGCTGCCTTTAACGGCAGACGAAGAAAACGCCTTCGGCTTTACCGGTGCAATTGCCGTTCCCTGCTTGGGAATCGGCGAGGCCTGGTCGGTCGCGGCGGGGTACCACGCGGCGGTATAATCGGGACCGCTGCCGCCCATATAATGCCAGATTGTCCAGCCTATCTGCCGGGGCTTGAACATCGCGAACATATCGGTTTCGAATTGCTGCCTCTGGGCCGCTGTTGGGCTTCCTACCGTGATGTCGGGCCCGAATTCCGTGCAAAACACGGGGACGTTATAGGTGTTTTGGATGGTATCGAGAACGGGCGCGACCTGGGAGGGGTTGTACGCATTGGTGTATTCATGGAAGGCAAACACGACCTGATTGTATAGCGAATCGGGCTTGAACGAAACCGCGCCCCAGACTTCCTTCATGTTCACGGTATGGGTATAATTATCGTTGCCGAGGAAAATGATGTGCCGTGTGTCAACCTTGCGGATGGCCGTAATGCAATCCATATACGCCTGTCGGATAACGGTTGCGGTAACTCCCTTCGGCTCATTGCATAGTTCATACCCGGCCACCCACGGCTCATCCTTGTATTTAGTGGCAAGGGTGACCCAATCGTTTATCCACGCCTGGATCTGGGTTGAATTCCACACCGCGCCGTTGGGCATCCAACTATCGCCGGAATTATAACTGTGGAAATATTCATGTTCATCGAAAAACACGTATAATTGATGGCTTTTGAACGACTGTACATGCGGATCGATAAACGAAGTGATGGCCTTATCGCAGGTGCCATATTGCGTGTTACAACCCTGCGGCTTGGGAAGGGTATTGATGCTGAACCGTACAATATTGCAGCCTTTGCCTTTGATATAGGTCGCATCGGCGTCCGCGCTCCTTGAAGTCGCGCCGCTTTCTTGGTCGACGGCAACGCCCGCTGCCACGAATATCTGGTTCGGCGGATTGGCGGAGGGAGAGGTTTTAATGTACTTTCCATCAACATGGAGCCAGACGTAATCGTCGGCGGCGGCCATGATTGCTTGTCCCGCGAGAAAAGAAAAAATCATTACCCCAACTCGTGCAAGCATTAAATTTGTTTTAAGCGCTTCAATAAACATTTTGAATATCTCCAGTCGCCTTTGGAATCATTTTCGCACTTTTAAATTCTCTTTGATAATATAACCAATTTTCGGCGATTTTGTGGCCCTTATTATCTTGACCTCTCGAAGCCGGTCCGTTCGAAAAACCTGAATTTCGTGTTTTCCCACACGGGCCTGACCTTGTCTTTACGGGCCGCAATGTAGCCTTTTATCGTTTCGTCGCTGACGGATGAATTGACAAGAATATATCGCGCCTTGATCGAATTAAACCTGTTTTCCAAAAAGTTATAATCTTCGGTCTGCTCATTCGCCCAGCACGTTCTTCCGGTATACAAAGCCAAGGCCCGTGGTTTTCTGAAAACAATAACGGCGTTTTCAGGCGTATTACTTTTTATGAAAGTAAACGCCTCCACGGACTCCTTTTCCTGCGGGCCTTCAATAACGACGGTTGACCGGGCGGCCATTTTGGCGATGGGCGGGAGATACTGAACAAGCACAAGCAATCCGAACGCAACGGCGATCATGTTTCTTGTTCGTGCGTTGTCAATTCGCAGCATTCCCAGTCCGATGATCATATAGCGCACCAGAAACGGCATGACCGGAAGCACAAACCTTATACCCTGTTGGGAAGGCCAGAAGATAAGCATTCCCATAAAACCTATAACTAAATAATCAATAAAACCCCTTTTAATGGTCATGCATCGCATAAACCCGAGAACCATGCAGGTAAACGCCGTTGATGTGGTAAAGATATTGAGGAAATAAACGCTCCGCGAAAAGGGAAACATATCGCGCACAAGCACGAAATAATAGTTCAGATTATTGTGTATGGTAGACGGTCGTATGCCGGACAGTTGGTCCCAATATGAATTTTCCGAAGGAATATGGAAAATGACCTTGCTGAGCAAATACAACAAGGCGAAAGAAACCAGCACGAGCGCTGAATACCGCCCGAGTATGGCGGGCAGGGACGTGGACATTTTTTTATATTTAACTCCGGCAACCAGGTCTTCGATAAGCGAACAGAAAAGGGCGAAGAAGAAGGCCGCGCCGGTGGGCTTGATGCATATAAGGAACCCGGCAAGCGCCCCGAGAAGGATGCAATCAACGTATCGTGAAATTCCTTTTGTTAAAAATAGCGTCACGCACGCCATGAGGAAAAAGGCAAAGGGTATGTCGGCGATTACGTCGTGTTTCAACTGAAGCGCATACGGATTGAATCCGATGACAAGCGTGGCGATAATCGAAAGCACAAGGGGAAAGAAATGCCGATAATACGCGAAAACCGCGAAGCACAGAAGGAAAAGGAACAGCGATTCAACGACAAAAAATGAGTGGATGTTATTGCCGAAAAAATAATAAACCGGCGCGAGCAAAAGCGGAAAGCCGATAGGGTAGGCCTGCGGGCCCATGTCGGCGAACGCCATATTATACAGGTAACCGGTTTGCGATTGAGGAGCGCCTTCGACAATATTACGGGCCTGATGGATATACTGCGAGTTGTCATCGCCCCAGTTAAGGCTGTCGCCCATTCCAAGAAAAAAAAGCGGGACACATGCCAGGGATATGGCCAGCGCTTCCAACAGGGGGTGGCGGACGGGCGTCGTTTCCAGAACCATTCTGTCAATCATCTTTTCTTATATTCCGGGTGCGCCAGCCTGCCAACGGGATACGATCCCAAGACCCGGCACAAAACCGTGATTTCGCGTAAATGGTTGATGGCGTTGCGCTGGGCCTCATCATCGGCGCTTCCGGAAAAATCCAGATAAAACATGTATTCGAACGGTTTCCCGCGAACGGGCCGCGATTCGATTTTAAGCAAGTCGATATCGCGTAGCGCAAAGACGCTCAGGCTCTTAAAGAGCGCCCCCGCGATATTTTTAAGCCCGAAAACCACCGAGGTCTTCATTGCCTGCGCGCCGCGGGCCACGCGCCCGGTGTTTGACAAAATAAGAAACCTCGTGATGTTTCCCTTGTCGTCTTCGATGTCCCGCGCGAGGACCTTCAAATCGTAATCGATGGCCGCCTGCATCGAGGAGACGGCGGCGGCGTTGCGAAGGCCTTCTTCCTTGATTTTTTTTGCCGCGGCCGCCGTATTGGAAACCGGAACGCATTCCACGCCCGGCATTTTCTTGAAAAACAGCTTGCACTGTTCAAACCCTTGCGGGTGGCTGAAAACGCGGGCCACTTGACGAATGCCGACGCCCTTGTTGGCAAGAAGGAATTGTGAAATCTTCAAATAAATTTCCCCGGTGATGCGCAGATCGTGATGAAGCAGCAGATCGTAGTTGCGGTGAATGCTGCCGCCCAGGGAATTTTCTATCGGTATGATGCCGTAGCGAGCCGCGCGTTTTTCAACGACCTCGAAAACATGTTCCCATTGGCCTACGGGCATGGTTTTTTCCTTGCCCCCGAAATACTGTATCGCCGCCAACTCCGTAAACGCGCCCCGTTCCCCCTGAAATGCAATTGCCATGTTAAAATATCCTCCTTATGCCGGCAAAGCGCTTTTTGTAATAGTCCTCGTCAATGGTGTCATACATGACGCCGTTTTTATTGCTTGCATGAATAAAGGCGTTGTTACCCATATAAATGCCAACATGGTTTATGCCGTTAAAAATGCCGCCCCTGAAAAAAACCAGGTCCCCGGGCCGGGCCTCGTCGATCGCCACGCCCGAGCCCAGCTTCCATTGCTTGCCCGAGGACCGAGGCATAGTCGCGCCGGCAAGTTCCTGGAAAACCAGAAAAACAAAACCGGAACAGTCGACGCCCTTTCTGCTTGTGCCGCCGTTTTTATAGCGCGTGCCAATATAGGATTCGGCGATTTTTTTTAACCTTTCCCGCGGGACCTTGTAGTACGCCCGATAGTCCCAGTTTCCGGGCACCATCATGTGCACGTTGCCTTCGGCGTCCCGGGTGTAGCGCACCGAGGGCTCCATGCAGCCCTCAAAACCGATTAAGAGGACGGCGATGATAAGCGCCGGGAGAACAATACGCATTAAGTGCACAAAGGAAAAATAATTATAATTTTGCTGATTGTAAAGCAGAATCGGATGACGCCGCCGCTTAGGTTCTATAGGCGAATTATATACGCGTTTAGCGTAGATAATTACCCGTACAGAACCTTATCCACCTTGTGGGTTAGCCATCAATGAGTGTTTGCGTCGCGTACCCGAGCCTTAAAAGCGTGTCTTCGCGCCATTTCGGGGCCATGAATTGGACGCCGATGGGGAGATGGCCGTCTTTGCCGCATGGCACGCTGATGCCCGGTATGCCCGCAAGGTTCGCGGAAACCGTATAGATGTCGGTGAGATACATCGAAAGCGGGTCGTCGCATTTCGCGCCGATTGCAAAGGCCGTGGTGGCCGCGACGGGCGAGATGACCGCATCGCACGTGGCGAAAACCCGGTCAAAATCGTTCGCTATGAGCGTGCGGACCCTGGCGGCCTTTAAATAGTACGCATCATAATAGCCTGAGCTGAGCACGTAGGTCCCCAGCATGATGCGGCGCTTGACTTCGGCGCCGAACCCTTCCTGCCTGGTCGACTGGTACATTTCCAGGAGCGATTGCGTTGTATCGGAGCGGAAACCGTACTTGACGCCATCGTAACGCGCCAGGTTCGAGGACGCTTCGGCGGTGCAGATGATATAGTAGGTTGCGATGCCATGGTCCAGGTTGGGCAGCGAAACGTCGACGAACGACGCCCCCGCGTTCGACAATTTTTCCATGAGCGCCCCGATCGATGCGCGGACCGGGGCCGACAGGCCTTCCCCGAAATATTCCCTGGGCATGCCAATGGTAAGTTTGTCAACGGCCCCGCCATAGAGCGACGGGTCGTTTGCGAACCGCTCGCCCGCGCAGGTGGAATCGCGCCCGTCGGGGGCCGATATGATTGACAGAAGAAGGCCGATGTCCCGCACGTCGCTTGCCATGGGGCCGATCTGGTCCAGCGACGACCCGAAGGCCACGAGGCCAAAGCGCGACACCCGTCCGTAAGTCGGTTTGAGGCCCACGGCCCCGCAATAGCAGCACGGCAAACGGATGGACCCGCCCGTGTCCGACCCGAGCGCGAGCGGGACGAACCCGGCCGCCACCGCGGCGGCGCTGCCGCCGCTCGAACCGCCCGGAATGTGCGAAAGATCGTGCGGGTTCCGGGTCATGCCGAAAAAGGAATTTTCGGTGGTGGAACCCATCGCGAACTCGTCGAGGTTTGTTTTTCCGATGATAACGGCACCGGCCTTTTCAAGCGCCTCGACCACCGTCGCCGAATAAGGGGGGACAAAGCCTAAGAGGATTTTTGAAGCGCAGGTGGTGGGGACATCCAAGGTGCAGATATTGTCCTTGACGGCGACCGGAACGCCGCAGAGCGGCAAATCGGCTTTTGCGCCGCAGTCCAGCGAGTCAAGAAACCTCGCCCGGTCGCGGGCGCGGTCGGCCTGGACGGAGATAAACGAATGGATGTCGCCGTCTTTATCGCGTATGGCGGCAAGCGATTTGTCGACGACGTCGGCGCAGCGCACGTCTCCATTCTGGATACGTTTTACAACATGCGCCACCGGCTCGGAAAAAAAACTCATGGACAATAGTCCTTTAAAAGTTAAGGATAAGGTCTTTTCTTTCCTATAACCTATAACCCATCACCTATTATTTATTTATACCATCTGAAAAAATAGAGGCTGACGAAAACCCCGATGATGCTGAACAGGTTGAACTTCATCTGGAAACCGAATTGGAATTTCACGGCGCTTATATCGATGTACAGCGGATGGGGGAAACCTAAACCGAACGATATGAAATTATAGGTAAAAAAAGTTTTAACAACATTGCTTCCGCCGGGGATAAGCCCGATCAGCATGCTTAAATATGAACCGATAAGGATACCGATGACAACAACGAGAACAAGCGTCCAGAAATTTCTTTCTTTTAAGCTGACCATACGAGTTCCTTTATTCGATTAAAGCGATGAAGCGATTTACCATAAAATATACTTATTCAATATTCATAATAACATAAAAAATCAATGCGCAACGGAGAACTCTTTTAATACGATCCGGGTATGCTGGCGCTTGCCGCCCCTGTAATATTCGATGTTGACGGAGTCGCCGACAAAATAATCGAGGAAGAACCCGTCGATGTCGCCCGACGATTGGATACGCCGGCTACCCATCAGCAAGACAATGTCCCCTTGTTTCAGACCTGCCGCTTCACCGGGCGAACCTTTATGGATTTCCGAGACCACGACGCCGCTGGACCGGTCGTATCCCAGCGCGAGCGCGATGGAGCGGTTCAGGTCCTGCACGGAAATTCCAGTGTAAATAGTACGGCGCTTACCGAAGGAAAGCAGCTCTTTGACGACGCGTTTTGCCCGATCGATGGGAATGGCGAACCCGATGCCGATGGAGCCTCGGTAGCTGTCGCTGCCTGTAAATATAAAGGTATTGATCCCGATGACCTCGCCATTCGCGTCGACCAGCGGCCCGCCCGAGTTGCCCTGGTTAATGGCGGCGTCCGTCTGGATCATACCCTGGTAGTAGACGCCTTCCGAGGGCGCGAAATTGCGGTCCACCGCGCTTATCACCCCGACCGTCACCGTGGGGTGGGCGTCGTTGATGAAAAAGCCGAACGGGTTTCCTATGGCGATGGCCCACTCTCCGATGAGCAGGGTGTCGGAATTGCCGAGCCGTGCGCTTGATAAACCCTGGCCTTTTACGGCGA